>JAEEGL014907753.1_pt1 | contig 16348 bp, 8 predicted proteins | sample 9134231 | NCBI WGS metagenome assembly JAEEGL01 (sample SAMN16246548, study PRJNA631951) | gut metagenome | biome: gut microbiome; feature: rumen; material: fiber-attached | host: Bos | place: Iran: Karaj | collected 2018-10
CCATGAGCAGGGAGCTCATTGAAAGTGCAACGACTTTTTGCATTGATTTGTTTTTCATAACTTAACCCCTTTCTCCCTTTTTGGTTTTTTAAACCTAAATGCATAAATATAACATCTATCAAGGTTTATTATAGAGCCTTGCCAAATTATTCAGAATGGAAATCTTTTACCTTAGTAAGCACATTTTTTACTTCTTTAACAGAAAATTAACGAATTGTTTTCAATTCTTGTGCATAATAGACAAAAAGAAACATCCTTTTTCACTGAATGTTAATAATTTATTGGCATTTTGCCCTTCCTGTAATTGTAATTTACTGCATTTTGTCATTGTTATCTAATCAAATATTGCCAAATGCTTATCATTGAGGCTAAATAGCAATATTTGATAAGCATTTGGCAATTTTAAGTAAGTCAGAGTTTACATATTCAATGTAAGAATTCTATAGATTTCAGGCTGCAGTTGCCGGTTCCTCTGTAGATCAGATAGAGGGCACAGTTTCCGTTTGCCTCTGCAAAAGAGCATTCGTGGGAGGTCCAGATATTGGATCCGTTTGCTTTGATGTGTCCAAGGACAGTACCTTTCTCAATTGCTTCATTTCCATTGGATGCTATAACTTCAAATTCTCCGTCAAAGTAAGCTCTTGTCTTGATCTTAAGACCTGTGGCATCCTTGAGAGCAAAGTACTTGAAGCCGACAGTAGTGCCGTCAACAATACCCTTTATATAACCATCGTTCTGATCGTCGTCGCCGCCTTCCTGAACAATCCTGGGAGCACTTTCCTCCACATACATTTTCTTTTCATTAGTAAAGATATTGCAGGCAATATAAGCGGGATATTCACCGTCGTCGGAAAGTGGTCCGCCGTTCAGGCCACATGATGTGATCTCAACCTGGCTTATACTGCCGTCTTTATTAAAGCTGATGGGCTCAGCACAGCCCTGTCTGGAAAACCATGTTCCATGGGTGTGTCTGTGGTAAAAGATATACCATTTCCCACCAATCTCTACAATGCTTCCGTGGTTGTTGGCTCCGTATGCAGAAGGAGATTCAGCATCTTTGTAGGTTCCGATGTGGAGGTCACAGTTGCTGACGATAACACCGCCATATTTAAATGGACCCTCTGGCTTATCTGATGTGGCATAACACAGCTCATGCATAACTTCGGAAGAGTAGATGAAGTAATAAGTGTCTCCGTGTTTTCTTATAGAAGGAGCCTCGAAGAAAGCGTGGCCTTCAAATTCTGTACCCTGGCTGTACTGACTTCCGGGAACAATTATCTTTGGAGCACTTTCAACAGTCAGCATGTCTTTTTTTAGTACTGTAAACATGGCTCCATGTCTGGACTTGTCGCCCTGGCCACAGAATCCGGTATAGAGATAAGTTGTATCGCCTTCAGTGATCACTCCTGGATCAAACTGCGGTTCATCGCCATCGCGGTCTCCGAGTTTCGTACCATCCTCATAATGAACATATCCGTAGAACTCATAAGGACCTGCCGGTGTATCAGCAACTGCTACAGAAACAATGTTTACTTTATCAAGTACATAGTAGAGATAGTACCTGCCGTCAGGGCCAACTGTTACATCGGGAGCATATAAGCACATGTGAGCATCCGGGTTGAGAGGATCCTGTGTCTTCTTATAGATAACGCCTTCGTAGTGCCAGTTGCCCAGGTCATTAATTGGTGCAGACCAGCACACATAATCACCAAGACAGAATGTCTCGCCGCCCTGGATATCATGTGAGCCATACACATAAACCCTGTCACCAAATACATAGGGTTCTCCGTCGGGAATGTATTCCCAGGATGGGAGATAGGGGTTTACAGCCTGTTTTTTGCTGCCCTGTCTTATGCCGCCCTGCATCTTCGGAGTGGCGCCACGTCCAAGAAATTCCATTTCATTAAGAGCTTCTTTATTATATGTTTCCCATTTTGGAAGCATATTTCCATCTTTGCCGGGGCCGTTTGGATCACCGGTTTTTATGAAGTTTGCGAAATAGTCACACATCTGGCAGGCCAGATCGAAGTGTCTTCCGGCATATGGTCTGTGGCACATGTGAAGTGTGTCGAAGAAAAACCACAGGTCAACAGAGTGGAAGGTTCCGGGATAGGCATCTCCGGGATGACCGTCACCGGGAATATCCGGATCGAATCTATAATAGTAGAATTTCTGGTCAGGGCGGTTCGCCTCAGCTTTAAGGAAGACATCCTTGACTGAGCGCTCAACCATGTTCACGCCTGCCTCGGAAAACTCATCCGTGGTATTTCCGGATATTATCGGAACATCGATGCAGTTGCCGCTCATCAGATTCTCTGTGGGATCTGATTTGCAGAAGAAGCCGTCCATGATAGGGAACATTCTCCTGTGGTTTTCTGCAAATTTGTTATAGCCCTCAAGTAGCTGTCTGTCAGAAAGATCTCTGGCTTCCTCAAGGTTTTTAACTCCAAGGCTTTCAAAGAATTGTTTTCCAAGATCCTCTGCCTGGCTTAAGGTGAGAGGGTGGAAGATGTCTGCATCCGAATTCTCAAGTCTTATGATGCCGCTGAATATGGCTGCAGCTTTGATTATGTCCTTGTTCTCGGGGCATCCCAGCTGATGCTGAACGCTGGCACCGCCTGCTGACTGTCCGCCGATGGTTATGCGATCAGGGTCACCGCCAAAGGAGGCGATATTTCTTTTGACCCATGCAAGGCCTGCCTTCTGATCCAGAAGACCAAAGTTGGAAGGAGCATCCGGTGATTCTTCAGTGATCTTGGGATGAGCCATGAAGCCAAAGCAGCCGAGACGATAGGCTATGCTGACAACAACGATCCCACGCTCTGCCAGAGCTTCTCCGTTAAATTCCATCTCAGCTGTGTATCCCCACTGGAAGCCGCCGCCGTATATCCAGACCAGGACAGGAAGATTGTCGTCCTTCTCTTTGGCAGGAGTCCATATATTAAGGTAGAGACAGTCCTCACTCTTTGCAATCTTTGGATCCACATGCCACTCGCGATCGTAGACAATATCGCCGAGACCGGGAGTGTCCTGCATGGATATCGGTCCGAATTCAAATGCTTCAAGTGGTTCCTCCCAGTCCTCGCAGGGCTGAGGAGCACGCCACCTGTTTTCGCCGACGGGAGGCGCTGCGAAAGGTATTCCCTTAAAGACTGTTACACGAGGGTCATTTCCGGGAAGTCCCCTTACTTTTCCATTTTCTGTAGTAGTTTCTCTAAGCATAATAGTTTCCCCTTAACTTAACTTTTATATAGTTTACAATTCTAATTTAAGAGTATTTATCCATATCTTCTAATCAAATAGTGGCAATAATTTAGCACTTTATGAAGATAAAATCGCATTATATTGGTGGAGTGTGATGGCGTATTGAAGGTATATTTATTAAAACAAGTTTAATATTGGAGGAGTTACGCAAAATGAATGTGATAGAAAGCTATAAGCCTTTAGGCGACCACAACCCGGTAATGGTACAGAGATTTGGCGCAGATCCATATGCGATGGTCTATGGTGGAAGAGTTTATATTTATATGACTCTGGATGAACCTGAGTACGATGAAAATGGGGAAATCATAGAGAACAGCTACAGCAAGATAGACAAGATAAGTGTTATATCTTCTGATGACCTGGTGAACTGGACAGACCACGGAACCGTATATGCTTCCGGTGACAACGGAGCATCCAACTGGGGCAGGAACTCCTGGGCACCTGCTGCTGCGTGGAAGACAATTGATGGAAAAGACAAGTTCTTTTTATACTTTGCAAATAACGGAAACGGCATAGCTGTACTTTCAGCTGACAGTCCTGTAGGACCGTTTACAGATCCCTTAGGAAAGGCTCTTATTTCTAGAGAGACTCCTACCTGTGCCGATGTAACATGGCTCTTTGACCCGGCTGTCCTCATGGACGACGACGGAGAGAATTACATATACTTCGGCGGAGGAGTTCCTTCTGACGATAAAGCTTCTGACCCCGGCACAGCAAGAGTTGCCAAACTGGGAAAAGACATGATCTCAATCGAGGGAGATCCAAAGCCTATCGAGAATGTTTCATATCTTTTTGAGGACTCCGGCATTAATAAGATAGGCGGTAAATACTACTATTCATATTGCTCAAACTTCTCAATGACTCCTGAGGCTGAGAAGGAAAAAGGCTTTGAGCAGGGCGAGATAATCACCATGGTTTCAGATGATCCAATGGGACCTTTTACCATCTGCAATCCGGTGCTTAAGAACCCCGGCCACTTCTTTGGTCTTGGCGGCAACAATCACCATTGCATGTTTGACTTTGAGGGTGAGTACTACATCGCATATCACACCAGGATCCTTGAGGAGAAGATGGGAATACTGCACGGCTACCGCAGCACCAGCATTGATAAACTTGTGATAAATGAAAAGAGTGAACCCGCAAAGAGCGAAGCCACAAGAGCCGGAGTAGCACAGATTAAGAACTTTGATCCATACGTTGAGACAAAGGCAGTGACCATGTCAAATGCAGCCGGCATCTCTACAAGACAGTTTGGTGAAGAGGCTAAGAAGTATGGCTCAGGCGACATGATAGTTACAGATATCAAGGCCGGCGGATTTATCGAGGTGTGTGGAGTGGACTTCGGTTCTGATCAGGCAAAAGTGGTAGAAGTAGCTGTGAAAAGAGCTGCAGGTTTCGAGAAGGATAAGGTCTCAGGAGCAATAAGCGTATGCATAGATTCTCCTGATTCCAAGGCCCTTGAAGAAGTAGAAATAAGCTATGACAGGGAGAAGGGCGTTTCAGAGGAACATGGCATTATGAAGTTCTCATCAAGGCTTGATACAAAGGTTTCAGGAGTTCATGACCTTTACTTTGTATTTAGCGGCGAGGGCTATGAGTTCTATTCCTGGAAGTTTAAGAAGTAATCTAAGACCCGGACAATGAAAAGAGGGGTTGGGTTTAACCGACCATATTCAAGGGGATAATTATGTCATATAACGTAAACAGGGGGCCAGTTGCCCCCAAGGATCCAACCAAAAAGCGGCCGTTCTTCTATATTATGAAGGACAAGGAGATAATAGGAGCACCTCAGCCGGATGGGAGTTATGCCCATTTCCTCTACATGGATATGGGCAGGCTTATCGATGCTGCAAGGCTCACCGGAAATGTGACCGATGAAGCCATGAAAGAGAATCTTACAACCAGGACCGGACTTCAGAAAATGATCCATTCCATAGGTGTAAGCGTATCAGCAAGAGAAACTGATAGAAAGGTGAAGTTCGTTGCTGAGATGTATCCCAATACTCCCGGCGAGGAAGTCACTATCATCGAGGCCGAGGTTCCAATGGATGGAATGGAGATGGTCATAGACCTTTCTCTTGTGGACTGGAAGGCCGGCGACAGAGAACTTGGCCAGATCAGATATGTATTTGACTCTGAGGGCATCCAGGCTACAACAGATGTAAGGTTCTATTTAAATGACGGTTTTGAGGCTCCGGAGCAGTCTGAAGAATCGGCGGTGGATTTCGCCTCGGATGGCTACAGGGCCATGATTGAAAAGAGCCTTATGCAGACCGGCAATGAAGAGAGACTTCGCCGCGTTCTTAAAAAGGCTGAGAGCGGAGAAAACGTAACTCTGGGCTTTATCGGGGGATCAATAACCCAGGGTGCCGGCGCGGTTCCGATAAATGAAAAGTGCTATGCGAGAGTTTTTTATGAGGATTTTGCAAAAAGATATATGAAGGGCGGCCAGTGTATCTTTGTAAAGGCAGGAGTGGGAGGAACTCCTTCTGAGCTTGGAATGGTCAGGTTCGAGAGAGATGTGTTAAGAGACGGTGAGGCTGAGCCTGATATTATTGTAATTGAGTTTGCTGTAAATGATGAGGGAGATGAAACACAGGGAGTGTGCTATGAGAGCCTTGTGAGAAAAGCACTGTCACTTCCATGGAAACCGGCAGTAGTTCTTTTGTTTGCTGTGTTCTCTAATGACTGGAATCTTCAGGACAGATTGTCACCTGTAGGTAAGAATTATGACCTTCCAATGGTGAGCGTCCTTGATGCCGTAAGTCCGCAGTTCCCGCTGCTTCCGTCAGAGGGCAGGATAATGTCCAAGAACCAGTTCTTCTATGATGTTTATCATCCGTCTAACCTTGGACATCAGGTGATGGCTGACTGCCTGTCTAATCTGATAGATAAGGTTTCAGGAGACAAAGAGGTATCACAGCATGCTGAAATCGATATTGCTGACATAAAGCCAGTTATCGGTGCGGATTTTGATCATATAGAGTTGCTTGACAGAAAAGAGCTGGTAAGGCTTAAGGATATGTTCAATATTGTCTCCGTTACCGAAGGCTCTTTTGACAAAAAAGATGAGGATCTTCAGTCAGTGGAAATGGATAAGGATATTGAAATGACTCCTGAGTTTCCCAACAACTGGTGCCATCCTGAGGTTTCAGAGAATGACGGGGATACAACAAATGCACCCTTTGAGATGATCGTGACCTGCAAAAAGCTTCTTCTTGTCTTCAAGGATTCAGCTTATGCCAGCCACGGAACAGCAGAGGTTTTTGTGGACGGCAAACTTATACGTGAGGCAGATCCCCACGTGAACGGATGGACACACTGTAATGCAGTAGTTCTTTTAAATGAGAAAGAAAGCCGCCAGAGGAATGTGATGATCAAAATGAAGGATGGACATGAGAATAAGAAGTTCACCATCCTTGGTTTTGGCGTGGAGTGATAATAATATCAGAAAATGTGTAAAAACATGGCGGGAAATGTAAAGAGGCATGACGCCATGTTTTTTATAATAAGACTTAAGAAAGCAGGTATCTAAAAAAAAAGTATGGGGTTATATGAGATGGGTAAACTGACACTTCCAAAGATCATTTCGGACGGAATGGTCATTCAGAGAAGAAAGAGAATACATATCTGGGGATGGGACGAACCCAGGGCCAGGATCGAAGTAAGGCTTGACAACCTTGTAGGCAGGGGCATTACAGATGAAAACGGACGGTTCGATATCTTCCTTCCGGCAAAAGAGAGCGGGGGACCGTATGAACTGATCGTATCAGATGACCTGAACGAGGAGATTGCTGTCAAAAACGTGATGATAGGAATCGTGTGGTTCTGCACAGGTCAGTCCAACATGGAACTTCCCATCGCAAGGGTTAAGGACAGATATCCGGGGCTTTCTAGCATTGAGGACAACACGCGGATCAGAACCTTCAAGATCCTTGAGGACACGGATTTCCACGGACCGCTGGAGGAACTCAGGAGCGGGACCTGGAGCTATGTGAGCTCCAAGACCATCATGGACTTCTCGGCCACAGGGTATTTTTTTGCTGCATATCTTCAGAAGATCACAGGCCAGACTGTTGGCTTTATTAATGCATCTCTTGGAGGTTCAAGGATTTCTTCCTGGATGTCAAAAGAGATGCTGGAGGGATATGACGAACTTCTTAAGGAAGCTGAGCAGTATTCTAATGATGACTTCAGAAAGAGCCAGGCAGATAAGAACGTTATAAACGGCACGCTCTGGAGAGAGAGCCTTGACAGGATGGACAGGGGACTTTCTGAGAACTGGAAGAATCCTGAGCTTGATGAGAAGAGCTGGAAACAGATTGATATACCGTTCTTCTTTAAGGACACAGAGCTGGGAGGCATGTGCGGCTCAGTGTGGTTTAGAAGGAACTTTGATCTTCCTGAAGAACTTGCAGGAAAGAGCGCAAGACTCTTCCTTGGAACCATGGTGGACAGGGATGAAGTCTTTGTCAACGGCGTTAAGGTAGGCGGAATTGAGTACCAGTATCCGCCCAGAAAGTACGATATACCAGAGGGTCTTACAAAGGCTACCGGCAACTCCATAGTTATAAGACTTTGCGTGGAATATGGTCTGGGAAGGATTACTCCGGATAAAGAATACAAGATATTCAGCGATGAGGCGGAGGTGCGGCTTGACGGAACATGGAAGTACAAGGTTGCCGCCAGATGCGATGCAATCCCGCCTACTGATTTTATAAACTGGCATCCTACAGGACTTTACAATGCCATGACTGCGCCGTGCCATAACTATCCAATTGACGGAATTCTGTGGTATCAGGGTGAGTCCAATACCCATGAACCATGGGATTACGTGGACCTTTCAAAGCGTATGATAAAGGGCTACAGAGATATGTGGGGAGAGGAGAATCTTCCATACATTTTTATGCAGCTTCCTAATTTTGTAATAGATGTGGATGGATTTGATGATCCATGGCCTGAGTTCAGAATCAAGCAGGCCAAGCTCCTTGACGATCCAATGGTTGGCATGGCTGTCGGCATGGACCTGGGAGAGGACAACGATCTTCATCCCACAGGCAAGAGACGCGTCGGCAAGCGCCTTGCACTCTGGGCAGCCCACCTCAAGTACGGCTATCCCAAAGAGTACATCGGACCGGTGGCTGAATCAGCCTGCATTCTGGATGCTGACGGCGATGACGGCACTTTGATAGAAGTGAGCCTGACCCATGCCGACGCCCTTGTTGCACACAACATTGGCAAAGGAGAGGAGCTCAGGGACTTTATGGTAGTAGACACAGACGGAAACGAATTCGAAGCCAAAGCCGAGATAGAAGCAGGCAAGATATGGCTCAGGACCAGCCTGAAAGCAGATAAGGTCGCAAAACTCCGCTACCTTGTTTCCTACACCTACCACGGTGCAATGCTCTACAACCGCGCAAACCTGCCGTTAGGACCGTTTGAGATAGACGTAGAGCGCTGAATTATTTAGAGCTGGTTTAGCATGGAAAGTCCGGCGGCTGAATTGCCCGCAACGGAATATACAAAAACCAGAATATTAAACAACTGACATATATGAGTGAGAAAAGCCCGGGCGGGGTGAAAAATCGCTACCCGGGCAACCGCAGGGTCATTGCTCGCGGCCGGTACTTAGCGAGGTCCTTTCGAGCTTAGTACCGCTGCCAGCGAGCACTGTGCGCGAGCTTGCCCAAGGTGACCAGGTCGATTTCTCACCCCGCCCGGGCTTTTCGGACTACATTATTCGAATTATATTACTCTTTCGTATAAGTCCTGCCTGCGCGGTCAGCCCCGGACAGGTATAATTTGCGGAATTCGGTGGGAGAGCAGCCGTTCATATCCTTGAAGACCCTGTTGAAGGTGGAGAGACTGAAGAATCCGGACTGTAGTGCAATATCCATAACCGACAGATCCGTATCACCCAGCAGCTCCTGAGCCATCATCACGCGGCGCTTCGTAATGTACTGATAGCAGGAGATTCCCATGCTGGATTTAAAGAGTCTCTCAAAGTGATACTTGGAGAACCCAGCCATCTCTGCCAGCTGCTCAACAGTCATATCCTCACTGCGATGTGAATCAATATAGTTGGTGACAGTCACCAGCTTCTCAATATTTTTTGATTGGGGATCAGACTTGTCTGTGGGCACTATAGCATCAACAAGATGCATACTGCCAATCTGCGCAAGTATCAGGGTCACCAGAGAATAAACAGATATCTGCAGGAACTCATCCTGCTGTCCATATAGCCTCTCAATTTCCCAGAAATAGTTCTGGAGGCTGGCGGTCTCCACCGGAAATTCGCTCTGTTTAACATGAACGTAGGGTGGAAGAGTCTTAAGAAGAGGCACCATCAGAGATACCTGTGAGTATCGTGCATAATCGAAGAGAAGTATCATCTTCTCACCGCCCGGTGCAACTGCCAGATATTCGTGAAGTGTTCCCGGGGCAATCAGCATGATATCTCCCGGTGCACAGTTCACAACTGCCGAGGAATCATTGTGGAATTTAACCTGGAATGATCCTGATAGCGGCAGTATAAGCTCCACTTCATTATGCCAGTGGAGAGGGTATTCATTTAAAGTATTGTGATATAAAAGAACGCCTTTTAAAGTGTCATAGTAAATGTCTTCTCTTGACTGGGCGTTGATGTCTGAAATCATTGAAACTGCTCCTTTAAGAAAATAATGCATGACTATTTTAGCATTTTACATAAGAATCTTGCAAATACTGATTGATATAGAGGGTGAAAAACATGGAAGAATCAAAATGGACCAAAATGTGGCTTGATTACCACAGAATCTACGACGGGGGCAGAGTCTGGAAGATGGTTTTAGGCGGCTTTATGGAGGACCAGGCCGTCATAGCCAGCGCAATATTTGAGTTTAAAAGGGCAATTGAAGCCCTCACAGGCGAGCAGGTAATTGATGTCAAAAAGGATGGCACAGCCGGCAACCTCAGAACTATGTGTATCAAAAAGCAGGATAGCGTTCCGGTTGAAGGATATCGCATAGCAGGTAATGAAGAAGGAATAGTTCTGGAAGCTTCGGATGAGAGAGGCGTCCTTTACGGAATCTTCGCCATAATCAGACAGATCGCCTGTGGGAAAAGAGCTGAAGAAGTAGCTGAAGTAGCTTCTCCCTCAAATCCCTTAAGAATGATGAACCATTGGGACAACATGGATGGCAGCATAGAGCGTGGCTATTCAGGAGAATCGTTTTTCTTTGAAAAAGATGAGATCCTAATAAACGACAGAACCAGAGACTACGCCCGCTTCATGGCCAGCATCGGAATCAACGGCGTTGTTATCAACAACGTCAACGTCAAGGGAGCAGCCTCATATCTCATAACAGACAAATATTTTGACAGACTGGAAAGTCTCTCAGAAATCTTTGGCGATTATGGCATCAGGCTTTACCTGTCACTGAACTTCGCATCACCCATCGAGATCGGCGGCATGGATTCATGTGATCCTTTGGATAAAGATGTTATTAAGTGGTGGGAGGACAAGATCAAAGAGGTCTACGACAGACTGCCTCTTCTTGGCGGTTTCCTGGTAAAGGCTGATTCAGAAGGTCGTCCCGGCCCATTCACTTATGGAAGAACTCAGGCCGACGGAGCCAACATGCTGGGGGATGTTATTAAGCCCTACGATGGAATAATCATCTGGAGATGCTTCGTTTACAACTGTACACAGGACTGGCGCGATACCAAGACGGACAGGGCGAGAGCAGGCTACGATTATTTCAAGGAGCAGGACGGCACATATCACGACAACGTGATACTTCAGATCAAGAACGGTCCAATGGACTTCCAGATCCGTGAACCCGTTTCACCGCTGCTTGGAGGCCTTACAAAGACCAACCAGATGCTGGAGGTTCAGATAGCTCAGGAGTACACTGGACATCAGATCGATCTTTGTTACCTGATTCCGCTGTTCAAGGAGGTTCTTGATTTCCACACATATTGTGATCCGGAAAAAGACACAGTGGCAGATGTGGTAAGCGGCCGCACTATGGGCAACACGCTTGGCGGAATGGCTGCAGTAATCAATACCGGTAACGACATCAACTGGACAGGCAATGACCTGGCGGCCGCAAATCTCTACGGCTTTGGCAGATTGTCTTATGACACAGAACTGTCTGCTGAGCAGATAGCAAGAGAGTGGATCGCTATGACCTTTAAGCTGCCGGACAAGGAAGCAGATATCCTCTGCAGTATGCTGCTCAGATCCAGGGAAATATATGAGAAATATTCCAGTCCTCTTGGAATCGGCTGGATGGTAACACCAAACGGACACTATGGACCAAGCGTAGACGGGTACGAGTATTCAAGATGGGGAACCTACCACAGAGCTGACCATCTGGGAATAGGAGTTGACAGGTCAGATAAAGGAACAGGCTATGCCCAGCAATACTACGAGGAAAACGCCAAGATGTACAACGACCCGACAACCTGCCCGGAGGAATTGCTTCTTTTCTTCCATCACATTCCTTATACATGGAAGCTTAAGACCGGAAAGACTCTGATCCAGCACATCTATGACAGTCATTTCGAAGGAGAGGAAGAGGCCAGAGATTTGGCGTCAGACTGGGAGAGCATCAGGGATCTTATCCCTGCCGAAGCCTTTGATAGGGTAAAAGAAAGGTTCGGTCTTCAGCTTGACAATGCCAGAGAGTGGAGAGATCAGGTGAACTCCTACTTCTTCAGAAAGAGCGGCATCGCCGATGAGAAGGGCCGAACCATATACTGATTATCAGCCGGCGCGATAGGAAAGCTGATATTGCTTGGGTGAAATTCCTATCTGATTGGAAAAGCGCCTTGAAAAACTTGAATAGTTATTGTATCCCACCATGAAGCACACATCGTAGGGAGAGTTATTTTGTAGCAATAATTTTTGTGCCAACGCGATTTTTTTTGCATTAATGTAGTGCTTTAATGAGTCTCCCGTAGCTTCGCTGAATACGCGGCTTAAGTGGTCGCTGCTGTAGTGAAGCTCGGCAGACATGGCATTTATTGTGATCTCATCCGAGATATGGGCATCGATATACTCAAGGATCTTTGCAACTGCTACGGGAACGGTGCTGCTCTTTTTCTGGGGCGGAACGTTCTCGGAGTACCTGCAGGTCAGGAGAAGGAACTCGGCGAGATAGGATCTGGCCAGGATGCTGTGTCCGTAATCGTCGCTGTGCAGGGCTTTCTCCAGGTTTTTTGCCACCTGAATGAACATTGGAAGAGACTCCTCAGGGATCCGCAGGTGATTCATATTGGAAGAATTGCTGCTTCTGAAAAGTGTTGAAAAATCAGTCTCATCGTCACCAAGATTTCTTAAGTATTCATATTGAATATTGATGACGATCCTCTCATAGCCGCTGACGTCTTCGAGATCAATGCCGTGGAAGACCAGTGGACTTACAAAAAACATATCTCCGGGCTTCATCTTAAAAAGCTCGGGTTCTATCATCATATTTACATCCCCTTTAAGGAAAAGAACAACTTCATATCCATCGTGATTGTGGACAGTCTTGATGTCGGATTTATCCACTCTTGCGGTCTTGTGCTCACAGATGATCTTCTGATCAATGACGGTATATGGAAAATTTAGACACTTTTTCATGGAAACTCCTCTTACATGGGAAAAGAATTTGTGCATTATATATCGGATAATGCAAAAATTTTATTGCTTTTTGTGTATTTGTTTTAAAATCCCATGGATATTATATATATATAGCATTCAATTGGGGAAATATCAACAAGCAAAAAAAGTGAAATTTATGCCTGCTGGGGGTTAAATGTGTCAAAGATAAGTTTTGATAACAGGTTAATGTTCACTTACGAATCCAAATCTTTTCCCGGAGTCAATAAGGTTGCAGCACTGGTCAGACAGGATATCTTCCTGGTGACAGGCTTTCATGCAGGAGAGTACACCAAGGGCAGCAAGTGCAGAAATCTTATAATCTACGGAACCGTCGACAAGAGCGATTATCTCAAGGCTCTGGAGGATGACGGACTTATAGATCTGGATGAAGTAAGGGGGAAATGGGAGGTCTACAGCTTTAAGGTGTTAGACAAACCTATGGATGGTGTGGATCATGCCGTTGTTATCGCGGGTAGCGATAAGCGGGGAACCATCTATGGACTGTTCCACCTATCGGAGCTTCTGGGTGTATCACCCCTGATCAACTGGAATCATGTTTTACCGAAGAAAAAGAAAAATGTCTTCTTAACAGATAAGGAAAACATTGTAAGCAAAGAACCGTCTGTTAAGTATCGTGGATTTTTTATAAATGATGAATGGCCTGCATTTGGAAACTGGGCCATGGAGCATTTCGGCGGACTAAACGCCGCGTGCTATGAGAGAGTTTTTGAACTATTGCTAAGGCTTAAGGGTAATTACCTGTGGCCGGCAATGTGGAACTCAAACTTCAGTCTTGACGGTCCGGGACTTGAGAGCGCAAGACTGGCAGATGAATACGGAGTGGTGATGAGTACATCCCACCACGAGCCCTGTATGAGGAGCGGGGAAGAGTACAGGCTGCTTCGGGGCGAGAATTCGCTGTACGGCGACGCCTGGGACTTCAGGGCAAACCGGGACGGGATAACAAGATTCTGGAGAGACGGACTTCTCCGAAATCAGTCCTTTGAAAATGTAATAACCCTGGGAATGAGGGGAGAGAGGGATTCAAGGATTCTTGGTGACGACGCATCACTTCAGGACAACATAGATCTGATAAGAGATGTTGTGAAGACACAGAACGACCTCATAAGAGAGATCATCGACGAGGACATCAAAAATGTTCCCAGGCAGATAGTTCTTTTCTCAGAGGTGGAAGAATTTTTTTATGGGAATGAAGATACCCCCGGGCTTATGGGAGACCCCGAGCTTGAGGATGTGACCCTTATCCTTTCTGACAACAATGTGGGATATACAAGAACCCTCCCGGGAAAAGAGATAGCCAGTCACCCCGGCGGATTCGGAATGTACTACCACATGGATATGCACGGCGGACCGTACTCCTTCAAATGGATCGGTTCAACATATCTTCCAAGGGTTTGGGAACAGATGACCCAGGCTTATGAGTTTGGAGTAAGACAGATCTGGGTGGTCAACGTTGGAGATATAGCAACACAGGAGCTTGGTCTTTCATTCTTTTTGGACCTGGCTTATGACATAGAAAAATGGGGCGGCAGTGATGCTTCTGTCACAGAAAGATATGTATGTGAATGGACAGAACAGCAGTTTAACGCGATGCTTCCACTATCCGGCAGGAACAAGATCAAGAAGATCATTTGGGATTACACAGGACTTCTTGAAAAGAGACGACACGAGATCATGAACGTAGACGTCTACCACCCGCTGCATTTTGGAGAAGCGGACAATGTGCTGAATATCAGTGATGGCATCCTGAAGGAAGCTGCCGCGCTGAAGAAGAGAGTCAGTGATGATGACATGTCAGCATTCATATCCCTTCTGTATTTTCCGGCCTGTGGTACTGCCAATCTGATGAAAATGTGGATAATGGCGGGTAGGAATAAGCTATATGCCCTTCAAAACCGCATTGAGGCCAATGACATAGCAGAAGAAGTTGACCGCTGTGTTGCCATGGACGCTGAGCTTATAGATGAATATGAATCGATTGATGATGAATTCTATAAGGGCTTTGGCAGATCGGAACATGTGGGCTTTGTCAACTGGAATGAAGAGGATAACAAGTATCCAATAAGGCATCTTGTGTACGGGGCCAATTCCCCAAGGATGCTGGTTTCCAGGGCGGATGACGAGAATTACATGACAGGCCTTGAATGGAATGATCATCCACAGACATGGCGCGATATGCTAAGGCCGGATGTGGACAGCATTACATTCGATCTGATAAGTGGCAGTGAGAAACCATTCAGATACAGGATACATTCTGATTGCAGCTGGCTGACATTCTCCAAGACGGAGGGTGAAGTTGCAAAGAAAGAGCGAATCACACTTACGGTGAACAAATCACTGCTTCCAGATAAAGTAACGGGAACCTTTAATATAGAGAGCGTTGGTATCGGACTGGTCCATGTGACAGTCGAGGCTGCACCTCCCAATGTTCCTGAAGATATGTATATCGAAAGTGACGGCTACATCTGCATAGAAGCCAGACACTTTTCTGATATAAAAGACACACCAAAGGGGGCTTTCAAGGTACTTGATCCCTACGGCAGAAGCGGAAGCGCTATCAAGGTCTTCCCTGTGACTGCTGATTTCAAGGATGAAAAGAGGCGGCCATATGTGGAGTACAGATTCTCAGCTTCAGAGGATGGGGAGTACGAGCTCACATTTGAACTGGCGCCGTCAACGCCGGTGACCTTTAAACCGGAGCAGTATATCGGTTTCTCAATTAACGGTGGAAAAACTGTGATCATGAATACAGTTGAAGATCCGGACAGACCGTTTTTCCTTAGTCGCCAGTGGCAAAAAGAAGCCATGAGCAGTGTTAAGAAGGTCACAGCAATTGTCAGGTGCGCTAAAGGGGCTAATTCACTGATGTTTTACGGCATGAGTCCCGGAATCGTCCTGGAGAGGATTCTTTTAGTGAAAAAAGGGATAGAGCTTCCGGAGTCCTATCTTGGACCACTGGAAAGTTATATCAGGGATTATGAGGAGGAAGGAAATGAGTAAACAAGCCGGTGCTAAATCCAATGCAAAATTTAGTGTCTACATTAAAAAGTACTGGCAGCTATATGCAATGTTGTTTTTGCCGCTGCTGTATCTGTTAATTTTTAAGTATTTCCCGATGGTATATGTGCAGATAGCCTTCAAGAAATACAGCATTGTCCAGAGTGTATGGGAGATGCCCTGGGCACAGAATCATGGATTCGAATACTTTATCAAGGCCTTCAGTAACAATGATTTCAAGTATGCTCTTAAGAACACTCTTGTACTGAATATTCTTGACCTTATATTCGGTTTCCCTGCACCTGTTTTATTCGCACTGATACTTAATGAGCTTTGTTTTGTAAGGTATAAGAAGGTTGTTCAGACAATAGCTTACATGCCCCATTTCCTTTCATGGGTCATCATCTACAGCTTGGCACTGCAGCTCCTTGCACC
>JAEEGL015179340.1_pt1 | contig 16348 bp, 16 predicted proteins | sample 9134231 | NCBI WGS metagenome assembly JAEEGL01 (sample SAMN16246548, study PRJNA631951) | gut metagenome | biome: gut microbiome; feature: rumen; material: fiber-attached | host: Bos | place: Iran: Karaj | collected 2018-10
GAGGAAGGCTTCGACTGCAAGCCCAGCGAGAGCGCCATCTGCGCCGTGATGATCTACGACGCCGCCAAGAGCCAGCAGTATGCCGCCAAGATGCAGGAAGAAGGCATCTTCGTCACCGGATTCTACTATCCCGTCGTCCCGAAAGGCCAGGCTCGTATCCGCGTCCAGATCAGCGCAGCCCACGAGCACGAACACCTCGACAAGTGCATCGAGGCCTTCAAGAAAGTCCGCAAGGAAATTGAAGGATAACAATCAACAAAAGCTGACAACCAAAAAGGGACTTGCCGTCAGCAAGTCCCTTTTTATTAATCCTTAAATCATGAAAAAAGTTAACATTTATCTCCTGATTACATCCCTGTTGCTCATTGTCCTGGGCGTGGTATGTATTCTCAACCCCGTCGAGATTTTCAATACGATGGCGTGGCTCGTCGGACTGCTGATACTGCTCACGGGTGTCACATCCCTGTTCTTCGGTCTGCGCGCCCAGCGCTATCTTCCCAACGCAGGTTCCACAACATTGCTTGCGGTGTTCCAGATCATTGTGGGCCTGATGATGCTTGGCAACAGCATCCTTTCGTCAATAGCCATCATCGCTGTCTTTGCCATCTGGGTGATGTTCGAGGGACTTTCTCTCTCCGTTCTATCGTTCGACTACAAACGGTCGGGCTACGAACGGTGGTGGATAATGTTCTTGCTCGGTCTCTGCAGTGTGATTCTCGGTTTCCTAGCCCTGCGCAACCCAGAAACCATTGAGGCTGTTATGGGTATACTGCTTGGTATCGGTATATTCGCAAACGGCATTGAGCGTATCGTGGCATTCTCCGGCCTTAACCGCATCCAGAATCTGGTCCGCGACCTGAAGGAAAGCAACGAGGCTGTCAATATCGACGATATACAGAAAGACTAATGTTGCAAAACATGCAAACATCAAGGCGGCATCTGTGGATGCCGCCTTTTTGCCATATATAAAAAAGGACTCTCCCCTATAGGGAAGAGTCCACAAATACATCTTCTTTTCTATGTAAGCACGCACCATTAACGCATATAGTTGTCTTTTATTATGTGACAACGCAATAAAATGAACATTTTTTTGAGAGCAATAAAAAAATAACTACGCCGTTATTAAAATAGGTAATCAATAAAAATAAACCGACTAAGGTAAAATCCGGAAACACTCTCGACATAAAAACACTCTCTCTTGAAATCTTTATTTACAACCATACTCATCTCCATCGCGTTTCTGACTCTGTATGGATGCGCCAAACAGGGTATGCCCACAGGTGGGCCAAAAGACACGGAACCTCCCCGTATTCTCTCGGCATCTCCAGCCAACAGCACTCTGAATTTCAATGGTGACGAATTCTATATCGCTTTTGACGAATATGTGGTCCTGAAAGATGTAGAAAACAATATCCTGGTCTCACCTCCTTTGAAAAACAAACCGGAATACCGCACAAAAGGAAAAGGTGTGCAGGTGCGGCTGAAAGACACCCTGCTGGAGAACACCACTTACCTGTTCCAATTCAAAAACGCAATAGCCGATTTCAACGAGGGCAATTTGCTGCCCTCGCTAAATTACGTCTTTTCGACAGGAAGTTATATAGACAGCATGACCGTCGGCGGACGTGTGACGGAAGCACTGACCCACGAACCACTTGAAGATGCCGTGAGCGTATGGCTTATGTCATTATCCGATGGGGAAACTTTCATGACCACCTGGGGCGACAGCACAGCATCGGCGCCAACCATAGCGTACACTACACGTTGCGACAAGGACGGAACATTCAGATTCAACCACATACGCCCAGGCACATACAACATCTTCGCCATCAAGGATGAGAATAAAAACCAACAGCTCGATCCCGGCGAAGGTGTGGCCTTTCTGCCACAACACGTTGAGGCAAAAAACAGTAAAGACAGTGTTGTGGTGGGCAATAAACTACTTAGCGCCGCCGACATCGACACTGTGCAACTATTTCTTTTCACTCCCAAAAACGACAAGCAGCGCATCACCAGCAGCAACTTTGTTGCGGCAGGCAAAATACGCATAACGTCTATGCTTCCCATGACAGACCCCACAATCCTCAGCGGAGACGAGGAAGTGACCTGGCATCTTAATAAGAGTCGCGACACTCTGACATTATGGACATTCCGACAAAAATGCGATTCTATACAACTGATTGTGAGCGACCCCTCAGGCATACAAGACACCATGCGTCTGCGTTGGCGTCCTAAGAAAGCGGGGTTGAACCAGCTGCCGCAGAACAACATAAGACTGAACTATAGCAAACTTCCGTTCTTCGACACTCTCGCAATACTTTTCTCCACCCCCCTCGCCGCCCTGCAGAGCGGAGACTCCATAGTCACCATCATGCGGTTGAAGGACAGCTCAGTAACTATCTGCTCGGCTTTGCTTTACTATGATTTCTTGAAAGCCGCCATACCCTACAATTTTATTCAAGGAGAGAAGTATGCTGTATCTATTGCGAAAGGGCGGCTGAAAGACCTTTACAACCAGGACATTGACTCGCTGAGGGCTGTTGTCGAAGTAAGCCGGGCCGATGACTATGGCAACCTGAAAATGCAGCTTGTCGACAGCGGCAACAGCGTCGAAAGCCCCTTGACAGTGCAGCTGCTCGACGAGAAAGGAAAAGTATTGTCGGAACGTTCGGCGGTGGTGAACGATTATGTTGAATTCAAAAATCTTAAACCAGCAAAATACAGGATTCGTGCCATTGTCGACGACAACGGAAACGGCAAGTGGGACACTGGCGATTTTGCACAGAGGCTACAGCCCGAACGGGTGTTGTACTTCCCAAAAATACTTGATATTAGAGCCAATTGGGATTTCGATGAGAAATTCGAGGTAGGCAGATAAAAATGGACAAGAGCAAGGGAAATATGAAAAAATCGCTGCTGTCGGGACTCTTCTGGGTACTGCTGGCCAACCTGCTTGTAAAGCCGTTCTGGATTCTGGGCATCGAAGTGGAGGTGCAAAACGCTGTGGGAGCGGAGATGTATGGATTCTACTATTCTATACTTAGCCTCTCTTTTATCCTCAACATACTGCTTGACTTTGGGATAACCAACTTCAACACTCGCAACATCGCACAGAACCCCAATCTGATCTCCAAACATTTGTCTGGACTTCTGACCATCAAATTACTTCTGTTCGCGCTCTATCTTGTCGTGTCGTTCAGTGTTGGCGCCCTGCTTGGCTACAACTCACGACAGTTCCGTCTGCTGGCATGGATATGCCTTAACCAGTTTCTCAACTCGCTTATTCTCTACCTTCGCAGCAATTTCGAGGGTTTATTGCTATTCAAATGGGACAGCCTGCTGAGCGTAATGGACCGTCTGCTAATGATAGTCATCTGTGCGCTGCTGCTGTGGTGTCCGATGGGACAGGGTCTTTTCCGTATCGAATGGTTTGTCGGAGCCCAGACTGTGGCATACGCGGCGACGGCTCTGCTCGCCTTAGCTGTATTGATACGCAAAACCGGATTCAGACATCTCCACTGGAACCACCCGTTCACCATAGTGATCCTCAAAAAAAGTATGCCTTTTGCATTGCTGGTCCTCCTTATGGCTTCATACAACCGCATCGACCCCGTGATGCTTCAAAAACTGTCAGCCGCCGGATATGGCGACCATAACGCAGGCATCTATGCCGGCGCCTTCCGCCTGCTCGACGCACTGACAATGATAGCCTATCTCGTCTCTGTCCTTCTGCTGCCCATCTATTCCAAACTGACAAAGCACCTGGAAGAAGCAAAAAACCACACCGACCTGACAAGCATCACACAGATGATGTTCTCTATGATGATGGTATTCGCTGTTACGACGTCATGCGCTCTTTCAGCTTTCAGCACTCCCCTGATGGAACTGTTCTACGACACATGCAACGACGAGTATTCAACGGTCTTCAGCATTCTGATATTCTGCATAATCCCCATATCAACAACTTATGTGTTCGGCACATTGCTCACCGCAGCCGGATGCCTCAAGAAACTTAATATATACGCTTTCTGTTCACTTGTACTCAACATCATCATCAATATTTTCTGTATACCGAGGTGGGGAGCGCTTGGAAGCGCCTTCGCCGCCCTCGGAGCTCAGACTTTCATGGCCGCGGCACAGGTAATTGCCGCGGTGAAACAATTCAAAATGAATGTTTCGGGTCTCTACATACTAAGACTGCTCATTTTTGCGTTATCTATATCCGGATGCGCCCTTTTGACACCGCAACTGGATTGGCGCATAGCTGTATCACTGATTGCGGTATTGTCCATTGGTCTGTCAATGGCATTGCGACTGATAGATTTGAAAGAGATAATTAAAATAATTAAAACAGAAACAACGACATAATGAAAAAAGCATATGTATTCCCCGGTCAGGGAGCCCAATTCGTAGGAATGGGCAAAGACTTATATGACGGCAACAAACAATGCCGTGATATGTTTGAAACAGCCAACGATATCATTGGTTTCCGCATTACCGACCTTATGTTTGCCGGAACCCCCGAGGATCTGAAGCAGACCAAAGTCACACAACCAGCTATATTCCTGCACTCCACAATACTGGCCGCCTATATGGGCGAGCAGTTTAAACCCGATATGGTTGGCGGTCACTCGTTGGGTGAGTTTTCCGCTCTTGTAGCAGCCAAAGCCATGAGCTTTGAAGACGGACTTCGCCTTGTCATCGCACGCGCCAACGCCATGCAGAAATGCTGCGAGGCCCACCCCTCGACAATGGCGGCAGTGCTTAAACTCGACGACAAAACAGTTGAAGATATCTGCGCCTCAATCCAAGGAGAGGTCGTGGTGGCGGCAAACTACAACTGCCCGGGTCAGCTTGTAATCAGCGGCACTATCGAAGGCGTGAACCAAGCTTGCGAGAAAGTCAAAGAGGCCAAAGGCCGCGCCCTACCTCTAGCCGTGGGCGGCGCATTCCACTCCCCGCTGATGGAACCCGCGCGCATCGAACTTAGCGCCGCAATCGAGAAAACCGTCTTCCACAAGCCTATATGCCCTTGCTATCAGAACGTCTGCGCCCTGCCCGTAAGCGAGCCCGAAGAGATAAAAGCCAATCTGAACAAACAGCTTACCTCTCCCGTACGTTGGACCGCCACCGTTCAGAACATGCTGAAAGATGGTGCGGAAGAGTTTATCGAAGTAGGACCCGGCACGGCACTGCAGGGCATGGTGAAACGCATCGACGCCAATGCAAACGCTCACTCTGCCGAGGTTTAATATCGAAAAACAATTGCAAATGGAAAACTACAAGAAACTGACTCGCAGCACAACCGACAAAAAAATCGCCGGCGTTTGCGGCGGTTTGGCCAAATACCTCGCTGTCGACCCTACCGTAATCCGGATTATTTTTCTCATATCGTTGATATGCGGCGGCCTTGGTTTATGGGCTTATCTGATTATCTGGATATGCACTCCTGAAGATTCTAATATCATAAACTATAATTAACCGTTAATACAAACAACGTGAATTTGTTAGGAATTATCGGCGGTCAGGAAATTCTGATTATTCTGCTGATTGTGCTTGTACTCTTTGGCGGCAAAAAGATTCCAGAGCTTATGCGCGGACTTGGAAAGGGCGTGAAAGAATACAAGAACGCCATGAATGGTGTCGAGGACGAGGTGAAAGATATCACCAAGCAGGATGAAAAGAAAGACTGAACCAGCTCCGACGAGCTATACAGACTAAAAGCCTTAATTATTATGGTTGAGGCTTTTGGTCTGTTTGCGGCCATGCCATACAAAATCCCGGCCAAGGTATTTCTCACGCACGTCGGGATCATTGGCCATCTCCTCCGGCACACCATGGTGTAGCACACTGCCTTCATACAGCAGATACGCGCGGTCGGTGATGCGGAGAGTTTCGTTGACATTATGGTCAGTGATAAGTATTCCTATGTTTTTTTCTTTCAAGTGGGCCACTATGTCCTGAATATCCTGTACAGCGATGGGGTCAACTCCGGCAAAAGGCTCATCCAGCAACAGGAATTTTGGATTTGTTGCCAAGGCGCGGGCAATCTCGGTACGGCGACGCTCGCCGCCAGAGAGCTGAATACCCTTGCTGTTGCGTATCTTCTGTAGTCCGAATTCGTCAAGCAGCGACTCAAGACGCTCCTCACGCTGCACTTTATCGAGGTCCTTCTGGAACTCCAGCACCGACATGATATTGTTGGCCACCGTCATCTGGCGGAACACAGAAGCCTCCTGAGCCAAATAGCCAACCCCCATCTGCGCGCGGCGGTACATCGGCAACGACGTGATATCGGTTTCTTCAAAAAACACCCTGCCGGCATTGGGCTTGATGATGCCCACTATCATATAGAACGTGGTCGTTTTGCCTGCCCCGTTTGGGCCGAGCAGTCCCACAATCTCACCTTGGTTGACATTAACCGACACACCTTTCACTACGGTGCGTTGGCGATATTTCTTGATTACCTGTTCTGTACGTAACTGCATTTTGGTTCTATGCTTGAAAGATAAGTATTGGGGGACGCTTTTCTTTTTGATATTTAAATAATGCCCTCACGGAGCACATCATGTATGTGAAGAACTCCAAGATAGTGGTTATTGTCGTCAACAACAACAAGTTGAGTTATAGCGTTGGAACGCATCATGTGAAGGGCGTTGACTGCATATTCAGACGCATTTACAGTCTTGGGTGAAGGAGTCATAATGTCGGCGGCCTTCAGACCGTCAAGTTTCTCGTGTTTTTTCATCATCCGTCGCAAATCGCCGTCGCACACGATACCGACTATCTTCTCTCCGTCAAGGACCACGGCGCATCCCAAGCGCTTGGAAGTCATCTCCAGTATTGTGTCGCGCAGCGATGTGTCGGGACGAACCGACGGACGCTCATTCTCGCGATACAGATTGTCGACACGCAGGTAGAGTTGTTTCCCTAGAGCGCCGCCTGGATGGAAACGGGCAAAATCGCGCGCCGTGAAATTACGGCATTCTATAAGGGCCACGGCAAGGGCGTCGCCCATGACAAGCTGTGCGGTAGTCGACGAGGTGGGTGCGAGGTTGTTGGGGCATGCCTCATGGTCCACAGTGGTGTCGAGCACAATGTCTGCCTGGGAAGCGAGAAACGATTCCTTGTTTCCCACAATGGCGATAAGAGTGTTGCCGAAATTCTTTATCAACGGTATCAGCACTTTTATTTCGGGAGTGTTGCCACTTTTTGAAATGCATATTACCACATCGCCCTGCTGCACCATACCGAGGTCGCCGTGGATGGCGTCTGCGGCATGCATGAATATCGCCGGAGTGCCTGTCGAGTTAAGCGTGGAGACTATTTTCGACGCTATATTCGCACTCTTGCCGATACCTGTGACAACCACGCGTCCTTTTATCGAAAAAATTGTTTCAACAGCTTTGACAAAAGCATCGTCAATATGGTCGGTTATTTGCTCGATGGCTTTTTTTTCATCGTCAATAACCTGATAAGCAATATTTTTAATCTTTTCTGCGCTCTTCAATTCAATTTTTTTTTTGTAAGTCGAAAAAAAAATGTAACTTTGTAAAACTATACGACAAGACAGATAACGCCAAAAAGGAAAGAAAAGTATTTGATGTTAGAGATAAATCTGCGACAAAAATTAAAAGAGATTTTCGGCTTCGACAATTTCAAAGGCGACCAGGAGAAAATCATCGAAAGCCTTCTGGAGGGCAACGACACCTTTGTCATCATGCCCACCGGCGGAGGCAAGTCGTTGTGCTACCAGTTGCCCGCCATGTTGCTTGAAGGCACTACCATTGTGGTGTCTCCTCTCATAGCGCTGATGAAAAACCAAGTCGACGCAGTAAGATACACCTCAGGCCATAATGCCGTAGCTCATTTTCTCAACTCCTCGCTCAACAAACAACAGACCACAGAAGTAAAAGAAGATCTCATCAAGGGAGGTACCAAACTGCTTTATGTGGCTCCCGAAACTTTGTCGAAAGATGAAACAATAGACTTTCTTAAACATCTTAAAATAAGCTTCTTCGCTATCGACGAGGCTCACTGTATATCTGAATGGGGCCACGATTTCCGTCCCGAATACCGTAAACTGCGCAGCGCCATAAATATGATTAACGACCATGTGCCGCTGCTCACCCTCACCGCTTCCGCCACTCCAAAAGTACAGCAGGACATCATCAAAAACCTGCAGATGGAGAACGCCAAACTCTTTGTCTCCAGCTTCAACAGGCCCAATCTCTATTACGAGGTACGTCCCAAGCCTTCCGAAACTCTGGTGCTGCACAAAGAGATTATCAAGTTCATCAAAGAAAACCCTAACAAAAGCGGAATCATCTACTGCCTGACGAGAAAACGCGTTGAGGATCTAGCTGAACTGCTGGTGATTAATGGCATAAAAGCGCTTCCCTACCACGCCGGACTCGACGCCAAAACCAGAGCCGAAAACCAAGACAAATTCCTCATGGAAGAGGTGGATGTCATTGTGGCGACCATCGCCTTCGGCATGGGCATCGACAAGCCCGACGTACGTTTTGTAATCCACTATGACATACCCAAAAGCCTTGAGGGTTACTACCAGGAAACGGGACGAGCCGGACGTGACGGCGGTGAAGGCAAGTGCATAGCCTTCTACTCTGAGCACGACATCGAGCGACTCTATAAATTCTTTACCGACAAAAACATAACCGAGCAGGAGATGGCCCGCCAGCTGGTGCAGGAGATAGTCTCCTACGCCGAAAGTTCCATGTGTCGCCGTATGAACATTCTCCGCTACTTCGGCGAGGAATACGACCAGGAAAACTGTGGCAACTGCGACAACTGCCTGCACCCCAAGCCAAGGGTGGAGACCAAGGAGGAGATGGTGTATGTGCTGGAAACCATTCTTGCCATGAAACAAGCCTTCAAATCACAGGAAATTGTCGATGTTATCATGGGACGCTCCAACGCTCATACGCGCATCTACAAACACAATCTCCTGGAGCAGTATGGCAAAGGGGCTGACCGCGAGGAACTCTATTGGAAGGCGGTCATCCGTCACGCTGTCATAGAAAAACTGCTGGTTAAGGAGATTGAGCAGTTTGGCGTCCTGAAAATAACCCCGCAGGGATTCAAGTATATGAAGAATCCCTACACCCTGATGATCCCCTGCGACCACGACTATACAGGCAGCGGAAGCGATGACGACGACGAACTGACCATCGGCGGAGGCGGCTCGGCTGCAGGCGACGAGACTCTTTACATACAGCTCAAAAGCCTTCTGCGCTCCATAGCGCAAAAAGAGAACCTGGCACCCTATGTCATCTTCGAGGACCGCTCAATAAAAGACATGACCATACAATACCCCTGTACCATCGAGGAACTAAGCTACTGCACAGGGGTTGGCGTGGCCAAAGCCCAACGAAACGGAGCGCCTTTTGTCGAACTAATAAAGCGCTACGTGGAAGAAAACGAGATTGAGCGCCCTCAGGACATTGTTGTACGTTCGACCGTGAACAAGTCAGGATTGAAAGTCTATATCATCAAGGCCATAGACCGTCAGATGCCTCTCGAGGACATAGCCCGTGGCAAAGGCATAAGCATGGAGGACCTCATTACCGAGATGGAGCATATCCTTTCGTCTGGCACCAAACTAAATATAGACTACTACATCGACGCCAACATCGAGCAGGAGCATCAGGACGTTTTGTTCGATTACTGGCATGAGGCCGAAAGCGACTCGCTTGAAGAGGCTTACGCCGAATTTGAGGACGACCCCGATTATACCCAAGAGGAGATAAGACTGATGAGAATCAAATTCCTTACCAGCGAGGGATTTTGATGTTACTGTGTTTTGATTGTGGCTTTTACAAGCTTCTTGTTGAGTTATTTTCAATACTGATTATCAAGGAATTACCCCCCCCCATTTAATGGTATTAGTCTTGTGAAATCGCATATTTTGAAAAAAATTAACTATTTTTGCACTTTCAAATCATATAAACCAAACTATTGATTAACTCCATATATATTTAATCATCTTATAAAAAACCAATATGCGCGTACTAATTGCAAAAGACTACGATGAAATGTCTGTAGCGGCAGCAAATTATGTTGCCAAGAAAATCAACGATTTCAAACCCACGGCAGACCACAAGTTTGTTTTGGGTTGTCCCACCGGAAGCTCTCCTCTCGGCCTTTACCGCCATCTCGCTGAGCTTAACAAAAAGGGACTTATCAGTTTCCAGAATGTTGTAACATTCAACATGGACGAATATGTGGGACTGCCCGAAGAGCATCCTGAAAGCTACCACAGCTTCATGTGGACCAACTTCTTCAATCACATTGACATCAAGAAGGAAAACGTTCACATCCTCAACGGCAACGCCAAAGACCTCATGGCTGAATGTCAGCATTATGAGGAGATGATTGCGGAGGCTGGTGGCATTGACCTGTTCATGGGCGGTGTGGGCCCCGACGGTCATATTGCTTTCAACGAGCCTGGCAGCAGCCTTACAAGCCGCACCCGCATCAAGACTCTCACCACCGACACTATTATGGCCAACAGCCGGTTCTTCGACAACGATATCACCAAAGTGCCCAAACAAGCCCTTACGGTAGGTGTGGGTACTGTTATGGACGCCCGCGAGGTGCTTATTCTCTGCAACGGTCCAAAGAAAGCCCGCGCCCTGCACCACATGATCGAGAATGGTGTGAACCACATGTGGACTTCAAGCATGCTACAGATGCACCAACACGGTACCGTGTTCTGCGACGAAGAGGCCACTGTCGAACTCAAGATGAGCACCTACGACTATTTCAAGGACAAACAAACCATCGAAAAAACTCTCGAAACATTCAAAGCCTATTTTGTTTGATAAAATAGAACCCCTAAACCCCGTTGCGGCGGATTAATCAATCCGCCGCAATTTGTTATTAAGGATTTTTATCCGGTATTTAAACCATTTAACCTCATTATTGAATGAAATACAGAAGTCTAACCTCCGACGAAATATCAATCCTCAAGTCAGCCGCCAACACCGCTTCCGACTGGCAGCATATACAGGTCACTGACACTTTTAAGGCCCACCTCCTGACCAACAATCGTTTTGATGGTCGCGTCACCATAGGCGACATGACAGATGCCTCACTGAGTTGCGGAACCTTCAATCTGCCCGTTGGCATCACCGGCTGCTGGTTGCAAGACTGCACCATCGGCTCGAATTGTGCCATCCATAACGTCAAAATGCTTTCGGGCTATACCATCGGAGACAGCTGCATCCTTTTCAATATCGACGAGATGACAGCTACGTCTGGCGACGCCGACCATGCCTGGTTGGAGCCCATGAACGAAAATGGAGGTCGAAAGATACTGCCTTTCAATGGCATGACTATTGGCGATGCATATATGTGGGCTCGTTTCAGAGGAGAAAAGAAGATGGTGGAACGCCTCGAACAGATAACCCGCAGCGAGATTAGCGCACCACAAAAAGGCTACAACGTTGTCGGTGACCGCTGCACCATCAAGAACACCAAATGTATACGCAATGTCGCCATCCGCTCGAGCGCCGATGACCCCAGCCTTGTCGAAGAGTGCATCGTGCTTGGCGACGGAGTGGTGGGATATGGCTGCAAGCTCGAATACGGCATCATTGCCGAGCGGTTCCTTCTTGGTGAGCATGTTCACCTCGAGTTTGGCCTGCGCCTAAACGACACCGTTGTTGGCGACAACTCAACGCTGGCGCGCTGCGAGATAGGCAACAGCATTATTTTCCCCGCCCACGAGCAACACCACAACAATTCATTCCTTATCGCCGCACTCATCATGGGACAGAGCAACGTTGCCGCTGGAGGCACTCTTGGCAGCAACCACAACAGCCGCACTGCTGACAACGAAATCAGCTGTGGACGAGGATTCTGGCCCGGTCTATGCGTCAGCGTGAAACACTCGAGCCGTTTTGCCTCCAACTGCCTCCTGGCTAAAGGCGACTACCCATCCGAGCTCAACATCACCCTTCCTTTCGCCCTCGTCAACAACAACGTCGCCAAAAACCAGCTTGAGGTGATGCCTGCCTATTGGTGGCTTTACAACATGTACGCCATGGACCGCAACAGCCGCAAGTTCGCCAACCGCGACAAACGTGTATATAAAGCCCAGCATATAGAGTTCGACAATCTGGCACCCGACACAGCCGAAGAGATAATCATCGGTCGCGACCTGATCCATATCTGGACCGAGGAAGCCTATCGCGAAGGTAAGACCGAGATTCTGGCACATGGCATGGAGAAAGGCAAGCGCAAAACCGTCATACTCAAAGCAGGCGAAGGCTATAACGCCTATGAGGACATGCTGGTATACTACGCCATGAACACACTTTCGCCTGTCTATGGCAACACCGTTCCCGACAGCGCCCTTGGCGACGGTGAGCGCGAGACGCATTGGGTCAACATCGGCGGCCAGCTCGTTGCCGAGAAAGATATGCGCCAACTCCTTGACGACATCAGCGAAGGACGTCTCAACAGCTGGGACGAGATACACCAGCGTTTCAACAGCCTTTGGGCAAACTACGCCTCCGACAAACAGCGCCACGCCTATCAGGTACTCTGCCTTTTGTCGCAGAAAAAACGGCTTGACAGCGAAGAATGGGCCAAATACAACGCCCGCTATCAACAAATCAAGCAGTATGTCGCCGACCAGAAGGTACTGTCACGCAAGAAAGACGATGAGAATGAGTTCCGTCGCATGACCTACTGGAACGACGCCGAACTCCACGCCGTCCTCGACTAATCTGTCATAACTATCCACAAAAAAAGAGAACCCGTTTGTGTTCTCTTTTTTTGTGGAGTAGATGGGACTCGTGCCGAAGGCTGCCGACCTTGTGGAGGCAACCCACTACCGAAAGAATAAAGGGTTTGAGTACCAGCTACAAAAAAAGAGGTTTTTAACCTCTTTTGTGGAGTAGATGGGACTCGAACCCACTACCTTTTGATTGCGAACCAAATGCTCTACCAGATGAGCTACTACCCCTCGAAAGAAAAAAAGCCGTTTTTCAACGGCTAAGTGGAGTATATCGGAATAAAATCCAACATACTATTATTCATAATTTAAGCCGCTTACAGCTTTAAATTGGCATTCTCGTGATAAAAACGTGATAAAATACACCAATTCAAACCAGACCCTCTTTCAATGTTCTTTTGCCTAATTGCGTTGCAAAAATACGCAAATTATTTGCATTGCAAACATTTATTTTTGAACACTCAAAAACAATTACTACACCTCTGCTATAAATCAACAATTTACACACTCAACCTTTCTTCAAAAAAAGACTTGAAGAGCATTATCCTATCTCCTACAGTGCCTGAAAAAAGTAGGTGCTGAAAGTCCTTTTGCTTGTCCTGAAGATTGGTCTCAGCCAACTTTTCATAGAGAGCTGCTTTGAGTCCCTGCGGCGTACTGATACCACATCTTTGGGAAAGGAAGTTGTAATCTGGTTCCGTCTGCTGCCATAGGAAAATAGCATCGTAGAAATCACGACCTTTAGCACGAGCCAACAACGCAGACAGTTTCATTGAGAGCAGAACACCCTTAGATGGTACACTGACAGTGAACAGGAAACCATTACGATTAACCATAGCCGTTTCAGGGCTATATGGCACCCCTTGATCCTGTGCCTCAATCTTCATCAGGAAGCGTTCCTCACGGTGTCCTGTAAGGTTCAATTCAATCAGCAAACCTGGAAAATAGATGTTGCGTCGAAAAGCAGTAAGCTTGGAGTTCTCTTTGTCTCGAACCTCAGCCATTAACCCATTTCCACGAAGATAATCAATCAAAGAATCTGTCATCTGGACAAACTCTTCAAGGCTCAAATCTTTGCAGTCAAAATCCAAGTCCTCCGAGAACCTATCAATACCATAAACCATTCTCAAACAAGTGCCTCCGATAAATACTAGTTTGGGAGCATACGGAGATTGGAAGAGATATTGCAAAGCAAGCAGTTCGACATACTCTTTCAGGATATGCTTGTGAAACGTGGCATTGACGGCAACCGGCTTTGGATAATATTGCAAAAGTTGTTTGATGTCAATCATTGTCGTATGTATTAATCAATAATTTAATCCTGTTAATCAATGCTTTCTTTGATGTCTGATTTGCGTATGCAGTCAGTTTCTCCTGGTTCAATTCATCCTGCATCCACCACTCATCAAATCTCAATTCTCGCATAGCTTCTGCCGTGTTAAACTGAGGATAGAGATAAAGCAGATCGACCATGGCCTTTTCAGGCTCTGCAATTAGATAGCTACCACCCCTGCTGAGAGCCACTTGTTTGTACCCAAAAAACAATTCTGGCTTAATGGTCTGGTAATGGAACTGGCCAAAAAAATTGTTGTACGATGTGGGACGATTGGGAGTTACGCAGGTGATTTGTGTCACCGCCTCTGGGATAATTCCATAGATGGACAAAGCAGAGTGAAGACTTATATACGACGGTGAATAAATTTTCCCAGCAATAAAACGAGCCATATCGGGCTCTCGCTGCAATTCGCTGAAAGCATACCAGTCCTGACGTAGTTTGGCGATATAACCTTTTTTCACCCACCTCGAAAGGGCTCCAGGGTCAAAGTCATTCTTCCATGCCCGAAGCTGATAGATACTGAAACAGCCTACATCTAACCATTGTTCTCTAAACTGCAAATAATTCATTACATTCTATTCAAAAGAAAATGCAAAAATACATATTTTCTTGAATATAGCAAAATTTTATCTCGACAAATGTCGTCCAAATCGTCAAAACGCAGTCCAAACGCCGTCAAAATCTTAATAGTGAATAGAATAACCTTTAACACTATAATTATGCAACGTACTTTCACCAAACCCGCCGACAGTAAAGAGAGCCGTCCAAAAACTGCCGGGGAGGTAATTATTGATAATTTAAAGAAGGACGGCGATGTGATAGGCATAGTAGTAGATGGCGAGAAGTGGTCCGTCGAAAAGTTATGCCGACATGAAGTGTGCAAATATTGTGAGAACTGCTCCATGCACCTCGCTATCGAACTACAGAGGGTCAATGCTTACTATGGCCAATGTGAGCTTATGGTTTTTCTCGAAAGCCTTAGCACATCCTGCCGCTGATACTGGCCGAAAAGCCCGACATATTCATATGCGGACACTCACACATACTCCGCGTGATGTACGACCAGACCTACAACCTGCTGCATATCAACCCCGGCGCCGCCGGACGACAAGGATTCCACCGCGTAGCAACACTGGTACGCTTCACCATCGACGACCACCCGAAAGACCTCGAAATCTGCGAATTCGAGAAGTATTAGCCGCCGCCCGACAGCCCCGACTCCACCCTGCCCCACCCCATTTTTTACACACTTCCGGTTCCAACGTGCAAAGACAACACCCTCCGCACGCGAAAACTTCATATTTCCGCCACATTTGCCCCACACCAACTTCGTTCGTTGTCCGATTGTTGTCCAGTTGTTGTCCGCTCGTTGTCCAGTCACGAACGGACAACAATCGGACAACGACCGAAGATGACTCTGCAAGATATTGAGAATAAAACAGTTATAATATGGCGCGAGCATTATGCCTTATTCGTTGATTTTCAACTGAATAGCTTCGAAAGGGCTTTTTTTCATCAATTTTACCTCAAAAACTCGCTGTTCCGTTCCTGGTGTCGAATGAAAAAAATTTTTTTCAAGCTGTATCATTTTGGGGGTCTGAAACGATTCTATAGTAGAAAAGCATAGAACCCGAGATGACGCTGGACGAATACAACAACGCAATAGACTTATTTGCAGACGGTATTTATCGTTTCGCATTGCGCTGCTGCAGCGACAAATCGATGTGCGACGATGCTGTGCAAGAGGCTTTTGCAGCATTGTGGGAAAAGCACGAGACAGCCTCGTTCGACGACTGCAAGGGATTCCTGCTTACGGTGGCTCGCAGGAAAATCATCGACTCAATCCGCCACAACAACGTAAGACTGTCGGCGCAATCGGAAATGGCACCCGAAATGGAAACGGTAGCAACTCCTTTCGACAACTACGACCTCAACGACGCCATAGTCAAAGCTTTCGAACAACTCACCGACCTGCAACGCACCGTACTGACGCTACACGACATAGAAGGTTACGACTACCGCGAAATAGCAGACATTACCAATATGAATTACAAGACGGTACAAGTCACCGCATTCCGTGCTCGAATGAAAATGAAGACAATACTCACTAAAATGAAAATCAGATAAAGCAATATGAGAATAGGAAACAACAACATAGAACTGGTGCTATTCCAATACAAGGAGGGATTGCTCACGCCCGACGAGACAGCGATGGTCGAAGCCGCCCTGTCGCAGCATCCTGAATGGAA
>JAEEGL015777705.1_pt1 | contig 16348 bp, 10 predicted proteins | sample 9134231 | NCBI WGS metagenome assembly JAEEGL01 (sample SAMN16246548, study PRJNA631951) | gut metagenome | biome: gut microbiome; feature: rumen; material: fiber-attached | host: Bos | place: Iran: Karaj | collected 2018-10
AGAAGGGGCAAAGAAGCTCGATGTATCGGGTGCTCTTCAGGCAGGTATTCCCGTATGTCCTCCAGAAGGTGATGCGGGAACCGGAATGGTAGCAACGAATTCGGTAGGACTGCGTACCGGTAACACATCAGCCGGAACAAGCGTATTTGCAATGGTAGTGCTTGAAAAGGCACTTTCAAAAGTATACGAACAGATAGATATGGTAACGACTCCGGACGGAGCGGCAGTTGCGATGGTTCACTGTAACAACTGCACGAGCGATATCAATGCATGGGTCAATCTGTTCAAGGAATTCGGACAGATGATGGATATTGACATCGACATGAATGACCTGTTCACAAAGCTTTACAGTAAAGCACTCGATGGTGATGCTGATTGCGGGGGTCTTATGTCTTACAACTATATCTCGGGTGAGCCCGTTACCGGATTCGACAAAGGTGCACCGCTCTTTGTAAGGACAGCCGAGTCGAAGTTCACGCTTGGAAACGTTATGAGAATGCACCTTTACTCCGCGCTTGCAGCACTCAAGTCGGGACTTGATATACTTATTAACGAAGAAGGTGTTAAGGTTGACAAGATGTACGGTCATGGCGGATACTTTAAGACAAAAGGTGTCGGACAGGCGTTTGCCGCAGCTGCCATCCATGCTCCCGTTTCCGTAATGGAGACCGCGGGTGAAGGCGGACCGTGGGGAATGGCAATACTTGCTTCGTTTGCCGACGGAAGGAATGCAGACGAGAATCTTGAAGACTTCCTTAACCGCAAGATATTCGCAGACGCCAAGGGAAGCACGGTAGATCCCGTACCTGAAGATGAAAAGGGATTCGACGATTTCATGAAGACATACATGGAAGGACTTAAGATCGAACGTGCTGCAGTGGAGGTATTGTTATAATGCTTGAAGAATTAAAGAAAAGAGTATATGAAGCAAATATGCTTCTCCCCAAATACGGACTCGTAACATTCACATGGGGAAATGTTTCCGAGATCGACAGACAGTCCGGACTTTTTGCGATCAAGCCGAGCGGAGTGGATTATGATAAACTTACACCCGACGACATGGTAATCATGGATCTTGACGGCAATAAAGTCGAGGGTAAGTACAAGCCGTCAAGCGATACACCGACACATCTTGAACTTTACAAAGCATTTTCTGAAATAGGCGGTATAGTTCATACGCATTCGTCGTATGCGACAAGCTGGGCACAGGCAGGAAGAAGCATACCGTGTTACGGGACTACGCATGCGGATTATATTTACGGAGAAGTACCGTGTGTCAGATGTCTTACAAAAGAAGAGATAGACAGTGCATATGAGACGAACACGGGTCTTCTTATAATCGACGAATTTAAGAAGATGAATAAAGACGTGACTGCCGTTCCCGCAGTTCTTTGTAAGAACCACGGACCGTTCGCATGGGGCAGGGATGCACATGAAGCAGTACACAACGCGGTCGTGCTTGAAGAGGTTGCCAAGATGGCTTACCGTGCCGAGACGATCAACAAAGATATAGCGCCCGCACCGCAGGAACTTCAGGATAAGCACTATTACAGAAAACACGGAGCAAACGCATACTACGGTCAGTAAGTGAGGTGTTTTATGTTCGATCAGATCGCATCAATGTTTGACGGATACAGAGCAAAACTTAAGAAGATCAAAAAGAAAACATACGAGGAAAGATTTGCGACGTTCTTTACCGACAACAGGGCGTGTCTTGATGATATGGCCCAGTATGTCAGAGGCAGGGAAGATAAGGATGTTGCGGCCGGTGAGGTCGCAAACATCTTTGCCGAGAATGTTTTTTCCGAGTACGGCAAAGACGGGAAGCTTTCGGGGAGCGACAAAGCCGATCTTTCGATATACATGATCTACTTTATCTTTCCGTCCATACTTAAGCTCGAGGATCCGAATTCTAAGATACTCTGCGATGCCATAAGGGACGAATGGAGAGTGCGCACGAATAATCCGGCTTACGATTATACAACTTACGAGGATCTTCATGGATCGTTTCAGGAAAAACTATTCGGGCTGTTTTAGTCTTGCAGTCATAATAGCGGTCATAATATGTCTGTTTTTGACAAAGGATACCGGAACAACTGCAGCTGTTCGCTGGCTTGCAGTTGTTTTTTCGGTTTCTTTTTTTATGCGCCCGTTTATGAGGCTTAGGACTCTTAAATGCAGAGATGATGCGTTTGCATTAAGGTTCGGGCTGGGTCTGTTTTTATGCTTTTTTGTGGCGTGGAACCTGTCCGCATTGGGACTTTGCGATTACTCGGACGGCGTTGTGTTTACATCTTTTGCCGTATTGGCGGCCATAGGATATCTTATAAAAAGATTTGTCCTCAAAGAACAATATGTTACGGTCAGAGATATCGAAGCATCGCTTAAGGGCTTTGCTGTTTTTGCCGTGATATTCCTCATATTTTTCTGGGCCATAGGGTTCAATCCTATAGTCGATCCCGGCACCGAGAACTATATGGATTTTGGTTTCCTGCAGACGATCTACCGTCAGAAGAGCGCGTTTCCTACCGACCCGTGGTTTAGCGGAACAAAGCTCAACTACTATTATCTCGGGCAGTCGATAACGATATATATGTGCAGACTTGCACTTACCACACCGGAATACGGCTATAACATGATGCTTGCCACATTTACAGGCATGGTATTTACCATGACATACGAACTTGTATCGGGTATGGCATCAGCGCTTTTATCAGGGAGCCGTAAACCGGAGATGTCCTCGCATCTGGGGGGTGTCGTAGGGGCAGCCCTTGCGGCGTTTTGCGCCAATCCCCACTGGTTCATATTCAGGATAGTCGTCTCGCTCTACCGCAGATTAACCGGAAAGACCGATAAAGGTTACTGGTTTCCGGACGGAACGGTGTATATCAATGCCGAATTCGGAGATCCGGATAACGGCAAGAACGAGTTCCCGGCTTATTCGGTAATACTCGGAGACCTTCATGCACATGTCATAAATGTGATATTTGTCTTACCGCTCCTGGCATTGCTTTTCGATCACTGTTTTTCGGAAAAAGAAAAAGAAGACAGAGTGGGACATGTCGTATCGCTGACACTCATATCAATGCTGCTCGGATATTACAAATGTGCGAACTACTGGGATTTTGCGATATATTTTGTTATAACGGGCGCCGCTATAGTGTTTGCCGATCTTAAACGAAAAGGAATAAACACTGCATCGATACGTACCCTGGCGGTCAAGGCAGGGTATGTAACCGCTGTATCATTTATCAGTCCGCTTCCGTTCACGCTGCATTTTGCCAAAATGGAGTCGGGTATAGGCTTATGCGAAAATCATTCGCCGGCGTTTAAATTCGCCGTGTTATGGCTGCTGCCTCTTGCAGTTACCGTATGTCTTATCATATACATATACACAAAAGGTGCGGTCTATATTAAGGACAAAGCACAAAGAGCGGGACTTCTTGCGTTCATGCTCTGTACTATAGGACTTATCATCGTCCCCGAGGTTGTATACGTCAAAGATATCTATACGGAAGTAAACAGCCGCTTCAACACGATGTTCAAACTCACGTACCAGGCATATATATTGTTTTCCGTTATAGCGGGTATCGCTTTTGCGATGGCTATATGCCGGATACTGTCGGAGGAGAGGGTATCCGTGCCGGGAGTGGTCGTTGCTGTTTTGATGTCGATGTATACGATATTGTCGTCGTTTTTTATAGTCCACGCAGGCCGGCAGTGGTTTGGGAACTTCACAAATCCCGCAGAGCGTAAAGGAATATCGTCGTTGGAGTATCTTCGGGATGACCCCGAATACGGATTCGAGATGACGGCATATGATATACTGATGCAGGATGATTCAAGGCAGCTTAACATAATCGAGATGGCCGGGGACAGTTACAGGCATACGAGTGCGTTGTCAGTGTATTCCGGGGCATGTACTCCGCTCGGATGGTATGTGCATGAGTGGATGTGGCATAACGATCCGGAACCTGTAAAGGAACGCGCCGATGAGATATGGTACTTTTACACTTGCGGGGATGAGGAATACTGCCGCAGTATCATTAAGAAATACGACATAGATTATGTATTTGTCGGGCCTGCCGAGGTATGTAAATACCCGGTCAACAGAAACGGTTTCTGGAGGCTGGGAGATGTCTGCTGTGAGACCATCTGGAAAGATGTGGATCTAGCGCTTATAAAGATCGACAAGTCGCGGCTCTGACATGCCGCAAAAATACGAAAGATTACTTGAGCCGTGCTTGTTGCCACGGCTCGGATTGTGGTATAATAAAATGATTTTGAGGTTAATCTTCCGGAGGGTTTATGAAGAGATGTTATGTAGCACAGGCTGAGGATAAGATCGGAACGAAGGCTTATCCGCAGATACTGGAGCAGCTTAAGGAAAACGGTGAGCTGATCAAACCGTTGCTTGTGATCTTTTCGTCCGACAATGCGAATTTCGGATGGTATTCACGTATGCTTTCCAATTCGTTCCCGGATGCGGTCGTTATAGGAAGTACGTCGACGATACTGTATTCGCCTGTCGGTGTTGCAAGAGCAGGTCTTAGCGTTATGGCGGTAACGGAAGGTATAACCGTTTCTCCCGGAGTACTGTTTGAGGTAAGCAGGTATCCGAGAAGGTCTGCCGATGCGGTCATACAGGCACTTGAGAATATCGACAGAAAAAACACGGTATGTTTTGAATTCAACGCTTCGGTCGGAAACTGTGAAGAACTTGTAATGGATACATTTTATGAGACTATGGGCGATACGGATATTCCGCTTTATGGCTGTACCGCAAGTGTTGCCGAGAATCCCGACAGACCGTCGGCTGTTTCATTAAACGGTATACTTTACATGGATGCCTGTGTATTCGTGTTCATACATAACGAGATGGGTAAAGTCGAAGTCGTTAAGGAGAACATGTTCACACCGACCAATCATTTCTTTACCGCGACTGATGTTGACTGTGATGCGAGAAAAGTATATGAATTCGATCACAAGAGCGCTACAGGTGTTGTTGCAAGCGCCATGAAGATACCGGAAGAGGAACTGTCGGGTAATTCGTTCTTCCATCCCATGGGAAGGATCGAGAACGGTGATCTTAACATTATAGCTGTACGTGAGCAGTTTGCTGACGGCAGCATGAGTTTTTTCTCGAGAATATACAACCAGACAAGAGTGGTACTTCTTGATCCGATAGAGCCTGTGGAAGATGTGTGGGCAGATACTTCAAAGAGAGTGCACGAGCTCATACCGGAGCCTTCATTTTCGATAATCATCAACTGTTTTTCGAGAACGAGGTATTTTACCGAGCTCGGCAAAATGATGGAATATAACAACTGCCTTATTTCCGATTACGGCACGTTCATCGGATTGTCGGGGCATGGTGAGCAGTATGATTACAAGCATTTGAACCAGACGATGCTTATACTTGTTTTTGAGTGATTGTAAAGGTGCGGTCATATGAGAAGATATAACGATGGAATGATCTATACCAATGACAAATGTGTGGCGTGCAACCACTGCGTCCATGTCTGCCCGGCCGTTGGCGCCAATGTTTCGGCAAACGATGAAGGAAGGATCAGTATAGACGTTTCCGACAAAAACTGTATTCACTGTGGCAGATGTGTCAAGGAGTGTGTTCACGATGCCAGACAGTATAAAGACAGTCTCGAGGACCTGCTCCTTGATATAAAGAGGGGTATGGCCGTATCGGTCATTGTAGATCCGACATTTACCATAGCGTACGGAAAAGAGCGCGCACGTCAGGTTTTCGGATATCTGAAGTCACTTGGGATAAAGGGTATTTATGACGGGTCAGTCGGCGGTGATATAAGCCTTTATTATCATATCAGGTATCTGCGCGAACACCTTGATGAGGAAGGAAAGTGTGATAAGTTCTTTTCGCATACGTGTCCCGGCTTTTCGAATTATGTTTCACGATATGCTCCGGAGGCACTCGATAAGTTCATTCCGGTACAGCTTCCGAACGTATGCGCCGCGATATACTACCGTAAGTATAAAGAGGTTGGCGGCAGATTTGCCCTTCTGTCCCCGTGTACGGCAATATATGATGAATTCAGTTCGTACAATTCGGGAAGGAACATCAATTACCTGATCGGTTTTTCGAGCCTTCTTGATTACATAGGCGACAGAGATCTGTCAGAGTTCGATTCGGATTATGATATAAGATCGGACGGCGTGGGAGTCTCTATATGCGAGAATGAAGCATTTACTTTTATAGTATCGAGATTTATGTCTCCGAAGCTTCTGTTCAAGACACGCGTGGGGATCAATTCAAAGCTTGAAAAGATGCTTCGCTCGCCCGTAATGCTAAAGAACGGTAATCATCCCGCGATGCTGACGATAGATTTCTGTGCAACGGGATGTATTGACGGACCTGCGATCAAAAGGGGTTCGGTGGATCCTGGTCAGTCCGTACCCGCGTATGCCGAGGAATATGTCAGGGCAATGTCGGGTGAGGATGACGGGGCGCTTTCTCCTGATGAGAGATATAAAAACATTACGGATAAATTCGCGGATCTTAATCCTTTGGATTTTGTCTGGGAAGGCGAAGAGGATTACCATCAGAAGTGTTCGGTCCCCGACAATGTTGTCGAAGAGATATTCAATTCGATGCATAAGACAACAAAGGTCAAGAAGGAACTTGACTGTCAGGCATGCGGATACAGAAGCTGCTATGAAATGGTCTGTGCGGTCGCGAACGGATACTCCCGTGTAGAGGACTGCGTTCACTATCTTAATGACGAGATGAAGCTTCAGCTGGAGCTTGACTCACTTACGGGACTTTATAATCAAAGAGGGTTCTTCAGAGCGGCGACAAGGATGGTCGCTGATAATCCCGAAAAGAAATACATGCTTGCCATGGGTGACATTAACGGGCTCGGAGGAATAAACGATCTGTACAGTAACCGCGGAGGTGACATAGTTATCTCATATGTTGCGAAGACATTACAGGAGTTTTCCGACAAGAGGGGTATCTGTTCAAGGATGGGTGCCGCGACTTTCGGACTTCTTTTTGAAGATACACCCGAAAACATGGAAAAATTAAAAGAGGATACCCAGATTTCGATCGCTCATCTCGGAATGGAGTATCCGCTGTCAATGAAGTTCGGACTGTATGAGATAAACGAAAGATCGGTGACGATAGCACGTGCCACTCTTTATGCCACATATGCATACAGAACATCCAAAGACAGAAGCAGAAATACGTATGTCCTTTATACGGAAGAGATGTCGAAGAGTATGTCGGTTGAAGCCGAGGTCACGCAGAAGATGAAATCTGCGATGCAAAACGAGGAATTTGTTCTTTATTTCCAGCCTAAGTATGACCATAATACAGGCAGGATGGTAGGCGCTGAAGTGCTCTCAAGGTGGATTCGGCCGGACGGCACCATAACAAGTCCCGGTGTGTTCATACCTGTATTTGAGAAAAACGGATATATTACGGAACTTGACAGATATGTGTGGAGAACATCTTTTGAGACAGTAACAAAGTGGATCGATGCCGGCCATACGGCTGTTCCGGTATCGGTTAATATTTCAAGGATCAGCCTTCTCGATGATTCGATCGTGGATTACATCGACAAACTCGGGAAGTACTATCCGGGTGCAAAACAGTATATACAGTTTGAGATAACCGAAAGTGCATATGCGGGTAATACCGATGAGATATTCGGGAGGGTCGAGAAGATACGTGACATGGGCTACAAGGTCAATATGGATGACTTCGGAAGCGGATATTCCTCACTGAATCTTCTTAAAGACGCCCCGATAGATATCGTTAAGCTTGATATGGGATTCCTGCGTGGACAGGGTAATATGGACAGAGGAAACGTGATCATTTCATCGGTCGTAAACATGACAAAAGAGCTTGGCTTCGATCTTGTTGCGGAAGGTGTGGAGACAAAAGATCAGGCCGATCTTCTGACCGGTATGGGCTGCAATGTCATTCAGGGATTTTTCTATGCAAGGCCCATGCCCGAAGCGGAGTTTGAAAAACTGTTGTGATCTCTGACATGAAGAAATCGTGTAAGAAACTTTACTTTATCATATCGATAATTTCGGTCTTATCCGCCGCTTCCCTTAGTGCATGCGAAGAGGAGCCGGTCCCAAAGAGCGGATTCGGCGAAGTTGATGCGCTTTCCGATGGGCCTCTGCTTGTTGATAACAATGCCGGTGATGACCGGGCGGAAGGTGAGGATGTGCCGGAGAGCGCCGTCACAACAAGCGATTCGATGACCAAAACTTCCGTTCAGCTCAACGTGGACAATCTTGTGCCTCAGGTAAGAAGAATGGTCGCACTTTGTGATGCCATCAATATGACATGCGTCGAACAGCAGAAGGCATATGACACGAAGGATAATAACTTTGTCTGGCACTGCGTACACCTTTACGTCGGAAACTGTACCGACAAGGCAATGGGATTTACGAGGGGCGACGGTTACGTTGATGCGGATCCGGATGTCGTATTAGATGTTATGTATGCAATGTTCGGCAAGATAACCGATGTTCCGAATATACCGTTTGATATGAAAGATGATGAAGAAGGTCCGGAGCATGTAAGGATAAGCAACGATCTCAAGTACAGGTTTTCGCTTGGAGACCGCGGGACTTCGACATCTGAGGTGAGGGCCGCGACCCAGTATTCGGACGGCTCCCTTGAGATGGAGGTTGCGCTTATCGATTCCGAATCGCGGGATGAAGTTGTAAGCTTCATATATACGATGAGGGCCAATACGAGGAACACAACAACATCCGCTATCTTTGATTATGAGATAACCGGGGTCCGCCCCGCCGACAGGATAACATCCGACAGGATAACATCCGACAGGATAAGCGGAATACCGTTCCTTGTACCTGTGATACAGATTTACGGATATGATTCATATGACCGGGATGATCCGAAATACCATGAGGTTGAGGAAGTGCTGTATTTTAATTCGTTTTCGGATGAGGACGAACAAATGGACATCCTGAATGAGCGTATAGATCATGAGATTCTTGAGTTTGCAAATACATCCGTAGACGATGCTTCATGGCATGAGATATGCTCTTATCCGCTTACGACCGATGAGTATGTACAGGCGGCGGTAACATTTATAACTTATCCGACGTACGCCGAAGATCCGGATCTTCGAAGCTACAATTATTTAAAAAAAGAACGCAGGGCGCTTGATGAAAACGATGCGCTCGATCTTTGCGGCATGACCGAAGCGGAACTTTATGATCGCATAAGGCAGATATGGAATCCGCTAAGTCCTGCCGAATCGCTTACGAATGTAACATACAAAGGATTTATGGTAAGAACTGACGGCTCTGTCGATATGTATCTGACAACAGATGTTAACAACACGGAGGCAGAACCGTACAGCAGACTTATTATTTATAACAGTACTGCCGGTGAGTATATGTATGCTTTTGATGGTGAAGGATTGCTCCCGATCGACGGGGAAGATGCCATGAAGCCCAAACTCACTCATGGCCGGAGGAATTGATAAAAGGATGTCATCTTCACGCAAAAACAACAGCATCGGGAAAGATATCGAAAGAGCCTTAAGCGAAGGCATGAAGAGCGGTGACCTGACAAGTCTTAATGATGTTCTTATAAAGGGTGTTGACGACTTTCTTGACAGTGTGGGCGACAAGATGAATGACGCCCTCGGAATGAAGACAACGGCTACGCCTCTTTCGCAGAGAAAAGAGGATTTCTCTGCAAAGACCCAGACCGCAAAGCGTCAGAGAGAGCTTCATGCCGAGCAGGAAAGGCGCAGACAGCAGATGGAGATGGAAAGTGCCGATCGGGAGAGACGTCGCAGGGAAAGACGGAACAGGAAAAAGGCCCTCCAGCCTGTCGCTGAACTGCCGTTTCCGTATAAAAACGTTGGAGCTTCATCATCTACCGCATTTGCCGTCATAGGCGGGATAGGCATGGGGATCACCGGTGTTTCCGCATTCATCGGCTCTATCACCGGCCTTATGGCCGGGGCTGCGATCGGTACGGGACTTATAGTTCCGTTTATATTTTTTGCCGCATTTGCAGCACTTTTAGGGAAGGGTATAAGACAGGAGAAACATCTGGCTATTGCCTCAAGGTATGTTGAAATAATCACGACCAGAGGCAAACAGTACATCGATATAGAAACGCTCGCGCTCTCGCTTAACAAGTCGGAGCGCCGGGTTGTCAGGGAGCTTAGAATACTCCTCAAGGAAGGATTTTTCCCGCAGGGGCACCTGGATCGAAACTGCAGGACTTTTATCCTGACCGATGAGGTTTTCAATCATTATCTCGAGCTTGAGACGAGTGGCCCGACTCCCGGCATAATCGATACGACCGCAAGGGAACAGGATGAGCAGGAGTTCCCGATGCTCTCGCCCGAAGAATCCGCTGAACTGTCACGAATGATCAGGGAAGGCAATGATCATATCATGACGATAAGGCAGCTCAACAACGCGATACCCGGCGTGGAGATCTCAGCCAAGCTCGACAGGCTCGAAGGACTCTTAAAAGAGATATTTGTAAGGGTCAGGGAGCATCCCGAACAGATGTCACGCATACACGAGCTGATGGATTATTACCTGCCCACATCTGTAAAGCTTGTGGGCGCGTACAGGGATTATGATAAAGTAAGTGAGCCGGGAGCAGAGATATTATCGGCAAAGAAGGATATAGAAAATACGCTTGATACGATAAACGCCGCACTCGGAAAACTGCTGAACAGACTGTTCAAAGATTCGGTGCTTGATGTAACAACAGATGCACAGGTATTAAAAACCGTACTTGTGCAAAAAGGTCTTACGACGGGATATGATGATTCGAAAGGAGATAAAAAATGAGTGAAGTGATTGATGCACAGGTAGTTGATACGGTGGCAACAGATTTAAAGACTGAAGATCCGCTTGCGGGACTTCTGGCCACCCCGCAAAGGACAGAGATCGTTGCGACCGAAGAAGCAGAGCTGTCTCCGGAGGATAAGGAGAGGGTTGAGCAGTACATGTCGCAGATCGATATAAGGGATTCCCAGCTCGTATTACAGTACGGCGCTGCCGCACAGAGGAACGTGGCTGATTTTTCGGAAGGTGCGCTTGCGAGTGTCAAAACAAAAGATATGGGTGAGATCGGTTCGATGCTCACGGGTGTTGTCACGGAACTTAAAGGATTCTCGGTTGAAGAGCAAAAAGGCGGTTTCCTCGGACTTTTCAAGCGCGGATCAAACCAGCTTACTTCCCTTAAAGCAAAATACGATAAGGCTGAAACGAACGTTAACAAAATAGTTACGGCAATGGAAGGACACCAGAAGGTGCTCTTAAAAGATGTTGCGATGCTCGATAAGATGTATGAGGAAAACCTTGAGTATTTTAAACAGTTAAGCCTCTACATCATAGCCGGCAAGAAGAAACTTGAGGAGGCAAAGACCGTAGAACTTCCGAGACTTCTTGCAAAAGCGGAAGAGACCGGACTTCAGGAGGATTCGCAGGCGGCAAGGGATTACGCTTCGATGATAGAACGTTTTGAGAAGAAGATATACGATCTTGAGCTGACGCGTAACATCTCGATGCAGATGGCACCCCAGATAAGACTTATCCAGAGCAATGATACGATCATGGCCGAGAAGATACAGTCTACGCTCGTTAATACGATACCTCTCTGGAAGAGCCAGATGGTGATAGCTATCGGACTTGATCATTCACAGGATGCGGCAAAGGCACAGCGTGAAGTTACCGATATGACAAATGAGCTTCTGAAGAAAAACGCCGAGGCGTTAAAGATCGCATCGATTGAGTCGGCCAAGGAAAGCGAGAGAGGTATCGTGGATATCGAGACGCTTACAACAACGAACCAGATGCTCATAGAAACATTTGACGAGGTCATGAAGATACAGGCCGAAGGAAGAGCGAAGAGACAGGCTGCCGAGTCTGAACTCGTACGTATCGAGACCGAGATGAAAGATAAGATTCTTGAGATAAGCAAGGAAAGCCTTAAGGTTGAATAGTTTTGTTTATTTTGATTATTGCGCCCTCGTAGTCCAGGCGCTCATAATCGTATCGCTCATTATACGTAAGATGACGAGAGGCCGTGTCAACAGATGGGCTTTCGTACTGATCGTTGATATCGTTATAACCACGATCGCGGACATCGCCGGTCTTACACTTGAAGCGGTCGGACCGGGGAATGTCGGATGGAAATACATATCCAATACAGTCGTTTTGTGGGGGACATGTATGACATCCGTGATCTTCTGCGGGTATCTTTTTGCTATGATCGGGATATGGCACAAGATCAAAGAAAGAAAGATACTGTCATATATTTATAACATTCCCGTTCTTTTGATCACGGCAGCACTTGTTGTTGTCAATCCTTTTACCAAGCTGTTCTTTTTTATCGACAGTAACGGATATTATGCGCGCGGAGTCGCTTTTTATTCTCTGTATGCACTGTCATACCTTTACATCTTTGTAGCATATTTTGAACTTATCCGGTATCGCAGGCTGTTTTCTTTCATGAAGCTGTTCAGCGTTTTCATGGTGTTCTTCATGAATGTCATTGCAAGCATCGTACAGGGTGCGATCCCTCAGTACTATGTCCAGATGTTCTTTACTTCCGCGGCATTTCTGATGATGGTGTTCGGTGTACAGTCGCCGGAAGAGCGCATGCACGGAACGACCGGTCTGTTTTCCATAAATGCTTATGTCCAGGATATAAATAAATACAGCCTTTTAAAAGCGCCGATAGGCATCACGCTTTCCGTGATGACAAATTACAACACGCTTATCGAGATGCTCGGATTTTTTACGGTTGAGGACCTGCTAGGAGATACTTCAAGGCGGCTCGAGAAGTGGACGCGTGAAAATCATGTCGATGCCGATCTATATTACCTTGGAGGCGGAAGATTCGCCGTAATAACCGATGAGCGGTATGAGAATGATAAACTGTCTATCGCGCAGGGGATCAATTCGGTGCTTAACGAGGAAGTCGCGGTCGGTGAAATGCTTGTTAAAGCGATGAACAATGTTTGTTTTATCAATTTCCCGGGGGATATTGGGGAGCCGGATTTTCTGTTCTCGTTTGACGGAAGACTCGAGATGGAGTCATACAGCGGCGAGCTTAGATATGCCGAGAAACTGTTTGACAGGAAGAGATTTGAACTTCGGCGCGATATCATAAAGATCATTGACAGGGCGTTTTCGGATAAACTGTTTTACCTTGAGTATCAGCCGGTTTACTCACGAAAGGATAAGAGATTTGTAAGAGCGGAGGCTTTTTTGCGCCTTAATGATCCCGATTTCGGGTCGATAAACCCCGACCTTCTTATAAGTGAAGCCGAAAAGACCAATTCGATCCATGCGATCACGACTTTTGTCATGGAAGAGGTATGCAGATTTATCTCGATGTCCGAATATCTCCTTATGGGATTTGAGTATGTAGAGATAAACCTGTCACCCGCTCAGTGTATGTGGAGTGACCTGTTATCGGTTCTTTTGTCCACGGTCAGAAACTACAATGTCCTTCCGAAGAACATATATTTTAACATTACGGATGTGGATTCACAGGAATTGTTCGAGAAAATGCGCAATAATATCGATGCTCTCGCACAGGTCGGATTCGGAGTGCTGATGGACGATTTCGGAGCCGGGATATTTGAGGTTGAGCGTATCGCAAAGATGCCGCTTTCGGGAATAAAGCTTGACCGTTATTTTGTAAGAGAAGGCCTTAAAGATAATAACACTTCGATATTCGAGGGGAGCCTGAGGATGATAGCGGATCTTGATATTGACGCGATCGCAGTCGGAGTCGAGGACGAGGAGATGGAAAGAAGACTCCTTGAAATGAACTGCAATTACCTGCAGGGTTATCACTACTGCAGACCGCTTGAAAAAAAGGAACTTATTAAGTTTATTCTGATGGGATGATACTGACTATGGCAAATGATGTAGCCGCATACGATTATTGTTCGTTCATACTGCTTCTGATCGTGATCATCTATTTCCTGCGTATGAGTGTCCGCGGAACTTATAGGGCACGCATAATGGGGATCATAGTTTTGATAACGTTTTTAGCGTCCGCATTTGATGCAACAAGGGTAAGATTTGCGGGACTTGATGTCGTATCCGACATGCGGTTCTTTAATATCAATTGCGCATTCCTTTTTTCGCTTTCATGTATCACTCCGCTATTCCTTATGTATGTGATCGCAACAACCGACACCTGGCATAAGCTTGTAAAAGGCCGCATAGTGGTATGCGCACTTCCTTTTGCGGTAAACACGGTGGTACTTGTACTCAACTATATAGTACCCGTTGCGTTTTCCGTAGGACCCGGAAAAGAACTGATACTGTACTGGGGTTATTACCTTTCGTATGCGACCATGATCACTTATATGATCATAACGAGATTTTTTATCAGCAGGTATATTTTCCCTGTGGATAAAAAAAGATACTACGTGCTCATAACTCCGATATATATCGTCGGATTCAGTCTTGTGATAAAGATACTGGCACCCGCACATCATATCATGTGTTTTACGGTCACACTGTGCATCCTTATGCTCGTTCTCATAAACAGGCGCGTTGAGGATTCTATCGATATGGCGACCGGAATGCATACATACAAAGTGTTTGCCGAAGACATGGAGACAAACTTCAAGACCGGCAAACAGATGGAGATAATACTGCTTAACATCGTAAATTACAAATATGCCCTAAGGATCGTCGGATACGATCAGATGCTTAAGATGATGGGTCCCGTGTCCTCGGAGATCTTAAGGATCATGAAAAGGTATCACGCACAGTTCATGTGCTACTACAACGGTGACGGGAAGTTTGCGATAGAACTGTCCAAGAAACATTTCGGATTTGCGCATGAGATAGCCGAAGAGATAACAAGATCCATAAGGCAGAATATAAGAATGGAGATAGCGGATCTTGAACTTGAGATCAATACATGCCTTGTCAGCTGTCCCGGGGATATAGCCGACACCGCTTCGATGTTCATGCTCATTTCCGATCTTGATATTGCGGAATCATCCGGTACGGTCTTATCCGCAGCGAGCATTACCGGAACAAAAGAGTTCACGATGAAAAAAGAGATGACCACGATCATAGACAGGGCGCTTACAAATCACTATTTTTCGGTTTTCTACCAGCCGATCTATGATACCGAAAAAAAGCGTTTTGCATCCGCCGAGGCGCTGGTCAGGCTCCGTGATCCCAAATACGGATATATTTCACCTTCCGTTTTTATACCGCTTGCGGAAAAGAGCGGTACCATACATGCAATAGGAAGTTTCGTTCTCGAAGAAGTTGTCAGGTTTATAGCGTCGGATGAGTTTGGCTCGCTCGGAGTTGATTATATAGAGATCAATCTGTCCGTCATGCAGTGCCTTAGGAGCGATCTTGCAGACGAAGTACTTGCGGTGACACACAAGTATGGGGTTGATCCGTCAAAGATAAACCTCGAGATAACGGAAACGGTCAGCGGTTATTCACAGTCAAAACTGTATGGGAACATCCAGACCCTTTCCGATCACGGTTTTACGTTCTCGCTTGATGATTTCGGAACCGGTTATTCAAACCTCATGAGAATAGCCTCACTGCCGCTTAACATCGTAAAACTTGACAGGGTGTTCGTACTTATGGAAGAGAGCGGAGGTCATCATGCCATAATAAGGAATCTTATAGAAATGCTGAAGAACATGAAACTCAAAGTTTTAGTCGAGGGAGTGGAGACTAAAGAGATGATGGAATCGTTCACAAAAATGGGAGTTGACGAGATCCAGGGCTTCTATTTTGCCAAACCGCTGACCCGGTCGGCATATATAAGGTTTCTTCAGGAAAAATCAACAGCCTGACGTATGACAATAAATCTGTTGGAAAAACGACCGATTTCTGATATTATATTATCAGTTAATAAGGAGGAGAAGAAATGCTTGCAACATTAATTCCTTTATTTGATAAGAATACGGCGGTATGTGCTTATTCAGTATTTGCCCAGAAACAGAACTACCTTCTTAATCCGAGCATGCTCGGCACGGGTTCTTTGGACGGTGCCGGAACGATACTCGGTCTTGAGGTTGTTGAGAGTCTTGGCGCGGGAACACTTGCGGACAATCAGGAGGTTTTTGTGGAACTGTCAAAGATCTCCATGTTTTCTCCGATCGAGGAGAACTGTTCGATGCCGCATGAAAAAGTTGTTCTTTTGTTCGATCACAGCGTCCCGACGGAGACGATGTATATAAAGAGACTTCAGCAGCTCAAGTTTATGGGCTACAAGCTCGCGATAAGGAATCTTGCAATAGAGCAGTTTTCCGAATACGCACCGATACTTCAGTTGCTCAGCTAT
>JAEEGL011002818.1_pt1 | contig 16347 bp, 13 predicted proteins | sample 9134231 | NCBI WGS metagenome assembly JAEEGL01 (sample SAMN16246548, study PRJNA631951) | gut metagenome | biome: gut microbiome; feature: rumen; material: fiber-attached | host: Bos | place: Iran: Karaj | collected 2018-10
GCGTCGGGAAGGCCAGCACATCTCTTATGGCCTGGCAGTATGTAAGGAGCATTCCCAGTCTGTAGATGACGTAGCCGATACCGCCCGTCGGGGGCATACCGATCTCCTGGGCATTCAGGAAGTCCTCGTCTGTGTGCTCTGCTTCGTCGTCGCCTGCTTCTGCATTTCTGTCCTGAGCGGCGAAACGCTCACGCTGATCGATGGGATCGTTCAGCTCGGAGTACGCATTGCACATCTCCCATGTGTTGATGAAGAGCTCGAAACGCTCAACCTTGGAAGGATCGTCGGGCTTCTTCTTAGTGAGGGGCGAGATGGCAAGGGGATGATCCATTACGAAGGTGGGCTGAACAAGCTTTTCTTCACAGTATTCCTCGAAGAAAAGGTTCAGGATGTCGCCCTTTGTGTGGAACTTCTGATACTCGATGTGGTGCTCGTCGGCAAGCTTCTTGGCTTCTTCATCGGTAGCCACCTTGTCAAAGTCAATGCCTGCATATTCCTTAACGGCGTCGGTCATGGTGAGACGGCGGAAAGGCTTGCCGAAATCAAGTTCCACATCGCCGTACTTGAACTTTGTGGTTCCGAGAACCTTCTCTGCAAGATGACGGAACATGCTCTCCGTGAGTTCCATCATGCCTTCGTAGTCTGTATATGCCTGATAGAGCTCCATCAGGGTGAACTCGGGGTTGTGTCTGGTGTCGAGACCTTCGTTTCTGAATACACGGCCGATCTCGAAAACACGCTCAAGACCGCCTACGATGAGTCTCTTTAAGTAAAGCTCGAGTGAAATTCTGAGCTTGAAATCTTCATTAAGTGCGTTGTAATGTGTGATGAAAGGTCTTGCCGCAGCACCGCCTGCGTTTGCAACAAGCATGGGAGTCTCAACTTCCATGAAATTGCGGTCTGCAAGGAAGTTACGGATCTCGCGGATGATCTGGGAACGCTTTACGAAAACGTCCTTGGATTCCGGATTCATGATGAGATCAACGTATCTCTGGCGATACTTCATATCCTGGTCGGTGAGTCCGTGGAACTTCTCAGGCAAGATCTGAAGGCTCTTTGTGAGAAGAGTCATCTCCTCGGCGTGGATGGAGATCTCGCCGGTCATGGTTCTGAAGATGTAGCCCTTGATGCCGTAGATATCGCCTATGTCGGACTTCTTAAATTCTGCATATGCATCCTCGCCCAAGGCGTCCTTGGAAGCATATACCTGCACGTTGCCCTTGAGGTCCTGAATGTTTGCGAATGATGCTTTACCCATTACGCGCTTGAACATCCTACGTCCTGCTATCGAAACATGGATGGGATCAGCGTCCATAATGGCACGTCTCTCGTTGTAGTCAGCCTTAAGGACTTCCTTGGCTGCAGCTTCATCGAGGCCCTCAGTCACGGGAGCTGTTCTGCCCGCAAGCTTCTTTGCTTCGTGCTCCTCGTAAAGCTTTTTTACTTCGTCTGTATCATGTGTAACATCATATTTTGTCTGCTTAAAAGGATCACGTCCTGCTTCCTGCAAAGCTGCAAGCTTTTCGCGGCGCACCTTGCGAAGCTGGTTAATATCCTGCTGTACAGGCTGTTCATTCCTGTTCTGATTGTTCTCAGCCATTGCTGTTCCTCCTGATTTATATTCAAACTAATTTGGAAATTTTACATCAGACAACACGCTTTTGTCAAGATATAGCGTACATATGGATAGCGTTCAAAGACCGCATATTTACAGTTCACATATGTACAATAGTAAAACTCAAAGCGGCATTGGATTATTTCGCCAAACCTTTATAAAACAATTTTATGACTTAAACCTCTAAAAGCCTATGTTTAGGCCAAAAAAATTTATAAAAAAACCTCATATAAAACTATTTTTTTTGACTTTAAAATATAAGGAACAATGTTTAGGTCAAAAATCCAAGAGAAAAACATTAAAAAAGCCGAGAAAAACCCGAAAAATCTTTGACCTAAAACACGAAAAAAGCTATATAGGTCATAAAAAACCAAATTTAAGGGTTTGTGAAGTGAAGGGGGCAAAATGTAGTACCGGCAGTGTGTGAACAGAAACACAGCATCAGCATCCCGCACCTTTTAAAAATGTTCAAACTCTATCTCATGCTTTGCTTCGTCTATGGTGATCACTCCGTAGTGGAGTTCGCACGCCGCTCCGGGGTTGAACAGCCACACTCCGCTGTAATTCTCGAGGAACTGTTGGTGTGTGTGTCCGAAGAGTGCCACCTGTGCGCCTATGCCTTTTGCATCAAAAGCCAGTTTGAGTTTGCTGTATTTCACCTGCTGCAAGTACCCGTGGGTTAAGTAAAAGCGAAATCCGCCCAAATCTTCGATCAGTCCTTCGGAGTGGCCTGCAGGATCGCAGTTTCCTCTCACCTGATAGACCGGCTTGTTGCCATATGCCGGCAGTTCCCTGAAGGACAGCATCATATCGTCCTCGCCGTCTCCCAGATGTATGACGGCATCAACGCCTGTATTCATGCGCATTATGTCATATACATAGCCTTCTTTTCCGTGGGAATCTGACATTACAAGTATTTTCATATATTACCCTCACATCGGAAAAAGCCCCCGAAATACGGGGGCTTAAGATCAACCTTTTTCTACTTTGATTATCTTGTACTGTATGTTTCCTTCGGGTGTTTCAACCTCAACGATATCGTTCTTCTTGTGTCCCAGTAATGCAACACCGAGAGGAGATTCATTGGAAATGAGTCCCTTAAGGATATTTGATTCTGTGGATCCTACGATCTTGTACTCAAGAGTATCATTGAATTCCACATCCAGAATTGTAACTTTGCAACCGAAGCTGATCTTGCCGCCCTTGAAATCATCTTCATCAGCGATCTCAGCATTTTTAAGGATGTTCTCGATCTGCTCGATCCTTGCCTCGATATCTCTCTGCTCATCTTTTGCAGCATCGTACTCGGCGTTTTCGGAAAGGTCACCCTGCTCTCTGGCTTCTTTGATCTTTTCGGCAATCTCTCGGCGTCTGTTCACCTTAAGGTCTTCGAGTTCTGTCTCGAGCTCTTTAAGATGATCATAGCTCATGATATTTTTCTTTACTTCAGCCATCGTTTTTCTCCATTTCTGTTAAGAGTCAAGATATTTTAGAACAACAGTACATGTTTGTCAATAAAAAAATTGTAAATGAGAGTTGCTGCGCACCACCGCCCATACAATGGGGTCCCTCCCCTGCTTCGCAGCGGTCCTCCCCATTGTCATACACTCGCAATCCGCTTCGCTCCATTGCTCGTGATCCTTGGTGCGGAAAAGCCTCAATGGAACAACATAATGCAGACAGCATAAGTAACTATGTTCCTTATGCCCATATGAATGGCAGCCCGCCTCTGCAAACTGTTTCGCGTTACTGTTCACACGCTCCTCACTCGCAATCCGCTTCGCTCCATTGCTCGTGAGGGGCACGCGTCACTGCTACGCAGACTATGCAATAGTAAAGCCCTCTTGAAATCAAACTTTCAGAGGGGCTTTTCTATTGCATATGTGTGAACAGTAACTTATATGCATTTCTCGAACTCATCCATCATATCGCTGAAGATCTGCAGAGCGTCCTCGATGGGCTTGGGGCTGGTCATGTCAACGCCCGCAACCTTGAGAAGGTCTGTGGGAGACATGGTGCATCCGCCCTTAAGGAACTTGAAGTAGTCTTCAACCGCAGGCTTTCCTTCAGTCAGGATCCTGTTGCTGAGTGCAAGAGCTGCGGAATAGCCTGTAGAGTACTGGTAAACGTAGAAGTTGTAGAAGAAGTGAGGGATCCTGGACCACTCATATGCGATCTGGGGATCGCTGATCACTGCGTCACCGTAGTACTTAACGTTCAGGTCGTAGTAAAGCTTGGAAAGAGAATCTGCCGTAAGGCTCTCCCCTGCCTCTGCCATCTCATGGGTCTTGTATTCAAACTCTGCGAACATAGCCTGACGATAGAGAGTGGTTCTGAAATCGTCCAGCATATGATTGATGATATATGCTCTTTCCTTCTTGTCTGTGGTCTTGCTGAGGAGGTACTTTGTAAGGAGTGCTTCGTTGCAGGTGGAAGCCACTTCCGCAACAAAGATCTTGTAATCGGCGTGCATGCAGGTCTGTGCCTGTGCGGAGAAATAGGAATGCATAGCATGTCCCAGCTCGTGGATCAGTGTGAACACGGAATCAAGGCCGCCGTCATAGTTTAAGAGAACAAAAGGATGAACGCCGTAAACGCCTGCAGAATATGCACCGCTTCTCTTTCCTTCGTTTTCGTATATGTCGATCCAGCGCTCGCTGAGAGCTCTCTTGATCACGGAAACGTACTCTTCACCCATGGGCTGAAGTGCTTCGATGACCATCTGCTTTGCCTCTTCGAAGGAGATCTTCTTGTCTACGCCTTCAACAAGGGGAATGAACAGGTCGTACATATGCTGTTCCTTGAGGCCCAGCACCTTCTTTCTGATGGCCATGTAACGATGCATCTTGTCCATGTTCTTGTTCACAGCATCGAGAAGGTTCTTGTAAACTACGGGAGAAACGTTGTTGATCTCCACACCGCGCTCAAGAGCGGATGCATATTTCCTTGCCTTAGCCATGAAAACATGTCCCTTGACATGAGCCTGGTAGTTGGAAGCAAGGGTGTTCTTGTAGTCGATGAACATCTTGTAGTAGTTCTCGAACATATCCTTGCGGACTCTGGGATCGGGATTCTCCAGGAGAACTCTGTAACGTCCGTGAGTAATGCGCACCTTCTCTCCCTTATCGTCTGTGATCTCAGGGAAAACCACGTCCGCATTGTTGAACATACCGAAGGTCTGACCTGCGCATCCCAGCACATCGCCGGACAGCGCAAGAAGATTCTCCATCTCGGGAGAAAGTGTATGATCCTTTGTACGAAGGCTCTCGTTGATCTCCACATCAAACTCGTGCAGCTTGGGCTCATCCTTGTAAAGAGCGTCAAGCTTTGTGGTGAGACCTGAAAGAACTTCGGGTTCGGTGAAGGACAGTTTCTCAAACTGGCTGTGGTAGAAATTGCCCATTCTCATATTAAGTGCCTGATTCTCGGCATTCTTTGTATCCTGATCGGAAAGGCGGGATGTGTAGTTATATGCCTTTTCCACCTTCTGTGACAGGATCTCAAGGCACTGATAATAGTCATAAAGAGACTTACCGCTTTCGCAGATCTTGCCCTTCATTGCGGCAACCTTGTCAACGATCTTCTCGATCTCCTTAAGATCAGCTTCCCATGCTGCCTTATCCTTGTAAATGTCTTCGAGTTTCCATGTGTTTTCCACAGCCACTTCGCTGCGTTTTTTTAATTCTTCAGCCATATTAAACCTCTTTCTTTCGGCCCGAATGCCGTAAAATGAACCTCTTATACAGCGCCGCTTTGTCGGGGCGCAACAGTGGTTTGATTATACAATAAAGCGTTCCGTTTCGCAACAAAAAACCCTGTCTGAATTGACATTGTATAATCCTTTTTCATTTGATAAGATGTATCTTGAGATCGGAGGTATGCCATGATTACAACAATTACTTTGATATTGATGATCGCTGCGGTGTTGCCCGCAGTCCTTATCCTGATCTACGTTTTTGTGAAGGATCGGACGGAACGCGAACCCGCGGGGCTGCTCATTTCCCTTGTTCTGCTGGGTTTCGTCGCCACGGTCTTTGCAGTGATTGCCGAAACCATCGGAGAGATCATTTTCAGTTTTATTCCTTTCTCATCGGAAGATCGGGAAAATTTCTGGAAATACCTGCTGGTTGTTGGACTTTCCGAAGAATTCTTTAAGTACATATGCATGAGATTTAGGACCTGGAACAACAAAAACTTCAACTGTTCATTTGACGGTGTCGTTTATGCGGTCTTTGTATCTTTGGGATTTGCGCTTTTAGAAAACATCCTCTATGTTTTTAACGGCGGTCTTTCAACCGCCATCATCCGTGCTTTTACCGCGATTCCGGGACACGCTGCCTTTGGCGTCTTCATGGGAGTGTTCTATACCGTGGCAAAAAGATTTAAAATGCAGGGCAATCTTGTGGCCGCAAGTGCATTTGAAACAGTAGCCGTAGCGATCCCCACCCTGATCCACGGTATATATGACTACTCCACCACCTTGCAAACGATATGGCTTTTCATCTTCTTCATCATTGCACTGTTCATCGTCGCTTTCATTATGATCCGCCATATGTCCAAACAAGACGCCATACTTCATGATGAAGGCGCGGAAGGAGTTCCCAATGAAGATATACCCGTGATCCAAGTTCCCAACGACGGTCCCACATCTTCTGTAGGCCATGTGATCATAGAACCTACTAAACACGATCCGACCAAAAAACTCACAAATTACCGCACCGGGTCGAACAAATGAGATTCTTTCCTTGGGCAGAAAGGATATGATATGAAAAAAATATTTACCATGTTACTGGCTGTTGTTTTGACCGCAGCACTCATCACGCCTCTCACAGGTTGCGGATCCACGGTTTCCAAGAAAGAGGTTTCCGATTATCTCGCAACCGCAACGCCGGAAAGCAGTTCCCTTGCGTTCTATATCTATGACGGAAGCACCACCACGGTCCGCTACCTTTCCGACAGTAAATCCACAGAAAAGATCCTGTCCGCACTCGCCAAGGTGAAGGCTTTACCCGTGGCGGATTACGGTGTTTCCAAGGGTGCGGTACCCTTCTATGGCATCAGCATCGGAAGCAGCGGCTCGGAAGATCTGAACATTCTTTTTGCGGGCGGATATGCCATCCTGGGTGACGGCAGAGGCTACGAATTTGACTACAACTTCAGCGGCTTCGAGAACAGATATGCCTGGAAAAACATCGAGTACATCGGCGGAATGGCTATGCCTTGCAGCTACTTTATCGCCAACACTCAGACCGGTTGGCAGAAGGGATTTCTTGTATCGGCAGATTCAGACGTCAACAGCAGGCTGGTTACTGAAAAAGTCAGTGAAAGCAACACAAAACTTGAACTTAAGATCACAAACAACCTGGGCATGGACTGGAGATACGGTGAATACCGGCACCTTGAGACACAGCTGGATGGCGAATGGTTTAAAGTCCCCGCGAAAACAGCTTATGCCGTGAACGACATAGGCTACGAGCTTCCCATGGGAGAATCCCGCACACACAGCTATGATCTGAGTTACTACGGAGATCTTCCCAAAGGCATATACAGGCTGGTCATTGACGGCTCGGACGCAGATGCGGCCTACGAATTCACGAAATAAAAATTATGGACCCCTATCAATTTAGGGGTCCATTTTCAAGTTGTATCTCGTAGAGTTTGCGGTAATAGCCGTTTTCTTTTGTGATGAGTTCTTTGTGATTTCCCTGCTCCACCAGGCGGCCGTCATGCATGACCATGATCTTGTCCGCATGCTGGATGGTGGAAAGACGGTGAGCCACCATGATGCTGGTCCTGCCCTTCATAAGGGTTGCAAGGGCATCCTGGATCAGGCTTTCGGTTTCTGTGTCTATGTTGGCTGTTGCTTCGTCAAGCACGAGAATGGCAGGGTCATAGGCCAGGGTTCTGGCAAAACTGATGAGCTGCCTCTCGCCTGAGGAGAAGGTGGAGCCGCGCTCGGTAACATGCTCGTCATAGCCGTGCTCAAGGCGTGAGATGAACCCGTCCGCATTTACTGTCTTTGCCGCCCTGACAATGTCTTCATCGCTGATGCTGTCGTTCTTAAGGCGGATGTTGTTCTTAATATCTCCGGTGAAGAGGAACACATCCTGCTGCACCTGTCCGATGGCACGCCTCAGTTCCGAGATCTTTATATCTTTAATATCCACACCGTCGATGGTGATGGAACCCTTCTGGATATCATAATATCTTCCGATGAGGTTAAGGATGGAGGACTTTCCCGCTCCCGTAGCACCTACAAAAGCTGCGCTGGAGCCGGGCTCGATAACAAAGGAAACGTCCTTCAGGATCCAGTCCTCATTGTTGTAAGCAAACCAGACATGCTTAAACTCAATCCTTCCCTTTACCTTGCCCAGTCCAACAGGGGCAGGGCTTTCATGGATCTTCGTGTCATCGTCCAGGATGGTAAAGATCTTCTCTGCGGAAGCCATGGACTGCTGCAATGTTCCGAACTGCTCGGCCAGGGCCTGGATGGGCTCAAAGAACTGAGTGATATAGTTGTGGAAGATGTAGAGCGTTCCCACGGTGATGGTTCCGTTCAGAACATCTATACCGCCTGCACTCAGGATAGTGACCACCGCAATGATGGAAAGGATGTACATCAGAGGTCTGAAGATTGCAAACACCATCATCTCACGGAAGGAAGCATGGTAGAGGTCCTCTGCCCTGTCCTTGAATTCCGCGTTCTTGGTTTCTTCCTTTGCAAAAACCTGGATCACCTTCATTCCGGAAAGATGCTCGGAAAGGTAGGTGTTGAGAGCCGTGAGTTTTGTACGCACGATCTTATAAGTGGTCCTGGATATGGATCGGAAAAAATAGGTCAGGACTGCGATGACAGGGATCAGTGCAAAGCCCAGCAGAGCCAGCCGCCAGTCAAGTACCAGCATCGTGCCTGCAAGAGCTATGATCTTAATGGTATTCTTGATGAAACTGATGAGCACCTGAGTGAACATCTCATTCAGTGCTTCCACGTCGTTGGTGACTCTTGTGACGATCTTGCCCACGGGGGTGATGTCAAAAAACCTCAGAGACAGTGACTGAACGTGTTCAAACACTTTCTGGCGCACATTGTAAATGATCTTTTGGCCCGTAAGTGCCAGGATCCATGTCTGACCGAAGTTACAGACAAAGATCAGGACGATGACCGCAAGGTAGGTAAAGCCCTTTACCTTGATGTCATCGAAGCTGCCGCTCTCTTTGAACAGGTCGATGACGTTACCCAGAATGATGGGACGATAAAGGTCCAGTGCGGTAACGGAAAGCACCAGGAACAGTGCAAGGGCAAGATAGCCCGCATAAGGCAGTGCAAACTCCTGGAGTCTCCAGAAAACGTGACGTTTTTTTTCTTTCATATCTGTATTACTCATCTTTTTTTGCCCCGCCTTCCTCAAACGCTTCTTCAAGCCTTTGTTTTTCATACAGCTGGGCATATTGTCCGCCGAGCTTCACCAGCTCTTCGTGACTGCCGTATTCTGCGATCTTTCCTTCATCCAGCACAGCAATCTTGTCGCAATGCTCAATGGTGGAGATCCTGTGAGCTATGATGATGGTGGTCTTTCCCGCTCTGTTCTTCTTCAGATTTTCAAGGATCTTCTCCTCTGTATCCGTGTCAACGGCGGAAAGAGAATCATCCAGGATCAGGATGGCTGAATCCTTCATAAGAGCACGGGCTATGGAACTTCTCTGTTTCTGACCGCCGGAAACCGTAACTCCGCGCTCTCCCACCATGGTGGAGTAGCCCTTGGGGAATTCCATGATGTTGTCATGGATGCAGGCTGCCTTTGCTGCTTCCTGAACTTCCGCCAGATCGTCATATGCTTTGTCAGCAAGGCTCTCGCGCTTTGCAAATTCAGCTTCCAGATAGGCTTCCATACTGTCATTTTTGTTAAGGATGATCTTGTTGTCTATCTTCTTGTTTCTGGGAGCAGGTTTAAATTCACGTTTTCCGAAAGCTATGTTGGTCTGCAGCGTATCGGAGAACAGGAAGTTGTCCTGCTGGACATAGGCGATCTTGGAGCGCAGCACATGTAAAGGAATGGTGTTGATGTCATGTCCGTCAAAGAATATCTCGCCGTCATCCACGTTGTGCATATGTAAAAGAAGATTTGCGATCGTGCTCTTTCCACAGCCGGTCTTTCCGATGATGGCAAGGGAAGAGCCTGCAGGTATCTCAAGATCTATGCCGGACAGAACTTCCGGAAGTCCTTCTTTATATCTGAATGAAAGATTCTTGAATCTGATCTCTCCTTTAAGGTCTGTGATGGAAGGATCCGTCTTTTTTGTATCCTTGACTTCAGGCTTCACCTTGAACAGTGCTCCTATCCTCTTCATGGAAGCGATACCCTGAGAGAAACTGGTGATGGAGTCACCCATGGCGATCATGGGCCATACCAGCATACCCGTATAGAGCATGAACTTTACGAAGCCTCCGGCTGTGAGTTTTCCGTTAAGGACCAGCCATCCTCCGAAGAGAAGGGTTATAACGCTTGAAATACCGATCAGAAGGTCCAAGAGAGGCATTACCACCGCCATGAGCCTTACGATACGAAGATTCATTTTCTTATTGTAAGCATTGGATTCCGCAAAGCTTTCAAGTTCAGCTTTTTCCTGCACAAATGCCTTGATGACACGGATACCGGAAATGCTTTCCTGCACCTTGTCGGACATCTTTGAAAAGGCTTCCTGTTTCTGGTCGAAACGCTTTTCGATCTCAGCTCCGTATTTTATGCCGCCCAAAAGGATAAAAATGAAAGGGATGACAGCAAGCCCCGTAAGGGCAAGGTTCACATCCACCGCCATTTTCGTAAGGACCATTACAGTCATAACACTGGCATCAAATGTGGAGATCACGGCCATTCCCACTGCCTGACGGATAGCACCCAGGTCGTTGGTAAAATAGCTCATGAGATCGCCTGTTTTGTTGTTGTTATAGAAATTCACCGATTGTCTCGAAAGGTGGTTGTAGAGGTCCACACGTATCTCATACTCGATCTTTCGGCAGGAGCCGAAGAGAGTATATCTCCACAAAAACCTCATGGCCATGATGACTACGCCCAGCCCCAGGATGTAACCTATAGTTCTGAAAAGCCCTTCTTTGTCCATGGTGCCGTAGGTCAGTCCGTCGATGATGTCACCCGTGAAATCAGGCACATAGAGGTTCACGTAATCGACAACAAAAAGCGCCACCAGACCGAAGAAATATGCGATCCAGTGCCGCCCGATGTACTTCCATATGAATATTGCGCTCTTATCTTTTTTCTTTGATTCCGCCATCTTCAATAACCAAAACCCTATCGCAGATTTTTGCGATAACTTCCGGATCATGAGAAATGAAGATATAGGAGCATCCGAAAACATTTTTAAGCCGTCTCAAAAGCTCCAGGATCTGTTCCTGAACATTTGCGTCGATCGCTGAAACAGGCTCGTCAAGGATGACGATGCCGGGCCTTGTGATCAAGGCACATGCAATGGCAACGCGTTGTCTTTCTCCCCCCGAAAGTTCGCTTATCCTACGATACGCCATTTCGGAACGCAAGTCAACACTTTTTAAAATATCGAACACTGTCTGCACTGTTTCAGCCTTTGAAGCTCTTTTTACCTTTTTATCCTTCATTTTTGCACGCTTTTCACCCATTCTGACCGCTTCTGTCAGAATACTCCCTACGGGTTTTGCGGGATTAAGGCTGGAATAGGGATCCTGGAAGACCATCTGAGGAAAATCATACCCTTCGGCATAGGATATGCTTCCTTGCTCACATTTAAGAAGGCCGCAGATGTTCTTTACGAGAGTGGATTTACCGGAGCCGCTCTGCCCAACGATACCCAGAGTCTCCCCCTCATGGAGTTCCAGATTTATATCCTTCAAAACAGGTGTCAGGGTGACTTTTCCGAAAATGCTCCTGTCGGCATATGAAAAAGAAAGATCTTTTACGCTGAGGATGACTTTTCCGTCAGAGGAAACATGAGGTCCCTCCTCCCATTCCGAACGATTTTCCTCTTCTGCTTCCCTAAGAGCGTCCAGTCTTTCTTCCGGAGCGAGATTTTCCAGCATTCTTCCGAACTTCATATGCAGGATCCTGTCGGAAACCCGCTCCACCAACCTGGTGTCATGAGAGATGAATATGATGGAAGTTCCGCAGCGTTTTCTTCTTTCCATCAGAAGCTCGGCGATGACATTGGTAGTGTCCACATCCAATGCAGTAGTGATCTCATCTGCCACAAGAAGCAAAGGATCACAGATAAAAGCCATGGCGATCATGACTCTCTGACGCTGTCCGCCCGAAAGCTGGTGAGGGTAGGAATTCAGCAGTTTGTTCGTGGGCTCCAGCCCTGCGTCCCTAAGTGCCTGTTTCACTGCCTTTTTCTTTTCCTCTTTTGAAGAAAACCGGATGTTGTGGATGTTAAGAGGCTCTTCCACCTGTTTTCCGATCCTTAAGAGGGGGGTCAAGGAAGTCATGGGTTCCTGGAAGACATAGGCGATCTCCCGCCCTCTGACGTCACAGAGTTCCTTTTCACTCATAAGATCCAGCCTCTTGTCGTTAAAAGTGATCTCCTCGGAAAAAATCCTGTAATCACTTCTTAAGATCCTCGCAACAGCCATGGATGTCAGGCTTTTTCCCGAGCCGGAAGCCCCCACAAGGCCAAGGATCTCGCCTTTTTTCACATCAAAACTCACGTCCCGGACAAGTTCTTTTTCTCCGCCGGGAACATCGACACTGATATTCAGTTTTTTAACGCTCAGCAAGGCCATGTGACACAAATCCCAATCCTAAAGTAAGAGATAAAATGGTTATTCCCGGCGCTATGGCATACCAGGGTGCAAAGATCAGGCTGCTCTGGGCTTCGGACAGCATGCGTCCAAGGCTGGGATCCGGAGGCGTAACACCGAGACCCAGATAGCTCATACCTGCTTCCGCCAGCACCGCATTCTGAAATCCTATGAGGATAGCTGCCGTAAGCGAAGTTTTAATGTTCGGGAGTATATCCAAAAAGATTATATGAAGATCTGAAGCTCCCATGAGCTTCATGTTCTTTACGTAGTCAAGTTCTTTCTGTTTGAGGACTTCGCCTCTCACCACCCTGACATAGCTTGGCACAAAAACAATACCCAAGGCAAGGATGATGTGGTATCTTCCCGTTCCTATGGCCGCAATGATCACAAGAGCAAGAAGCACGCCGGGAAAAGCGGAAAGAGCATCATTGATCCTCATGAGGACCGAGTCAACAATTCCCCCGTAGTAACCCGTGAGCGCCCCCACCACCGTACCGATGACCGTTCCTATGCCTACAATGGACACAGCTATGAGGAAGGAAAGAGAAGCACCCTGCATAACACGGCTCAAAATGTCTCTTCCGAAATTATCGTTCCCAAAGGGATGGAGAAGAGACGGTGCATGGTTCTTCAGGGCATAGTTCATCCCGTTCACGTCATAGGGAGTCCAGAAAAGCCCCACTATAGCAAAGATCAGCGTGACGGAAACCATGATGAGTCCCACTATGAAAGATCTTTTATATTTGATTGTTGAAAAAAATTTTTTCAATTTCATTCTTTTCCTATGCAGTTCTGGAAACTCTGGGATCCACGATACGGTAAGATATGTCTGCCAGCGTGTTCATGACCACCACCAGAGCAGCCATGTAAAGCACTATGGCGGTGACGACGGGGAAATCTCTGGTATTTATGGAGCTGACAAGAAGACGGCCCAGCCCCGGGATGTTGAACACCTGTTCCACAACGATGCTGCCGGCAAAAGCTTCCGCTGCCATCATTGCAAAAAAGGTAATGGCGGAGATCACCGCATTTTTGAGTACATGTTTAAAAAGGATCGCTGCTTCCCCGTTTCCCTTTGCCTTGGCAGTACGGACATAATCGTTCTTCTTCTCGGAAACTATGCAGTCTCGGAGATATTTGACCATCATGGAAAGTTTGGGGATAGATACGGAAATTGCGGGAAGGAGCATAAAACTCAGATAGCCCGACAGGTTTTCTCCGGGATCCACATACCCTCCCGTGTTGAACCAGGAAAGGATGATACCGAAAACAAGGGTCAGGACTATGCCCAGAAAGAATTGGGGAACAGCCATTCCCACCTGGGTCATGACCGTAAGGATGTTATCAACGATGCCGTTGGGTCTTGCAGAACTCAAAATACTCAAGGGCACCGAGATCGCAAGGATAAGGATCAGGGATATGACTGCAAGACCGACGGTAGCATCAAGTCTGTCGGAGATCAGTTCCGACACAGGTTTGTTGTACTTGTAGGACATTCCGAAATCACCTTTAAGAGCCTTAAGGAGCCACCTTACGAACTGAGTCGGGATGGGATCGTTGAGCCCCAGTTCCTCACGAAGGGCCGCTCTCTCCTCCTCGGTGGAGTCTATGCCCAAACGCGAATCCGCAGCATCTCCCGGAATGACCGAAAACGCAAGAAAGGTCACAAATGAAATGATCAAAAGGGTAATCACAAGGGATGCGATTTTCTTTATGATGTATTTCATTTGCGACCTCCAAATAAATCACAATGTTTTATTCAACGTAATAGAGTTTTGAAAGATCAAGGACATAGATGGGATAGGGTGTGAAACCTTCAAGTCCCTTCTTTACTGCCGTAAGCTGGGCAGGAGCCTGAATGAAGACAGATGCAGCATTCTTTGTGAGGATCTCCTGACACTTTTTGTAGTAGTTGATCTTATCCTGCTCGTCAACGGCATTTATGGCATTCTTGAAAGCAGCGTCAAAGCCGATATTGCTGTAGTTGATGAAGTTGTTCTTGGCATCGGACTGATATCTCTTAAGGATGTCCGAAGGAGCAAGATTTGCATCAAGTCCGATGACGGTAGCTTCAAAGTTTCTGTTCCTGTAAACATCCGTAAGCCACGTGTTCCAGTCAACAAGCTCGATCTTTGCGGTAACGCCGATCTTCTTCAACTGTTCAACAATGATCTGAGCTGTGGCAACATGAGCATCATAGTTGGAAGGAACCTTTATGGTGAACTCAAGATTGTCGCTGAAGTATGTTTCATTAAGACGCACCCAGGCCTTTTCACTGTTGAACTCGTAGTAATCAGCCAGTGTCTCGTCATAGTAAGCCTTATTACGGGGCAGCATAGCACTTCCAACAATGGTACCCTTGCCTCCGGAGATCATGTTGTTGATCTCATTCTTGTCGATAGCCATGCAAAGGGCCTGACGTACCTTTGTGTTCTTGAAAGGCTCGAAATCATTGTTAAGGTAAAGAGCCTGGATGAGGTTGTAATCGCTGGCCACGATATTGTACTTGCCCTCAAGCTGCTTGCACTGATCTTCCTGCAATGTGCTCATGATATCAACAGAGCCTGCAAGGAGTTCCATAAATGCAGCATCAACGCTACCGAAGATCTTGAATGTAACCTTGTCAAGATGGCCCTTCTCACCGTAGTAATCATTGTTTTTCTCGAAAACAAGACTCTGCAGGGGAGCATATGAAACGAACTTGTAAGGGCCCGTTCCTATGGGCTTGGATTCCTGATCCTTGTAATCAGCCGGAATGATGGCTTTTGTAAGGAAATATATGAGTTCTGTATTGGGCTCGGAAAGTGTCAGAACCACCGTTTTGTCATCGGCAGCCTTGATATCCGATAAAATACGAAGAGCCGAGTCCACGGACACTTTAGGATCTTTAGCGTCTTCGAACCCGGCACATCTTTTCAGTGAGTATACCACGTCTTCAGTTGTTACAACATCCCCGTTATGGAACTTTACACCGCTGCGAAGCTTAAAGGTGTAAGTCAGAGCGTCATCCGAGATACTATAGCTTTCTGCTATAGCCGGAACGATCTTTCCATCGGGATCGACCTTTACAAGGCCTTCAAAGATGTTGAACAGAACTTCGTCGGTTCCTGCCGCTGTTGCAATGTGAGGGTCAAGACTGTCTAAATCCTGCGGTATTCCGACCGTAATGCTTCCGCCTTCGATCGGAGTTTTTGTCACCTCGGGAGTGGGAGTCGCTGTCTGCGTCTCTTCCGCACCGGGTGTTGTGGTTACGTCGGCGCCTCCTTCCTGCACTCTGGCGTCTTTGCCGCAACCGCAAAGTACACTGAGCGCTACTAAGCAAATGAGAAATCTTTTCTTCATTCTAAGCACCTCTCGTATATATAAAATTTTTAATAGCTTACTACTTTAAGCCGTCCTTATCCTTCTTGCCGAAAAGAGACTTCTTAGGCTCTTCGGGAGCTGCGGGCGTTTCTTTTGCTGCCTTGCTGGGATCGTAGGGCTTTTCAACCTCCACAATGGCTGTTTTCTTCATAGGGATACGGCAGTTCTTGTTGTTACCGAACTCTACGATGACTACGTTCTCGTCAACCTTGTCGATGACTACCCCGTAGAAACCGCCTGTGGTGCAAACGCTGTCACCGATCTCAAGAGACTGCATGAGCTCGTCCTGAGCCTTCTGCTGCTTCTTCTGGGGACGGAAGATCATAAAATACATAAGTCCGCCGATAAGTACAAGGTAAATGAGCATTACAGGAAGTCCAAATGCTCCTGTAGCTCCTGCCTCGGCTGTCATAATCGTTGTATAAATGTTCATTTGCAAAACCTCTCTGTCTGTTGGGAAACCCCGAGTAATTTAACTGCTTTACTTTACACTGTATGGTGCATAAAGTCAAATAAAAATTATATAAGATTATTCTTCTCCCTGTCTCATGGCTTCGATCTTTGCCTTCTTGAACTCGGA
>JAEEGL011854920.1_pt1 | contig 16347 bp, 6 predicted proteins | sample 9134231 | NCBI WGS metagenome assembly JAEEGL01 (sample SAMN16246548, study PRJNA631951) | gut metagenome | biome: gut microbiome; feature: rumen; material: fiber-attached | host: Bos | place: Iran: Karaj | collected 2018-10
TAAACATAATTTGAACAATAAAATAATTTTGAAAAAAAAACTAGCGAGTTATAATAATAGTCAAAATATGCATCCAAAAATAAATGAACAAAATCAAAAAGTTCATATTAGAAGTAATTCTTGTTCAACAATTGAAAGTACAGATTTATCAAATGACAATAAAACATACTTATTAAATAAACATTTATTATCAAGAAGGTTATTAGTTAGAAATAAAAAAGAAACTTATAGAGAAGATGATAATTTAATGATATTTGAAAATTTTGAAGGAATAAATAAAACATTAGATAAAGAGATATTAACAATTGAAAAAATTTTAGTAATTCAAAATTGTATTGAAAGTAATTTTATAGTACCAAAAAAAATAAATAGAATTTATATTATAAATAGTGAAGACATAAAATTAACTTGTGAAGATTTATTAGTTGATATAGAATTAATAAATGTTACAAAATTAAAAATACAATGTAAAGGTTTAGTAAATATGATTAATGTGGATAGTTGTAAAGATGTTTTATTATATTTATACCCTCCTTCTTCTCATATTCCTATTTCAGTTTCTAATTCTTCTGATATTAGATTAAGAGTTAATAAAGATAATACTGATAATAGAGAATTTATTGATTATTTTATTCCTGAAAGCTTTATCTTTAAAATTAATGATGATATGAAATTAGAGTCTAAAGTACATTTTAGGTATGGGAAATAAAATAATTTTATGAAGAAATTAAATTTAAAAAATTATAGTTTTTCATGTTAAAAAATTTAAGAATTTATATTTAAAATTATAAAAAATATTTCTCATTATATTAAATCTATAATTTTTTAAATTGTTTGAACTATATTATTCAATAATAAAATAATAATTAAATTCTTTATTAATATTAATATATACAGAATAATTATTCGAATAATTAATAGATAAGTTTTTAAAGGAATAATAATAAAAAAAATTAAACGTTGAAATAAAATTACAATATAAAATAAGGTTTTAAAAATTAAAATATTAATTACAATTGCATATAGTTTTTATAAATAAATAGATGAAAAACCTTTTCGAAAATAATGGTATTTATCATTAATTTTATTTTTTTTTATATGAAAAGTATTAATTTTAAACATTGAAAAATAAATATATTAATTTTAATGATTTCTAAAATGAAAAATATAAATTTATTATTAAATTTATAATATTGTTCAAAATAATGCTTTAATTAACAGCTTATAAAATATATTTTATATTTTTGTATATTAAATTTAATTAAATGTTATTTTTATATACAAAAATGGAATAAAAAATAAACAAATAAAAATATGGATGAAGAAGAAATAATGACAATAAACAAAAAAAAAGTTAAAAATGAAAAAGACAAAAGTAAAAAAAAAAAAAAAGATGAAAAAGAACAAAAGGAAAAAAAAAAGGAAAAAGAATTAAAAAATAAAGAACAAAAAGAAAAAAAAGAAGAAAGTAACTTAATAGAAGAAGATAATGAAAAAAAAGAAGAAAATAAAGAAGACAAAAATTCAAAAAAAGAAAAAGAAAAAAAGTCAAATAAAAAAGAAAAAAAACCTAAAAAACAACCTCAAATAAAAAGACATTATAAAGAACCTCCTCCAGAATGGGATGGAGAATATAATTATAGAATGAGTGAAAGTGAAAGTGAGAATGAAAATTTAAAAAATAAAAAAGATGAAGAAGAAAAAGAAATTGAATTAATAAATTCAAATTTATCAATATCAGAAATATCAAAAAAAGAAGAAAAAAAAAATATATTATCAGAAGAAGAAGAAGAAGAAACTTCAGAAGATGATGAAAATATACAATTTAAATATAATGAATATATAACAAGAGAATGTTGTACTTCTCATTATTTTGGATATGAAAAAATTAATCAACAATGTTATTTTTGTACTTCATGTAATCCAGAAAAAAATAATAAATTATGTAAATTTTGTTATGATAATTGTCATAAAAAATGTAGAAGAAAATTAGAAATTATAAGACCTGAATTAGTAAAAGTTGAAAAATTAGAAAATCAAAAATTTTTTTGTTTTTGTGGTACTAATTTAAAACATATTCCTAATAAAATTAAAATTAAAAATTTAATTCCTTGTTTAATGATGAATATTGATAAAGAATTAAGTGTTGATATATTTTTTTGTCATAATCATGGAATTGTAATTTGTGGGATTTGTTCTTCTCTTTGTCATAAAAATTGTAAAGTAGAATTGAAAGATAATATTTCTGATAATGAAAATTTTAAGTGTCATTGTTATAGTGAAAAACATACAAGTTATAATGAAATTGTTTTTAATTTTTCACTTGAAGATTATATAAAAAAAACTAAAGCAAGAGTTTGGTTTGTTCAAATTTTAAATATTTTATTTAAAAAAAATACTTTTGATAAAATGAGAAAATTATTTATTAATGGATTAAATAATAATATTGTTTCTAAAAATGGAAATTTATTTAATAGAAAGTTTTATAAAATGATTGAAATATTTTCTACTAGTTTTAATAGAAAATTTAAAACTTTTTATTATCATCCTGATATGGAAAGTATGTTTGACTATGATAAGACTATTAATTTTATTAAAAAATTAGAAATTAATAATTCAGAAAATGTTTTAACTAAATTGAGATTGTTATATATTATTTTATATTTACATTTAAGAAAAGATTATCAAGTTTTAAAAAGTTTAACTTCAATTGATTTTATGTCTTCTACAGTTATTGATAGATTAAACTTTAAAAAAATGTTAATGTGTGAAAATAAATATACTGAATATATCGAAGAAAAATATCAAATTAATAAAGGTAATTTTATTAAGAAATTTATGTTAGATAATATTTGTCAATTATTCACAAAAGGAATTGAATATATTAACGTGGAAGAAAATATAAACGAATTTTTAAAAGCAATTACAATATTATCTTTTTTATTAAAGAGAATGATGTATACAAAAGAAGATTTAGAATTATTAATTAATAATTTATATAATTTTCATTCTGTATATTTTGATTATTTAATAAAAGATAAAAATAACATTTATTATTCAATTGACCTTTTTTCAAGTTTTGTTGAACTTTGTTTTATGTTAAGTGTAAATTTAAATGATTTAGTAATAGAAGAATATTTAGATAAAAAAGGACCAAAAAAATTTAATAAAGGTGAAATAAAAGACTTTGTTCAAACTAAAAGTGAGCATGGTGCAAAATTATTTTGTATGATATTAAGAAATTGTCAAATTATGTCAAAACATTTTAAATTAATATCAAAACCTGGAATAGATAATGAAAATGAAGAAGAAAAGAAAAAAGAAATATTAAAATTAAAACATAAATCTTTAATTAAAGAAAAAATTATAAATAATGATTCAATTAAACTTAAAACAAGAATACCAAAAAATGAAGGTTTATTTTTAGAAAAAATTATATTTTTATATAATGAATCATTAAGTATGTTTTGTTTAGCAAATAATAATTATTATCAAAATTTAGATAATTTAACAAAAGATGATATTTTATCATATTATAAATTTTGTGAAGATATTAAAACAAAAGAATTTTATGATATGACTTTAATGACAAGAAAAAAAATTGATAGTAATATTTTATATCATTTAAAAGTTGCTCTTGAATCAATTTATCATGGATTATTTACTTCAACTTATATGAATCAAGATAAAATTGATCAAAAAATGCAAACTAGAATTTTAAATGCTATTGATTTAATTAATGAAAGTTTAAATATGTTAATGAATATTAGAAAATTTTATAAAATGTATGAAAAATTTAATGAAAAGAAAAAAGCAAAAAGCAAAAGTAAAGTTCTTGATGAAGAAGATAAAGATATTGAATTATTAAAAAAGAGAAATTATAGATTAAAAATAATAAATCAAATTAAAAATAGAATTATCTTTTTAAAACATCCTTTAATTGAATTAGATGAAATAGTTGAATTATTAGTAAATAATTTTATAGCATCTCAAATTGATGAAACAATAATGAAAGGAATATACTTTTTAACAAATATAAATTTCCCTAATTTATTAAATGAAAAAGTATTTTCTATTATATTTGAATTCTTATCTGTTTATCTTTTAACTAAAAAAGGTGTTGAATATTTTTTAACAGGAAAAAATTTACAAAGATTAAGAAAATGCTTAAGTAGATTTTCATTTAAAAAAGATCAAAGTAATATAAATGAAGGTTTAGGAAGAATTGAAGAATTTAATACTAAATGTATGACAATAGTAATTCATTTTTTTAATGAATTAGTCACTGCAAGTAAAATTTATAAAATAAAAACAATTGCAAATCATAAAATAATTCCAAAAATAAAATTATGTTTATTAGATCATTTAAAAAATTTTATTCCTTTTATTCAAAATGATGAAGAATCAATTGATTTTAAAATACAATTTTCAGAAATAATTCCAATATATAATAATTTATATCCTTATTTTACTTATGATGATTTTGAAGATATTAAATCAGGACTTATTGATATTTTTTTTACTGCACCAACAAATTTAAAAGAAGGAGATAATTTTTGTAGATGGTTTGGCAATAATTTAAATCTTAATTTAGAAGAAATTGCAGAAGCAAGAGAACTTGAATTAAATATTTATTTTTCATTCTTTGAAATTATATCTAAAAATACTTTTTATTGTTATAATAATGATAAAGAAATGCAAAATAGAATTCAACAAATTTTTGATTTTATGTTATTAGAAGATTATGTTTATTTATTTCAAAGTTCTAATTTATTTTCAATTAAACAAAAAGAAATAATAATGAGATTTATAAGAAATTTATTTTTAATTGACTTTCTTGATCCAATTGATTATTCTAAAATGAAACATTTTTTAAAAAATGATGAATATAGAGATATGATTTATGATGGATTAATTGAAGATGAAAATATTACACAATATATAACAAAAAATGAAAAAAAAAATTTTTCTTCTTCTAAAAAAAAAATATTGTTAAATAAATATGAATTCGTTAGTAAAATTTCTTTTATTTTTAAAATATATGTTATTGAATTAAATAAATTTCCAAGATTTATAATTGGTGAAAAACTTGAATATATATTATCATATATACATGAATTAGTTTTTGGAATTCAATCATTGGCAAATTTACTTTATTTACAAAAGAGAATAATAAATAAAATAATTCCTGATTTTTATCTTTTAGTAAAACTTTTTTTAAAAAAGAAAAAAGGTATAATTGATGTTTTATTAGATATTAACAATACAGGAACATATAATCCAGATTATTTAAAAACAAACTTAACAAAAGATCCATATTTAAATGAAATAGAATCAAGTGATTTTAATGTATATGATAAAGATATTTTATGTAAATTAGTAATGGAAGGTTGTAATGAAATATTTAAATTAACAAATATGGATGAAGAATATAATTTACAATCATATCTTAAATTTTATGATAAAATGGTAGAAGCAAATTTTACACCTTGTTCACTTTTAGAAACAAGAGATTATGAATATTTTTATGAAGAAGATGATTTTAATCATATTAAATTATTAATGAAAGATCCTTCAAATTATAAAATAATTAGAATTAAAAAAGAATTTAATAAACAATTTACAAGAGTTTCAACGACTATTTTTTATAATGTTATTAGAGGAGTTTATACTGAACATAAAATGGATTATGGAGAAATGTTAGCTAATTTTTTTAAATATTTTTTAAATTCAATTGATAGTTCTCATACAATTAAATATAGAAAATTATTATGTATAATGACTAAAATATTATTTTATAATACTAAAGAAATGCAAAGTAAATTTGAAGGAATGGTATATGATAATAATTTTTTTGCAAATTTAAATAGATTATTAAATTTGAATATTGTTTTAAATATTAATTGTTCTAAAAATTATACTTTAATAAAACATTCAGAAGAATTAGCAGATATTACAAAATTAACAATTCAATTTTTACAATTATTAGGAGAAGAATTTAATACTTTTTATCATTATAATATATTGACAAATAAAGTTAAAAAGAATTTTATAGAAGAAGATTCAGAAATTGATAATGAAGAATATGAAGAATTAAATCAATTAAAAACTGAAGAAAGTTTAATTGATAATTCATCAATTAATGAAAAAAGTAAAAAGTCAAAATCTAAAAAATCAAAAAAGAGTAAAAAGGATAAAGATATACCACCACAAAGTATTATGATAAATAGAAGTATTTATGAAAGTATTACTTTAAATTTAATGAGAGTTTATAATTTAATGGATTTAAAAAATCCAATAGAAACTGAAATGCCTTTTGATAAATTATGTATTTTAACTTCTAATTTTATTGATTTTATTATTGAATTTATTCATACTCAAAAACAATTTAGAGATATTATTGATGAAAATATAGTTAAATTAATTTTTGGTACTGGAAAAATAATTAATGATTATGATAATCCTTATGATTATATTGATAATAAAGGAGTAATTGATATTTTTCAATTAAATTTAGAAGATAATTATATATATAAGAAAAATTATGAAACTAGAAATTTAATGATTTGTTTTATTAAAAAAAAATATTATCAATTAATATATAATTATTTATTAATTGGACAAAAAGAATTTATGGTTCAATTATTAATAAATAAAGGAAATGGTCCTGTAGAATTATTTAAAGAAATATTAAAAAATATGAGAAATTTAATCAAAAGAATAATAAATATAGAACCAAAAAAATATTCATATATTGCAAAAATTAATAATTCATTTACATTTTATTCTGAATTAATAAAATTATATAATGATGAATTTCTTTTTAATAGTGCAATAGAAATAGATTTAATATTAAATATTTATTTAGTTTTAAAAATTTTTGAAGAAAATTATAAAATCCAAACATTAAGATCACATTTTGAATTAATGGAATTTATATTTTTATATGGTGATATAATAAAAGCAACTAATTTAATAATTGAAGAAGATGAAGAAGAACAAATAAAAAAAATTCCAATAAAAAGTGAAATTTTTCAACAAACTGTTTTTAAAGATATGAGAGAAAATCCTTATCAAAAGATATATAAAAATTATTATAAACTTTTACAAGAAGAAAAAAGAAGAGAATTAAATAAAAATAATTCAAATGAATTATTGCATTTTTTACCAATTCATAGTAAATTTGCATTAGGAATGTTTTTATTTTTAGAAAATATTGTTTTAAAAGTTGAAATTGGAAGAGATGTATATGAAAATGATAATTTAAATAAAATTAATATAAATCATTTTTCTTCTAAAGTTGCTGAAAAAATTAATAATGAGAGAACAAAAATGAATAAAGATAATAAAAAAGAAAAAGAAGAAAATAAAGAAAAAGTGATTATTGAAAATATAATAAAAGAAAATAAAAACACTGCATTTTCTTTTTTTATAAAACAATCATTTACTTTTCATTTATCAAAATATTCAAAAAATTATTTTTTAAATAATGTTGATAGAACAAATGCAAGTACAAAATATAATAATCTAATTTCATATTCAGATTATTTTATATTTGAAATGTTATATAATTCTCATTGTATTGGAGAAAATCCAATTTTAAAAACTATATCAGAAATAGATTTATATTATGCAGAATTAATCAACATTATTTTTATATTATTAAATAATATTATATTAATGAATCATTTTTATTTAAGTCCAAAACTTCCAGTTAATCTTTATTTTTATAAAGATGAAAGTTTAGATGATAAATTATATAATGATAATAAATTAATATTATTTATTCATCTTATTTATATTTTTCTTATCATAATATATTGGATTTATTTTAGATTCCTTTTAAATTTTGAAAAAAATTTAATGTTAACTTGTGATAAAAGCTTTGTTTTTAGAAAACAAGGAGTTATTGATCAAAATATATTAAATCCAATAATAATAGATAGTTTTAAAGGAGAAGTTGGAATATTTAAAGTAATGGGTGTAATAAATAAAAATATTGGAATTTTCAAATATTTATATATATTAATAATAAAATCAATATTTTTAAATCCAGAAATATGCTTTTTTATCTTTTGTCTTATATTAAATTTATTATATTACTTTTTAAAATCACCTATTTTAATTGCAATAGAAATATTATTTTTTGCAAATTTAATACCAATATTAAAAGACATAATAAAATCAATATCATATAAATTTCTTACTTTAATATATATATTATTATTCACTTATTTAATAGTATATTTTTTTATGTGGATTGCATATTATTATATAAATAATTTATTCTATGTAGATGTAATGGAATATGATTCTGGTGAAATAATAAATGAAAGTTTTTGTTCTTCTCCTCTTCAATGTTTATTATATATTTTATCATATGGTACTAGATCAAGAGGAGGAATAAATGAAGAATTACCTTTAATGTCATATAAAAATAATATTTCTTTTTTCCTTCAAAGATTCTTTTATGATTTATTATTTTTTATTTTTGTTATTATGATTATGGGAAATATATCTTTTGGGATTATTATAGATACTTTTAATGATTTAAGAGATAAAAAATGGTATTTTGAAAATGATAAGAAAAATATTTGTTTTATATGTCAATTAAGTAGGGATGAATGTTTATTAAATAATATTAATTTTGAAAGACATATTAAATTAGATCATAATATTTGGAATTATGTTTATTTTTTAACTTATTTACACTTGAACAATTCAAATGATTTTAATGTAAATGAAAATAATGTTTGGGATAAATTATTCCAAAATGATAATAGTTGGATTCCAATTAAAAAAAATGAAGAAAATGAGGAAATTAAACTAATAAAAAAATAAAAATATTTTAATATATTTTTTTTATATAAATTTTTTATTCAATAATTAATATTTTTAAATTGCATTATTTAAAATTGAATCTGCGGCACCTTCTATATTACCTTTTTGTTCTTTTAAAGCTTGAATTACCCTTTCTCTTGAAACATTAAAAATATTCATTAAATAGTCAATGTCGGAATCTGGAAATGTTACATTATTATCATTTTCTCCTATAATCACATTTGAATCATTTTCATATTGTCCTCTAATAATATTATTATTACTATTATTATTACTATTAGAATTACTATTATTTTTATTTTCTGTATTTATATCTTTATCAGAGTTATTTTTTATAAGTGAAAATTCTAAATTGTCTCTATTACTTGCTGATGGAATATTTTTATCACTTTTATTGTTACCATAATTATCATTATAATTTTCATAATTATTATCATAATAATTATAAAAATCATTTTCATTGTTATGAGTTAAAGATAGATCATAATTTTTTATATCATCTCCCAAATTATTTTTTTGTAATATACTATAATCATTAAAATTATTATTATATTTTCTATTATCTCTACTTGAATTACTATAATGATATTCTTCATTTTCGAAAATACAATAATTTCTAAAATTAGAAGATGAACTTTTTTTCATTTGTTCATATGAAAATTTAATATACTTAATATTTTTTAAATATAATTTAAAATTATTACTAACAGATGAATCATTTGGTAATTCCCTATTGTCCTCTTCATTTTTCATTATTTTGGTATATGATTTATCATATCCATATTTTTCTTGTAATTTTTCTTTGATTTGTTTAATTGAAATTGAATTTTTATTTTCAAATCTTAATTTAATTCTATTCTTTTTTAATGTTATTAAATAACCTTCCATTTAATTATTATAATTATTTAACTATTTATAAAATTGCATTCTTATTTCTAATTGATTTTAATTAAAAATTATTTTATAAAATTTCAAAATAAACATTTTAGATTATAATAAATTTATTTTTTTTATTTTTTCCTTTTGATTTGGGAATATATTCTAATCTCTTTTTAAAAAGATTAATTTGAATATAATATTAATTTTAAATAAATAGAAAAAATTAATATTTATCTTAAATAAAATTAAATTATTTCTAAAAAATATTCTCAAAAAAAAATATTATTTCTTAAATCATAATCATCAATTCTCTTCATTAATAAACAAAATACATTTTCCTTTAAAAAATAAAATTTAATTTAAAAAAATTAAAAAATGATAGAAAAATTTTTTATACTAATAGTCTCAATATTTATAGTTTTAGCAGCAGGTTCAGCAAATATTTTTCCAATATATTTACAAAAATTAATGGATAAATATAATTTTTCATTATATAAAACAAATTTATATGGTTCATTTATCACTTTAGGAACTTTTGTAGGTTTTCCAATTGGTTACATTTATGATTCTTTTGGTCCAAAAATATCAATTTTTATAGGAACAATATTATTATCTGGAGGTTATTTATTATTATATTATCTTTTAAATCCAAATTATTTTTTAAAAGTTAGTATTTATCCTTTTTTAATACTTGGTTTTACTCTTGGACAAGGATTTTCTTTATTATATACTACTGCTATTGCTACTAATTTAAAAAATTTTGTTTTTAAACAAAATTCATCTGTTGTTGGTTTAATTGTTACTAATATTGCTATTTCTCCAAGTATTTTTACTACTTATAGACAATTATTAGGTAATAATAATGATAATTTTTATTTTTATTTCTCTATTTTTTTATTTTTAATTGGTTTTTTTTCTATGTTTGTTGTTTCTAATCTTAAATATCCTTATTTTGAAGATTCTTTATTAAAAAAATATCAAAAATATAAAGAAAAAAGAATGGTTTCTTATTTAAGATATTATAATATGATTATAATTATAATATTTGTTGTTGGGGTTTTATATAATTATTTTAAAGATAAATATGTTGTTCCTTTAATTGCAATTTATCCTATTTTACAAATATTAAGTTTTACTCTCATTTTATTTGAACAATGTGGTTTTTTTGATAAGTTATTTTATCCAAAATTTAAAAAAAAAATGGATTTAATTGCAGAAAAACAAATAGAAATGCAAAAAATTTCATCAATAAATAATGTAGAAATAAATAATAAAAATAATACTGAAGCAATAAATAATAATCAAGATAATAATTTAGTTTTAAATGAAAGAAATGTTTCAACTCAAGAAAATGAAGTTGATTTTATTTCTTCATTAAAATCACTTAAATTAATTTTATTATTTTTTGCTTTATTTTTAGGAATAGGAGTAACAATGTCAAGTATAAGTAATATAAATTTTATTTTAAAATCTCTTTCATATAAAGTTCATTATAGTGGATTAAATAAAGGTTTAATTAGTATTTATAAAGCAAAAGAATTATTTTTTTATGTTATATTATATTTTACATTAAATTCTTTAGTAAGAATTTGTTCAGTAAGTTTTTTTGATTATTTAATAAAAAGTAAAAAAATAAAATATTACTTTTTTATTTTTTCAATTATTGGTTTAATTTCTCAAATAATTGGAATTTTAATGAAGAAAAATTTATTATATTTATCAATTGCTTTAGGTGGTGCTACACATGGTGGTTATATGTCATTTATTCCTTTATTTGTTAAAAATGAATTCGGTTTAAAAAATATGGGAAAAATTTTTGGTATTTTAACATCTGGAGCTGGATTAGGTTCTATTTTAATTTCTGAATTTGTTTTTACTTATCCTTATAATTATTATTCTAAAATTAGTGGTGGAATTCAATGTTTAGGTACTCATTGTTTTCAATTAACTTATATTATTACTTCTATTTTTTTTGGTATTAATATTGTTATTTCAATTATTTTAATGCATATTAAAGATTAAAATTAAATTCTTATTTAATGAAATATAAATAATTATTTACTTATATAATAATATCTATTATTAAATAATTTATATAATTTAAATATTTAAAATTTAATTTATTTATAATTAAATTTATTTTAAATAAATAAAAAATACAATTAAAAAGGACAACAAAAACAATATTTCCAACAAAATCTTCCTTTTTTTTTATCTTTCTTATCTTTTTTCTTAACAACTCTCTTATAAGGAGTATCAAAATAATATCCACCATTATATTTATTTTCTTCAAAAATAGGGAAAAACCATTTCCAAAAACTTCCCATTCCCATAACAGTTTTAAACATAAAAAACCTATAATTGTTTTCACAATAAAAAGGACATTCATCTTCTTCATCATAAATAGTATATTCACAACTAGTAATATTTTTTCTAATATTATTAATCTGAGTATATAAAAGAACACCAATTCCAAAAGTCATTCCAAAAGACATAACAGTTCCAAAAATAATCCATAAAGGGTGTTTTAAAGCAAGTATTAATTTAAAGAAAACATAATCATCATCAAAATTAATATTATCAGCAGCATTTAATATCATATAATTAAAAGTTGGGTGAAAAATTCTAAAAATTAAACACAAAAATGCAATTAAATCTCCTATTGTACCATAAAATAAAAATAAAATAAATGTTTTTTGATTGTAATATCCTACACAATTAAATATCCAAGGACAATGATGATCTAATTTTAATATACATTTATTACATGTTGAACAATGATGTGCTCTTATTGGTCTATATATTTCACATTTTTTACAAAAGGTTTTTTCATCTTTTTTTAAATTTTTTACTTTTTCTTCTTCTACTATTCCTGGATTTGTAAATATTGATAATAAATGACATAATAATGTCATAAAGGCACAAAAATAAAAAAATAGAGAAATTAATATTTTTAATATTGGATAATCATTCATTGCATAAGAGTTATTATGAAAATATGTTGTAAATGTTGAGACTACTACATATATTATTAACCAAACTAAAGGAATACATATAAAATATATTATTTGCCATGTTGTACTTAAGTTTGAATACATTTTTTTTTTAAAAATAATTTTTTTTTTTTTAAAATTATTTTTTTTATAATATTTTATAGTTTATTATAATAATTTTATTATATGACAAATGTTCATTGGTAGTTAATTAATAATTTAAATTTTTTTATTATTTATCAATTCAACTTTTCAAATTTTAAATTATAAAAATTAGAAATGTCATCTAAAGAAGAAAAAGGAATGTTTGGTGATTTAACTGATTTCTATAAAGCTTCCAAAAATTTTATTATCAATTGCCAAAAACCAGATAGAAAAGAATTTATGACTATTGCAAAACAATGTTCTCTTGGATTTTTAATTATGGGAACAATTGGATTTGTTATTAAATTAATATTCCTCATGATAAATAATATTCTTTTAAGTTAAAGATTAATTATAACTTTTTAATTTAAAATAAAAATATAAAAAAACATTTTAAAAAAAACTTTTTTTCTAATTCATAAAAAAAAAATAATATTAAATAAAAAAAATTTTCATTTCTTTTTCATTTTATCACATACTTTAATTAAATTTTGTATATTACCAAATAAAGGATCATTATTAGTTAAAAATCCTTCTAAAATATCTTTAGCTTTCAATAAATAAAATTTAGCCATATTAGCTTTATTAGTTTTAATTAAAATAACACCTAAAGTATAAAAATAAGCAGAATATCTATAAATAGTTTCTTGAGTAGCATAATTAATTTTTCTCTTTAAAACAACATCAGTCATAGAAGTTAAAATTTCTTCTGCTTCTTTATATTGTTTTAAAGATAAATAAACAGAAGAAATTTTATATTGTAATTCTAAAACTTCATCATGATTTTCACCATATAAATTAAATTTCAATTTTAAACTTTTTTTATAATAAACTAAACTATCTTTATATTTATTCATTTGTTCATAAATAACACCTAAATTTTCAAATAAATCAGCATTTAATTTATGTATAGTATCATTACCTAAAATTCCTTCAGTTTGAGATAAACCTTTTTTTAAATATTTTTCTGCAATATTAGGATTAGATAAATAAATATAACAAAGTGCAATATTTAAATAAACTGCTGATAATTTAACATTTAATTCTGGTTCTTTACAAATTTTTGGTAAATCATTTTCACATTGTGTATATGCTTTTAAGGAAGAATTAAATTCTCCTAAATTCATTGATATTGCACCAAGTAACATATTTGCCTTATGCCGATATATTGAATTTTGATTTGGTGTTGTTATATTATCTGTTAATATTATAATTGTTTCTAAATTATTTTTTGATTCTTCTAAATTTGATAAATTTAAATAACATTCTGATATTGTATATAATAATTCTATGTTAAATGGATGATCTTCTTGATAAAATTGACGTGAAAGTGATAAACATTTATTCATTTGGTCTATTGCTTCTGAATATTTTTGATTTGTCATTTTGTTTACTACATCACGTTTCATGTTTTGTAGTTGTTCAAACATTTTTTTCATTTTTTTTATTTGTTTTTTTTGGGCCTTTTGATTATTTTTAATTTTTATTTTTTTTTTTTTTGAAAATTTTAAACAATTTTTTTAATTATTAAATATTAAAAATGATAGTTAATTTAAAATCAGCTAGAGAAATGAAACCAAATAATTTAAATAAAGGAAAAATATTATTAAATAGTGCTAAATTGACATCATTAAATTCTAGAAATCAATCAAATACAAAATATACAAAAACAACAAAAATAATAAAATCAAATAATTCAAAAGAAAAAATAAATAAGACAAAAAAAACTATAGTAAACAATAAAAATTTAAAAATATCTCAAAAGAAAATTTTACTTAAAGCTGAAAAGAAAATGATTTCTAATTTAAAAAAATATAATATGACAATAGAATCATACAATAAGAAAGTAATAACAGATATAATATATGACGAAAGAAAACATATTGTAAGTGTATTTAAAAATTATTTATTATGGGATGAAATGAGTGATTTTTTAAAAAGATTTTATTATAAACATGAATCAAAAAATAGATTACCAAAAATAAATCATTATTATGAAAAATATACTTTATTTCCTCCTGTTTATTTTCCTTTAGAAGATGTTATTAAAATTATGTTAAAAAATGTTAAAAGAAAAAAAAAATATTTAGAAATGATTGAAGAAAATGAAGATAATATGTATAATAATAACAATAAAAAAAAAGAAAATAAAGAATTTAAGAGAATTATTAATCCAAGTGATATTTCTCAAACTATGAGTTTGAAAACTTATAAAAATAATACTTTAACAAATACTATTAGTTCTTTAAATTATGAAAATGAAAATAATTCAAAAGATTTGGGACAATTAATAAATAAATTTATTGATGAAGGTGACATTTCTTATTTTAATGATACATTTCTTAAAAATAAAAATAATTCTCATGAAATAATTCAAAATACTTTAGATATCCATACTTCTATTTTTAAAATTGATGATTCTGAAATTGAAAAAAAGGATTATAAAGTAGATAATGAGAATTTAGAACAGAAAATTGATAAAAATAATAAAACAAAAATTCCTATGACTGGTAAAGTTTTAGAAATAAAAAAATTAAATTTTGAAAAAATTAATGAAAACAATAATAATGAAAATTTAGATTCAAATAATAAAAATGTTAAAACTAAGGAAAAAATAAAAATTATTAATAATAGTGATAGACAAAAAATAAGTAATTATTATTCACTTTCAAATTTAACTAATGTTAAATCTTCAAATATAAAAAAGAAATTAAATAAAAATAAATATACTTTCGCAAATAATTTATTATTTACACAAAAGTTATTATCAACAACAAGAGATTCAAAAAAAACAATTACTAATGAAAAAACAAATAAATCTCTTGAAAGTTTACTTAAAATAATACAATATCCTAAACAATTGAGTCCAAGAGCAAAAACAAATAGTAATACACAAAATAAAGTTATTAAACATAAAAGAAAAACAAATTTAGTGATTCAAACAAATTCAAATAAAAATACTATTAGTAGTAGAATTAATACTTCTAATAATAAAAAGGATATTAAATCTAATACTGAAAATAATTCAAAGAAAAAAAATATTAATAATAATATTATAACTCCAAAATTCATTACTAATAATAATATTACATCTAAAATTTATAATATTAATCTAAATTTAAATATAGGAAATAATAAGAAAAAGAATTTAACTCAAAATCCAAATTCAAATTTTAATAAAAAACAATGTAAAAATATTAAAAATAAATATAATAATATTAGAAATATACTTTATGGTAATTCATCAATTCCAATATCAAATAATCCAAATTCACAATTTTCAAATTTATTTAAAACAAAAAATTTAAATATAGAACAAAAGAAAAATCCAGAATCTAAAAGAAAAGATGGAAAAATTTCATATGATTTAAATTCAAATGGAAATAATGTTCATATAAGTATTCATAAACAAACATCAAGTAATACTAATAATAATAATAATTCAAATAGTAATACTCAACCAAGTGTTAATATAAATATAAATTGTCAA
>JAEEGL015024586.1_pt1 | contig 16347 bp, 9 predicted proteins | sample 9134231 | NCBI WGS metagenome assembly JAEEGL01 (sample SAMN16246548, study PRJNA631951) | gut metagenome | biome: gut microbiome; feature: rumen; material: fiber-attached | host: Bos | place: Iran: Karaj | collected 2018-10
CACTCCGACGGCGGCCTGAACGTGGTGATGACCGACAAGGTGACGATGCTCAAGGAGGCGGTCGTGTCGGCCGAGAGCATGGCCCAGCACCGGAACACGGAGATGGGCGTGGAGAAGGTGAGCGTAAAGACGATGAACAAGATCCCGTCGGCCTTCGGGGAAGGGGACGTGATCAAGGCGGTCCTCACCCTTCCGGGCATCAAGAGCGTGGGCGAGGCCTCGGGCGGCTTCAACGTCCGCGGCGGCGGGGCCGACCAGAACCTGGTCCTGTTCAACGGGAACACCATCTACAACCCGACCCACATGTTCGGCATCTTCTCCGCGTTCAACCCCGACATCGTGAGCAACGTGGAACTGTACAAGAGTTCCATCCCGGCCGAATACGGCGGCCGCGTCTCCTCGGTCCTCACCGTCGACAGCAAGGACGGGAACATGCAGGAATGGCACGGATCCGCGGGCATCGGCCTGCTGACAAGCCGGGTGGAAGTGGAAGGGCCCCTCGTCAAGGGGAAGACCTCCCTCGTCGCCAGCGCCCGCACCACCTATTCCAACTGGATCATGGGCCTGCTCCCGGAGAGCAGCGCCTACGCCGGCGGGTCGGCCGGATTCACGGACGCGAACCTGGGAATCACCCACCGGATCGACCCGGACAACACCCTCCAGGCTTATGGCTACTACGCCACGGACCGCTTTTCCTTCGGCGGGGACACGACCTTCCGCTACGGGAACCTGAACGTCTCCCTAGCCTGGAAGCACAGGACGGCCGACGGCGGGAACTTCCAGATGAGCGCCGGTTATGACCAATACAACAACCGGGTGTCGGCCCATGAATGGGAGACCGGCGCCTACGACCTGGACACCTACATCCGGCAGGCCTTCCTCCGGGCGGGCCGGAAACAGATTCTCAGCGACGCCCACACCCTTTCGTACGGCCTGAACCTGACCGGCTATGCGCTGGATCCCGGCATCCTGAACCCCTTCGGCGCCCGGTCCGGCGTGAAGGTCCGGCGCCTGGCCCGCGAATACGCCCTGGAGCCTGCCGTCTACTTTTCGGACACCTGGAAGCCCGTCGAGACGCTCTCCCTGGAAGGCGGCGTCCGCCTGTCGGGCTTCTACGCGGCCCGGGATTCCAAGTTCTACGGAGCCCCGGAATTCCGCCTTGCCACCAAGTATTCGCCCGTGGAGAACCTCTCCTTCAAGGCCGGCCTCAACACCCTCACGCAGTATATCCACCTGATTTCCAACACGTCGGCCGTCTCGCCGATGGACACCTGGAAACTGAGCGACGGGACCGTAAGGCCCACCCGCGGCTGGCAGGCCGCCGTCGGCGCCTACTGGACCGAACTGAACACCGGCATCGACGTGTCGGCGGAGACCTATTTCAAGCAGACAGCCTCCGCCCTGGACTACAAGCCCGGCGCCACCCTTTCGATGAACGAAGACCTCGCCGAGGACCTGCTGCCGGTGTACGGGCGATCCTACGGCGTGGAACTGATGCTCAAGAAGACTACCGGAAAGGTGACGGGGTGGGCGTCCTACAGTTATTCCCGCGCCCGGCTCCGGGAGATGCAGGACCGCGGAAACGAGACCCTCGCCGGCGGCAGATGGTACAACGCCCCCTACGACAAGCCGCACGAGTTCAAGTTCGTCGGCAATTTCGCGCTGACGCACCGGTACAGTTTCTCCGTGAACGTGGATTATTCCACGGGACGGCCCGTGACGGTTCCAATGGGTGTCTATTATTTCGGCGGACGCTACCGGATGGCCTATTCCGCGAGAAACGCCTTCCGGATTCCGGACTATTTCCGGACCGACGTCGCCTTCAACATCGACCCGGGACACTACCTGAAAGCCCCGGTCCATACGACCATCACCCTGGGCGTGTACAACGTCACGGGCCGGAAAAACCCGTATTCCGTCTTCTTCAAGACCGATTCGTACGGTCACTCGAAGGGCTACATGCTCTCGGTCTTCGCGACGCAGATCCCGTACGTCAACCTCAACCTGCTGTTCTGATGAAAAAGGCCCTCCACATCCTGGCAGCCCTGCTCTGCGCGGCCAGTTGCATCTACCCCTACGACCCCGACGTCGAACAGGCGCCGGAAGGGGTCCTGGCGGTTGAAGGCGACATCCTCGTCGGCGGCGTTTCCACGATCCGCCTGGGACTGATGGCCTCCCTCTATCCGGATGCCTCCCGGAACGCCGGCGGAGGTGAATCCCGCGGCCTGGGAGATGCCAAGGCCTGGATCGAAGACGATACCGGAACCGTCTACGAAGGAACCCGGGAATCCGCCGACGAAGTTTTCGGCGACGGCCGGAGTCCCTTCCTCTTCCAATACACCTTCCCCACCGGGAACGCTCCGGGAGACCGGAAATACCGCGTCTGCATCGAGGCGCTCGGCGCCCGCTACGCCAGCGACTGGACCCTCCCGCTGGAAGCGCCCTCGATCCGGAGCATCGACTTCAGGGCCGACGGCTTCCAGGTGACGGTGAACGTATCGCTCGACGGCGGTGCGGAATCCACCGGCTACGCGCTCCTGTCCTACGACGAGACCTGGGAGTTCCACACGGAGTACGCGCTGCAGTTCGAAGTCGACACGCTGTCCTGGATCGTGCAGAAGCCGCTGCGCCCGGTCCAGCAGCCGAATTACTGGTGCTGGAAGCATCAGGACGCCCGCGTGATGTATCCGGTGGATTTCACGGGAAGGACCGAGAACGGCGTCACTGACTACCCGCTCCTCTCCTTCCCCCGGACCAACAACCGGAACCACCGCCGCTACTGCGTGAACGTGAAGGCGCGGACCATTACGAAGGATACCTACCGCTACCTGCACAACCTGGACGAAGTCGCCGGAGGAGGAAGCGACCTGTTCACGCCCAATCCGGGCGAGATCCAGGGCAACATCCGCTGCGAGACCGACCCGGAGCGGATGGCGCTGGGCTATGTCACGACGTCCATGCTGTCCGTGCGTCGCGCCTTCCTGGACGGCCGATACTACCGCGTCCCCCAGCCGAACTACGCGGCACTGGCCTACATCATCCCGAATGACTATCCCCAATACTATCAATACGGCTATCTTCCGCTCATCGAGAATCCGCACACGGATTACGACCCGAGGGTGGAAGGCGGCTACGGCTGGGGCGGACCGCGCTGCTACGACTGCGTGGCCGACGGGGGGACGAAGGAAATCCCGGAACATTGGTACGAAGACGCTGAATGATGAAAAGGATCCTGCTGATATGCCTAGCGCTCGTCGCCGGAACGGCCGCCCGGGGGGCTTCCGCCCCCGTCGAGCGCATCTACGTCCGCACCGACCGGTCCGTCTACATCGCCGGCGACGCCGTGTGGTGCTCCCTGTTCTGCCTGGACGGGAACGGCCGGTATTCGAACCGGAGCGCCGTGTCCTACCTGGAACTCGTATCGGCCGACGGGACGGCCGTCACGGCCAAGGTCGGCCTGCTGGAGGGCCGGGGTGCAGGCTCGTTCCGGATTCCGGCTTCGACGCCCACCGGCAACTACCGGCTCGTCGCCTATACGGCAGTCAACGCCGAAGAGGAGGGGACGCCCTGGATGGACGGATCCCGCATCCTGACCGTCTTCAATACGACATCCGTAGCCCGCGTGCACGACGGGGTCACCCTGACGGGCAAGGCTGAAGAACCGGCGGCCGGCCCGCAGCCTGCCGGCAACCTGCAAATCTCCGTACCCGCGCGGATCCGGCGCGGCGCGGCCGTCGCCCTCACCCTCCGGAACGAGGGGGCCGACGCCGACGTGTGCCTGTCCGTCTGCCATGAGGACGGCCTGGAGGGTGCGGTGCAGGGAAACGGCCTTGCAGGCTTCCTGCAGCGCATTCCCGCCTCCGTCCGGCTCCAGCCAGGGGCCTCCGGCGTACCGGAATACGACGGGGAGGTCGTCTCGGCCCGGGTCCGGGGAACCGTCACCGAATCCAGGGACTTCCCTTCCGTCGCGACGCTCTCTTCCGCCGGGGCGCCCTCCAACGTGTACATCGGCCGCACGGAAGGATCCGACCGCGTCCGCTTCTACACGGCCAACATCTACGGCAACCGCGAAATCGTGTGCGAGGTCACGCAACTGGACCGGAAGGAAGGCTACATCGAGTTCGAGAGCCCGTTCCTCGGACCGGACGCCGGTCCCCTTCCCAAACTGGCGCTGCACGCCGGCCAGGAGGGAGACCTGGTGACCCGGAAGGCGGCCCTCCGGAGTGAAAGGGACCTCCGGCTGGACACGCTGGTCTCCTTCATGACCCGGCGGGAGGACCTCCTGCTGGAAAGCGTGGCCCGCCGCCGGTACCACCTGGACGACTACACCCGCTTCCCTTCCGTCCGGGAGATCTTCGTGGAACTCCTGCCCCAACTGTCCCTCCGTCAAGATGACGGCGAGTGGTTCGTGAACCTGGTCCAGTCCGACGCCCTGAACGTCCGGCGCTACAAGACGGGCAACCTCCTCGTGATGATGGACGGCGTGGTCCTGAACGACCTGACGCCGCTCGTGAACTTCGACGCCATGCTCCTGGAGGACATCGACGTCTATGACCAGCCCTTCGCCTGCGGCAGGACCGTGTTCAACGGCCTCGTGAACTTCATCACCAAGAAGAACTACGTGACCGCCCTGCAGTTCCCCGCCAGCGTGCGCGTGCTGGACTTCCAGGGCGTCAGTTATCCGGTCGCCTACGAGGGCGCCGTCCCGGAAGGGGACGGGCAGGACCTGCGCCAGGTGCTGTACTGGCACCCGGCCCTCGCCCTGGAGGCGTGCGCCGGCCGCCGCATCGAACTCCGCGCCCCGGACTATCCCGGCCGCTTCAAGGTGGTCGCCGAAGGCCTGACGGCGGAGGGAAAACCGATTTTCCAGACCTTCTCGTTCGAGGTGGAATAACCAACGGAAGATTATGAATCACAAACACTTATACTTAACTGCAGCAGCCCTTCTGCTCGCACTGTCCCTGGGTGCCCAGGACCGGGAGCGACAGGAATACCTCCGGGAGGCCGGCGGACAGTCCACCCTGTTCCGCGGACGCCTCCAGAGCATGTATCCCATCCGCTTCAACGGGACCTACTACCTGGATACCCGGTCCTTCCAGGAGGGGAGCGTGATGTTCAACGGCAAGTTCTACGACCGGGTGTTCCTGAACCTGGACGCCTACGCCCAGGAACTGGAGGCGCGGCCCGAGGCCCAGTCCTCCGGCGTGATCCTGGCCCGGAACCAGGTGAGTTGGTTCACCCTCGGGAACCGCCGGTTCGTCAACCTCCGCTACATGGGTTATGACAATGCACCGGAAGGCTACCTGGAAGTCGTCGTGGACGGCCGGCGGCCGCTCCTGCGGCTCACGCGGAAGATGTTCCGCGCCGACAACACCGGCAACGGGAACGCCATCTATGCCGATTCGGACGGAAACTACGACCCCGCCGTGGTGAACTATTTCGGCCGGGAGGAGCAGTATTTCAGCCTGGAAGACGGACAGGTGAAGAAACTCCGGCGTTCGGCCTGGCGCCGCCGCCTGCAGGAGCCCGCCGCCCCGGCGGAGAGCCCGCTTTCCTTCTCCACCGAAGACTGGCATCCCACGCCCGGGACGGCCGTCGCGGGAGACCTTCCCGCCCGGACCTTCCAGGGCGGAGGCATCGGCCTTCCGGACGGTTATTTCGAGGACCGGAAGCAGGACACGACCACCGTCCTGTACCAGAACAACGCGCTGACGGCCACGTTCCGGAACAAGGTGTACGTCATCGGCGAAGCCGGCATGGCCCGGGGCGGCCGGGCGGCCGTGAGCGGCGTCATCCGGGAAGCGGAGAGCGGCGAGCCCTTGCCGGGCGTCGTGGTCTTCGACGACAACACCTCCACCTACGTGCGGTCGAACGCCCGGGGAGAATACCGCATCTCCCTTCCGGCGGGCGAGAACGTCCTCAATTTCAACGCCGAATCCAAGGAGGAACTCGCCCTCAAGGTCGTCCTCCAGTCCGACGGCACGCTGGACGTGGTCCTGACCGAGAAGATCACCCTCCTGAAGGGCGCCATGATCTCGGCCGAGAGCATGCGGCAGCACCGCACGACGACCATCGGCCTGGAGACCGTGAGCATCCAGACCGTGGGCAAGATTCCGTCGGCTTTCGGGGAAGGGGACATCATCAAGGCGGTCCTCACCCTCCCCGGCATCAAGAGCGTGGGCGAGGCTTCGGGCGGTTTCAACGTCCGCGGCGGATCGTCCGACCAGAACCTCATCCTGTTCAACGACAACACCATCTACAATCCCAGCCACCTCTTCGGCCTGTTCTCCGCCTTCAATCCCGACATCGTGGACAACGTGGAACTGTACAAGAGTTCCATCCCGGCCGAATACGGCGGGCGCATCTCCTCGGTACTCAGCGTGAGCACGAAGGAAGGGGACCGGCAGAAGGTCAAAGGGTCCGTCGGCATCGGCCTCCTGACCAGCAGGCTGCACCTCGAAGGACCGATCGGCAGCAAGACGACCTTCGTGGCGGGCGGACGCTTCACCTACTCCGACTGGATCCTGAAGGAACTGCCCAAGAACAGCGCCTACGCCGGCGGCGGCGCGGGTTTCGCCGACGCCAACATCGGCCTGACCCACCGGTTCGACGACCGGAACGCGCTGCAGGTGTTCGGCTATTTCGCCAACGACCGCTTCTCCTTCAGCGGGGACACGACCTTCCGCTACACGAACATCAACGCCTCGGTCGCCTGGCGGCACAAGGGGGACGACGGATCCTCCTCCAAGTTCAGCGCCGGATACGACCACTACACCAACATCGTCGGCGCCCATCACTGGCCCAACGGAGCCTATGACCTGCAGACCTACATCCGCCAGGCGTTCCTGAAGGCCCGCTTCGAGAAACCAGTCGACCGGCACACGCTCACCTATGGCCTGGACGCCGTAGGCTACGCCCTGGACCCGGGCATCCAGACCCCCTTCGGGGAGATTTCCGACGTGAAGGCGACCGCCCTCGACCGGGAATACGCCCTGGAACCGTCGCTGTACCTTTCCGACACCTGGGCGATTACGGACGAATTCTCCGTGGACGGCGGCATCCGCCTCTCTTCCTTCCTGGCGCTGAACCCGACCAAGGCCTATGTCGGGCCGGAATTCCGCCTGTCCACCAAGTACACCCCCGTCGAGAACCTGTCCTTCAAGGCCGGCCTGAACACGATGCGGCAGTACATCCACCTCATTTCCAACACGGCCTCGGTCTCGCCGATGGACACCTGGAAACTGAGCAGCGCCGACATCGCCCCCACCACCGGCTGGCAGGGCGCCGCCGGCATCTACTGGACCATCCTGGGGGCCGGACTGGACCTTTCGCTGGAAGGTTACTACAAGGAGTCCCGGAACGCGCTGGACTACAAGCCCGGCGCCGTCCTGGCGATGAATCCCCGCCTGGCCGACGACCTCGTGCCCGTGCTCGGGCGGGCCTATGGCGGGGAAGTGATGGTCAAGAAACCCGCCGGCCGCCTGACCGGCTGGGTCTCCTACAGTTATTCCCGAAGCCTGCTCCGGGAGATGCTGGACCACGGATCGGAGACCATCAACCAGGGCAACTGGTACAACGCCCCCTACGACAAGCCGCACGAGTTCAAGATGGTGGGCAACCTCGCGCTCACCCACCGCTTCAGTTTCTCGGTGAACGTCGACTACTCCACCGGGCGCCCGATCACCGTCCCTTACGGCCGGTACCGGTATGGAAGCACCTGGCACCTGGCCTATTCCGACCGGAACACCTACCGGATCCCGGACTATTTCCGGGTGGACGTGGCCTTCAACATCGACCCCGGCCATTATCTCAAGGCCCTGGCCCACGCTTCCGTCACCCTGGGCGTGTACAACGTGACCGGACGGAAGAACCCCTACTCGGTCTTCTTCCGGGCGAACCCCTCCGGAATGCTGGACGGCTACATGATGTCCGTCTTCGCGACCCAGATCCCGTACATCAACCTGAATATCCTGTTCTGACGATGAAAAGACTCTTACTGATCCTGGCGATGCTTGCGGCCGTGTCCGCCTGCATCTATCCATACGACCTGGAACTGGATACCGACCCCGCCGAAACGCTCGTCGTGGACGGGCAGATCGTCCTGGGTGACGTCAGCACCCTCAAACTGAGTTACGTGAGTCCGCTCATGAGCCTCGAGGACGGCTCCGCGTACGACGGCGTCGGCAGGAAGCAGCCTTACGCCCATGCCTGGGTGGAAGACTCCGAGGGAACCCGCTATTCGCCCGGAACGTCGGCGCCCGGACGCCAGTTCTACATCGACATGAAGGAAGCGCCTGCGGGCAGGCAGTACCGCGCCGTCATCGAGATGGATAGCGACACCTATGTCTCCGAATGGCTCACTCCCCTGGCTCCCCCGACCATCAAGGACATCCGGTTCGAGGCCGACGAGCGGAACGTCAACACGCTGGTGACCCTGGAAGCCGGCCCAGAGTCGACCGGATACATCGGCCTGACCTATGACGAGACCTGGGAGTTCCACACCGAGTTCTTCCCGATGTTCGGCTACCAGCCGGAGTCGCACTCCTTCATCGATTTCGAACTGAGCCAGTTCGAATACAAGTATTACTGGTGCTGGCGGGAGGCCAGTTCGAACGGCATGGTGCTCGTCCGGCACGACAACCTGGGCGGAAACGGCGCCGCCTCCTACCCGATGCACATCTTCCCCCGGACCGACAGCCGGAACCATAAGAAATACTCCGTCCTGGTAAAGGCGTTCACCCTCTCCGAGGAGGCCTATCGATACACCGACTGGCTGGAGGAACTGGACAAGTCCGGCAACAGCCTCTTCGAGCCCGATCCCGGGCAGATGCGGGGGAACCTCACCTGCACCACGGATCCCTCCCGCAAGGTCCTGGGCCTGGTCATCGCCTCGCAGGCTTCGTCCAGGCGGGCCTTCATGTACAGCCGTTTCGCCATTCCCGTCCGTCCCGAAGAAGCCCAACTGCGCATCGTAAGCGACGGCGACTACGACCTGATGGACTCCTATTATTTCTCTTGGAACTATCGGCCCGTCTATTATCTCACGCTGGGCGACCAGTACGGGATGGGATGGGGCCCGGCCCGCTGCGTGGACTGCATCGCCGCCGGCGGACATCAAAACAAGCCCTCTTTCTGGGACGAAGACTTATGAAAAAGACCGTTGTTCTTTCCCTGATCCTGCTGCAAGCGCTGACCGCATGGGCCGGCGACCGCATCTTCGTCGTCACGGACCGGAATGCCTACGTGGCGGGCGACCAAGTTTTCTGCTCCGTCTTCGCCGTGGACGAAAACGGCCGGAATTCGGGCTTCAGCGCCGTATCCTACCTGGAACTCATCTCCACCGACGGAACGCTTGCAGAGGCGAAAATAGGCCTGTTCAACGGCCGGGGAGCCGGCAGTTTCCGGATTCCGGCGAACGCGCCCACCGGAAACTACCGCCTGGTGGGCTACACCGCCCGAAGCGGAGCCGTCCCGGGTGCCGCCCGGGTCCTGAGCGTTTTCAACACGACCTCCACCGCCCGGGTCAAGGACGGGACGGAAATCGTCCCGGCCGGCCGGTGGGCTCCCGCGTCGAAAGGCGCGGACGTCTCCGAAGGCCTGCGGCTGTCCGTCCCCGCCCGCATCCGGCAGGGGCGCGACGCCACCCTGCTGCTGGAGGGCACCGGCCAGGACGCCGACCTCGTGGTCTCCGTATTCCACGAAGACGACCTCTCTGGAACCCCTTCCTTCGCGCTTTCCGGCGCCTTGCAGGGAGGCGAGGCCATCCCCGGCGGCCGTACCGGAGAATATGAAGGGGAGATCATCTACGCCTCCGTGGAGGGGCTGGACGCGGCCTCCGCGGATTCCGAGAACGTCACGGCCTTCCTGTCCACGACCGGTTCGAGTTCGAACGTATTCGTCGGACAGCCTTCCGGCGACGGACTGTTGAAGTTCTACACCGGCAACATCTACGGGGACCGGGAAATCGTCTGTGAAGTGGTGTCGATGTACGGGAAACCCTGCCACATCAGCCTCCGGAGCCCCTTCACGCATCCGGACCCGGGCGCGATCCCCGTCCTCGGGATCAGTCCGGCCCAACGCGAGGCCCTGGTGCTCCGCAAGGCGGCCCTCCGGGCCGAGAACGCCCATCCGCTGGACACCCTGATGGAGTTCCTTCCCAAGCGGGAGGACCAGTTGCTGGAGGGCGTGCCCTTCACCCGCTACCACCTGGACGACTACGTCCGCTTCCCTTCCGTCCGGGAGATCTGCGTGGAACTCCTGCCCCAACTTTCCTACCTCCGTTCGGGCGGGAAATGGACGATGCGCCTCAACATGTCCGACGCGACCGATTCCCGCCGTTTCCGGCAGGAAAACGTGCTGGTGCTGATGGACGGCGTGGTCCTGACCGACCACGGGATGCTCGAGGACTTCGACGCGATGCTTCTCGAGGACATCGACATATACAGCCTCCCCGTCGCCATCGGGGAACTGGCCTACAACGGGGTGGTGAACTTCGTCACCAAGAAGAACTACGTCACCGCGCTGCAGTTCCCGGACAACACCCGCGTCGTGGACTTCAAGGGCGTCTCCTGGCCCGTCGCCTATCCCGGCGGCGCACCGGAAGGGGAGGACCTCCGCCAACTGCTGTTCTGGCATCCGTCCCTGCGGCTTCCCGCCGGAACGGACGTACGCATCCCGCTCCGGACGCCTGCCTACGCCGGCCGCTTCCGGATCGTCGTCGAAGGCCGGAAAGCCGACGGTTCGCCGGTCCGCGCCTCCGCAAGTTTCGAAGTGGAATAAGGTCTACTCCCGGTAATAGTAGTAGAACCAGTACGTGTCCCCGAAGCGCTCCTTCTGCTCTTCGGGCGTCCGTACGCCGACCCCGGAAAGGAAATCCTGGAACCGCTTCATTTGCTGGGGGGCGATGATCGGGAATTCGAACCGCGAGAAGGAAGCATTCTCCTCGAAGAGGACCTGCAGCGCCTCCAGGTAGTGCACCGGGGGATAATAGGCCTCGTGCATCAGGCGCTTCTGAACGAAGGTTCCGAACACGTCCAGCCGGCGCTGCAGCAGCAGCGTGGCGTACAGGCGGTCGGTCGTGGAGTCCGCAAAAAGGCCGTTGTCCTGCAGGAGCATCAGGTTGTAGGACGGATTCTTCGTGATCAGGTCGATCCGGCCGCGCGTGGCCGCGCTGTCGGCCGGCGCCGGCTCGCCTTGCGCCATGAACTGCCGGAAGGTCCGTACGAAAGCCCCGTGCGTGGAACTCCTTTCAAGCACCTTGCAGTATTTCTCCGCGAGGGTATAGTCGCCCAGCAGGTAGTACTCCGTCACCAGTTGCCGCAGGACCAGGGCGCTGGTTCCGTGCTGCTGCTGGGTGGCCAGTTGGAACAGTTCGTGGCAGGCCTCGTGGGGGCAGTTCAGCCGGTGATAGAGGAACGCCCGGAAGAAGAGGCTGTTCGCATAGTCGTCCTCCAGGCACATGTCGAAGTCGTTCTCCTCCGCGACAGGATACTGGAACATCCTCTCGCCCAGTTGCTGCTTCTCGCCCATCGCCAGCAGGGCGAAGGGGAGCAGTTCGCGGTCCTTCTCCGTCGCCTTGGGCGACGCGGTTTTGAGCACGTCGTCCCAACGGGACGTCACGATGCTGCGCTTGACGCGGGACCAGCGCTCGCGCCGGACGATGGAAGGATGGAACGCCACGAGAAGGGCGGAGGCAAGGAGCAGGACGCCGCAGGCGGTCAGGTCCCATCGGCCCGGAAGGGAGGCCCTGACACGGAAGAAACGGGTCACGATCCAAAGGGCCAGGAGGCACCAGAAAACGATGACGCCCGCCTTGGCCGTCGGGAAGAAGGCCAGCGCGAGCCACTCCGCACAGGCGGCCAGGACACCGCCGGCGAAGACTTTGGGCCAGATGCCCCGGCCCAGGAAATACGCGGCCAGGACCCAGGCCGCCACGATCACGGGACCGGTCCCGAACCGGTAGAACTGCGTGACGAAGTCCGACACCAGTTGGGAAATGGGGAACGGCTGGGCCCACAGCCAGGTAAAGTAGTCCGGCGTCGCCAGGAACAGGCCCTCATACTCCTGGAAGACCAGGGTGCTGGGCTGGAACAGCAGTGACAGGACCAGGGCCAGGACCGTCACCAGCACGGGAACAACGACTTTCTTCATGGCCTGAACAGCGCTTTCACTTTCTTGTCGCGCCGGCCGGGGTCGGAGCGGACAAATTCGGGAACATTGTAGGATTTCAGCCGGACGTCGTTGTGCCACATTTCCTTCTGGGGCAGCAGGAAAGGCTTCGTGAAGCGGCCTTCGCCATCGAAATGGGCAAAGAAGAGCCGGGTATAGCGGCCGTCCAGCCGGCGGCTGCTGAACACCACCCACTTCCCGTTGGACGACCAACTGTGATAACTGTCCGCATCGTCGGAATTCAGTTCCGAGGCGGGGCGGACCTCACCGGTTTCAAGATCCAGCAGCCACAGGTCCGCCTCCCGGTGCCAGATGGGGAACGTCCCGTAGGCCGATGCCGTGAAAAGCAGCCACTTCCCGCTCACGCGCGGGAAGGATACCGACAGGCTGTCGTTCTCCCAGACGGTGCGGGGTTCTTCGGCGAAAGTGCCGTCCCGGAACTCCGCAGCCATCAGCCGGTAATGGATGCGGGCGCGCTGCGTGGGCACGTCGGAAACGGTGTCCGCGCTGCTGAAATAGAGCGTCTTCCCGTCCGGAGACCAGGCCGGGAAAGTTTCCATCCGGTCGGCCCGGGCCAGTTCCGGGAACATCGTGACGGAATCCGTCTGCGTGTCGTACAGGAGAAGGTCGGAGTTGTGGTCGTAGACCTCCACCTGCTGGCTTCCGCGGACCGGGAAACTCTGCTGCGTGGTGTTGGAAGAATAGACGATGAAACGGCCGTCGGGATGCCAGGCAGGATACACGCCCTGCCGATGCGGTCCCACCGTGGTGAGATTCAGCAGGCGGGCATCGTCCCCGTCCATGAAGACGGTTCCTCCCCCGGCGCCGCGGGCGTGGAACATCATCCGGGCAGGGTCCCCGCCCGGAAAGGCGTGGCAGTTCACGCAACCGCCTCCGGTCGCCCGGTTGGTCACGATGGCCTGCTCCCTGTAGGACGCCAGTTCCCTGCCGTACAGGCCCATGTTCCGCCAACTCTCATAGCCGGGCTCGATGAGCCGGTAGGCCACGTACGGGTCGATAGGATCGTGGGACACATAGACCGGGAAAGGCGCGTAGCGGACGCCTTCGCGCGTATCCGCGTCCCAGGCGCTCACAGAATAAAAAAGCGTGTCCCCGACCCGGGTGCATTCCGCACGGAAAGGCCGCCCGTCCTCCATTTCGAAGGACAGGGCGGCCATTCCAGCCGGAACGGTGACGCCGATATAGTCCGGGACGACGGGTGGGTAGTCCCCGCTTTCCGAAAAGCGGATCTTCCGGCAGGAAAAGAGCGCCGGCAGGACTGCCAGGAAAAGCAGGAACTTCCTCATCAATACGTGTTTCCGGTTACAGACTCGGGTACCGCGTCAACCTTCTTGTAGGAGTCCACTTCCTTTCCGCCGGGCTTGCCGAGCGTCAGGGTGGTCCCCTCCAGGGCGGCCTCGTAAGGGCCCCAGGCGGCTCCGTCGGAATAGGTGCCGGAAAGCAGTTTCTCCTCCTTGTTCAGGGAATACTTGCCGCTGAAACGGGTATAGCGCCCGGCTCCGATCTTCTGGTAGATCTCGAAAGATCCGGATGCGTCGAATACCAGATAGACGCTCACCTGCTCGCCGCCCACCGTGGCGCGGGTGCTCACGGAGGAGAGTTCCCAGGTTCCCGTCACGTCGACGGAGGACATCGGTTCGACCGGCCCGTTCTTGCGGCACCCCGCCAACAGGACGAGGCAGGCCATTGCCATAAGGAATCTTTTCATCATAGCCATCCTCCCGTACCGTTGCCACCGTCCGCCTCGCGGGCGATGAGTGAAACGCTCTGGGTCAGTTCCATGCCGCCGGGAGGGTTGTTCCCGCCGCCTACATGGTCGCCGCCGCCCACGGCGGTGATGGTGACCTTGCCGGAACCGATCTTCGTCGGATGCACGTAAAGCCGTCCGAACTGGACATAGGCGTAGCCGTTCTCGTCGACCACGGCCGGATACTTCTCCGTGTTGGTGGGGCTGATTTTCTGCAGGCCGAGGGAGGAAACCACGGATTCCGGAACCTCCACCTTCAGGTAGGTCAGGCTCACGGAAGCGGTTCCGAAGGCGGGAGAAAGGTCGATCCACTGCTGGCGGTCCGTCTGGGCCGTCAGGGTGGGAAGCCCTTCGATGTGCATCATCAGACGCCAAGCGTCGATGGCGCCGGTGCCCATCTGATGGTAGTAAGACGACAATTTCAGGGAAGCGTGCCCGCTCAGGGGCTTTTCGATGAGGCTGCCTATGCGCTGGTCGATGTCGCTCACGGAGGCCAGGATCATCCGCTTGAACTCGTCGCGGGTGAATGTCCTTCCGAGTTGTTTGGCATAGGAAAGGGCCAGGGCGACGACGCCGCTCACGTGCGGGCAGGCCATCGAGGTTCCCTGCATATAGCCGTAATCCTCGCCATAGAGTTCCTTGGGCAGCGTGGAGAGCACCATCGACTTCTCGCCTACGCCGTGATAATACTCGCCGCCGGGAGCGGAAACATTACACCCGGGACCGTAATTGGTGAAGTAGGTGGGCAGATAGTCCGGCCCGAACGCGGAGACGCTGATGATGTCGTAGAACGCACCGGGATAATGGGCGTAATTGTGATTCTCATTGCCTGCCGCGAAGATGGCGATATTGCCGTCCGTCAGGACCGGATTGTTCTTGGAAGCCTCGAAATAGTGGATGATGTCGATTTCCGCCGATCCGACAGCCCGGATATAGGCGTTGTCGGAAGAGAAGGCGGAGGAATAGCCATAGGAACACGAAATGATGGAAGCGCCCATGTCGGCGGCATACTTGACGGCATTCGAAACCGTACTGGCCCGGCCGGACGAAACGCCGGAGAAAATCTGGCAACTCATGATCCGGCAGCCGGTGCCGACCCCGGAGCCGCCGGCCACGCCGGCCACGCCGCGGTTGTTGTTGTTCACCGCCGCGATGGTGCCCGCGCAGTGCGTGCCGTGTCCGCTGTCTCCCTTGCCCGTCGACGGATCGATGACGGTCCAGGAAATGGGACCGTCCGTGTTGAAATTATAGCCGTGGACATCGTCCACATAGCCGTTTCCGTCATCGTCGACATTGTTCCCGGGGATTTCGCCCGGATTCGACCACATGTTGTCCTTGAGGTCCGGATGGTCGTATTTCACGCCCTCGTCCACGACGGCGACGATGATGTCGGGGTCGCCGCAGGTGAGATTGGTCCAAACGTCGTTCACGTTGATGTCGGCACCCCGGGCGACATAGTTGGAAAATGCCTTGTTGCCCTGATTGTAATAGTGCCACTGGTCCCCCAGCATCGGGTCGTTGAACTTGCCGGAAGCCCCTGCGCGGGTGGCCGGTTCGGCAGGACGCTCCGCCGCCGGGTAAACCAGGCAGTCGGAAGCCTTGGCCGCGATGGCATTGTACTCCACCAGGACGACCTGGTCGCGTTCCGCCATCCTTTCAACGGTTCCATCCAGCGAGGCGCCTTCTTCCAGGCTCACCAGGTACCAGCGGTCCAGTCCGAACTGCCTTTCCAGGTCTTCCTTTCCGGGGAACGGCTTGAACAGCGGTTCGATGGACCGGATGCCGTCCCGGCACAGGTCCGCGAGTCCGGCCTCGGTCGGCCGGGACGTGAACTTGACCAGGAAGGAGGACGGGTCGTTCTCGTCTCCCAGGCTGACCACCTTCGTCCGGACGGACGCAGGGGCTTCCGTCACGGCCGGCAGGGACTCCTGCCGGCAGGATGCCAGCACGGCCAGAAGGGACGCTGTCGCGAAGAAAACTGCGTGTCTTCTCATTTCAGTTCTTTTATTGACAAGAGGCCCGGCGACAGGCGCCGGGTCTCACTTGTCAGATTAATAAAACGGTTTCTTACCGGAGAGAGTCGGAGGTTTCCGTACGCTTGGCGGTACGGGTCTTCGGCCTGTCGTAGGAAACAGTCACGTTTGCATTGCGCGCACGGGCATCACGTTCGTACGTCACGGCCGGTCTGTTCACACGCTTTGCATTGGACGAAAGGGTAATGTCCGTGCTCTTCTCAGTGCCCGTAGGCATCGGCGTGACGGCCGATGCAGCAGAGGCAGCAGGAAGCGTGACCTTGAAGGTGCCAGCGTGGTTGCCATAATACCAGCCTCCGCCAAGACCGACATCCAGTCCATCCACCGGGAAGGTAATGGCATTATCCTTCAGCGTGCCGGCCTCAGACGAAGCGATGA
>JAEEGL015474235.1_pt1 | contig 16346 bp, 13 predicted proteins | sample 9134231 | NCBI WGS metagenome assembly JAEEGL01 (sample SAMN16246548, study PRJNA631951) | gut metagenome | biome: gut microbiome; feature: rumen; material: fiber-attached | host: Bos | place: Iran: Karaj | collected 2018-10
CCGTCGCCATTTTCGCCTTGACGGGCGCCGCGGCCGTCGTCTGTTATTTTCTCTCCTCTCACATAATGAAACGCTTCGGCGTGGGCGAGAAAAAAGAAGAGGAAAAAGAAAAAGAGAATAAAGAAGAATAAAACAAAAAAAAAGACCGCCCCGAGCGTCGCTCGGGGCGGATTTGATTTATTATTCGGCTTTTATCTTCTTGTAGGGGTCAACCGCTCTTCGCAAAATGAAAAGCAAGGCGAGGGCGAGAAGCACGCCGGGCAGCAGGTAAAAAATGAGATGCTGAAAAACAGATCTCCAAACCACCACGTACCACACCGTCGCCGCAATGACGAATAACGACGGCAGGAAGAAAAGCTTTTCGCATACCTTTTTCAACTTTTCGGGGAACTTGAACGCCTGCGTTAAAACGAGAACATCAAAGCAGATTATCGCAAGCATCATAAGCAGCCACATGGGAAAGACGACTATTACGCTGCCGTCGATAACAGCGATCGAGAGAAAAGACAGCGCGGCAGCCGCTGAACCGAAAAATAAGCCCTTGTTATTGCAAAAGAGCGAGAAAAGCCCGATAAGCAGGGGGAAAATCAAAACGGTTATAAAGAACATCGAAGATACAGCGTAAAGCTTGTTTGAAAAATCGATCATCGTCAGGTGCTTATTAAAAACAGAGTAGAAAAAATAGACGATATACGGCATCGCCGCGAGCCATAAAAGTATCGAGCCTATCGGATACTTTTTGCGAAATTCGGTTTGTTCCATAAAAACACCTCCTTTCTTTCGTTGTATTAATAATATAACATATTCCGGGGGGGTGTCAAGTGAAAATTATTCCGCCCCGCCTTGACGGCGGGGCGGTAAAGTATTGTCAGATCACGGCGTTTCAACGTCTTTGCCGGTGTAGAGATAGCGCAAATGGAAGCCGACCGAGACGTCTTTAATGTCGGAATAGGCGATAGACACGCCGTATTTTTCCGACACGTCGAGCGCCTTGTCGCCGAAGCCGTAGACGTAGTGGTAGTGCGGGTGCGAGTCCTCTATAAGCCGCGGCTTGCGGCCGACGACCCACTTTTCGTCCTGCGCCAGATAGGCGTTTTTGACTATGAGCGCCATAGTGCTTCCCGCGGGCGCGGCCTTGGTCGCGGCCCCCTTGGTATATTCGTCGGTCCACGCGCCGCCGTGATATTTGGCGACGTAGGACAGGGCGACCTTGCCCTTTTTCATGACGTAATACCAGAAGGTGTCGCCCTTGCCGCCCATAACGCGGTCGACGTCGCCCGCGTAGCCCTGATAAAACTCGAAGCCGCCGTTTTCTTCGACGAGCTTTATAAAACGTTCTTCGAACACGGCGTCGCTCATTCGTGCATCAGCGCCTCAAGCTCCGCGTCGGATTTGTCGATGAGCTCTTTTTCGTTATAGAAACGGGTAAGCAAGGTGGCGATCGCTTTTCCTTCGTAAGTGAAGACGAAATCGTAATAGCCGGGCTCGCATTCTTTAGAATTCAGATAGAAGCTGCCCCATGGATATTCATCGGGATTATCCTCGTCCTCGGGATAGTGGAGGTCGCAGTAGTTCGCGAAATTCGGCATCAGGTCGGAGAACTTGCAGGTGTTGTAATATTCCTGATCGTCTCTGTGCTTGAGTATCCAGACTCTGAGTCCGTACGTGGCGTCGGTGTCGGGGTAAAACTCGATCCATTCGCTTAACTCGAAAATACAGCGGACGTCGGTAAGGGAAGACTCTTTGCTGTTGAAGCCGTCCGTAGTGCCGGCTTGGTTGCCATAGATGGCCACGCCACGAAGGACGGACGGATCTCTGTCGTCAAGATTGATGATGTTCATCTTGGCGCTGAGTTTTGCCGCTTCGGGTTCGGCGGTGTTGCTCGAGGTGTTTTCTTCTGAATTGTTGCCCGAGCCGCTCTCGTTCTGCCCCGAGGTATTCGAGACGGTGCCGGACTGGTTGCCCTCGCCGTTGCCGCAGCTGCAGGCCGCGAGACTGACGAGCATGAAAAGCGCAAGTAAAATAGCGACTGTCTTCTTCATTTTCTTTCTCCTTGTGTGAAAATAGCGGATTGCGTAATTACATTATAATATGAAGGTGAGTGAAAGTCAAGAAAAAAAGACGCCGCGTAAGCGGCGAAGCCCCCGAAAAACGGAGGCCCTCCGCCGAGGTTTTTTGGGGTAAAGGAGGAGCAAGGGAGCGGGCGGATGGCGCTTTTTTGAATAAAAAAGCGTCGGAGCAAAGCGGACTTTGCGTTTTTTCTCGGGGCCCCCCGAAAAACGGAGGCCCTCCGCCGACGTTTTTGGGGTAAAGGAGGAGCGACGGAGCGAGTGAGAGAAGACTTTTCAAAGAAAAGTCGTCGCGAACGATACGAAGTCCGCGACGACGTGGAGCTGGTGATGTGACTTGAACACACGACCTGCTGATTACGAATCAGCTGCACTACCGACTGTGCTACACCAGCTTATACGGCTATAATATAATAGCGAAAAACGGCCCGCTCGTCAAGTGTTTTTTTCAAAAAATCGCCGAAATACCCATGACGGCGTAGCCGACGGCCGCCCCCGCGACGAACAGCGCGAGGGTGATAAGCAGATTTTGCTTTGCGTTTTTATTCGAACGGAAGAGGACGAAAAGTCCCACCCCCGCGCCCGACGAAAGTCCCGCGATCATCGCCGCGAAGGATAAAACGCCCTTGAAATAAAGCTCGGTCAGCATGACCGACACGGCGCAGTTGGGGATAAGTCCCAGAAGCGACGCGGCCAAAGGCGAAAGCGCGTCGTTGGCGGTTAAAAACGCCTTCAGATTTTCCTCGCCGATGAAATAAAGTCCGAAAGACAGCGCGAGATTTACGACAAGCACGAACAGGGTGATTTTCGCGGTGTGAATGGCGGCGGGGAGCAAAATGCCGTTAAGAAATCCCTTTTTACGCCCCTCGTGGTGACAGCCGCACTCGCCGTGGTGGTTGCCGCAGTCGGTCTCCTCGGAGCACTCCTCGGGCGACTCGAAATGGGCGCACTTTTCGCTTTTCACGCCCTTCTTTTTACGGTAAAGTCCGACGAAGGCGTCGATCAGAAGGCCTATGATCGCGGCCGAAACTATCTTGACGGCAAGTATCAGACCTATCGCCGCGGCGGCGCGGGCGGGGTCGTCGGCAAGGTGCGAAAAGAGGACGGGCAGCGCCTCGTCGGCCGTCGCCAGAAAGACGGCGATAAGCGTGCCGACCGCGATGAACTTATGCGAAAAAAGCTCGGCGGCGATTCCCGAAAAGCCGCACTGGGGAATGCACCCGAAAAGGGAGCCCCATAGGGGCGCGATCTTATTTTCTACGCCGATCTTTTTAATAAAGGCCGCCTGACGCCGCTCCTCGACGAACTCGATGAGCATATAGACGAGGAGCAGGGGGAGTATCAGCTTCGCCGAGTCGAGAAGAGCGTCGAGGGCCACTTCGAGATATTCCATAAAAACCGTTGACCGTCCTTTAATTTTATGCGTTCGGAGCCAAATAACTCTTGACCGCGGGCCATAAATGATGTAAAATATTACATTGATATACGGCAACGTTTATTATAACAATTTTTTAAGGAGTTGTAAAGATGAGAAAGATATATAATTTCTCGGCGGGACCCTCTATGCTTCCCGAAAAAGTGCTTGTGACGGCGGCGTCGGAGATGACCGACTACAAAGGCACCGGCGAATCGGTCATGGAGATGAGCCACCGCTCGGCCGAATACGACGCCATCATAAAAGAGTGCGAGGCGCTTTTACGCGAGGTCATGGGCATTCCCGATAACTATAAAGTCCTCTTCATACAGGGCGGCGCTTCGGCCCAGTTCTCGATGGTCCCCCTTAACCTTATGAAGAACAAGAAGGCCGATTATATTATTTCGGGACAGTTTTCCAACAAGGCCTACAAAGAGGGCTGCTTATTTGGTGAATGCACCGCCGTCGCCTCCTCGAAGGAGAGCAATTTCACCTACGTCCCCGTCGTGACGAAGGATATGCTCTCGAAGGACGCCGACTATCTTCACATCTGCTTCAACAACACCATTTACGGCACCAAATACCCCTATATCCCCGAAACGGGCGATATCCCGCTCGTCGCCGACATGAGCTCCTGCATACTCTCCGAGCCCGTCGACGTCTCGAAATTCGGCCTCATCTACGCGGGCGTTCAGAAGAATATGGGCCCCGCCGGCATGGCCGTCGCCATCATCCGTGAAGACCTCGTCGAAGCGAAAAACGATTTCGTCATCCCGACGATGTATAAATATTCCACCTACGCCGAAAACGGCTCGATGTATAACACCCCGCCGACCTACTGCATCTACATAGTCAAGCTCGTCCTCGAGTGGATCAAAAACGACGTGGGCGGCCTCGCGAACATGAAGAAGATAAACGAGAAAAAAGCGGCTCTGCTTTACGATTATCTCGACAATTCCAAACTCTTCAAGGCTCCCGCCGAGAAGGGAAGCCGCTCGATGATGAACGTCACCTTCGTGACGGGCAACGAAGACCTCGACAAGAAGTTCTGCAAAGAGGCCGCGGCCGCGGGCTTCCTCAACATCAAAGGCCACCGCTCCGTCGGCGGCATGAGGGCGTCCATCTATAACGCCATGCCCACCGAGGGCGTCGAAAAGCTCGTCGCCTTCATGAAAGAGTTCGAAAAGAATAACGGCTGAAGCCGTGAACGGAGAGATATAAATGTCTGATATCAAAACGATAAACAAAATAGCGAAGGTCGGACTTTCGGTCTTCGGCGAAGGCTACAACATAGCCGACGATATCGCCGATCCCGAAGGCATAATGGTCCGTTCGGCCTCGCTCCACGAAATGCCCGTCGGCGAAAAGCTGATAGCCGTCGCGAGGGCGGGCGCGGGCACCAACAACATCCCCTGCGACGCCATGGGCGAGAAGGGCATAGTCGTCTTCAACACCCCCGGAGCAAACGCCAACGCCGTCAAGGAGCTCGTCATCTGCGGACTTTTCCTCGCTTCTAGAGACGTCATAGGCGGCGTCAACTGGGTGCGTGAGAACGCCTCCGACCCCGACATCGCCAAATCGGTCGAGAAGAACAAGAGCAAATTCGCGGGACACGAGATAAAGGGCAAGAAACTCGGCGTCATAGGCCTCGGCGCCATCGGCGGACCGCTCGCAAACGCCGCCCGCCATCTCGGCATGACCGTCTACGGCTTCGACCCCTACCTCTCCGTCGAAGCGGCATGGAACCTCTCGAGAGATATAAAGCACGCCGCCTCCAAAGAGGAGATTTACGAAAACTGCGACTTCATTTCGATACACGTCCCGCTCATAGCGAGCGACGACCCCTCAAAGAACACCAAGGGCATGATAGGCAAAAACGAAATAGCCATGATGAAGGACGGCGTCGTGATAATGAACTTCGCGAGGGACGCCCTCGTCGACGACGCGGCGATGAAAGAGGCGCTCGAATCGGGCAAGGTCGGCCGCTACGTCACCGATTTCCCGAACGCCGCCTCCGCCAATATGCCCAACACCATAGCCATCCCGCACCTCGGCGCCTCTACCGAGGAGAGCGAGGATAACTGCGCCGTCATGGCCGCTCACGAGCTCAAGGACTACATCGAAAACGGCAATATCAAGAACTCCGTCAACTACCCCGACGTCGTAATGCCGCGCTCGGGCAAGGTGCGCGTCTGCGTGCTCCATAAGAACGTCCCGAACGTCCTCACCAAGCTTTCGGGCGTCATGGGCGAGGCGGGCGTCAACATCGAGAATATGTCGAACCGCAGCAAGAAGGAAAACGCCTACACCATAATAGATACCGACGAACTCCCCGCGGGAGCCTACGAAAAACTCGTCGGCGTCGAAGGCGTCATCAGAGTCAGGATAATCCACTGAACCACCGTAAAAAAGAGCCGACCGCGGTCGGCTCTTTTTCATTTTAATTGTGACCGTTTTATGAAAACGCGCGAAACACTTGCAAAATCCGTTATATTTGGTTATAATATAAAATACCGTAATTATGACAAGGTGTGAAACGATGAAACAGAAGGAGCCCTTCGCGTTCGCGCGGAACCTGAAAATCTTCATAATCGTCCTTTGCGCGCTCCCGCTCGTCGGTATCGCAATGCTTATTTTCCTCCCCAAACAGTTAAACGGCGTCACCGCCGAGGTGATACCCCTCGAGGAGCCCGCCTTCGATTTCGACGCCCTTTACGCCGCCGTCAAAAGCGGCTCCCGCGAATACGACGAGACGGTCAAAACCGCCGTCGAAGGCCTTATCGGCGACGTCGCGAAGACTATGACCATTACCGCAAAACTCGTCCCGACGGTCGACAAGGTTATTTTCGTCTGCCCCTATAACACGGGCGAGAGCGGCACCGTCGGCGTCAGACTGTTTATTTACGGATATTCCTACGCCCGTTACGAAAAAGACTCGATAGGCGCCGTCACCTCGGCCCCCGTCGCCGCCGACCTCGCTCCGCTCGGTGAGGGCCGCCGCTACGGACTTATGAGCGTCGTCATAACCGCGCCCGAGACCGTCGATTTCTGCTATAACTACGAAGAGGGCAAGCTCTGCGACCCCGTCGGCAAGACCGCCGAGATCGCGGTCAAGCGCATCGAGCTCGACCTCGCCGAAGACAGCGTCACCCGCCGCCTCGAAAAAACCGTCTGCGCCTTCGCCGACGTCAACACCGAAGGCCTCGGAGCCCTCGCGGCCGAAAACCTCCGCGTCGTTTCGAGAAGAAACGCGGGCGGCTTCAGAGACGTTCACGAACAAAGCTTCTCAACCAAGCTTCAGAAATACGCCTTCGCGGGCGAGGAAGACGTGGAAAAGGGCGCCTATTTCGTTTTTGACTTAAAATCCGGCGCCTCCGATTTATCAAAGATCACAATAGGCATAGTCAACGTCGAGGACGAGATAGACGGCGAAACGTCCCCCGCGTTTTACCTCAATATGAAAGTATTTTACGATATCGCAAGCAAGTGAGAGGATGAAGACGGATGTCCGTTAAACTGCCCAGGATAAAGGGAGCGAAAAAAGAAAAAGTCGTCGCCGCCGAATACAACAGCAAGGGCGAGGCTGTCAAGCCGAAGAGCAAGAAAAGCAAGGTTTTCGGCTTTATTTTCCGTTTGCTTCTCGTTTTGGTGCTGCTTGCCGGCGCCATGGCCGTAATGGGCTCGGTATGCTTTTTCCACATACTGAACAACTACGAAAACATAGATATAGCCAACACCTTCAAGACTCTCAAAATGAAGGAGACGACCTATATCTACGCCGCCGACCCCGAGACGGGCGAGTATAAAGAGATCGAATCGCTTTTCATAAGCGAGGACAGAAAATGGGTAAGCTACGACAGCATACCCGACTATTTCATCAAAGCCACCGTCGCCATCGAGGACGAGCGCTTCTTCGATCATCAGGGCGTCGACTGGTCGCGTTTCATACTCGCGACCGTCAACAGCGTGCTCCATCTCCGCGGACGTTTCGGCGCCTCGACGATCACCATGCAGCTCGTCAAAAACGTCACGGGCGACTCCGACGCCACCTGGCGCCGCAAGTTCAACGAGGTCTTCAACGCCACCTACCTCGAGAAGATCTACAGCAAAGAGGATATCCTCGAGCTTTACCTCAATTACGTCAACTACGGCGGACAGAATCAGGGCATAATGTCTGCCTGCCGCTACTATTTCGACAAAGACCCCTCCGAACTCACCCTCATCGAGACGGCGAGCGTCGTCGGCATAACCAACAACCCGAGCATTTACAACCCGTATTATGAGGAAAACCGCGAAAACAACCTGCGGCGCGCCAAAATAATCGTCGCCAAAATGCTCGAGCTCGGCATGATCTCCGAGGAGGAATACGACGAGGCCATGGCGGCCGAGTCGATAGACTTCTCCTTCACCGCCGTAAGCGAGGACGAGAAAAGCTCCATCCAGTCCTATTACGTCGACGCCGTTATCGAAGAGATATTGAAAGACCTCCGCTCGACCTACGGCGTCAGCAACGACATCGCTACGAAAATGCTCTATCAGGGCGGCTACAAGATATATATCCCCATGGACGGGGACATCCAGAACATCATGGACGGATATTATCAGAACCGCGAGAACTTCCCGAAAAACAGCTATACCGACAAGGAGACGGGCAAGACCGAATATCTCCAGAGCGCCATGGCCATCATGGACTATAAGACGGGCGACGTTCTGGGTCTTGTCGGCGGCGTCGGCGAGAAGGAGTATAACCGCGCCTTCAACCGCGCCACCAACGCCTTCAGACAGGTCGGCTCGGTCATAAAACCCATAGCCGTTTACGCGCCCGCCATCGAGTATAACCTCGTCGACGGCATTTCGTCGCTCCACGATATGCCCAACTCCAAAGAGGGCAACTGGCCCGTAAACTATACCGACTATTACCGCGGCCTCATGCCGCTCAGGCGCGCTCTCGCAATGTCCCTTAACGGCCCGACCGTAGACCTTGCGATGAAGCTCACGCCTCAGCGCTCCTATGATTTTCTGACGCAGAAATGCGGCGTCAAGAACCTCGTCGGATCGGGTCCCGTCAACGACGTCACCCTTTCGCTTTCGCTCGGCGGCGTCACCGAGGGCCTGACGTTAACGGAGATATGCGCCGCCTATCAGATGTTCCCGAACGGCGGCATCCATAACGAGCCTCGCTACTATCTCAAGGTGACCGACAACCTCGGGAACACCGTTCTTGAAAAGAACGTCAAATCGAGTATAGCCATCTCGCCGCAGACCTCCTTCATAATGAGAGACCTGCTTTACGAGCTCGTCTATAACGGCTACAGCTCGGCCGCCAAGTTCAACACCTCCAAGGGCGAGAAGATAACCTGCTACGGCAAGACCGGCACCTCGACCCGCGACCACGACTTCTGGTTCTGCGGCTTCACGAGCGAATACGTCGGCGCCGTCTGGATAGGCTTCGACTCCAATCAGCGCATCGATTCGGGCGAATCGAGTCTTTCGGCGGCGCTGTGGTCGAAGGTCATGCGCTCAATTTACGACGCCAAGGGCCTCCACGACGGCTCCTTCGAGACCCCGACGGGCGTCACCCAGGTCGCCTACTGCAAATACAGCGGCAAACTCGCGACGGACGTCTGCCTGCTCGACCCCCGCAACACCGAAAAAGACCCCGTTGTCCTCACCAACTGGGTCAAGACCGAAAACGTCCCGACCGAGGAGTGCGACGTCCACCACGCAGTCTATATCTGCGAGGAGTCGGGCAAAATAGCCCACGACGGCTGCCCGAACGGCTCCGTCTACGCCGTCGCCCTCATAAACGAATTCCGCGATTTCATAAGGACAGATCTCTATATCGAGGACGCCCAGTATCTCATGCCCAAGCTCGGCCCCGAGGCCGTCCTCTACGTCTCCGACCGTCTCCCCGTCTATATGAACCTCTATAACAACCCCGAGGGATGGGAGACCTATATCGGCAAAAAGACGCCCGAAAAAATCGAAATACACCTCCCGGGTCTTCCGATGAAGAAGGTGGCGACAAAGAACGTTATAAACGCCATTTGCACCGCCCACGCGCCTTCCGAGGAACCGCACCTCCACCCCTACAACTTCAGAACGGGTCCGCTCATAACCACTCCGACACATATAAACGACGAACCCGTCCCCGAGCCGGTGGATTCGGACGTCGACTCCTCCGACGTTCCGCCCGATACATCCTCGGAGCCCGATACGACAAGCTCCGAACCCTTGCCCTCATCCGAGCCCGACGTGACGAGCTCGGAAGCCGGGCCGGCCTCGTCGGAGACTGCGTCGTCCGAGCCCGAAGCCTCTTCCGAAGCCTCTTCGGAAACCTCGTCGGAAGCCTCGTCCGAGGCTTCTTCGGAGACGTCTTCGGAAACCTCGTCGGAAACCTCGTCGGAAACCTCGTCCGAGCCCGAAACGACCTCGTCGGAGGAAAACACCCAAACGGACTGATTTTCCGTCCCGCCGCATAGAATAATGCTGCGGGACGGTTTTTGCGGAGATGAAATATATGGATCAAATGCTCCTTACGATTATACTTTCGGCCGCGGCGGGCATTGTCGGCACCGGCCTCGGAGGCTTGGCGGGTCTGCTTTTCAAAAAAAGCGGCGACGGCGTCGTCAGCTCGGTCATATCCTTTTCGGCGGGTGTCATGCTTGCCGTGGTGTTTTTCGAGCTCTTGCCCGGCGCCATAGACCTCTCGAACGTCTATACGACGATAGCCTTCGCCTTCGTCGGCGCCGCCGTGGTCTTTCTTCTCGGGCTTCCTTCAAAGCGGTTTGAGGATAAACAGTTCAAAAAGGGTGGCGACGACCGTCCCCGCCGTCAGACCGCGATGCTCCGCTCGGGACTTCTGATGGCCGCCGCCATCGCCTTACATAACCTGCCCGAAGGGCTTGCCATCGGCTCGGGAAGCGCCTGGCAAAGCGGCGCGGGAGCGGCGCTCGCCGCCACCATAGCCTTCCATAACGTCGCCGAGGGCATCGCCATCTCCGTTCCGCTCGTCGAGGGCGGAATGAAGGGCTGGAAAGCGGTGATCCTCACCGCCCTTTCGGGTCTCCCGACCCTTTTCGGCGGACTTTTGGGCTATCTCCTCGGCGGCATAAGCAATTTCGCTCTCGCGGCCTCTCTGGGCGCGGCGGGCGGCGCCATGCTTTACGTCACGTTTATAGAAATGTTCCCGCAGGCCTCGGCCCTTTGCAAGACCCGCCGTCCGTGGGCCGTCGCCCTTTTCGGCGTCCTCTGCGGCGCCATCCTCGTCAAGGCGTTTGAATAAAGTATACAAAAAAACGAGCGGTGGGGTAGAACGGGACACTTTGCCGAAAATGAAACAGGACACTTGTTTTTAACAAGGTTTTATGATATATTCGAAGTGAGAAAGAGGAGGTATGAAACCATGAAAAGGCTTTTAACCGCGTCATTATGTCTGCTTCTTGCTTTACTGCTTTTCGCGTCGTGTACTCCGACGCCCGTCGATTCGTCGGTGCCCGACGCGACCTCGTCCGAGCCCGACGCGACTTCGTCCGAGCCCGACGCCCCCTCTTCCGAACCCGAGCCTGCGAGCTCCGAGCCCGAGGCGTCCTCCGACGTCGAGCCCGAACCCGAGCCCGCCCCGCTTTTTGAAGTCGACCCCGCCGATAACGCCGACTTTGTTCAGCTGAAAGACGTCGTTATAATAGGCGATACCGTTTATTTCGTCGGCGACGAGGTCATAGCACAACCCGAGCTTTTCGACGACCACAGGGAAAACGACGTATTCCATAATTCCATTTATTCCTACAAGCAGGGCGACAAAAAACCGAAGCTCGTTTACCGCGGCAAGTTCGGCATATCGCAGCTTGAATACTACGACGGCTGGATATACTTTGTGCATCTTACTTTTTACACCGAAAACGCCACGGGCCGTCCGCCCGTGCTTGCCCGCATCCGCCCCGACGGAAGCGGCTATACCGAGCTGACCGAAATGATAGTGAGAAATTACTTCATACATAACGATTATATATATTTTTCCGCGCAAACGTTGTACGGTATGATAGACCATTCGCCGGGCATTATCGACGGCCCGTCGTATTTCCTCAAAATGAAGCCCGACGGCACCGACACCTATCTTTTGGCCGCATTTATTGAGCCTTTTCAGACGAACGGGTGGACGGAAAATCAATCCAGTTTTTATAATTACTATATCGATTTGATAACTTACGACGGAGATTACGTCTATTTAGGTTCGTCGGAATACGACGGTTTTTCGTATTTTTGCAGATACGATAAAAACGACCTGCCGTCTTTATATAAAATAGCGGGTCGAAGGTCCTTAAAATTCGTCGCGGACGGCGTCGCCTATTTTTACGACGGCGCGCGCTATAACGCCCTCACGGGCGAGCTTATAGCCGAAAACGCAGACAACGGCGTCTATTTCGGCAACTGGGAAATATGCCTTGAGTGGAACTACAGCATAGTCGACAGAACGAGCGGCGAAGCCTTTGCGGAAGACCTTATTTTCGCGCAAATAATAGGCGAGTGGATCTATTACAGACCGAGAACCGAAAACGTGATAATGAGGGTGAAATACGACGGAAGCGAGGGCGAAAAGGTTACGGACGTCCCCGTTATCGAACCTTAACGCCTATTTACCGATTTTCGTTGACTTTTCGTTTGAAAATTGATATAATTTAATAAGTGAAAGCGTAAAATAACCTTAAAGGGAGTGTTTTTTATGGATAAAAAACTTATCGCCGTGGCCGCCGTTTCGGCCGTGGTCGGCGCCGCCGCCGCTTTGGGCGTGGTCGCCGTTTTAAGCAAGGTTAAGTCGGGCAAATACTGCGTTTGCATCCCCGGTACCTGCGGCGACGACTGCTGCAAGCCCGAGGAAGAGAAAGCCGAAAGCGCTTTTGAAGATTTCGAGGCTCCCGCCGAGCCCGAAAAGCAGGACGAAGAATAATATCCGAAAAAAGGTATCTCCCGCCCCCGGCGGGAGATATTCTTGACGCTTGGAGAGAAAAGTTGAAAATAACCGATATACACTGCCATATTTTCCCCGATAAAATCGCCCGAAAGGCCTCGAAAGCGATAGGCGACTTTTACGGCATCCCCATGGCCTACGACGGCACCAGAGAAAAGCTCAAAGAGCTCGCGAAAGAGCACGGCGTGACGAGGATGCTTATCCACTCCGTCGCCTCCAACGCCTCGCAGGTCGAGCATATAAACGACTACATAGCCGAGTCGGTTCGCCTTTACCCCGACCTCTTTTCGGGGTTTGCGACGATGCACCCCGACTATCCCGATATTTCGGGCGAGATCGACCGCGCCGTCGGGCTCGGACTTTTAGGCATAAAGATCCACCCCGATATGCAGAAATTCGCCATCGACGACCCCGCCGCCTACCCCATTTACGAGGCTATCGAGGGGCGTCTTCCGATACTCGTCCACACGGGCGATTACCGCTATAACTACTCCCACCCCTACATGATGGCGAAGGTCATGCGCGACTTTCCGCGCCTTGCGGTCATAGGCGCCCATTTCGGCGGCTACAGCGAGATAGACGAGGTCGAGGAGGCCTACAAAGGCCTTCCCGTCATGATAGACACCTCGAGCAGCCTCTTTTATATGCCGCCCGAAAGAGCCGCCGGTCTCATAAGAAAATTCGGCGTCGAAAACGCCATGTTCGGCACCGACTACCCCATGTGGGACTACGGCGAGGAGCTGGAGCGGTTTATGAAAATACCGCTTACCGACCGCGAAAGGGAAGACATACTTTACAACAACGCCAAAGAACGCCTCGGAATAGGCTGAAAAAAGAATATCGACCGCCCGAACGGAGATAATAAGAAAAACGTTCGGGCGGTGTTCTTTTGGAGATTTTCCTAAACTGTTTGAAAGCCTTTTTTATTGGCGGCGCGATATGCGCCGTCGGGCAGATACTGATCGACAAAACGGCCATGACGCCCGCCCGCATACTCGTCCTTTTCATGACGGTCGGCATGGCGCTTTACGCCGTCGGATTTTACGGCCCCTTTGCCGAATTCGCGGGCGAGGGCGCGCTTTTGCCCATTTCGGGCTTCGGCTCGCTTTTAGGTAAGGGCGCCATGGAGGCCGTCAAAGAAAAAGGGCTCCTAGGCGCCCTGACGGGCGGACTTTCGGCCTCGTCGGCGGGGGTGGCGGCGGCCGTATTTTTCGGCTTTTTGGCGGCGGTTTTCTTCCGTCCGGGGAGAAAATAAAGAGAAATCGCGTAAAAATCGCAAAAACAGTTGAAAACGTCGGCTGATAATGATATTATATTATAATAATATATTATTATCGACCTAACTATTCAAAGGACGGGCAAAAAATGCGATTAAACTCGATAACGATGCAGGGGTTCAAATCCTTCCCCGATAAAATAACCATCGACTTCACCGACGGGCTCACCGCCATCGTCGGTCCCAACGGCTCGGGCAAGAGCAACATCGCCGACGCCGTAAGGTGGGTGCTCGGCGAGATGAGCGCCAAGTCGCTTCGCGGCGGCAAGATGGAGGACGTCATCTTTAACGGCACCAAAATAAGAAAGCCGCACGGCTACGCCGAGGTATCCTTAAACCTCGACAACTCCGACCGCTTTTTCAATTACGACTTCAACGAAGTGACCGTCACCCGCCGTTACTTCCGTTCGGGCGAGAGCGAATACTACATAAACAAACAGCAGGTGAGGCTCCGCGACATAAACGAGCTCTTTATGGACACGGGTCTCGGCCGCGACGGCTACTCGATGATAGGGCAGGGCCGAATAAGCGAGATACTCTCCTCCAAGAGCGAGGACAGACGTCAGATATTCGAGGAAGCGGCGGGCATCTCCAAGTTCCGCTACAGAAAGACCGAGTCCGAAAGAAAACTCGCGGCCGCCGAGGAAAACCTCGTCCGCCTCCGCGATATAATCGGCGAGCTCGAAGCCCGCGTCGGGCCCTTGAAAGAGCAAAGCGAAAAGGCGAAGAAATACCTGACGTTACGCGACGAGAAAAAGGGGCTTGAAATAAACCTCTGGCTCGATTCGATAGACAAAATGACCGAGACGGTAAAAGCCGCCGAGGAGAAATACAGAATAGCCAAGGCCGACCTCGATTCGGCGCAGGCGGCGTCCGACATCACCGCCGCCGAGATAAACTCGCTTTTCGAGCGGTCGACGGCGATAAGCGTCGAGACCGACGAGCTTTTAAGAAAAAGCGAGGAGCTTCGCGGCGAACTGAACTCGGGCGACGGACGCGCCATAGAGATAAAGGCATACATAGAACGTAACGACGCCGACATAGAGCGCCTTCGCGTCGAAATAGACGGCGGCGAGGGCAGGCGCGCCGAGCTACTCGGTGAAAAAGCCGAAAAAGAGGCGTCCGTAAACGTCCTTGAAGAAAAGGTAAAAGAACTCGACGCCGAAATGGCGAAGGACATAAGGCAAAGCGAACTCTTCGCCGAAAACGCCTCGAAAAACACCGCCGAGACCGAGTCCGCGAGAGAGGCTATCGCCGAGAATCAGCAAAAGAGCACCGAGCTTTTAGTCGAGGAGGGCCGCCTTACCGCCGAGCTCGCGGCGACCGCCGCCGAGATAGAACGCCTTTCGGGCGAAAAGGAAAAGGCCAAGAGCGAGACCGACTCCCGCGCCGCTATAAAGAAGCAATACGACGACAAACTCGCCGAAGTGACGTCGCGCCGCGACGGACTTAAAAACATCCTTAACGGCTGGTCCTTGAAGCTCGCCTCCAAAGAAAAGGCCGCCAAAGAGGCCGCCGACAAACTTGCCGCTTTTTCCGCGGCAGTCGCCTCGAAAAAAGACAGGCTGGCGCTTCTTTCCGACATGGAGAAAAACTACGTCGGCTTTTACGGGAGCATCAAGTCGGTCATGGACGCGTCGGCAAAAAGGTCATTAAGGGGCATAAGGACGACCGTCGCCGAGGCCATAAAGACAGACGACCGCTACGCCCTCGCCATGGAAACGCTGCTCGGCCCCGCGCTTCAGAACATAATAACCGACGACGAAGACTCCGCCAAGGCCGCCGTCAACTACTTAAAGGAAAACGACCTCGGCCGTGCCACCTTCCTTCCGATAAGCGCCGTAAGGGGCGGCGTCCTTAATGCCGCGGAACTTAAAGGACATCAGGGCTTCATAGGCGTCGCGTCGGAGCTTGTCGAATACGACAAAGAGTATAAAGGCGTAATAGAGTTTTTACTCGGGCGGAGCGCCGTCGTCGAGACGATAGGCGACGCCATAAGGCTCGCGCGCGCCTTCGGCTACCGCTTCCGCGCCGTCACCCTTGACGGACAGCTCATAAACGCGGGCGGCTCCATAACGGGCGGCTCGTCAGTAAAGCGCGTCGGCGTTTTCACGAGAGCAAACGAGATTGAAAGCATAAAACGCGAGCTTTCCGAAAGCGGAGATAAATTAAAGAAACTCGAAACGGCGTCCGATGCCGCCGCGGCAGAGCTTGCCGAACTCAAGGCCAAGACCGACGGCGCCGCCGCAGAGCTTCGCACCGCCGAGGAAGAGTATATCAAATGCGAGGCCGACGCCCGCCACGCCGCCATGGTCTTCGAGGCGGCCGAGGAAGCGGACGAGAGTCTTGCCCTTGCCATGGATTCCAAGGAGCAAAGCCGCAAAAACTGTCTTGCCGCCCTCGAGAAAAACCGTAAGGAAAACGAGGCCGCCGCGGCCGAGGGCAAACGCCTCGCCGAAAAACTCGTCGCCCTTACGGGGAGCGGCGCCGACATAGAGAGAAAGCAAAAAGACCTCTTCGGGAGCATGGCCGCGCGACGTCTCGCGACATCTGGCGTCACCAAGGACATCGGGGCCCTCCGCGCCCTCGTGTCCGAGCTCGACCGCCGTCTTGCGGAGC
>JAEEGL010629536.1_pt1 | contig 16345 bp, 7 predicted proteins | sample 9134231 | NCBI WGS metagenome assembly JAEEGL01 (sample SAMN16246548, study PRJNA631951) | gut metagenome | biome: gut microbiome; feature: rumen; material: fiber-attached | host: Bos | place: Iran: Karaj | collected 2018-10
CCAGGGGTTGGTGTGTCTGAAGCGGAGGAACTCCACCACGTTGCTTGAGTCTATGGTCTGCAGGCCCTTGGGTATGTCTATGTGCAGCTCCTTGCCCTTGGTGGTGTCGTCGTACTTCATGTGGAAGGGTATGTTGACCTCAACCCCTCCGATCACGTCCATTATATCTTTAATATCCTCGTACTCCACTATGGCATAGTAGTGTATGGGCATGCCGTAGAGTATGTCGGACACCGCCGAAGCCACAGCCTCGGCTCCCGCCTTCTCGGGCTCGTTCTTGTCCCTGCCGTAGTAGACGCGGTAGATGCAGTTTATCTTGTTCTCTGCCTCGTTGTCGGTCTTCCTGCGGAAGTAGTAAGTGTCGCGGGGGACGGAGATTATGCTGACATGCTGGTTTTCCATGTCGTAGCTGGCTACCATTATGGTGTCGCTCATCATGTCGGCGACGCCTAAGAGCAGAACGTTGACCCTGTCCTGTTTGGAGAATACCTCATAGAAGGGGCTGTCCTCGTCCACGACTATGGGCATCATGTCCTGGGAGAGCCTCTCGTCTATATCGTCGATCTCGTAGACTATGGGCTCGTCGGGCCTGGACGGATCCGCCGGCGCGGGATCGGTCTGGGCAGGCTGCCCGGAGGGCGTCTCGGCGGGCTTATCCTTGGATATGCCCATGGCGGTGATAAGGACTGTCGCCAGTACGAAGACCCCCAAAAATATCAGTATGGTGGAAGCTCCCTGCTTCCCCTTTTTCTTGTTTTCTGTCGTCATAGGTGTTTCCCTGAGATCCCCTTTTGGTTATTCGGCTGTGCGCGCAGGGCCCGCCTTTGTTTCGGCTGCCGGATCCCCTATCCGGCATGAAGCGGACTTTTTCGCGCAAGACGCAGACTTACAGTTAACACATTATACCCGTACGAGGGGCGTTTGTCAGTATTTTTATTGTGAATTTTCGGTCAAAGCCGTCCTTTCGCCCCGGCCTATTCGCTTTTTCCGTCTTTTTTGCGGCCGAGAAGCTGGCCTATGAGGCTCAGCTCGCCGAAGCGGAAGACCTTGAGCAGCACAAGATAGACGGCCACGGCCAGGCCGCAGCAGGCGGCGAGCTTTGCGAGGCCGCTTCCCAGAGCCGCGTAGAGCAGCCTGCTTCCCCCGACAGACACGAGGGAGATCGCGAAGATCAGCGCTATGGCCCTGCAGGACGAGAGCAGCCTTATTTCCGGATACTTGCGCCTGAAGAATATGCCCAAAAGGGCGGTGTTCACCAGGGAGGCTATGCTGGTCGCAAAAGCCAGGCCCGAGTGGCCCATGGGCCCAACCAGAAGAAGGTTAAGAACTATGTTCAGGGCGACGCTTATGACCGAGCACTTTACCGCGGTCTTCGTGTCGTGAAGAGAATAGTAGACCTTGGTTATGAGGGTGTTCACCGAAAGGAAGGCGAGGCCCAGCGAGTAGAACAGCAGGGCCGATGCGGTGAGGCCGGTCGCTCCGCTGCTGAAGGCTCCCCTCTCGTAGACGACCCTTATGAGGTCGGTGGAGTAGAAGGCGAGGCCCATGCCGAGAGGCACGGCCAGCACGCATATGAGCCTTATGCCCCTCTCGGAGAGGTCGCTCACCCTGTCCAGGTCGCCCTGCACGTAGGCTTTGTTGAGCCTGGGGTAGAGTATGGTGACGAAGATGGCGATGGTGAGGCTCGATATGGCGTTGATGATCTGGTTGGAGTAGTTGAGAGCCGAGACGCAGCCTTCCTCAAGGCCCGAGGCCAGTATCCTGTCGATGGCGAGGTTTATCTGGCTTACGGAGCCTCCGATGAATATGGGCACCGCAAGGCCCAGCACATCCTTCACCCCTTCGCTCAAGGTGAAGTCGGGGCTGTAGACGAAGCCTTTCTTCTTTGCCGTAAGGAAATGGGAGAGGCCCATGACGGCGGCGGAAAGCATCGGACCCAGTATGAGGAGGCGGTGATCGGTCTTGGCGCTCACCATGACGGTGAGTATGAGGGTGAGGTTGGCGGGTATCGAGAAGATCATCTGGGGGAGGAAGACTCCCTTGCAGTTGAGCCAGGCCCCGAAGATGTAGGTCAGAACGTTGAAGAAGAGGACCAGGAAAGCAAAGCGCAGGTAGAAGGCGGTAAGGGACGCGGTCTCTTCCTGAAAGCCGGGGGCGAAGACGGAGGTCAGGGGCTTTGCCAGAAGGCAGCCGAGGGCCACCACCGACGCCACAATGAGCATCTCAAGATTGACCAGCCGGCTGGTAAAGCGGCCCGCGGCCTCCTCCCCCTCCTTTTCGGACTTTTCCGAAAAAATGGGTATGTAGGAGGTCCCGACAGCGCTTATCATGGCGGCCATGAGGCTGTTGGGTATGGACTGGGCCATTATGTAGGCGTCGGTGATGACGCCGGCTCCGTAGCAGTCGGCCAGGACCACTTCTCTGGCGAAGCCCAGCAGCTTGGTTAAAGCCGTGAGCACGGCCATGAAAAGGGCGAGCCTGGCGGTGCCTATCGATCTATTCTTCATTTTCCGCGGCTTCCACCATCCTGTTGCAGGCGAAGGCCAGTCCCAGCATGGAGTAGAACAGGGGCGATACCGAAACGCTGGTATCGTTGAGCATTCCGACGACGGCGAAGGCGGCGAGGCCCAGGAAGGCTCCGCTGCCCACGTATTCGGCAAGGGGTCTTAAGCCCTTAAGCCTGCAGCTGTGGCGCAGGCAGTCGATGAGGATGAAGCCTATCATGCCCATAAAGGCCAGCATCGATACGCAGCCGGTGTTCACGGCGTTGAGCAGGTACATGTTGTGTGGCTTATCCACTATTACGATCTGACTTTTCATGTAGGAATACTTGCCGGCGTAGTCCTCCTGGGGGAAGGCGCAGCTGAAGCAGTCGGCTCCCTCGCCCCACAGTATCCTCGACTTGAGCAGGGGTATGGTCCTGGACCAGATGTAGCCGCGGTTGCTTCCGAAACCGTAATGCCCTTCAAAGCCCCACTGGGGGATGGGCGCTACGCTGACTTCCTTGGCAGGATTGGCGGGGCTCACCAGCTTAAAGCCCTCAGACGCCGCGTAGCGGAAGCGCCATTCGGTCTTTTGGGTCATCACTACGACGTAAAGATCGTTGTTGATTATCTCGTAGCCCGCCTTGGTGTAATCATGGAAGCGCTCGTCCATGATGGCGAAGTACCGGCCGTCGTCCCCGTCGACAGGCTGCATGGGAAGGGGATCTCCGTCGCTGTCGCAGAAGGACAGGCCGCCGCCGTCCAGCAGGGCCGCCAGGGTGTTCTCGCCGAACCTCATGGTGAAGTAGTTCTCGCCGGTGACTATGCGGTTCATTTCAATATATTTTGAGTTGGGCTCGTTCTCAAACACCGGCGCGCCCTCGGTTTGAGGAGCCTCGCCGGCTGCGCTGACAGTGCCTGTCAGCATTTCAACGGCCTCGGCGGAGCTCATCAGCATCGCTTTGACCTCCTTGAACCACTTGTCTCTGAGCTGGTACATGACGCCGCCCGAGACCAGAGCGACTATGAGCAGGGGTATTATCCACTTGACCAGCTTCTTTCTGAAGACTATGAGGCCGAGGACGAAGATGGTGACAAGGCCGAAGTAGCCGGAGGCTGCCCTCGCTCCGAAGAAGGAGTAGAGCTGGGCGGCGAAGACCGCCAGAGCCAGAAGGCCCGCGATCATCCTGCCCGCCTTCTTTTCGCCCTTTCCGAAGGCCATTACGAAGATCATGGCGAAGAGGGGGAGTATGAGACAGATGTAGAAAGGAACGTAGTTGGTGTTGTATACGGTCTGGTAGACCTCTCCCCAATTGAACTTGAAGCTGTACATGGAGTCGCCTTCTATGGCCAGCTTGTCGATGAGGGTCCAGCTGGTGACTCCGTTGCCGTAGTCTACGAGGGGGGTGATGAGTTTCTGGCCGAAGGTGGTCCTGAAGATGTCGTTTTTCGCGGCCTGGCGTATGCCTATGCAGCCCTCGAGAGCCATGGAAAGGCCCAGGGGCCAGAGCATTGTCTTAAGGTCTTTTTCGCTTTTTACCATTACGGTAATGAAGACCAGCATTATGAGGTAGCAGAATATGGGGACGGTGCCCTCCCAGCGGTCCATGGATCCCAGCAGCGACAGAGCCTTGTCGTCGGAAAGCAGATAGGAGAGGGCAACGGTCAGGGCGTAGGCTCCGACGATGGCGTAAAAGGGCGACTTCTGCATCTTTATCCCGCCGAAGGCGAAGCGCTTGAGCAGCAGGACGACCACCGCGGCGGCGGCGCAGAGGCAGATGATCAGCATCTTGAAATAGCTGAAGCTGTCGTAGAGCAGGGTATCGTCTGAAGCGGGGCTCCAGAAGTAGCGGCCGACGGGGCGGGTGTAGGAATAGGTCCTGACCAGAAGTATGACCACGGCGGAAAACACCACCGCGGGGAAAAGGCCCAGCAGCCTTCCCGTTTCGTTTAATGCTCCGTTCAGGGCAGCGTAGGGTTCGGATCCCTTGGGATTTGAAGCTTTGGGAGCTTCGGCCGCCGCGTTTTTCGCGGCCTTTTCTTCGGTATTTGTATTCTGCATCGAAGCTTTATTGTTTTCTCTGGCGCTTACGGCGTCCGGCATTTGTTTCTCCTTGCGCGGGTCTTCCGCGGGGTCTTAAGCGCGGAGCTTTCAGTGCAGTTCATCCGCGCGCAAAAACTGACACTATATTATATATTAAGCCTCTGTGAAGGTCAAAGAATAAATAAGTGAAGACTTGGGAAAGAACCGCCTTTCGCGGACTTTTCATGGTATAATGATGGCGTCGGCGGAGCCCTCCCCGTTACTGCCGCGGGTCCGGCTCCCCGCCTGAAAAAAGAATAAGAGGTATTAAGCTGTGAAAAACTTCCTGCTCTCCCCCGAACTCAATTACTACAAGGCGAACCTCCACTGCCACACCACCGTCTCCGACGGGGCGAGGACACCCGAAGAGATCAAGGCCTGCTACATGGCAAGAGGCTACAGCGCCGTCGCCTTCACCGACCACGACAAGTTCGTCGATCAAAGCGCTCTCACCGACGATAAGTTCGTCGCCCTCAACGGCTTTGAGCTGGAATACATGCTGACCATATGGAAGGGCATGACCTGCCACGTCAATTTCATAGCCAAAGACCCCAAAAACAGCGCCCTGGGCTGGTCCGACCCCGAGCCCGACCTCTTCAAGCTGCGCCTCGGGGAGGGCGAAGAAAAGCTCAGCAAGGGAGGAGGACTGTACACCGTGCTTCCCCCTTACAGGCCCTATCATCCCGACTACATCAACGCCGACATAGAGGCGGCGAAAAAGCTGGGCTTCTTCGTGACCTACGACCACCCCAGCTGGTCCATCGAGACCTGGCCCCAGTACTCCCGCTACAGGGGCTTCGACGCCATGGAGATCAGCAATTTCAATGCCATAAACACCGGCTACGAAGAGGATAACGGCAGGGTCTACAACGACTTCCTGAGGCTCGGCGGGAGGGTCCTTTGCATAGCCGCCGACGACAACCACAACCGCATGGAGGACGGCCACGAGAGGAGCGACTCCTACGGCTGCTACACCATGCTGGGGGCCGAGTCTTTGAGCTACGAAAACCTGATCGAAAGCCTTGTGAGCGGCAGATTCTACAGCGCCGCCCAGGTGAACCCGGGGGCCGGTGAACCTCCCGAGATCAAGGCTCTGTGGACCGAGGACGGGGTCATACACATAGAGACCAGCCCCGCGTCGAACATACAGTACATCTGCAGCTCCAAGCCCTTCAGAAGGGCGACCGGCCCCATAGGGACGACCATAGAGAAGGCCGAATTCGTACCGCCCTCCCCCGCGAAATGGTTCAGGCTGGTGGTCACAGGCATGAACGGGAACAAGGCCTATACCAACGCCTACTTCCCCGAGGAGGTCTTCAAGTAACTTTTGTTATATAACAGAAAGCGCTTCATCGCAGTTTTACGATGAAGCGCTGTTTTTATCGGGATCGGGGACCGGGCCTCCGCAAGCCCGGCTTTGCCCTTTTACTGCCTTTTCTTTCTCTCCTCCAGCTCCTTTACGACCCCGGCGAAGGTCTCCCTGTCCAGGGGATATCCCCTCATGACCAGGCTGCAGCCCACAAGGAAGGCAGCCGGTATCAGCATGAGTGAAAACCTTATGCCCGCCAGGGCGCCCGCGCTCTGCACCGAAGCTCCCTCGACGAAGCCCGAAAGCTGCAGAAGCCAGCCCAGAACCATCGAAGCAAGGCCCGAGCAGACCATCTCGAGGGAATTCTGTAGCGACGAGACCACTCCCTCGCGGCGCTTTCCGTGGATGAGATCGTCGTACTCGCAGATGTCGTAATCCATGTTGGGGGTCAGCTGCCAGAAGGCGGTGGACCCCGCCGAATAGACCACGGTCAGGACCAGCACCGTGTAAAAGCTGTCGCCTCCGAAGAAGTAGATCATGACAAAGCCGGCGGCGCAGATCAGCTCAAAGAGCACGATCGCGTCTTTTTTGTCGCGTTTTTTGCTTAAGGCCGTTATGGGCACGGTCATGATCATGCACGCAGCGCAGCCCAGGAAGGTGATAAGGCTCTTCAGGGCAGGCTCCAGCCCCAGGTTGTAGTTCATGTAATATATCCTGGAGGCGCTCACTATGCCCTGGGCGGTGATGAAGCAGAGGCAGCTGGCGGCGATGCGGGTCATGGGCTTAAGGCTCAGCACCTGCAGGTAGTCTTTGGCCAGCTCCTTAAGGGAAAACCTCCCCTCCGGGGCGTTTTCAGTCGACGGATCCTTGTCCCTTGAGCTTGCGAAGGCGATGCACAGGCCGATAAAGCCTGCCAGCCCTATTAAAACGGCCATCATCCGCCAGGCCTTCTCTTCGGAGAGGCCCAGATCCTGCATCTTTTGGACGGCAAGGGGCGGGAGGGATCCCCCCAGCACCACGCCCAGCTGCGTCACGGTGTAAGTGGTCTGCCTAAGCTCCAGCCTGCCGTTGTAGTCGGTGGTATAGGAAGCTCCCAGGGCGAGCCAGGGGCTGTAGAAGGTCGAAAAGGAAGACCAGAATACTATGACCAGCAGGCCGTAATACGCCGCTTTAAGGGCCTCTCCGCCTTTTATAACGGTAAAGCAGAGCACCACCGCAGTGAAATAGGGCGCCATGGCCAGCAGCAGAAAGAGTCTGCGCTTTCCCAGCCTCGTCCTGGCGTGGTCGGAAAGATAGCCGACCACGGGCCCCCAGAGGGCGCTGATCATGGTCCCGGCTCCCGTGATGGTTCCCGCGACGGCGGGCCTCACCCCGGCAATGCCGGTGAGGAAGAAGAGCAGGTAATTGCTGACCAGCGTGAAGTTGGCCGCGTCGCTTATCCCGCCCATGGAATATCCGAGTTTTTTTCTGAAGCTGAGTTTCATCGGGTTTGCCTGGATCCGGACCGCGCGGGTCCTTAAGGGAAAGCGCCGGGTATGCCCCGGCGCTTCTTTTATGAAACGATGCCTGCGCTCTACTTCACCTCAAGATCCAGGCCGAGGCTGTTGATCCAGTCGACTGCGGTCTGATGCAGCGAGCCGGAGCCGAAGCGGCGTCCGGTGAGCCATACGGCATCCGGGGCGAGCGCGCTGAGATTGACTGCGCTGGAGCCTATGGGGCTGCTTCCGGAGGTGCAGAAGGGCACGACGGTCTTGCCCGAAAGATCGCAGCCCTCAACGAAGGAGTACATGATCTTCGGGGCCTGTCCGTGCCAGATGGGATAGCCGAGGAAGATTATATCGCAGTCCTGAAGGCCCTCGATGCGGCCCGCCATCTCGGGGCGGCAGGAGGGGTCGTTCTGCTCTATGGTGCTGCGGCTGGAATCGTTGTTCCAGTTGAGGTCGGCTTCGGTGTAGGGGACCTTTGCCCTGATGGCTTTGGCTTCGGCTCCGAGGGACTCTGCGATGTCAAGGGCGATCTTCTCGGTGGTGCCGGTGCAGGAGAAGTATACGACCGCGGCCTTGGGACCCTTCGCCGTCGGAGCGGCGATCATGACCGAGCCGTCGGAATTTCTCGGAAGCTTCATGTAGCGATCGAGCATGTCGGCGACCTGGGCCCTGCTCGCGTTCTTTTTGGGCGAAAATTCAACGGCGGTGGTCATAAGGCCCATTACCCTGGCCCAGCGCACGCCGTCGGCCGCCCAGCTGCTCGCCACGTTCTCAACGCCGTTGTCGAGTGCGTACTCCTTGCCCATATAGACGGAGCCGGCGCTTCTCCAGAGCATGACCGCGGTCTGCTCCTGGGTCACGGGGTTATTGGGGCCGTATTGGCCGTTCCCGTAGCCCTCGACCACATGGTTCTGCGACGCCCAGACTATGGCGTCGGAATACCACGCTCCGGCATAGGTGTCGGTGAATTCGTCATCGCCGCTGACCGCGGGGCAGCCCGCCATGCGGTAGAGCACCATGGCCAGCTGAGCCCTGGTAAAGGCGTTTTCGGGAGCGAAGCGGCCGTCGCCCATGCCCTCCATCAGGCCCTGTTCCTTAAGAGACACGACAGCGCCGACGTACCAGGCGCCGTCGGGAACGTCGGTGTAGCCTCCGGCGGCAAAGGCCGGAGCCGCAAGCGAAAGCAGCATTGCCAGTACGGCGGTAAATACCAATAGTTTCTTCATAGCTTGTAGACCCTTCGATTTCTTTGAGATATCGGAAGCGCGGCGTATCCTGTCTTCCGGCCGGCATTGGGGCCGGGGCCGCGCCGCACCGATTAATTATTATATTCTTTTAACGTCCGGCGCGCAAGACGCAGGCGGGGCGCAGGCAGGCGGTTTTCTCCGGCCTGACCTTTATTGCGGCCTGCAATGCCCGCCCATTTCCAGCCGCCGCATCAGAGCCTGAACATCTGCCTGTCGAAGAGGGTGAGGGGCCTTGCCCCCTCCTCCGTCACCAGCACCATATCCTCGACCCTCATGTATATTTCATCGGGTATGAAGATCTTGGGCTCAAGGGCGAAGACCATGCCGGGCTGAAAAGCGATATCGGGGCTTTTCCTCTTGAGCCAGGGGGTCTCGTGGACCTCGAGGCCTATCTGGTGGCCCTGGGTGCCGTCGGCGTGATTCCTCAGCTGACGGCCCCTTCCGAAACGCTCAAGGCCTTCATATATGAGGTCCGAGACCTCGGTTACTTTGGTCTTGCCCGGAATTATATGCTCTATGCAGTAGAGCTGGGCCGCCTGAAGGGCCGCGTAGCTCTCGCAGGCCTCTTTGGAAGGCTCCCCCAGGAAGAAGCTGCGGCCGTAGTCTGAGCAGTAGCCTCCCAGCACGAAGCCCATGTCGAAGGCTATGCCGGTTCCCGGCCTCATGGGCCTGTCCTTGGGGAAGATGTAGGGGTCATAGGCGGTGGGATGGCCCTTTTCGACGCAGATGCAGTTGCCGGCGAAGGATATGTCCGAGGCTCCGCCCTCCATGGCAAGCCGCTGTATCTCCTCCTCCACCCTGAAGGGGGTGACCCCGGGCTTAAGCAGGGGGATGAGGCCCTCCATCACCCGGTCGGTAAAGGCCGCGACCTTCGCAAGCAGGGCGATCTCCTTTTCGTCCTTTATCATGCGCAGCCCGTCGACGAAGGCCTCGCCTTCGGTGAATTCGAGCGCCGTCCCGTGGTACTGATCGGCTTCTCTCACTATTTTTTCAAGGGCATTTCTGCACGAATGGCCCAGAGCGATGCGCCCCCCGCGGATGAAGGGCTCCATATAATTGGAGAAGTAGTCGGCGAAGCAGACTATGGGCTCTATCCCTTCTTTTTCAAGGTCCTTCGCCCTCAGGGGTATGGAAAAGACGGCGGGCTCACCCTCTGCGGGTATAAGGACTATCGTCTCGGGCCTTGTAAGAGTCGGGATCCCGAAATCCGAATCCGGCCCCATGGTCACGCTGTATCTCTGAAACCAGAAGCCGGGTATGTCGAGCAGGTAGACGAAGGCGGCGCTTGTCGCGTATACCGCGCAGTCTATACGCTTTTCTCTGAGCTTTTTCTGAAGGGCTCCGATGCGGCGCTCCCTCATGGATCCGGAATCTTTGTTCATGCTGCAGTCCTCCCTTTTTGCGTGATCTTTGATTATGATTTTACCCTTAAAGGACGGGCCGCGCAATGTGGCAGCTCTGATTTCGGCGTAATGCCGAAAAGGACGCAGCTCTGCCCTCCATGGGAAAAAGAACGGCGCCCTCCGCCTGCCGGAGCGCCGAAAAAGCTTGTTTATCCTCCCCTTTTCGGGTATTTTTAAAGATGAAAACCGATAATGATTCAAAAAGCGGAGACAGGGCTTACGCCGCGTCTCTCCGCCGCGAAAGGAGCGCATATGAAGGAATACGCCAAAACTGTGGAAAAGCTGGCCTCCCTCGACGAGGTCAAAGGGGTCCTTGCCCACATCAAAGACCACGACAAGGACACCCTGGCAGAGCAGCTGGAGCTGGTCGCCGTCAAATCCCCCTCCAACCACGAGGAAGCGAGGGCAGCCCGCTTCTTCGAGATGATGAACGCCGCCGGCCTCGACGAGGTGCATATGGACAGCGTGAACAACATCATAGGCCTTCTCAAAGGCACCGGAAACGGTCCCACCGTGGTGCTCTCCGGCCACATGGACACGGTCTTCGGCTTCGAGGTCGACTGCACCCCGACAATTAAGGAGGACGGCTGGATCTGGGCCCCCGGCATCTGCGACGACACCCGCGGCATGGTCGAGGTCCTGGCTGTAGCCAAGGCCATGAAGGCCTGCGGAATAAGGACCAAAGGCGACATCTGGTTCGTGGGCAACGTGGGCGAAGAGAGCGTGGGAGACCTGCGCGGCACCAGAAACCTCTTCAAGGATCACGGCGATGAGATAGACGCCCTGGTCTCCATAGACGGAACCAGCCCCGGCGGGGTCACCAGGACCGCCGTAGCCGGCCACAAGATCAAATACACCTTCAGAGGCAGGGGCGGACACGCCCTCGGCGCCTTCGGCATACCCAACTGCAACAACGCCATGGGAAGGGCAATAGCCAAGATCGCCGATATACAGGTGCCCGAAAGCCCCAAGACCATATTCAACGTGGGCGTCGTGAACGGCGGAGTCTCCGTCAACGCCATACCCTCCCAGTCCGTAATGCTTATAGACATGCGCTCCACCGACGACGCTGCCCTCGCCGGGGTATACGCCAAGGTGGAAGCCGCGGTAAAGGAAGGCCTCGAGGAGGAGCTGGCCCGCTGGAACCATCCCACCGAGACCCTCAGCGTCGAAAAGGAGATCTTAAGCGACCGTCCCGGCGGCAGCCAGCCCGACGACGCTCCCATAGTCCTGGCCGCGAGAGCCGCCAACGACTGGATAGGCTTTGAGACCAGGCTGGGAGCCGGCAGCACCGACGCCAACATCCCCCTGAGCCTGGGCATCCCCGCCCTTGCCATAGGAAGGGGCGGAAAGCAGATCGACGGCCACGCGGTGACCGAGCGCTTCTTCCCCGAAGGGGCCTACAAGGGACCCCAGAGGGCCTTCCTGCTGCTGCTTGAGCTGGCGGGTTATGAGGGAGTCTGCGAGCCTGTGATCCCAAAGAGGAAGTAGGACGCGGCAGGGCCCGAAAGACATAAAGCGTTGAAATATCAAGGTCCGGGCAGCTGCTGCAAACAGTCCTGAGAACATTGATACCCGCAGAAAAGGACCATAAGAGCGCTGATGCCGGCTGAAAAGCACCCTAAGAGCGCTGACGCCGGCTGAAAAGCACCCTGAGAGCGCTGATGCCGGCTGAAAAAAGCATTAAGAGCATTGACGCCGGCAGAAAAAGGCCATGATAGCATTGATACCGACAGAAAAAGACGCGGAGCTTAACGGCTCCGCGTCTTTTGTTATCGGTCATTTGTTCGGGCCGGGGCCCGGGCCCCGGGCTTTATGCCGGACGATTAAAAGCCTTGAATTCTAAGCGTCCGCCCTGCCCTTACATCGCGCTGCTCATTCCCAGGTACCTGTAGAGGTACTCGATGACGTTGCAGCGGGGACACTCGGTCTCCACGTCGAAGGCGCCGCTGTAGGTGCCCTTGAGGAGGCCCGAGCTGTCCGCCCAGTTGAGGGCGTCGGAGTACCACTTGCCGCTTCCGGTCCTGCCCGGCTCATCCATGGCCCTGTAGATGAAGGTCAGGATGTGGCTGTTGAGGCAGTTCGCGTTGGGGTTGAAGGTATCGGGCGAGGTGCCGTCGGTGATGCCCTGCTGCACCGCCCAGAGGACCGGCTTGTAGTAGTAATCCTTTACGGCGACGTCCTTGAAGGGATTCTCGACCTTGCCCGGCTCGGGGCAGCCCGCGGACCTCCACAGGAAGGTCACTACCTGCGCCCTGGTGCATATGTTCATGGGGCTGAAGGTGGTCGCCGAGGTTCCGTCGGTGATGCCGTTGTTATATGCCCAGACCACCGAGCGATAGAAGTAATTGTTTATGGTCACGTCGGTGAAGGGTATGGGGCTCGGAGCTCCGTAACCGTTTCCTCCGGGGGTACCTCCGTAGTAGAGGGCCCTGAATTCCTCGGACCCGTTGGCCAGCAGTATGTCTATGACGTTGCCGGATCTGATGGTCTTGCCGCTGGTAAGCTTGAATACCAAGTCGCCGTTGCCGAGTATCTCGATGTCTTCGATACCGTCTCCGTCTTTGCCGTCTTTTCCGTCTTTGCCGTTCTTACCGTCTCTGCCGTCGGAACCGCTGGCGCCGTTCTTTCCTGCCGCTCCGGTATCGCCTTTTTCTCCCTTCTCTCCGGTGTCGCCTTTCTCGCCCTTTTCGCCGACGTCGCCTTTCTCACCCTTCTCGCCGGCGTCGCCTTTCTCGCCCTTCTCGCCGTTATCGCCCTTCTCTCCGTCCTTTCCGTTGGTCACGGTGAAGGTGGAGGTGCTTTGGTCGGTATAAGTGATCGTATAGGTGTCGACCAGGGGATCGGCGTCGGGATCGGGCTCTTCCTTTTCGATGGAATATATGCCGCGGCCGGCGTCGCCCTTCTCGCCCTTGATGATCTGGTTTTCGCTCATGGCGACCAGGTCGTTCCAGGTCTCTTCTCCGGCGTAGCGCCACTGCAGCATTCCGCTTTCGGAATCGTAGTTCATCTCGACCTCCCGACCGTCGGCTCCGTCATCGCCGTCCTTGCCGTCGAGTCCGTCTTCTCCCTTCTCGCCCTTGAGCGAGGAAAGGTCAAAGAGCTCGGTCCACTCCTCTTCATCTTCGCCGTCCGCGGCTTTATAGCGCCACATGACGGTCTTGCTGTCTTCGTCGAGCTTCATCTCGACCTCCCGGCCGTCGGCTCCGGCGTCGCCGGTGTCTCCTTTTTCACCCTTGAGCCAGTCGCCCTCGCTGGTGAGAAGGAGGTCCGTCCAGGTCTCGTCCCCGGTATAGCGCCACTGGATATAGCCCGATTCCTCGTCGACTCTCAGCTCGATCTCTCGGCCGTCGGCTCCGTCTTTGCCGTCGGTCCCGTCCTTTCCGTCGGCTCCGTCCTTGCCGTTCTTTATTTCGTAGGTCAGGCTGCTGCCGTCGGTAAAGCTTATCCTGTAAGTGCTGGTAAGGCCGTCGTCGCTGTCCTCGGCTGCTGTGACCAGCTCGATGTCTTTGACTCCGACGCCGTGTCTGACCTCGTATTTGGTGCTGGTGCCGTCGGTATAGTTGATGGAATAGGTATCGGTGAGTCCGTCCTCGGATGTGCCGGTCTTCTCAACGGAGAGTATGGATTTATATGTCACGTAGAGGTATGTGTATACGGGAGCAACCGTCTCGGTGGAGGTAGCGGAACCGTTGCCTGTCGTCGTGATGAAGAACTCGTAGCTGGGGCGTCCGTCGAGCTCCCTGAAGATGTACTCGTAGACAGCGTTGCCGTTGTCGTCATAGGTGATGTAGTCCTCATCGCCGGCCTCGATCTCTATGAGCTTCTTCGAACCGTCCTCCTGGGTGAGGTATAAGGTGAAGGCTCCGGTCGGACGCTTATCGTTTCCGCCGTCTTTCCAGGTGAGCCTTATCACCGAATCACCCTCTTCATCGGTCGCGGCCTTGGCTTTGAAATCCACCGCGGGCTTTGCGGGAGCCTGCAGGCTCTTCCTTTCTATGCGGTAGCCGTAGAAAGGTATCTCAGCCGCATCGGAGTCTTCGGAGAGCTTGCAGCTCCAGCATCCGAAGTCCCAGGTGAAACTGTAGGCCCTGCACCATTCTTCGGAATATACGTCCGGATCGAGCGCGTCGGCATCGATGTCGTTGACAGTGCCCGAAGCGCCAGTAGTCGAGGTCTGCGAGGTCGAATTCCCGTTGAGCCATGAATGCTCAAAGCTGAAGGAGCCGCCTACCCAGCCTTCCATTCCGGCGCCGTCGTCATGGCCTACCTGGACGGTAAGCTCGAAGTAGAGGCCTTTGCTGTGGCTGTAGGTATTGGTCGAACCGGTGCTGCTGCTCCATGAGACGGTGCTGGAGCCTCCGGTATAACCGAGAGCGGTCAGTTCATTAGCCGCCAGGGATGTGCCGATACCGTCGGGCGCGCTTGTCCAATCGTTCCAGTAGGCAAAGGGATCTCCTCCGGTCTTTTCGGGCAGCATGTTGGAAGTGATCTTTATGAGCTTATGCTCATCCGCGACATCGGCTTCCTCGAGCTTGGCGTTGTACTCATCGACGAAGTCGTTGTATTCCTTTACGGTCAGCAGATAGTAGGCCGGCGAGAGAGGTACGGTGACCATCTGTCCTCCTTCTATCCATTTGTCGTTCTTCTCATCCCAGATATCGTATACGTAGATCAGCACCGGGATCCTGGTGATGACCACCACGTCTTTCGCCGCGGCAGTGAAGGTCCTGGACTTGGTGATCTCGTAGGATTTCTCGTATTCTCTGGACCAGGAACCGCATCCGCCTATCTCCAGGGAAGCCTTTACGACCTTCATCTTTCCTTCCAAAGCGATGCCTCCGCTGAAGTTGACTTCCCACCCGCTGGTCTTGGTCTTTCCGTAAGAGGTCTCAATGGTGAAGGAGGTGGACCCGGGGGAATGGGCGCCCAGCTCGTTGAGCTCGCCGAAATAAGGCGCGGCCTGCAGCACCGCCTTCACATCGGGGTCGGAGTAGGCGTAGTAGTTCTTGTTGTGCTTCGCAAGTATGCCGTCATCGTTGACATCCAGGCAGAGGGGGATGGCGTTGGTCGTGCGCCTGTGGGCGGAACGGAATATCCTCGAACCCACGCCGTCGACGTAATGGCCTTTGCCGTCGCCGCGTATCGGGTTGCCGCCGTAGGCGGTGCATTCTCCGAAGGATACCAGCTCGTCTCCGTCGTATTCGTCGTCGTATATACAGCCGCCGGCGACGCCCAGATATGACCAGTTATACTTATGGGAGCCCGACTCCATGAACATAACAACGTAGACGAACTGTTCCCTGCCGTTGTTGTTGTGATCGAAATTGCCCGCGGTGACGCTGCTGACCCAGTAGACATCGCTGTCGGGGCTCTCATCGGGGATAGTACCGAAGTGTTCGGTCATGAGCTTGGGAGTGAACAGCTTGCCGGCGACGCCGCTGCCGCTCTCAAAGTTATAGATCTCGCCGGCGATGAAAACGTCCTCGCGCTGACCCTGGCCGTTGGTATGGCCGCATTCCACCGCTATCTTAGGCAGAACGAACCTCTCGTCCTTGTATTTATCGAAGCTGGCGGCGGCGAAGCTGCTTAAGGGGAGCAGATTGTCGCTATCGCCGAGAGAACCGGTGGTCCTGATATATCCGGAACCGGAATACTCGATAAGAGCGGTAGCGTATTTTGTCTTGTTCCAGTCACAGATATGGCTGACTGTGACCTTTCCGTTACTCGAGTAATTGATCCACGCATCGTCTACCGAAGTATATCCTGCCGCTACGATCTCATCGATGCCGTCTCCGTCCGTGTCGCCCGCGGCGATGACGCCTGCGTGCATCATATACGCATGGTATTTCGTGCCGCTGCTGTTTGTCGTATACAGATCCTCATCGCAGAGCCAGACGGGCTCAGACATGGACCATGAGCCCCCGCTCTTGTCGCCTACGCAGACGTGGGTGGAGAAGTCGCGGAGGCTGCTGCCGAATTCGCCGTTCCAGCCGTCTCTGGCGTCGTTGGTCCCGTTGTAGAAGCCCGCGGAGTAGGCGAACTCGTCTATGCCGTCTCCGTCGAGATCCCCGGTCGTCAAGCTGACGACAGGCTTGTGGCGCATCAGATATTTCGCACTCTCGGTGGCGTCGTCGAGATATTCCTTGTAAACAAGGTTGGCGTCGATATTGAACACCGCGGTGTCCGACACTCTTGATCCGTTGTAGGTGACCTCATACAGCTTGAGATTGTTCCCGTCGCCGCAGCAGAAGACTATCAGGGAGTCCTTCCCGTCTCCGTCGTAGTCGCCGGAGGTTATGGCCATGACGTTCTGCATCTCGAAGTAGTGGG
>JAEEGL014039899.1_pt1 | contig 16345 bp, 14 predicted proteins | sample 9134231 | NCBI WGS metagenome assembly JAEEGL01 (sample SAMN16246548, study PRJNA631951) | gut metagenome | biome: gut microbiome; feature: rumen; material: fiber-attached | host: Bos | place: Iran: Karaj | collected 2018-10
AGGATTCTCCATAGCAGTAATTTTTGAAACTGCAAATTTAAGAAATAAAATGGAGATTTGCCGGTATGCAGGCGGTATTAAGGGCTGCTTTAAGATTATTTTCCACCCCGATGCGGGCATAGACCTCCACCTTTGGGTGAGTGAGCGCATAAATCCACCCCTTAACGCCCACGCCGTCATCGTCAAAGTGAACAGCGCCACCGTCAGGAGCTGTGTGGCATAGCTGCTCAAGGGCGTCTGCATCGCTGAGCTGCCTGTAGGCTATCTCACGCACCTCACGGCATTTAAGCGCATATTTTTGGCGCAGGTAAGGTATAAAGAAGCGTGCATCCTCAAGCTCGGCACAGAGGCGCTCATACCTCTCAGAGTAGGTTTTGCGGAACATATTGGCTGTCTTGCGGAAAGAGATGTCATTATCTACTTTAATGCTGTCTATATCAATGCGTTCCATAATCTCCACATAGAATGAGCCTTTGCGCAGGAGCATCTCTGTTTTGGGCAGTACATGCCAGAATCCGTGAATCATAAGCGGCAGAATATCCAGCCCAAGGTCTTTAGCCATGCGGAACGCCCCTGGACGGAACGACCCTATAGCCCCGTCAGTGGTTCGTGTACCCTCTGGAAAAACCACCACAGAGTAGCCTCTTTCCACTAAACTCCTCACTTTGGGCAGGTTGTTGTCATAGCCAAACGATGCAGGATAGAACTCCCCGTAACGGATAAGTCGCCTGAAAAATATATTGTTCCAAACCCAGTCATTGGTCATCATAACAATCTTGGGGCTTAGAGAGAGAATGGCCATAATATCAAGCATTGACTGATGGTTGCACACAATGATTGCAGGTTTGTCAAATGTCTCACCAGTGGTATTGTTTAGCGTGAATGTGGTAAACGGAATGTTTTTTATGGCAAAATTTGCATATCCTTGAAGCATTTTGTGGAACTTAAGCCGCTTCTCAGGCGTGTCTTTCCCAACTGAAAAATATACAAACGCCCATAAGGTGGCGAATATGGCCGGCACGGTGTAACATATAAAGGCTAACACCGATGTCAGTATTTGCTCAAATGTTACAGGCAGTTCTCTCTGCACCCCCCTTTTCTGTGTAAGCAGCCTGTATAGGTATGGCGGCACTATGAAGGTTACCAGCACCACGCATATCATGCCTATGGCGGTCACATCTGCAAGTGAGCGCATGGCAGGATGCTGTGCTGTTATTAGGGTCACTATGCCGGCAAAGAGCGTTGCGGCCGACAGTGTTACAGCGTTCTTGTCAACCTCCAGCATACGGCTTCCGTAGGTGTTCTCCTGCATAAGACCGTCCATTATAAATATGGCGTAGTCATCGCCCAAGCCAAATATGAATGAGGCAAGCACTATGTTCACAATGTTGAAATCTATGCCTGCCAGTGCCATTATGCCTAAAATCCACAGCCAGCTTATGGTCATAGGCGTAAAGCTTATAACCGCCGCCTCCGCACTGCGCATAGAGAGCAGCAGGAATGCAAAAACCACAAAGGCGCACACCCATAGCACATAGTTAAAGTCATGGTTAAGGTTTGCCATTGCCATTTGAACCAACGATGTCTCCACAGGGATTCCGTACGGGGTGAGCATATCAGCATCAATGCCGTTGCTCTCTGCTTCAGCCCTTACAAGTGCGTTCACAGTGTCTCGCCTTGCCTCCCAGAATCTGTTCCACTGCTCAGTGCGGCTCTGCACATCTTCCAAACGGTAAGGCATCACACTCTCAAGGCTGCTGCGCTGCTCTGGCGTCATATATGTAAGATGCTGCATATCAGCGTCAAACTTAACATCGGAGGAGAATACGCCCAACACTAATGTAACTATTACAGCCGCTATTATCACAGCCCTGCTATGCTCTATGCGCAGGGTGCCTAAATGCCTGAAAACAGGTGGCGATAGGGGGCTTGGCTTGGTGCCAGGGGTTATATGCGGCATAAAAACAAGTACAAAAAAGAGTGTGCCTATGAGCGCCAAGGCTGCAAACAGCCCAAAGTCACGCATAGCCTCAGCGTTCAGGAACAGAAGGCTTATAAAGGCTGCTATGGTGGTCAGGCTCCCTATTGATAGCGGCCTTGCCAGCTCCTGCACTGTGGTGCGGTGGCTTCCGTTAAACTTCAAGTGTGTTACATAGTGAAGGGAGTAGTCTATGGCTATGCCAAGTATTATAGAGCCGGCTCCCACCGCAATGGCAGATACAGACCCTTTTATCAGGTACATTACAGAGAGTGAGAACAGCCCGCCGGATAGCACTGAAAGTGAGATGAATAGTAGCGGCTTCACACTCTTGTAGTATGAAATAAGCAGAATAAGTATTATTACGGCTGATAGCGTAAGAGCCACATTGCTGTCATGCTTTATGCACTCAGCATTGGTCTTAGCCACCTCCGCCGGTGAGAATACGGTCACGCTCACCTGCGGCATTGTGCGGCTGAGGCTGTCTGTAACGGTGCGCAGCCGCTCTATAGTTTGAGGGTCATCTTCAAATGCCATTACAACGCCACTTTCACGCACTCTCTGTAGCGCACGGGTGTATAGGCAGGCAGGGTCTGCTGTTATGTACCCCGATGCAAACTCTCCCGCACCAGAGAGCAGTATCTCCTTGTTACGCCTCAGTGCCTCACGTATGGAGTCTGCGCTTAGGCGGTGCTCCATATAGGCATAGTCATCGGCAGTGAGCAGGTAGGGGATGTTATCGCTCAGATATTCTGCAAGATATGTGGCTGAGGGCAGATAGCCTGTGATGTCTGATATTATGTCTGTGACGTGCTCCAATTCAGCATCGCTGCACTGAATATGAGCAGAGCGGCACACCCTTGCCACAGCCTGTGGCTTAGACACTTCATACAGCTCCCTCTCATGCTGAGGCAGAAACCCTGTAATATCCTCACTCAGGCGGATATGGCTTGCCAGCCACACTAAAAGCGCAGTAATGGCTATCACGCACACTATTGTAAACGTGCGTCTTGCGGCTAAAAAGTCATATATGGCGGTAAAGAGTGTGCTCATTTTTTGCGTAGTATATAGCGTATAAGCATTGACGGATAGCCGTATATTAGGGCAAGCGGTGTGAGTATCGTATTGAGAACGCTTATTCTCATAAAATCCCTGCCAGGGCGGAAGTGTGAAACCCTCTCACTCTTAGGCGGATAGTATGCGGTTACTTTGGCAGTGCGTATCTCTGTGAGCCTCCATGCGCTCTTTACCAGCAGCTCAAGCTCCCCCTCATATCTGTTCCCCATTATATGTATGCCATGCACCTGCTTTAGCGGATAGAGTTTGAATCCAGATTGCGTGTCTATGCCACTCCTCAAGGTCTGCACTGTAAACCAGAAGTTTGCAAATTTGTTTGCAAATGAACTGCCTGCAGTACGTTCCACGCCTTTAAGCTCCCTTTCTCCCACCACCAAGGCATCAGGGTGCAGCTCCGCCTCCTTCACAAGGTTAGGCACGTCGCACACCTTATGCTGGCCGTCAGAATCCATTGTAACGGCGTGAGTGTAGCCCAGACGGTATGCCTCTTTAAGCCCCTTGCCTATAGCGTAGCCCTTGCCCCTGTTAGGGGTGTATGACACAGTGTGAATCCTCTCCCCAAACCCGTTTAGAATCTGTGGCGTGCCATCAGTGGAGCCGTCATTTACAGCCACCACGTCATAGCCTGCCTCCAATGCGCTCTCAATCACCCCTTTCAGGGTGGCACTGTTATTGTAGGTGGGTATGAGTATGCAGAGTTTCATCTATTTGAAACGGAATGTAATGGTTGCAAACTTAACATCGCCCGATGCTATCACCGCCACAGCCTTGTTACCGTCTAATGTGGCGTTAATGTGCAGTTCTGCGCCGTTATGCTCTGGTGTAAGCGGTTTCAGGAACTTTACGTTATGCAGGCTCTCTATGGTAATGGCGTGATTAAGATGCTTAGAGACAGCATCGGCGGCCATCTGTATAAGTGCGGCGCCTGGAACTATTGTCCTCCCTGGGAAATGAGCCTTTAGAATCTCATCGTCAGGGTTGAGCGTTATGTTATAGCAGACAGGAAAAGTGTCTGACTTGCAAGGTGTTAATGTGTATATCATTTTACAGTAAAATAGACGCCAACAACTATTATTATCACCCCTATCCAGCGTGTGAGCGGAACGGCCTCCCCAAGCACTAACCAGGCTGAGAACAGACCTATAATGTAGCTTATGCCAAGCAGCGGATAGGCTAATGAAAAATCATAGTGACGCAGGGTGTAAATCCATATAAAGAATGCTGACAGAGCGCAAACTCCGCTCATAAAGAACTGCCATGTGGTGAGTGCCTTGGCTATGAAAGCCCAAGTGAATGTGAATTTTCCAAATATCCCCACAGCTATCTTCAGCAGTGTCTGTGAGCCTACCAGCAGTACGCTCTGTAGAATTATAAGAAATATAAGTCTTAACATGTTCTTAGTAGTGTTATGGCACTGTCACTGCCAAAGTTGTTTGTAAGCTCTATGCCGCCTCTCTTCTCTCTGCCTAATCTCAGGGCTGCCCCTGCTATTTCAAGCGCCGATGCGCTGAATCCCTTACCCTCCACAGCCTCTGCTCCTGCCTGTTTGTGCAGCAGCCTTACATCTTCAAGTATGCATACAGGCTCCACTGTGGGGCTTGTTTGCAGCACCATTGCCACCGATGCGTAATCATCACCCTCATCATTTGCCGTAACAAGCACACTCTCAGCCTCTCCAGCCCTTAGCTGCAACATAGCGTCAAACAGCGCCTCCTCAAAAGATACGCCACCATGTGAGTATGTGCAGTTATAGCCGTGGCATTTGGTGCGTATGGCTATCTGTGAGCATACGGTATTGTGGGTTGACTGCATAAAGTGTGTTGGCTGCGATGCGCTTTCACCCTCAATGCGCAGAGCCTCAAGCAGTGCCGTTGTATCGCTCTCCTGCCCCTGCCCGGTACCGCCAATGATGGCATCGGGGCGCTCCAGCCCTGCCTCTTGCAGAACCGTCAACGCCGTGGTCAGTGCCCGTTTCAGCCCAGCACTCATGCGCCTCGCCTCCAATGGCTTCACAAACCTCCTCAGCACCTCCTCAGTGAGCGGAGCCTGAGGTGAGATGGTTGATACGGATGTTATATAGATTAATTGAGAATTGAGAGTTGAGAGTTGAGATGTAATTTTCCATTCTCCATTCTCCATTAAAATGGTTGAGTCATTCCCCCCAAACCCAAATGAATTGCACATCACGTGTTTTAGGTTCTGCCCTGTAAGCGTGTGTGTTACGGGAGCTGAGCCTTCCATAGGGGTGGAGCAGCCAAGAGTGGCTGGTATAAACCCGTTCTGCATGGCTAAGAGACATATAACTGTCTCTATGCTCCCCGATGCGCTGGTTGTGTGCCCCGTGAATGATTTGGTTGATGAGAATGGCGGTATCCGCTCTCCAAAAACACGCCTGAACGCCTCCATCTCTGTCTGGTCATTATTTGGGGTGGCGGTACCGTGTGCGTTTATATAGTCTATATCCTCAGGTCTCAAACCTGCATCTGCAATGGCTTGTTTCATGGCAAGGAACGGTCCATCGCCGCTGGGCGATGTGGCGGTCTGGTGAAATGCGTCACATCTGTTGGCTGTACCCGTAACTGCCGCTATGGGGGAAACTCCTCTCTTTTTTACAGATTCCGCACTCTCAAGCACCACGTATGCAGCCCCCTCTCCAAGATTCAGCCCTGCTCTGTTAGTGTCAAAGGGGCGGCATTGCTGTGTGTCAAGTATCATTAGTGACTTAAATCCGTTCAGGTGGAATCTTGTAAGCGCCTCAGTTCCTCCTGCAACCACCATATCTGCCATGCCTGCGTTTATAATGCTGCATCCTAAGATTATGGCGTTAAGTGCTGATGAACAGGCGGTTGATGGCGTGATGGTTCGGTTAAACACGCCAAAATAGTCTGCTATGCTGTTTGTGCAGGCTCCGCAGTGGTGCAGGCTCTTGAAGGTGGCATCGGGGTAGTGGAGTTCCGTAATATCCATTCCGCCCACGGTTGTTCCTGAGATAAATGTAATTCCGTCATCCTGAACGGAGATTCCAGCTTCTTCCAGCGCCTCTTTCAGCGCTATTATTCCAAGCAGATTCGTGCGTGAGTGGCTCTCTTCTGGGTTGAGTTCCAGTGCCTTGCACAGCTCCTCATTACTCATTTTAACCTCACCCACAGGCAGCTGCGTATGCTCTGTTTTCAGATAGCGCACACTCCCTATGCCTGACTTGCCGTCAAGCAGTGCCTTTAGCGTTTCAGCCTTGCCGCAGCCTATGGCTGAAATTACTCCTGCTCCTGTTATAAAGACCTTGTTCAAACTACTTGGTTCTGTTTTTCTCTATATAGTCTGCCATCACAGTCACAGACTTGAAAACCTGTTTGCCCTCTTCAGGGGTCTGGAGTTTAATGCCGTAGCTCTTTTCAAGCAGTACAATCAACTCCAGTGCATCAATGGAGTCAAGCCCTATGCCTTCCTCACCAAAGAGCGGCGCATCATTGTCAATGTCGCCCGGCTCCATGCCCTCAAGATTCAAAACCTTGATAATCTGTTGTTTTAGTTCTTCTGTATTCATTGTTGCATTAATTTCAATTTTCAATTTTCAATTTTCAATTCTCAATTCTCAATTCTCCATTATAATCCCCTTCATCCTTAAAATCCACCCAGCCCCAGATAACTCTCTTTGTCACAGGGTCTTGGAATGCCTCTGACACTATTGCCTGCATCTCTGTAATATTCTGTTTTTCAAGAATGTACATGGAGGTCTCGCCCATAAACTTGTTACGTATGGCTATCTCGCCTGTAACTATGCTTGGCAGGGTATATACAAAAAGTGATGGACTTGGATAAAACTCCTCAGGCGTAATGGTGCGCATATACTTGCGGTCATTGTCCCATGATGAGTTGGCGTTGAATAGTATCACTGCCGTGTCTTCTCTTGGCTCAAACCGTCCGTTCTCATCCTTTAGCAGCATCTCAGACGCCACATAGCCTAAGCGGCACAGATTGTCCATCTTGAAATATTTAGGGTACGTACTGCCTAACGTGCTAATACTAAACTCTTTAATTTTAAAGTTTTCTGGCGTTAATATAGGGCTCTCTGCCACGGTTTGGGTAACTCTACGTTCAGCCTCTGTTTGATACGGTATGTCTCCGTTTGTACGTTTGCGTAGCAGTATGGCTGCATTCACTCCGCCAAAGCCAGATAGCAGTTTTATAAACGCTCTCTTATGTGTAGCCAAATTGGCTACACTTACATTTATTTGCTTTGAAACTCCCAAGTTTTTAAAGCCGTATGTGCCAAGCACTGTACAGTCATCAATTGCAGCCATGGAGAGTATGGTCTCCATTATGCCTGCCGCCCCTAATGTATGGCCGTAGCACCCTTTAAGTGAGTTTACGGGTACGGAGGCTAATGGTGTACGTGATAATGCTATCGCCTCCATTTCATCATTATAGGCTGTGGCAGTGCCGTGCGCGTTTATAAACGCTATACTCTCTGCATCGATGCCGTGTAAAACAGCTCTAAGGGCATTATAGCTGCCCTCACCAGTGCGTGACGGCCCCGATATATGATTTGCGTCATTACGTATGGCTCCGTTCTCTATAACCCAGTCATTTTCAGAAGCTTTCTCCACTGCCTTATACACTATGCAGGCTCCAGCCTCACCAAGGTTAAGTCCGTTACGTTCTGCGCTGTAGGGGTGGCACTGCTCTGATGAAAGAGCCTTCAGGCACTGAAATCCTGAAAGGGTGAACCTTGACACCTCATCGGCGCCCACCACTATGGCAGTGCTGTAACGTCCGCTTCTGAGCGCCCTCATGGCTGCAATCTGAGCCGCCGCACCTGAAATGCAGGCGTTTGATACTACTATTGGAGTGCTCTTATTTCCAAAATATGCGGCTATCTTCCTGGCTGAAACTGCAAGTGGTGTGTCCAAATCACCTTTGGTGGTTGATAGCACCAGCACTGTGCCGGCATCGGTGGTATCAATGCCACAGCCCTCCACAGCGCCCTGAACCGCCAATATTGCAAGTTTTTCAAAACGGCTGAAATCTCCATCTACACTCCTCTCCAAAAATCCAGGTTCAAACACTGATGTAAAGAATACGCCATCCATGCCAAACATGCCATTATACGCTCTCAGGGCAGAGAGACCGGCTTTGACACGGCTGTAGTTGACGCCTGTGCCTATGCCAAGCGGCGATACAATGTTGTCAGCTATCTTTACTATCTCCATATTTGCCTGTCTGTCAGGTTAATGAAAGCTTTATTGTGCCTTTTGCCATAAGAGTGCCTGCGCAGCGTATCTCCGCCTCAGCCATTGACATCTGAAACGCCCTTGCTGTGAATTTTACAGTGGTTTCAAGTATGTCATCCACTCTTGGTGCTTTAATTATCTCTAATGACGGAACCGCCCCCACAAGCCCTATTCGTATGCCGTCAGGGCTGTAGTAGCCTATATGAGCGGCACAGCTTTGAGCTATGTTCTCCACCAGCCCTGCCGCCTGCATTTTGTCATCTCTCACAAACGGGGAGTCCTCTTTTATCTTGTAGAGTGTGGTTACATCGTCTGGTGAAATATCTGTTATGTATTCCACCATGATGTAAGGCTCCTTTTGGGGAATCAGTGTAGTTACGTCAATATAGTTCATTCTTCCAGAATAAAATCAAAATAGTTATACCATTGCGTGGGATACCGTTTAACAATATCTTCAAGCTCTGCTGCATATTCACGGGCAAGTATGGCGGCTTTGTCTCTAACGCTCATATCCTTGTCTGAGTCTGTGAATGTATGCTTGCTCAGATAGATTGTATATTTTGTAACGCCGCTCTTTATCACAAACACGTTGAAAGTGGTGCGGTTTTTCTGCGCCGCCACGGCAAAAGGCCCCATTGGAAGATAAGCGTTTCCTCCCATGAAATGGCATTTTATGCTTTTCTGTGAGCCAAAGATACGGTCAGCTGGTATGCTCACAATCTCACCTCTGTCAAGAGCGTTGTTTATACTGTAAATATGGCTCATTGAACTGTCAACAATAATCATGTTTATATTGTTGGCTTCAAATATCCGCTTGCGGTTCCGCATCACGGTTTCTGTTTCTCCCCCATATACAAGAGCATTAAACCTCTTCCTGCTGAAGGAAGTCATATACCCCGCCATCTCATAATTGCCTACATGTGATGAAAACTGTATAAACCCCTCTTCTCCCTCAGTCATCTTCAAGAACTCGTCTTCATTTTCATTCTTTATATGAAACTTGCGCCCTCCGTATGCGGCAAACCTGTCCATAACCACACACCCCATGTTAAAAAAGTTTATGTAGGCGTAGAGTCCTGCTTTAAGCCCGTTCATCATAAAGGCCTTTTTGTAAAAGCGTTTCACCGCCTTATACTCTACACGATGCGTGAACATGTAAAAGAATGAAACAAAGGCTGTTATCATATACACAATGTAGAGCCCCACGCCTTTTGTCATGTATATAAGAGACCTCTGCATCCAAGGCAGACCGTCTGTCTTGCCTTGCCACTTATTTGAGTTCTGTTCCGTCATGCTGAGGCTTGCCGAAGCATCTCATAAGGTTGATGTATTTATAGAGCGGCTTGTCATCTGTGATTACAGGGACCAGTTTCCTCACCTCATGGTACAGCTTTTTAGTTTCATCTGACAGCTCGCCTTCAATGTTAAGGCAGTCAACCGCCTGTGCCACAGATATATGATATATGGCTTGCACTTGTCTGGCATTGTCAATCACCCTTGCCGCTATTATGGCTGAGTTTGTACCCATGCTCACAATATCCTGGTTGTCATTGTTGTTTGGTATGGAGTGGACATACATTGGGTTTGACAGTGTCTGGCACTCCGCCGTGGTGGATGTGGCTGTGAACTGAGCCGCCTGCAATCCGTAGTTCAAACCTAAAACGCCCATGTTCAGGAAAGGGGGCAGAATACCGTTGATGCGGTCATGGAACAGGTAGTTCATCTGCCGCTCCATGAGCATGGTCATCTTGGTTACAGCTGTCTTCAGCTTATCCATCTCAAATGACACATAGTCTCCATGAAAATTGCCACCATGATACACCATCTGTGTCTCCTTGTCCACTATAGGGTTGTCATCCACGGAGTTAAGCTCCTCAATAAGTATCTTTTCTGCGTTGTCAATGGTCTCAAGCACAGGCCCTAATATCTGAGGGACACATCGCAGTGAGTAGTATGGCTGCACTTTATGTTTGAAAGTGCTCTCAGAGTGCTTGTGGTACAGAACCTCACTGCGGCTGAGCAGCCTTTTGCTGCTTGCTGATATTTCAGCCATGCGCTCTGCAATGGCACTCTGCCCGTAGTGGTTCTTAAGTGTGTTCAGCTCAGGAGCCATGAAATCACTGTATGATGATGCAATCTCATTCACCATTACCGAGCAGAGCAGGGTGGAGTCAAGCAGTTTGCGGGCTTCTATCACATTAACCAGACCTATACCAGTCATCACTCCTGTTCCGTTTGTAATAGCCAGCCCCTCACGCAGGTGCATCTTCAGTGGTTGCAGTCCGGTCTCTTTAAAAGCTTCTGAGGCTTTGCATCGGTGGTTGTTATAGAAAACATCACCCTCACCAATAAGGGCAAGGGCTATATGTGCAAGCTGAACAAGATCTCCGCTGGCTCCTACACTGCCGTGCTGAGGCACCACAGGTATTATATCTCTGTTTATGAACTCTTTAAGCAGCGTTACGGCGTTTACGTGCACCCCAGACTTGCCTTGCAGGAATGCACACAGCCTTGAAAGCATGGCACCCTTCACACACTCTTTTGGTAGCGGCTCGCCAGTGCCTGTGGAGTGGCTGCGTATTATGTTGTATTGCAAGTCAAGCAGATTTTCATCAGACACACGGTACTGGGCCATTGGTCCAAACCCTGTGTTTATGCCGTATATTATCTTGTTTGCAGAGAACTCTTTTAAGAATATGAAGCTCTCCTCAACCCTGTCTAATGCCGTTTGGCTTATTGAAATCTCCTCATTATCAAAGAGAATCCTCTTAACTTCTGATATGGAAAGACTGTTGTCTAATGTAATCATCTGCGTTTGCAAAGTTAAAACGCAAAGATACTATTTTATATTGACATTACCGAATTAAATTTAAAGCCATTGTTCAGTGCAATTTTCACACATTATTTCTAACTTTGCGCTTTTGTATAAAAACATAAAGTATGAGAACATTTAAGGATTGGGTGATAGCAGCAAGACCTTGGTCACTGAGCGCCTCGTTTATTGCAGCCGTAGCGCCTATAGCGTATAGTTTCTGGCGTTTTCAGGAAATTCAGTATTGGGGAATAGCTATCCTCTGCGTGTTTATGATGCTTGTTTTTCAAACGGCAGGCAATCTGCTCGGTGATTATGCCGACCACATTAACGGAGTAGATAGCCGTAATGACTACAACGGCGTAATGTCAATGAAATCAGGCAAATTCACCCCAGGTGAGATTCGTGCCTTTGGTTTTGCCATGCTGTCATTAGGCATAGTTATAGGTATGTTTATTGTGCTTTACACCCGTATATGGTGGCTTGCAGCCTTTGGAGCTTTTGGAGTGATTTGCACAGCGTTCTATTACTGGCTGAAATATCACGCCTTAGGCGATGTTGACATTCTATTCCTCTACTCCATGGTGCCTGCGCTTGGCATAGTGCTGCTTCTCACAGGAGAGTGGCACTGGGAGATGCTCTACATCTGCCTTCCGTACGGTTTGCAGACCGTAGCCATTCTGCACGCAAACAACACTCGTGACATACTTTCAGACCGTGCCGCCGGCATACATACCATGAACGGATACCTTGGAGGCAAGGTTGCAAAATGGCTCTATGTGGCAGAGATAATAATCCCGTTCCTGCTTATAGCCGTGTTTGCCGTAATAGGTCAGCTGCCTTACTGGACATTTATCACATGGCTCACACTGCCAGTGGCTGTTAAACTTAGCACCATAATGTTGAAAGCTCCTGAGAACTCCGATGTGGCCATTGCAGACCTTGACCAGCGTCAGGGCAAGCTTCAGCTTATGTTTGGGCTGCTGTTCTGCGTAGGACTTATTGTTTAGTTGACGTACATTTGACAGTTTAAGAATGAATTTTAAATTAAAAATTTTCGCTTCTGTATTGGTGGCTGCGGCACTGTGGTTTGTGCTGTTCTCGCCATTTACAGCTCCGTATGTGCCGTTCTGGACAGGCATGGTGGTGGCTGACATTGTGCTAATAACTCTAACAGTTCTAATTGACGGCAGCTGGACACGCCGCATTGTCTTCAGTTGGAAAAACCTGCTGCTTGGTGTTATTATTGCCGCCGTGCTGTGGGGGGTGTTCTTTGTGGGCGACAAACTCTCTCAGCTTATGTTCAGTTTCGCCCGTCCGCAGGTTGACAGCATCTACGGAATGAAAGATGAGTCAGACCTATGGCGCATAGGCATCTCCTTGCTCCTGCTTATAGGTCCTGTGGAAGAGATATTCTGGCGTGGATTTGTACAGAAGAACCTCTCAGATTTCTATTCAGATAACGTTGGGTTTATATTAACCCTGCTGTTCTATACAGCCATTCACATACCGTCAGGCAATTTCATGCTCATAATGGCAGCTATGGTGGCAGGCGGCTTCTGGGGGCTTATTTACAGAATATGGCCACAGTCATTTACTGCGCTTGTAGTGTCACACGCTCTATGGGATACAGCGGCGTTTGTAGTATTTCCAATATAACGTAGAATCGGTTAATCGGTGATGCGGTTAATCGATTGTCCGATTCACCGGTTCACCATTAAGATATTGTATTATGAAAAAGATTATTTCAATTGTATTAGTTTTAGCGGCAGTGGTGCTATTCTCCTGCACCGCTACAGGAAAGAAGTACGATATTCAGATAACATCGCCAGTGCAGTCAGACAGCCTGTACCTTAGCAGATACTATTTGGGTAACGTGCGTGTAATTGACTCCACACGCCTTGTCAATGGAGAGGCGCACTTTAAGGGAGATTTGAAGCAAGGTATATACATTTTAGCCTTCCCGGATGGTAACTACGTTGACCTTCTTGTGGGTGACAAGAAAAACATCAAGGTAAAACTCGACACCGTCAATATGCCGTATAACGTTAAATTTGAGAAGGGCAGTGAGCAGGAGGCGTTCTATAATTACTCCATGGAGTATTTTGAGATGAAACGCCGCATCCGTGAGATTGGCGGAATGGCAATGGCTGACACCACGGCAGAGGCGCATAAGCGATTCAATGATGAGGTTAAAGAAATTATTGACCGTCAGAAACTTAAGGTTGACAGTCTAAAAAAGAAATTTCCCAATAAAATGATAAGTGTTTTTTTGGAAGGTTTGAATATGCCTGAGCCTGACACGTTAAAACTGCCAGAGGGTTGCACTAACCCTGATTCAGTCCAGAGAGCATACTATAACTCATTTTATCATGAGCATTTCTTAGATAACATTGATCTCGGCGATGAGAGGGTATATTACACCCCTTACATAGGTCAGAGGCTTGAACTATACCTCAGCCGTGTGCTGGAGCAGCGATATGACACCATAGTGCCTCATGCAGTGAAAATGCTTGAGAAGAGTGCCGTTTCAGACTCTGCAAACAGAGTAATGGCAAGTTATTTGCTATATTACACCACCAGATTTGATATTCCTGGATTCTTTGAGGAGCGTAAGATTATGGGGCTTGATAACCTTATGGTGGAACTCAATGACCGCTACTATTCCACACCTAAGGCAGCAGGCGTTGACTCAACTGTTATTAAAAAAGTGGCAAACAAGGCCAAGCAGATTCGTAACTGCATGATTGGCGATACAGCCCGTAATATACCAGTGGCTACACTTGATGGTGAGTATCACAAGCTTTATGACTTCTCAGGAACTGATTACACCATATTTGTACTGTATGAACCAGATTGCGACCATTGCAAGGTGCGTTTGCCAAAGGTGGCTGAATTTTGCAAGATTCCACCTTTGCAGGGCAGGGTTAAAGGTGTGGCTCTTTGCATGACAGATGATAAGGAGAAGATGGAGCAGTTTATTTCTGAGCGTAATACCGCAAATCTCATCAATGTATGGGACCCGGAGCGTATATCAGAGTACTGGAACAAGTATGATACATCAGAAACCCCTATGATTGTGGTTATAGACAAAGACCACCGCATCGTGGCTCGCAACATAGAACCTGAGCAACTCTTCCAGTGGATAAAACCATAAAATGAAATAGGGAGTAGCCTCGCCAGGCCTCTCCCTATTTACTAACCTTAAAATCAAATACTATGAAAAAATCACAATGCAAATGTATGGTGATTTTGGATAGTTGATACATAGTAAAGGAGGAATTTTAGTTCAGACCCTAAAATTCCTCCTTTTTGTTTCAACGTTATTTCAGCGTTATTACAGAACCATTTCATATTTGCGTCATCCTGAGTGAAGCGACGAGTTGAAGAGGGGCTTTTACTCCTTCACAAACTTAGCCCTCTCCACTGTTCCGTTCTCAGTTGTTAGGCTTATTATGTAAAGCCCTTTTGCAAGTGAGTTTACATCCACTTTATTCTCTGTTACAGGGAGTTGGAACGTCTGACCTGCAAGATTGGTAATCACTGCATTAGAGAATTCCACATCACTCTTAATGTTGAGGATATCTGATACAGGATTTGGATATAGTGAGAGGGCTTTATCCGCCTCTGCCTCATCCACAGCAGATGGTGTGCCAAAAAGGAAATCACCTATAACACTGAATATGTCCACACCCATGTTCTTCAGGTCAACATCCAGCGTATGGCTGGCCTTGTTTATGGAGTAAAACATAATCTCAGGACCGTCTTCCCAGTGTGTTACGTTAATCTGCTTGTCATAATCTTTGTCTTCATTAATTGTGTAGTGAACGCTTGTAGGATGGTAGCCGAGTTCAACAATTTCATTAACCATTTCCTCTATAGGACGGTTGAAAAGGCCTCCGTTATATTCTACTACATCGTCTGTTTTACTGTGGAAAACAAGAGTTGGCATGGAGTATGGAGAAGTGAATGAAACGCCTCTAGAAACAAAACCGCTCATGGATACAAGCTTCTTGGCACTGTTCACATCAGATAATGCGTAGTGATATGCCATGGCTCCGCCAAGTGAAAGGCCTACAATAAATGTTTTATTCGCATCAACATTGACATTCATGTCAGAATATAGAGTGCTTCTAAGAATTAGCAGACATCTCTGAATAAAGAACTCGTCTATAACATTCTTGTTTATCTGAATTTTCCCCGCTTGGTAGTATTGTGGGTAGAACGCTTGGATAAGAGACTGAGTGGTGGCATCAAGGTCACTGATTCTGATATAGACATTAGCACCCCAGGCGCTCTTTTTCAGTTCATTAGCAAAATCCGGGCTTACCACATCCAGCATTTGCAGCAGTGTCTGGTCTTTTTCTGGTAAAGCTTGTGGCGCAAGAACCGCGCAATGATGCTTGTCAGCCCATGCCTGAGCCTGGGTTGGGTAGAACGATGTGTTATATGCGCCAATTCCATGCAGGAAAATAATTACAGGGAGTTTATCTCCGCTTTTCACTGTTTTAGGCAGATAATAGATAAACTGACGGCCTTCCTCAGCCTCCACTGGCCCGAAATAATCTTTGGCCACAGATGGTGTAATGGTTGCAATAGCAACAAACAGAGTAAATAAAAGTTTCTTCATAATCTTATTTCTTTTTCACCGGCTCCGATGTCAAATCAACGCCAAGCTTCTGGAATATCTTGTGATCCACCTCACTGAGCATTACGCTGGTGTGCACCTGGCAGCCTTTCAGTTTAGGCAGCTGCTCCAGGGCGCGCTTGCAGTTTTCATCGCTGAGGCTGAGCATGGCAAGAGCCACAAGCACCTCATCAGTGTGCAGACGTGGGTTGCCTCCGTGCAGGTAACTAACCTTCATGTTCTGTATAGGCTCTATCATCTGCGCTGGTATGAGTTTAACGTCGTGGTCTATACCAGCAAGGTACTTGCAAGCATTAAGCAGAAGCGCTGCGCTTGCTCCAAGCAGTGATGATGTCTTGGATGTGATAATGGTGCCGTCGGCAAGCTGAATGGCGGCAGAAGGCATACCAGTCTGCTCCGCCCGCTCTTTAGCTATTGCCACTATAGGACGGTTAGCAGGAGAAATTTTAGCCTGCTGCATAAGCAGCTTTATCTTGTTAAGCTCGTTCTCCTTTGCCTTGCCCTCTGCAAATCTGCCTAATGTGGTGTAGTAGCGGCGTATGATCTCCTGATTAGATGCTTCACAGCATGCGGCATCATCAAATATGCAGAAACCAGCC
>JAEEGL014886317.1_pt1 | contig 16345 bp, 27 predicted proteins | sample 9134231 | NCBI WGS metagenome assembly JAEEGL01 (sample SAMN16246548, study PRJNA631951) | gut metagenome | biome: gut microbiome; feature: rumen; material: fiber-attached | host: Bos | place: Iran: Karaj | collected 2018-10
AGATTGAATTACTCCATAATAGGTTCCATCCCGAAGAGCCTTAATAGCCATTTCGGTAAAAACTTTAGGTAAGTTCGCACTGTCAATAAAATTCATTGCGCTATTATACTTTTTCTTTATATACACTTCGGAGAGAGATTTACCAAAACTTGGATTAGGAATTAATAAACCTGTATATTTCAGTAAAGTAGCATAGTGCAAAAGAATCCTTTGATAAAAGCCACCACGAGAGAAATAATGTCTTGACAAATCAATTTTCGCAAGAAGCGAATTTGAATCAATAATCTGGTCAATCTCCTCTGGAGAATAATTTCTCTTTTTCCACCGCATTCTAAAACTAGAAAAACTACTTTCAGAATAACTATTATCATTAGTGGCTATCATTTGGTCAGTTGCTTTAGTAAAAGAAGCTAGACGTTCTTTTTGTTTTTCGTCCATCTATCTTCCTCCCGTAAAGAAAACTAATTTACGATTCCCCGTCCGACGCCGATGCGTAGATGAATAGTGTTCCTCTTCAAGCTCTTTAATCCGCCATAATCCATAAGAAAAAGAGGAATACTTATCTTTAGGAAAACGGCTATTAATTCTTTCAAGGACTATGTCTAAGCTCGCGCCAGTCCGTTTCAACCGCAAATTACTCATTTCTTCAAAAAGTTTAGTTGTCATTTCGTGAGGCATAAGTCGCATAACTCTTTGCTCAGTAGTCATTCTTTGACCAATTTTAGTTGCTAACAGAGCACTTTTTGCCTCTTGTTCTTTAATCAAGAATCTTACTAGACCACTAGTAAGTCTTGAATAACAATTGCCGTGAATTTTAGAGTTTAAAGCGGAATTAGCTTTAATACCATAAAGAATCCTCGGCGCATCTTTTGGTTGTATTAATTTATAATTATCATCATTAATAAAGCCATAGGCCGGCAGCACGTTTCCTTTCTCATCAATTTGTGGCTTAATCATTTCATCAGCTAAGCCAACACCTAAACCATTAGTATCTATAACAACTTCGCGCGGATTAAAAGCAACTATTATTTTCTTTAAATCTACCGCTTGTATAGAGAATGGTTTAGTTTGAGGAGTTCTTCCGAGAACAATTAAATTAACAAGAGTACTATAGAACTTATTGTTAACTACATTGACTCGAAAAACGCAAACTGCCGTTTGGTCAGAAATGCGACCTACGTCCACTGATATTAAGTAGAATTGTTCTGACTCTGGTCTATTAATTGCGTGCGTTTCAGGATTTTTTATTTTACGATATTTAGAAAGTTTTTCATATGAAAACCAAGCTTCTTCACTTGACCCTTGCCATAAACTTAAATATTCGGTTGCAAAAGACTCTGCATTGTATGAAGGACTCATTTTCAATTTATTAATATATTGTTTATCAATAAGTCCATGCATTGCAGGTAATCGCCAGTCACACCCAAACATAAAGGCGTGCTCTGGGTCAATAATTGCATTTTCAAAAGTATCAATTAAACGCTCATAGGCAAAAGAAGTTTTATTACCTGCAGAAGTAGTGGCAATAATTTGCTGATTGGGTTCTTTTTCATTAACCGTATTATTTGGTAAACGACGAGAAACGTTAACTAAAGGAATAACTACTGAGTTAATTGCCTCTTCATCACCATCTCGAATCTCATCTACCATACCACCATGTCTACGACCACCACGGGCCGCATCTCCAGCAAGTACAACGTCTAATTGAGACCCGTTTCTAAATCGTAAAGTAACATAATCCTTACCAAAGTTACCAGGATATTCTTTTAATTCAGAACCAACCACTTCCTTTTTTAATAAAGGCCAGTGGTCATAAATTTCATATATTTTTTCTTTTGTAATTTGCGCTGCTTGTTGTTTGGTGTTGGCGCAAATAAATACCTTTCTTCCCGGTATAAATACGCATTGAAGAAAGAAAGCTAAAATTGTAATAAAAGATTTACTGAAGGCTCGCGGCGCAGTAATGAATACATCTTTAAAGCGCATTAAAATTCTTAAAGTAAAGCGCTGGTAAAAGAAAAGACTAAATTCTGAATCAATGGGGCGGATTAAATCTAGATAGTAATCTGGATAGGCAGTAAAAAGTTGTACCCATTTTTGTAAATCGGTCTTATGCCTTTCCAAATACTCATTAGTTATAACCGCACCCTTTTCAAGCTCAATCCCTTCTCTTTCCGCATGCTCAACAAAATCTTCAGTTAGTAACTCCTGGCGCGCACTTAAAATAACTTTTTTTCGTTTTTCCTGCATTACGCACCCCCATTACTAAGGTCTGCTTCAAAGTCATCATCTTTAAATAGCTGCTCAAAGCCTTCATTTTCATATTCGTCGTAACTATCTACATCTTGGTCTAAATCGTAGTAGTTTTCTAGCTCAGCCGCAGTCTTCAAAGATTGAATACGTTGAGTTATCTCATCTCCTATTCCAGACTCATTCGTATATAGGCGTTGATTCCAACTCTGTATGTTTTTAATAGTTTCATCAACTACATCTCTAGTTTCTCCATCATAGAAGGGATTTACAAATCCTCTTTTTTCTAACCAGCGACAAAGTTCACCCATAGATTCAAAGTCACTAGCATTCTTTACATTCTTCGGAGTAAATTCACCAGTTTTAACTAACTTATCATAAGAAGCGAGTAACTTATCGAAATCCTCGCCTTCTTGAATACGACGGTCTATCTCACAAGAAATTTTACAAATCTTTAATGCTTGGTCACCCTGGAGCGCACCATTAATATTCTGAGTCATTAATAACCCATCATATAGCTGCTCTAAATATCTTAGCTCTTCTTCGTCATAGTTCATACCCCATTTTTCTTGAAGTTTACGTCTCTCTTCATCTCCAAGAATAGGTACTACATCTATTAATGCTCCACGTTCTTCCAATTCTTTATAAGCCTCATTATAAGCTCCCCAATCTATATTATCATATTCATCACTAAAGTAAATCATATTATAAGCTTTTAATAGACCGGCCGCAGTATTCGTAGTTCGAAGCTCTTCATATTTAGTTGGCTCAAAAGGTATATCTAAATATTGACAAATCCTATCCATCATTTCCCAAGAATAGTCCGCGGATTCTAACTTTTCAGCTAAACAATCTACACAAACATTCACATAGCCTGATGGAAAAAGAAAAGACTTTGTCCTAAGAAATGAAAAAGAGTCTTTCTCTCGGCCGCACTGCTCGCATTTCTTATTCTCAAAGTCTATATCAAATTTTGGTTGTAAAGGCATTAGTGGTTACCCTTAGTCGCAGCTTTTAGGAGTCTACGCAGATTGCGGCCTTGCACTCTATTGAGCGCATATATCTTTTCAACTACTTCTTCCATCAATTCTTCGGTCGGGCGCACACTAAGTAAAACACCTGTGTCTTCACCCTCCTCTTGTTCTTCTGAAGTAAGTTTAACCCCTAAAATTTTACAAACCCCAACAAATTCTTGAGGCTCTAACTGCGTAAGTAAACTAACATTATCTTTAACTAATTTACTAACTTCTCTCATTGTCTCTCCTAATTTCCATAACAATTACGGACCCGCGCACTACTTCTTTTTTCTAGCCAGCTTCTCGCACTTCTTACATCTATTTTGAAATCCGTCTTTTGACCTAGCTTTTCTAACCCAGTTACGACTATCTAAAAGTAAAATTCTTCCGCAATCGGTACATTTCTTAAAGTTTTCTGGGAAGAAGCAATTCTCAATTGTATCCTTATGAAGTTCCGCAGCTTCATTAATTTTCACAATAATCTTTTGTCTAAAAATAGTACTTATATAGTTCGCAGTATAGCTTTTTCCATATTTCTTATTTATATAGTCCGCTATATCTGAGTTTTTAACGTGCTTTTCTTTTAGGCGCAGAATTTCAATTTGCAATTCAGATAAATCCGCAATCGACTCATAAAAGTCTAAAGTCTTAAGTAAATCCTCTAAGTTGTTCTCAATTGCGTGATTCTCACGGTGGCGCGCAAGTTGGTCATTAAAGTCGTCTTTAAATAAATATAACTGATATACCATTTCTAAATTTCTAAAGTCAATAACCATTTTCTGGTCTACTTTTTTCTTATCCCAGACCAACTTATTAATTTTTTCTAGTTGTTCTTCCGTAAGTTGCGCGGGGTCGAAATCTTTGTTAAAAATGACCTTCCCTAATGACCCGGCCGCCAAACCTAATGGTAATACCTCAACCTCACAGTCAAACGCAATTCCTTTATCATAGTGGCTAAAAATTGATTGGTGTATATTTAAAGTCGTCTTATATGAGTCCTGTAATGTAAATTGCTCCCTTCTCAACTCAATCAGTTCGTGTCTCTTCTTTAAATACTTATATTGATTTAAGCTTTGTGCCTTCTCTTCAATGCGCGCACGGTCTTCTTCACTAAATCTCTTCAGTAATTCGTCCCGTGGCGGCTTATCTCTTCTTCCAACCTTCAGCTCATAATAATTAATCAAAAGGTCAATCTCATCAATCGTCCTCCAAAGGTCTTCAAAAATCCTTACCATATACGGCGGCGCGCACTTCCTCACATCACTTCTATCAAACACCACTCTTGGCTTCTTAATCAACGTCGCTTCATTCAACGATTTAATCTGTATATTCGATAGTGCCGGATTCTCCATTATCGACTCTAACGAGTCCACTTCATCCTTCTTGCTCCATTTTGTATCTAGCTCTACGTCTGCTCCGAGCGCATTACCTCCTTTGACTTTTCCCCAAAGTAAGTAGTTCGCAATCGTTTCAGCTTCTGCATTAGTCAAATCCGTAAATTGCACTATATATGTATCTATAAAGTTCTTTCTTTCCTCTGCTGTCTCCAGTGAGAAATCTAATTTCAATCTATTCATATATGTACAAGTCCTCCTACTCTTTTATTATATCCCAATTCCCGGGCGAAGTCAAATTTCCACGTCCTTTCCCTATACAAGCTGAAATTTGACAAAACTTCAATTTTCTCGTATAATATAATTGAAGATAAAAATAAATTAAATCAAATCTATTAATGCGAGGTATTTAAAATGACGAGACGTGAACGTTATATGGCGGTAATCAATGGAGAGATTACTCCGGAATTAATTGAAGAGTTTAAGGCTGAAATTGAGAAAATGGATAAGATTAATAAGGAAAGGAAAGAGACAATTACGCCCCACCAGATGGAGAATGAGGAGATTAAGGGTGCAATTAAGGCTTTCTTTGAAGATGCGACTGAACCCCACTTTATCGAGGAAATTGTCGAGGTTGCGAAGGAAGTTGATGAGGGGATTACGAGACAGAGAACGAGCTCGTTGTGTAAGCAACTGGTTGATGAGGGGTTCCTGAGTGTAGAGGATGTGAGAGTTAAGAATAAAGGGCTGAGGAAGCTGTATACGAGGGTTTGAGAAGAGAAAGGGGAGCTGAGGAGCTCTTCTTTTTTTTTGGTTCGATTTTTTACTTCGTGGGGATAATGTAGCACCCCCGCCCGTCGAATTGTCAGACAATTTCGAATTTTCCGACAAATAACCCTCCACTGACTGGCGGTCAGTAAAAAATTGCATTTTATCGCGCAAGGGTACTATTTTACTTTTTTCCAATTTCTACCAATAACAGAAGGCAGGCGGGTACTAAAAATTATACTCAGAGTTTAAAAAAAATAGGGCGGATTGTACTGAAAAAAAAACATTATGTTTTACCATATTTTAGGTAATTTGGTATTGTTTTGGTAATTGACTTGTGATATTCTTTAGTCAAGTTAAAAGACAAGCCGAACACGGCGGAAAGGAAAAAGACCATGAAGAAGAATGATGTAATTAAGGCAAGAAACGAGTATAAAGCGGAGTCAATCAAAATGGAAAATGCTGTATATACTCGGCCCGTACTCGGTGACGGTGTAGACCGTGGCCGCATTGGTAAAACTTTCGAAAGTGCTGTGAAATCCTACTTAGGAAACTTTTCCAAGGCGGCTATTAGCAAGCAAGGGAAAACAGATTGCACTATCACACTTGCAAACGGTAAACGTGTAAAGTGTGAGATTAAAAGCGGAGCGGGAGAGCTCGCAAGCGTAGACGCCAACGGCTTTATCAAATGGGGCTTTTCGCTCAATGGTATGATTATCTACGCACCGACCTACACACCCGAACGGCCAGTAGAAGCGCAAGCGTATGTATTTGACAATGCGCAAGAATTCATCAATGCGCTTGCAAGCATGAACCTTGTCAGATACAAGTATAGTACATCAATGAACCGTAAGCCAAAGGAAGCACGGTATCACGATAGAATCACAATCCAGAGCCTCGGCACGACAGGGCGCTATAATAAGATGTATGATTATTGCGAGGAGTGCGCTACATTGTTAGCCGACTGGCAAAGATAACAAACTGTAAAGGGCGAGGGCGAAAGCCCTCGCCGATAGCCAAAGCCAAAGAAGCAAAGAAAGGAATAAAGCCATGAGAACACACAAATATATAGAATTTTTCCAAGGGGAAATCGCTATCAGGAAAAACCTGGAAACTGGAAATTATCAGGTCGTCGAAAATATTCCAGGGTATAAAATTATCGTATGGAGCGACCACGGCAACACCGAACAAGACCTAAAGGACGCAAGAACAAAAGCAAAAGCGCTAATAAAATATGCAAGCATTTAAAAATAGCCAAAAGGCGGGACTGAAAAAAGTCCCGCCAAAATAATTACAAGCAATTAAACTAAAGTCACTATATAGTGACTTTTCTATTGTTTAGAATTGTCAGACTATTCTGACAACTTGAGACGTATAGAATTGTTCCAATGATTTTAAATATACAGAATTGTCAGACTATTTCGATAACTTGAGACGTATATAGTTGTCAGACTATTCTAACAACTTGAGACGTATAAAGTTATCAGACAATTCTAACTATTCAAGATGTATGCAATTGTCAGACTATTCTGACGATTTTATACGTCTCAAGTTGTCAGATTATTCAATTAATTTGAGACGTATATAGTTATCAGAATAGTCTGATAATTTGAGACGTATAAAGTTGTCAGACTATTCAGAATTGATTATTTGAGACGTACAACGTCTCCATGGTTAGCCGTGACTAACTGCCATATATATGGTAGTATAAAGTGTAAGGAGGAGATGGAAAGAAATGGAAATGACAGGATATGGAAAGACTATATACTTTGATATGGATGGCACTATTGCTGACCTGTACTGAGTTAATAACTGGTTAGCGGAGCTGCGAGCTGCGAATCCTGCGCCATACGAGGAAGCTGAGCCGCTGGTAAATTTTTACGGAGCTGCGTCTATAATTTCGAAGCTGGAAAAGCTTGGGTATAAATTTGGAATTATCAGCTGGCTTTCAAAAAATTCTGAAAAAGAATATGATAAAAAAGTTCGCAAAGCAAAAATGGAATGGTTACAGAAAAATGTACCTCTTCACTTCGACGAAATGCATATCGTGAAGTATGGCACCCGAAAAGATTACGTTGCAAAAGATAAATATGGAATTTTATTTGACGATGATGAAAGGGTCAGAGAAAAATGGCGTGGACTTTCCTTTAATCCGTGCGAAGTAGATATTCTAAAAAAGTTAGAAGAACTTTCCACATAATATATGTGGAAAATAGTTGAGACGTAAATACGTCTCAAAAAATAGTATTGACTACTTTCCTAAAATATATTATTATATAGAAAATAAAGAAGACATAAAAGAAAGGTGGAACCCAAAATGACAAACGAAGAAAAAAATAAATTTATGGAAAAACTTACCGCTTTAGAAAATCGCTGTTTTATTATTTGGATGACAGACCGCATGACTCGTGAGGACTGGACTATTTTAGAAAACATTGATAGAGAAATTCATGACATTGAAAATATGTTGAAACAGTCCTAAAATTAAATTGTTTTATAAATTTTCAAAAAATTAGAAAGGAATAAAAAATGGCAAAAATGAAAGTAATTCAAGCCACCGCAATTATGGATATTATTGCTAAAAATATTTGTGGTGTATATGGTATAGTTTCTATAGATGAAATGACAAAAAAAGTTAACGAACTTACTCGAAAAACTTTTCGCGATATTTGTTCTATCCTTAACATCGAAGAAATTGAAGAAGAATAACCAAATTGTCAGACAATTCTAAATTGTCTGACTTTTTATAAATTCTTTAGAGACGTATATACGTCTCATAATAAAACTTGATTTTTTCCTATATTTCGGTTATTATAATATTGTAAAAGAGATAAATAATAATTATAAAAATTCATGGTTTTCATTTTCCTTTCCTTAATAATTTTGAAGAAATTTTCCCAAAATTCAAGGGAAAATTTCTTCAAAGAATAATTGAGACGTATTTACGTCTCATAATTTCTCTTGAAAAATTTCCTATTAATGATATACTTAAGACAAGAAAAAAGAAAGGAGAAAAGAAAATGTATACTTACTATTTTGAAGATTTAGAAACAGGCGAAAACTTTTTCGTCGAATGTGAAACGATTGCCAAAGCAATCGACACTGCAAAAACTTATTTTCAGCGTCCAAGATTTCTTGGTATCGTAGATACTGAATGGGCGGAAATTATGGGATTTGATACGTATTAGAAAGGAGTAGAAAATGAAAATTCTGTTCACAAAGGCATCCGATAGTTATTGGTATAAAATTATTGATTGTACAACAATTGATGCTCTTTATCGTAATTCAAAAGGTTACGGAGTGATACTTGAAGAAAATGGATATACTAATGACAATATTTTTAAATATTGGGATGGTATGAAAAAAGAAGATGCCGAAATTATTAAAACAATTAAATATCACGCAATTATTTACGATGATTATGTTGAATAAATAAATTGTCAGACAATTCTGAATTGTCTGATTTCTTGTAATTGAGACGTATATACGTCTCACAAAAAAGTCTTGTATTTTTCGAAAATATATGTATAATAATAATTGAAAAAGAAAATGTAGAAAATTTTTCCTAAAATTTTTGGAAAAATATTTGATAAATTAAATATAATTTTATATATTATTCCGATAATATCCCATAATTATAGAAAGGAGATAGGGGAAAATGACAATGAAAGAAACAAATTTCAGAGATATTAATACAGTTGGAAAACTCCGTGATTTTCTAAAAGAAGTACCCGACAATACAGAATTATACATTAGCAGTGACGGTGATGGTACCATTGGAAAAATCAAAATTACTTATTGGAATTTTGAAAATTGGTCTATTAACAGTGAGGTAGAAATTGAAGTTGAAATTATCGGAGGATATTACTAATGTTAAATAAAATGAGAGAAAATTTCCTTTTGTTGGAAGTAAAAAAGTACCTCTTCATGGAAGGGATTTCCAACGATATGAAAGAAAAGATGTTGAATGAAGTCGGCGCGAGGGCAAGACAGGCACTCAAAAATGGAAAGATTAGTAGTGAATTTTTCTATAAATATTTTTTCGTATTTCATAAAGAACAAAAATATTGGCAAATTCATAAACATGAATTTAAAAAAGTTTTTAAAAAGTACTTGACAGATTAAAAGTTTCTAAAATCTATTTTCTCCAATAATGATAATAAATAAAAATAAGGTCAGACAATCCCGAATTGTCTGATTTTTATTCTATTGTTGAGACGTATATACGTCTCAAACATTTTCTTGACTTTGCCCTCTTCATCGTTTACAATAAAGATACGAAAGGAGATAAAAACAATGAAACAGATTTTCAATATGATTTTTACACTCGTTATCGTTTTTCTGCTCGTATGGTTCGCACTTTCGTATGTAGACATTCTTTGTAATAATCTTGACGGCGCGCAGTATGCGGATTGGAATATTATTGCTAAAGTTTTGGACATTTCAAAATAAAACTTGACAAAATTAAAATTTTATGATATAATAAATTATAAGATAAAAAAGAAAGGAAAATGAAAAATGTATATTGTAGTACTTTACAAGGCTAATATTGGTTGTGTACTTGATGGAAAAGAAAAAGTATTTAATAACTTATATACCGCAAAATGGTATAAAGGCAAATTAAATATAGGGTTTGCTAAACACAAAGGTTGCGCCGTTAAAGATTTAAGCGACTTTTATGTAATTGAAAGCATCGAAGTCGGTTGAAGTAATCAGACAATTCTAAATTGTCTGACTTCTATACTTGAGACGTATGTACGTCTCAAACATTTATTTGACTTTGTCCTCTTCATCACTTATAATAAAGATACAAAAGAGAACAGACTACAAAACAAAGAAAGAGAGGGAAACAAAATGATGCACTACTCCATTAAAACACTTGCCGATATGCTTTCTGACCACTGCATTCCGTTTGAAGTGACTACCGACGCAGACGGAAACGAAAATAATCAGATTTGGTATCCGTCTAAAGAGAATAAGGTTTGTGATGTAATTTGTCACAAGTATTCTTATGGATATGAACAGGGTCTACTTGAGATTATGGGATTGCTTACAGAAAACGAATCTGAAATTGATTCCGTTGCGGGTTGGCTCACTCCCGAAGATGTGTTTGAACGTATTTGGCGCCATTGGGTAGAGAATCATACTCGAGTACTTATTACTATGAAAGACGAAGAGAGTGATTATTAAATAAACAATATAAAAGATAAACTTTTTGTTTATCTTTTGGGTTGAGACGTATATACGTCTCAAATATTCACTTGACAAACCACACTCTATCGTTTACAATTAAGACAAGATAAAGGAAGAACCGAAAGGAGTTCAAAATGGCAGTTTCTAGAAAAGTAGAGAGAGAAATCATCAGAGAGGAATATCTGAAAGAAATCATTTCCCATTTTTTGGATAAAGATGAAGATGTTCTTCGTGTAAAGTCTAACGAAATCGCGATTCCAGTAGTTGGATGCGAGGGAAACGAAGACTTTTTGGTAATTACTGTAAAAGTTCCAACGGGCGCCAATAAAGGTACTGAACCTTACGATGGTTATGAAATGGCAAAAGACTATGAGATGAAGTTGGAAGAAAAAGAAAGGAAGAAAAAGGAAGATAAGGAAAAGAAAGAAAAGAAGAAAAAGAGAGATGAAGAAGTAAGAAAAAGAAAGAAAGAAATTGCCGAAAAAGGTAATTAATGGAAAGGGGTGAACAAAAGTTCGCCCCTTTTAGGTTGAGACGTATATACGTCTCAAGTTTTCACGCACAATTATCATTCTGTGATTGACATTCTTTATCTAATCGCTTATAATAAAGATGTCAGGAGGGAGAGTTAGAAACAAGGAACTACCGCCAAGAGGTACAGACGGAAACAAGACTTCTGATGATAAAAAAAACTTGGTTTTTTTATCAAAATCCCCTTGACAACCAAACAAATCCATGCTAAAATAAGGCATAAGATAAAGAAAGGGGTTCACTCCCTCAAGTGAAAGAAAGGTAACCAAATGACAAAGAGAGAATTTCTGAACGCAGTTATCGCACTGAATGACGAAGTCACTACCGAATTTGCCAAGGCGGAAATCGAAAAGATGGACGCTCGCAACGCAAGCCGTAAGGACAAGCCGTCGAAGAAGTCTGTCGAAAACGAACCCATCAAGGCAAAAATCGCAGAGGTTCTGACGGATACCCCGCAGACCGCAAGCGAAATCGCCTCCAAGGTCGAAATCTCGGTGCAGAAAGCGTCCGCCCTCCTCCGTCAGATGGAGTGCAAGGTAACCGAAGTCAAAGTGCCGAAGAAAGGAACGCAGAAAGCGTATAGCCTTTAAGGTCACAGGGTTTGCGGTCATCCTTTAAAACCGCACCTTTTATGGAAGTAATAGAAAAAAGTTGGTGCAATTCCAATAACTTCCAAATGATTAAGAAAACGTGACTCATGGTTTCCTCCTTTCTAAAAAGGGTTGGCAAAAATTGTCAGCCCTTTTTTCTTGCCAAAAATAAATTGTCAGAATATTCTGATAATTGCCCTCTTCATAGGTTGAGACGTATATACGTCTCAAGTTGCGCCGACACGAAAAAAGTACAAGAATATACAAGATTTTTTCAATTAACATATTGACAATTTGTTATTATTGCGTTAAAATGAGTTATCAGTTAAAGAGAGATGGAAAGGAGTTCCACCATGAACAAAATCGACAACCGCAAAAACTATTACCTCACAATCGACACCGAAACCACCAACGGATTTGATGACCCTATTGTATACGATATTGGCGGATGTATTCACGATAAAAAAGGTAACGTAATGGAAACTTTTTCCTTTATCGTATACGAAACTTTTTTCGGTATGTCTGACCTTATGCAGTCCGCATATTATGCAGAAAAAATCCCGATGTACAAAGAACAAATCGCAAACGGTGAACGCATCGTGAAACGTTATTCTTCCATTAAATGGTATATTGCCGACTTGTGCAAAAAATACAATGTAAAGGCAATTATTGCCCACAATATGCGGTTTGACTATCGTGCCACCACTCGCACACAAAGATACCTTACCAAGTCCAAGTATAGATATTTTCTTCCTTATGGTATCGAATTATGGGACACTTTGAAAATGGCACAGGACACCATTTGCAAACAGAAAACATATCAGAGATGGGCAAAAGCAAATGGATATGTGAAAAACAATGGCGGAGTCCGAGCCACCGCAGAAATTCTATATAGATATATTACAGGCGATTACAATTTTATTGAATCGCATACGGGTTTAGAAGATGTGTTGATTGAAAAGGAAATCTTTTCCAGATGTATGGCACAACACAAACCAATGCAGAAAAAATGTTTTGGTTGACAAGAAAGGGGTTTTATGTAAACCCCTTTTTTATTAGGGGTTGAGACGTATATACGTCTCAAGTTGCGGGTTGACGGATTCCATTGTATCGTTTATAATAAAGAAAAAGAGGAGGACAAGATAATGACAAAAGCAATTTACTTTGATATGGATGGAACAATCGCAAATTTCTATGGTGTAGATGGTTGGCTTGATGATTTAATTAATGAACGCACTCGCCCCTATGCACAGGCGCGCCCACTCGTTAATATGAACGCACTCGCGCGCCGTCTGAATAATTTACAGAAAAAAGGTTTCAAAATTGGTATTGTTAGTTGGCTTTCTAAAAGTGGCACAGAATCTTTTAACAAGGCAGTAACCGAAACAAAACTTGCGTGGCTTTCCAAACATTTACATTCTGTAAAGTGGGATGAAATTAAAATTGTACCCTATGGAGTGCCAAAGTCTGAAGTGGTAGAAAATTCCAATGGGATTCTGTTTGATGACGAAGAACCAAATAGAAAAAATTGGAAAGGTCAGGCTTTCGATGAAAGTAAAATTATGGAAATTCTCAAGGCGGTCGCGTAGGTCGCCTTTTAATAGGTTGAGACGTATGTACGTCTCAAATTCTCAATTGACTTCCTCTTCATTCCATGTTAATATTAATTATCAAATAAAGAAAGGAGAAAAAACAATGAATACTAAAGACATTTGCAGACATATTGATTATACACTTCTCAAAGCAACCGCAACAAAAGATGATATTTTCAATCTGTGCGAAAAGGCGATGGAAAATAATTGTGCATCCGTTTGTATTCCCTCTTCATTCGTAAAAGAAGTAAGAGAAAAATTCCCAAATCTTACCATTTGTACAGTAGTTGGTTTCCCTCTTGGAAATTCTACCACTTGCACCAAAACGGCAGAAACAATGCGCGCAGTTTATGACGGTGCAAACGAAATTGATATGGTTATCAATATTTCTAAACTGAAAGAAAGAGATTATAACTATATTCTTACAGAAATCAACGCAATTAAGAGTACCATTAATAAGAATATTCTGAAAGTTATCATTGAAACTTGCTATCTCACCAAAGAAGAAATCGCAATTGCAACACAGATTGTGGATTGCTCTTCCGCAGACTATGTAAAAACTTCCACAGGTTTTGGCACATACGGCGCGAGGGTTGAAGATGTAGAGATTATGATAAACAACATTAAAAATGGTACTAAGGTTAAGGCATCAGGCGGTATCCGTACCGAAGAAGATATGAGGAAATATTTGGAAATCGGTTGCGATAGAATTGGCGCAAGTACACTTCCACAGTAGATAGAAAGTAGTTGTCAGAAAATTCTGACGACTACTCTTTAGAGTTGAGACGTATGTACGTCTCAAGTCTTTAGTTGATTTCCTCTTCATTTCATGCTAATATTAGTTATAAGATAAAGAAAGGAGAAAAAAATATGAGATATGTTGACCATACAAGTGAAAAAATATTTCTCAAACTTCTTAATGCATATTTAGAAGAAGTATTTAAAAATAATGATAAGTGCAAACAATGCATTTTTAATCATAATGGAGAATTTTGTTTTTTCGCTTTTGATTGTGTAAAAGATAATTTCCGCTATTATAAAACAAAAAGAGATTGACATTCCCTTTTCATCGTGTTATAATAAAGAAAATAAAGAAAGGAAACAAATCAATGCAGATGACAGAAATTAGAGAAACAAAAAAGGAAGATTCCAAAGTAATAATCGTATTTACCAACTTACAGTATCTCACCCTTATTGGTCTGTTGGTTGCACAGTCGGTTGTAGGTGTAAATTTCTATATTGGACAGTTTGTCTATCTTGGCGCGAATCTGATTGCGGTTACTCGTAATTTTGTACTTCATCGCCCCGTTCCCGATAAAGTAAAAGATTGTTCTTGTCTTGGTGTGACTATTGGTCTTATCCTCTTTAACTTTTTCCTCTCTTAATAAGAAGGTTGTCAGAGTTTTCTGACAACTTTCTTCTATTTAATTTGAGACGTATGTACGTCTCAAAAAAGTTGTTGCAATTCTTCCTATAATGGTTTATACTTTACTTGTAAGTTAAGGAAGACACAAGGAGGTCACCCAATGGAAACAATTGTAATTTTTGACACTGAAACTACTTCCCTCGAAAAACCATATTGTTATAATATCGGTTATGTTATCGTTAATCCGTCTAACTGGCAAATCTTGGAAGAGAATGACTTTGTAGTTGAACAGATTTGGCATAATTCGGCCCTTTTCAATACCGCCCATTATGCTAATAAACGTCCGTTGTATGTTTCTCGTATGCGCGCCCGTTCCGTTGTTATGGATAAATTCGGATATATTTGTCAGAAAATGGTCAGGGATTTCCGCAAATATAACGTGGTAGGCGCTTATGCGTATAACTCTAATTTTGATGAAAGGGTATTCAACTTCAATTGTGAATGGTTCCGTTGCATTAATCCCTTTGATAATGTTCCAATTTATGACATTAGGGGATATGCGCACCACTTCATTTGTAACAATTCTAATTTTCAAAATTGGTGCGAAGCAAATACACGTTTTTCTGAAAGTGGCAACTATTCCACAACGGCAGAAACTGTTTACCAGTATTTGACAGATGATATTGATTTTTCAGAAGAACATACTGCGCTTAATGATAGCCGAATTGAAACAGAGATTTTAAAAGTATCGGCAGAAAATGGCGCTAAAATTGGAACAACTTATAAGGCGTTCCGCTCTCTCTCTCGCAACGTAGAAAAAACATTTACAATTAAGGATAAAAATAAAAACATCGTTTTTTCTACAACTTGCAACGGATATACATTCTATAAGAAAAGGGATACAATCCAGTTGAAATAAAATAAGGGAATAGTCAGATAATTCTGACTATTCTTTTGAGTTGAGACGTATATACGTCTCAAAATAATCCGCCGGCGCGCATAAAAATATCTAAATTCACTTGACTTTCTTCCCTTTATCCCTTATACTTACTATAGAAGATAAAGTACCCCAAACCAAAGGAGGCAAACAATGGCAGTATCTCGCAAGGTCGAACGTGAAATCATCCGCAAGTTGTATCTCGAAAAGGTCTCCCAGTTTTTGGCAGACAGTGGCGACGAGGTTTTGCTCGTCAAGTCCAACGAAATTGCAATCCCCGTTGTGGGTTGCGAGGGCAACGAGGATTTTCTCGTTGTTACGTTCAAAGTCCCTACAGGCGCAAACAAAGGCACAGAACCGTATGACGGTTACGAAATGGCGCAAGACTACAAAGTCAAACTTGAAACCGATGCCGAAAAGGCAAAGGCAAAAGCCGAAAAGAAGGCGAAGAAACAGGCGAAGGACGCCGAGGTCCGCAAGCGCAAGGCAGAGATTGCCGAAAAGAGTAAATAGAAATATTTACCAGGCGAGGGGAGTCAGTTGACTCCCCTTTTTTATTGTCAACTTGCGCGAGGTTGAGACGTAGTACGTCTCAATTCAGAATTTGTCAAATTTTCTAATGGTTCAGAATTTTCTGAATATTCTGACGATTCCAACTTCCAGAATTTTCCAGTTAAGCCAAAAATTTCCAGCGGTTCAACTTCCAAATTTTTCCATTTATGGAAGATTTTTCCAGTGCTTCCATAATTTACCAGTTGCGCTGTCAAA
>JAEEGL016872360.1_pt1 | contig 16345 bp, 6 predicted proteins | sample 9134231 | NCBI WGS metagenome assembly JAEEGL01 (sample SAMN16246548, study PRJNA631951) | gut metagenome | biome: gut microbiome; feature: rumen; material: fiber-attached | host: Bos | place: Iran: Karaj | collected 2018-10
TCCAGCCTGACGAGCCTTGACGTGAGGGGATTCAAGACGGAGAATGTGACGAACATGAACGCAATGTTCTATGGCTGTTCTGGCCTGACGAGCCTTGACGTGAGTGGTTTTAATACCAGCAAAGTAACAAATATGAGTTGGGTGTTCACTAGCTGTTCCAGCCTGAAGACTATCTATACAGACGACGGATGGAACACCGCACAGGTTCAGGATGGTGAAGGTATGTTCTCCGGCTGCTATCGCCTCGTGGGCGGCGCTGGCACAACTTATAATTCTGATCATAAAGATCACACCTACGCCCGTATTGATGGCGGTACGGACAATCCAGGCTATTTCACCCTGAAGGACGGATCTGGCATGGAAAGTTGCGATATGTCAGAGATTCCGACAGACAACGCCTATTATGCTGCAACGAGTTTTCTGTGTGAAAGAGGGGTACTTGATGGCTCTAAAGTTGAGGAAAAGTATAAGGTGGAAGAGATGCTGTTACGCCAGCATCTTGCGAATATCACTTTCCGTGGTCTCTTCACACTGAATGGCAGGGAAATACCCAGCACATTTGTCTCTGATCAGTATCCTGACATATATGATGACTTGAAATCCGACGCACCTTATTATCAGGCCGCAAAGACATTGCTTTATCTGGATTATGGTGACGGCATCACCCCGTTTGACCGTGACCGCGAAGGATTCTTGCCTGGTGATAACGAGGCACGCATCAATGTCTTGAAAGAATTAATGGAAGCCTTCAATATTAAGCCTGACATGGAAGGAACGGATAATCCATTCCCTAATGAGCCTAATATGGCCCACCTGTCAGAGACATCACCTATCAAGATGGGCTATGTGCGCCAAGCTGCCAAACTGGGCATTATAACGACAGAGAATGAAGAGTTCCGACCATACGCCGAATGTTCGCGTGGTGAGGCCTTCCTGATGCTGGCTCGTATCATTCAGAAGATCGAGGCAGAAGAAATTACTGATCCTAATCCGCAGGAGAGCGACTTCCTGGATCCAAACAGCGGAACGGGAACAGTAGATCCAAACGCGGAAGCATACGCTGTACTGAGCGACAATAACACCGTGCTGACATTCTATTATGACAATAAAAAGGCTGCGCGCAACGGAATGGATGTAGGGCCGTTTGACATCTATCCTTACCATCCATCATGGTACGGGCAGAGAGAAAACATTACCAATGTAGTCTTCGACGCCTCATTTGCTGGTTGTACCACGCTGACAAGCACGGCCTACTGGTTCTATCAACTTATGAATCTATCCTCCATCACTGGCATCAGCAACCTCAAAACGGACAATGTGAGATACATGACCAAGATGTTTTTTGAAAGTTCCAGCCTGAAGAGCCTTGACGTGACAGGGTTCAAGACGGACAAGGTGACAAACATGGGCAGTATGTTCTATGGCTGTTCCAACCTGACAAGCCTTGACGTAACGGGCTTCAAGACGGAAAAGGTGACGGACATGGGCAGTATGTTCTATGGCTGTTCCAGCCTGACAAGCCTTGACGTAACGGGCTTCGAAACGAATAATGTGACGAACATGGGCAGTATGTTCTATGGCTGTTCCAGCCTGACAAGCCTTGACGTAACGGGCTTCAATACGGACAATGTGACGGACATGGGCTATATGTTTTGGAACTGTCGCAGCCTGACGAGCCTTGATGTGACGGGCTTCAATACGGAAAAGGTGACGAACATGTTTGGTATGTTCTCTAGCTGTTCCAGCCTGACGAGCCTCGACGTGACGGGATTCAATACGGACAATGTGGTGTACATGGACTTTATGTTCGAAAGCTGTCGCAGCCTGACGAACCTTGACGTGACGGGATTCAAAACAGATAATGTTACGGACATGGGTGGTATGTTCTATTGTTGTTCCGGCCTGACGAGTCTTGACGTTAGAGGCTTCAAGACAGATAATGTGACGAACATGGACTATATGTTCGAAGGCTGTTCCAGCCTAACGAGCTTTGACATGAGGAGCTTCAAGACGGATAATGTTACGAGCATGCGCGAGATGTTCTATTACTGTTACGGCCTGAAGACTATCTATGTAGGCAAAGGATGGAGTACCGCAAAGGTTCAGGATGGTGAAAATATGTTCACAGGCTGCACGAGCCTCGTGGGCGGCGCTGGCACTGCTTACGATGCCAATCTAACCGACCACACCTATGCCCATATCGACGGCGGCACAGCTAATCCGGGCTACTTCACTGCGAAGGCGGGAGGCTCCGGCGATAAGTCCGAGGGCGACCTAAACGGCGACGGGAATGTGGACAACGCCGACATGGAGGTGCTTGTGAGTGTGGTGATGGGCGGCGACAAGGACAAGTTGGCCGACGCCGACCTGAACCACGATGGGAAAGTGGATGTCGCCGACATCGTGACGCTCGTGAACATGATCAGGAGCCAGGAATAACTAAACGAGGGTGTGTCAAAAGTGACACACCCTCAATCTCTGAGAACATCGTCTCACTCTGATATACTCGCCTATAAGTTCAATTCAGGATCATTTTCACGATAAGTACGATGTCGGCAGCATCTATCTTACCGTCGCCATTGATGTCGGCAGCCTCCTCATAAAACACATCAGGAGCCTGTCCCACTATATGTTTGGCAACGGCATCTACATCATCACCCGTCACATTTCCATCTCCATTAACATCACCTAATAATATCATGGGTATGGTCAGCGTTACTTCACCTTCCCATTCGCTCTCTACGACGTCGACAGTAGCCTTGTCATCTGGAATGGCAAGCCCCGTACCGGCAAGCAAGCCAGATACCAGTAAGGCTAAACACCTCTTATAAACACGTTTAATAAACATAAGCATCATGGATTAGGATTATTAATTCCAATTACCAATCTCACCACCGATGTCAATCTTCACCTTCTCCGGATTCTTGTCAAGTGTAACTGTGAGGGTATGACGATAGCCTGGCTTCAGAGAGATCTTCCCTTCCATCAGATAGCTTACCCCACTGACGATAACTTCTACCAATGGACGACGGCTCGTGATATTCTGAGGAACCACACAAGCAATGTACTCCGTTCTTGACTTTTTCAAGCATCGGATGGATGAGGTACCAGCATAATTATCCTTGGCCACATCACCAGTAGAAAGATTGACTGTAGCCTTGGCAACAGTGCTGTAGATATACACCTCAGCATCATTTGGTATATTGCCTTCAAAGTTGTCCCCTTTCTTCAGCTTCACCACTACACAGGAAAGCTTGTGAGCAAATTGCATCTTGACAGGTGAAGCCGAGGCTGAAACATTCGTAGCCGATGCCCAGAGGAAATCGCTAAGCGTATAATTTTTCGCCGTACTCTGATCTTCCTGCACGCTGAAACTGTAATCCTCCACATCGTTCACCGTTTCGGAATAGGGATAGTAGGCATAGACGTTGTGTTTACCATTATTCCAATAGACTTTTCGACTCGCCGCCCATGATGAACCATTATAAGTGAACAGCGCATTGTTCACCTCATTACCACCAAGCTGCAGGGCAGCATCAGCAGCCGTTACATAGACACCGACCTTGTCTGAATTCTCAAAGGCGGTTTCCGTGGCACGCGTTGCAGCACCATGGGGATGGATCATATCCAACACAATCTCATCCTGCTCAGGCACATTGCTCGTCACCTCATCCACGTCACTGTTCTGGCAGGCCGTGAATGCCATTGCGGCCATCAGCATGGCCATCTGCATGAATCTAACTCTTTTCATATCTTTACTTTTTATTCTTATTCTTGATATTGTTTAGGATTCTCCTGACACTATTGCCCATTTTCTTGCCACCGACAACACTTGGCATACGATGCTGGTTGCTGCCAGCATACGACGAGCCGCAGAAAGCCTCTCCTGCTGCGCGCGTCCCAGATGTAGAGCCCCATGCCTTGCTGTCGTGGGCGTAGAAGTAGTCCATCGAGAATCCTTCGCCCGCATAGTCAAAGATACGGCGCATGATGCTCAGACGGCTGGGGGCATTATAATATGGTATGCCATAGTTCATACACGAGTTCTGCTCCGGACGGAAGATGCCTCGCATATAACTGAAGCCGCCCTCAAAGACATCCACCTCATCGGAATAACGGGTATCGAACACAAAGTCGGCCCAGGGCACACTATGCAGACCACTGGTAGTAGACAAGTTGGCGTACCAGCCATCGCGATGCTTGGCTTCAATTTCACCCAAGACTCCGGATGGTGCCCATGCACTATAGATAATTTCCTCATCGCCCAACCGTCCGAAGCCATGACCACCAGCCTCATGCTGAACAACGCCACGGGTATCCTGAGGATAAGGACGGCTGCTCGGCGGACAGATGCTGATAGGTGATCCGTACCACTCATAGTAGGTCACGCCGCTATAGGCATCATTATTCGGCACGAGAATGATCAGTGAGCGCCAGAGATCGTCCTGTTTCAGCGGACTATGTGCCACAGCATAGTCTCTTACTTCATCGACCTCCGTCAAAAGCTGATTGCTGGTACACATCTGACCATCGTAGCCATAAAGCGTTCCGAAGTGGTTGTTGACGTAGGTATTCATCGTATTCACGCCCTTCTCCTGAGATAGTGGGAAGGTGACATACACGTTGAAGTAATCACGATGGCTCTTGTATGGCTCCAGATCGAAGAAATGCTCCGTCTGCTGTTTCACCAAGTTCAGATAATTGCCGTTCGAAATGTCCTCCCCATCGTAACCATCACCCATGAATACAATATCAATACCACGTCCTTTCGAATGCGTCTGAAGGGCGATATAACTATCTTCCTCCTGCTCATAGTCATATTGTGACACCACACAGAACGTACGATAGTTTTCTGATGGCATCTTGAAGATGATGCTGTCGCTGCGGTTTCCACTGCCATGTGCCATCTGCTTGAATGTGAGCGTCAACTCACTCTTGCCCTTGCCACTGGTTTTAGAAAGTGTTACCCAGTCTGGACAGCGATCTACCTGCCAGGCACCATCTGCATTCAGTATGAGTTGTTCAGTATGAGCCGTGTTCAGGGCATTGGCCTGCATCGGGCGGCAGACGAAATTGGAGTATTCCGCGATACGCTTGAACTCTTTCCACCCCGGGGCCTCACGATATTTCTCTACAGATCCTTTAGGTACCTCAACGGTGAAGTTATCTTTGGGGACACCCAAGAAAGCATCGCCACGCACCACCGGAGGCTCTGGGTTCTCGCAGACAATACTATTCAGACTGTAACACTCATAGAATGCCTTGTCTTCTATCAATTCCACATTTTTAGGCAAAACAATCCCAGTAAGTGCAGAACAGCCTCGGAAGCACTCTGCAGAAACACGCGGCACGTTTTCGGCGAAACGCTGCGTACCTGTCAAGTATTTACAACCCTCAAAGGCTCCATTGTCAACGATTCGCAGGCGCTCGTTAAATACAACATGCGATATCTTAGTATTCTGGAAAGAGCAAACGCCAAGTTTTGTAAGATTTTGTGGCAGGACTAACTCGCCTGACAGAGGAACGTTACGGAATGCAATCCCCTTAATCTCTTTGACACCATCGTGGAACTCCACCTGAGAGCATCCTATATCCCTAAAACCATCTACTTCGGTCACGCATCTTGGAATTACCAGCGTACCAGTCACTTCGCCATAATCCCACAAGCCTGTCACTTTCTTAACAGAAGATGGGAAATGAAGTGTTCCAGAAAACCTTCCACAAGGGCCGTCTATTTCCTCCAGACCGTCAGGTAATAGCAGTTCACCACTAAGTCCATTACCATAGAACGCTTCTTCCATAATTTTCAATGTAGAAGGCAATGTCAGAGTGCCACGTAGTTTATTGCCCCAAAAGGCACACTGTCTCAACTCCGTCACACCTTCTGGAATCGTCAGAGAACCTATAAGAGCACATCCTTCAAATGCATGATAGTCAATTTTCCAGATTCCCTTTGCCGGAAATACAAAATGCTGTAAATGGGTAAGCATGTCAAATCCACTTAATATCCCGTCTTCCATCTCCACTTCTAACATATTTACATTCTGCAATGCTTTAAGATTATCATGAATGAATGAACGGTCATCAGCATTCATTGGACCTACGACTTTAAGATTCCGTAATAATTCATAGTCTCTGCACACCTTATCCACCTCTACCTTTAATGTTCCTGCCTCCTTCAGGGTGACGATGGTGTACTGACGCACCAGACCGTCATGCAACTGCGGGTCATCCACCCATGCAATAATATCATCTGCAGCCAACACGAACTCATAGTTGCCTGTGTCAGTACGTTTGTTGACGGTAATGGTCATGTTATGCATCTTACCACTCTGATAAGTGATGGCGGCATCCTTCACCAGTTGATAGGTCTGGCCAGCGACAGTGACACTGGCGATGACTTTCTTGGCAGCGACAGTCTGCGGAAATACAATTGCCCTCCATGTGTTATTATATAAAAGAGGTGTGATGGAGGTCGCCTTTGCATCGTCAGACACCGTGGTGGCTCCCGTGGCAAGGTTAACGGAACCCGCAAGGATGGTATTCTCTATTTGTACCGTCTTTGCCAGATTTGTCCACTCTGCGGCCTCAAAGCCCGTACCCATTTCAAGAGTGACAGTGACTCCTGCCATGAGATGTTTGTACTGCAGATTAATGGTCTCAGTCGTCGGAGACACCCTTTCAGTCTTTGCCCTGAGCAGGTCACTGGCCTCATATCCAGCAGAACCGGTGGTCGTAGCGTCACTGTCCTGATGACGGCTGACAGCAAAAGTATAATCAGTTACGTTTTGCATCGACTGGTCGAAGGGATAGTATCCATAGAAATCGGCAGGAGTCTGACTATTCGCCCAATACAGCTGATAGTTGGCCGTCCATTTCGCTCCATCGTATGTAAATTTGACGTTGTTTCCACGGTTACCTTTTAGGGCCAGTTCACCAGGGGTGCCGTCTCTGTCGTAGTCCACCACAAAAATGCCCACAGCATCACCTTGCACAAAACCGTTATCGATGGTGGCACGGGTATTAGCAGCCACGGGATAGGTGGATGCAATATTGATGGGCATACCTTCATCCATTATAACAGTCTGAGTGGTAATATCCTCAGAGCAAGCAACTAAAAGTGAAAAGGTGAAAAGGTTAAAAATTGAAGATTTCTTTATCATCGGTTACCTCCTTTCTTCTTTAAATAATCCAGCGGTGAGCCTTTTCGGATGATTGGCATCTGCAAGTGCATCGCCCCATCGGCACTGCCATTGCCTCCAGAACGTGTCAGGAATTTCTCACCCATTGCCCGGCTGTCCTTGCTGACAAAGGTCTCAAAGTCGAACGTACCCCCGCTATACTCCATAATACGCTCCACGATGGCCTGACGTGAGATGGTACTATAATAAGGTACGTTATTATTCATACACGAATTGACTTCTGAGCGATAGATGCCTTGACCATGCATATATGCTCCCTCATAGATATCCACAATGTCGCCGTATCGCGAGTCGAAGATAAGATGCGTCCAGTCTATCTCCTTATATCTGCCGTTAAGCGACAAGTTTCTGTACCAGCCAAGAGCCTTGTCTGCGGCCACATGATCTGCATGGGCACAACAGATGCAGGGGCATGTCCAAATATTATCACGGTGATATACATACTCATCGCCTAGCTTTCCAAAACCGTGACCACCAGCCTCGTGCTGAATCAGACCACGATAGTCGTTCGGATAGTCAAATCTGCTATGAGGCACGAATGCGATGGCAGCACCACTGCCATACAAAGCAGTTACACCTTCGTAGGCATCATCATTAGGTACACAGATGATGAGGCTCTGGTTAACGTTTGCACCAGTAATGGCCGAATTTGTAACATCATTCAACACATAGTTGAACACATCAATGTCTTTGATGCCTAAACGCCCGTTAGCCCCAGAGCCGTATGTAGTACCGAATTTTGTCTGTCGCCAGATATTAACGTTTGAACAAACACCACTCTCATAACTCATGGCGAAGTCGGCATATACATTAAAGTATTCCTTATAAGTTTTATATGGCTCAACTGCAAAGAAATACTCCATGCCCTCCTTCATATCCTCAAGGAACGAGCCTTTGGCGATATCCTCTGCATCGTAGCCATCGCCTACGAAGACAATGTTGATACCCTTACCCTTCGTGGCCTTTTGCAACTGGGTCTGACTATCCTCGTCATATTCATAATTGAACTGCTTCACATCATAGTCACAGGTAATGGCGTTGCCATTCTCATCGGTTTTGTCGGTAAGCTTAAAGACGATTTTACCCTCACGATCAGCAGAGCCATGAGCCAAAGCATCGATGGTGACTGTCATTTCTGTCTTCTTGAAGCCACTGGTCTTTGACGGGTGAATCCAGTCTGGGCAGCTGCTTATCTTCCAATTGCCGTCGCTATTCAGAACTATGGTGCGGGTATTGCTCTTATTGAGCAGTTTGGCCTGCATAGGACGGCAAACAAAGTTCTGATAGGCAGAAATACGTTTGAACTCTTTCCACCCTGCGGCATTGCGGTAGGCATCCACAGAACCCTCTGGAACGACCAATGCGCACTCGTTCTTCTCCACGCCATTGAAAGCATTACCTGCCAATACTGGAGGTTCAGGGTTCAGACATTGCACATAGTAAAGAGATCGACAGCCATTAAATGCCCCGTCCTTGATTTCTTGAAGATTTTTGGGAAGGATTACGGCCTCTAGTTTCTCACATTCATTAAATGCATCATGTTGAATCTGAATAACAGAAGATGGAATGTACAACGTATCTTGTAAATAACGGCATCCTCGGAAAGAACTTTCAATAATCATCTCTAACCCTTCTGGCAAACCAACATGAGATATTCTTGTACCAGCAAAGGCCCCATGGTCAATTTTCCGTAATGTAGAAGGTAATGAAATATCCCCACACAAACTTGACATGCCGTTGAAAGCATCACCGCCAATCTCTTCTACCCCCTCTGGGAAAATGATAGATGCTGGCTGTCCGCCAAGACCATTGACTTTCTTCACACCTTGAGGAATTTGAACCACCTTGGCGGTCATATTGGGAGCAAAAGCTTTATTAACCACATCAAGGCCTTCTGGGATATGTATCTGTCCTGTCAGGAACTCACACCCACCGAAAGCATTATCGCCCAAATAGATCATTTTTTCCGGCAATACCACTTCACCCGAGAGAGCCGTTCCTCCGAAAGCGCCATCAGCAATATAAACTACTGTAGAGGGTATATACAACTCTCCAGAGAGCGCTGGTGTCTGTGAGTCGTAGAAACCGCTGGTGCCTCCGAAAGTGCCATAGATATACTTCAGTCCCTCTGGGAATATCAGAGACCCACGGAGGTTAGAACCCTCAAAACTACAGATGCCTTTTACGCTATCAGGCCATACGATGTAAGAAAGATAGTACATCATATTCATACTGGGTATCCAATCGTCATCGACCTCCTTGAATCCATAAGGTATATCACCCCAACCACTTTCCCAATATCTAATGCGAATATCCTTAGTGCGCAGTTCCTTCATGTTAAGGGCTTCTACGCCCTTCATTTTTTCCCTAATATAGTCGAAACTCGGGTTCCCCTTGATTGTACCAGTAAGCTTGAGATTGACAATCTCTGCAGGATCGAGTTTCATGCCCTCAATGATATCACCAAGATATTCTCCCTCTTCCACATTAATCGTGATATATTCACGGGCTGCACCGTTATGGCTCTCTTTATCATTCTCCCAGGGAGTGATAGCTTCACTGATGAGCGAGAACTCATAGTCGCCAGCCGGCTCTCGCTTGTCAACCTTAATGGTGAACTTATGCAACTTGCCTGGCTGCAATGTAGTCTGGCTACTGCGTTTGAACTCATAACTGGTGCCATCGACGGTGATATTAAGCAACAGTTTATTGGCAGCAATGGTCTGTGGTGCTACGACTGCCCTCCAGGCCGAACCATTTTGCTGTGGAATGATGGTCTTGACCGTCTCATCCGCAAGCGAAACAGCACCTGTAGATAAGTTGACCTGAGTATTCACCCGTGTATTCTCAATCAATACGACCTTCTGCAATGTATTCCAACTGTCTGCTGTAAAGCCACTGCCCTGTTCAAGGATCACCTGCATGCCGGCCATCAAGTGCCGATGCTTCAGATTGATAGTATTGCCAGGAGCCACATTCTCTGCCTTAGCCCAGAGGAAATCACTGGCTTCATAGCCAGATAACACCTCACCATCGGCCTCACCCTGCTGCTTCTCACGGATTGTCACAGGGAAGGCCTCTACAGAAGACAGACTACTGTTGAACGGATAGTAGCTATAGGCATCCACACTGGTGCTGAGGTCTTTCCAGTAAAGGTCGAAGGCTCCAGTCCAAAGGCCAGACTCAGCATCGTATGTGAACTTCACGTTGTCGGCGTGGTTGCCTTCGGCCTTTAATGCCACAGCATTGCCACCATCACGGTTCACGATGAACACGCCGATATTGTCACCATCGGCAAAGCCACCGTCGTTGGCACGAGTGACATACTCTTGCTGCACCTCACCATGGATGTCTATCCTAACCCTCTTTCCTGCATCCTGCTGCAATGATTCATGCTCACTGCACCCTGCCATCAACAATAGCGCTGCACTAAAGGCTAATGGATAATAAATAATGGATAATTTACTCAAATATCTTTTCATACTTCATTCTTCACTTTTCACTTCTACTGTACCGTTCCTCCGAAATCCTCTCCAGAGTCCTCCCATCCGCCGATAGTCACACTGATACCGCCGGAAGTCTTCTTTAGCGTGGCTGTCATAGTATAGAGTCTGCCCCTATCACAATACTTGCTGAAACCCAGATCGTATTCCACATTGTTCCATACCACTGTGAGTTTTCTGATCTCCTGGGGTACCACGATGGCGCTGAACGAAAGGGCACTTGTGGCATACGCCTTGATGCTGCCAATAGATCCGGAGGTCCTTACCTCACCGTTCTCGAGGTTGACATTTGCTTGCATATATACATTATTAACATGCACACTCAGATTTCCTTGCTTCAGTTCGTCTTCAGAAAATCCATCACCCGCCTTGACATTTACAACAATATTGGTCATTCCATGATGTAATACTGGCTTGGGGAATCCGCCAACAGGATGCGACCAAGAATTTCCATATAGGAAATCACTCGCCACGTAAGCCTCTTTAATACTCTGGTCTTTCTTCACCGTAAACGGCACAGCCCTGGCATCCTTGACATTTTCATTGTATGGATAATAGGCCAGGAAGGCTGCACTGGTGTAATTGTCTTTCCATTGCAATACATTTTCTGAGTTCCATTTGGTACCGTCGAAAGTCAGGCATGCATTATCAATATAGTTACCCGATGACTTTAAGCCGTCGTAAGCAACATACACACCAACCTTTGAGCCTTTGGACAGGGTTATTGGTGTAGCCGCCATTGCACATTCTCCCGTCAGCAACACCATTGTCATCAACATGAATATTACTCTTATCCTCATATCCTTTTCACTATTTTCTTGTTAATCTGTGTAATCTGTGGCTCTTTTCACTCTTCCGGCAGTTCCATCTTGTCACTGGCGACGAACTTATCAAATGTGTAGGTCTCACCAGCTGCCGTCAGGATACGCTTGACGATCTCCTCACGGCTGATCGTATTATAATAGTACACGTGAGCTGCTCCCATCACGCTCTGATTCTCAGAGCGGTAGGTGCTGCGGGCGTGATTCAGAGCTCCCTCATAGACATCCACATGATTGGCATACTTGTCATGGAAGATGAGGTGATACCAAGGCAGTTCTGTCATCTTCGAGGTGATGGAAACATTCTGCCACCATCCTTTCGACCGTGCCCAGTTGTAGTCATTTGTCATGTTACAACCAGAACAGCCACAGGCCTTCATAAACGTGAAGTGGTTCACATACTCAGGGCCGAGTTTACCAAAGCCTCGGCCGCCGAAATAGTGAAGAACGTCACCCTTCTGGTCGTAGGGATAAACATCTTCCGTCTTTCCAATCCAACTGAATGACAAACCATTATCCCAAAGGTCGGTATGATTGCCGTATGACTGGGTATTGCAGAGCACAAGGATGGCTGTCCTTTCATTAACAGACGTGCCATACGTCTTTGCATATTGCCACACCTTATCATTATTGTTACTGAATTTTGTCAGACCGCTCATGCCAGACTGCGGCGAGCAAGCGTATGCTGTAGATACAGTAAAGTAGTTACGATAGGTCTTATAAGGTTCGATGCTGAACAGATACTCCACCTGCTCCTTCATATCCGTCAGATACTGGCCAGAGGCGATGTCATCTGCTCCATAGCCCTCACCGACGATAAACAGAGGTATGGCGTTAGCCCCGGCTGAAGCCGTCTGGAGCGTCACGGCGGCATCCTCCTTATAGTCTGCACTTGCCACCTGACGGACAGAGGTATAGGTGGTATAGTCCTTGCCCTTCAGCTTAAACACAATCTTCCCCTCTCGGGTGTCACCGCCATTAGTACTGACAGTCACCGTCAACTCATCCTTATAGGATCCTGACATGGGAGATACTGTCACCCACGACGGACACTCGCTCACCTCCCAGTCGCCTTCGGCACGAAGGATGCCCTCACGAGTCACTCCCTTATCCAGGCAGATAATCTCCGGCACATTGAAGGCCAGTTCATGATAGGCAGTGATGTTCTGGAAGTCTTTCCATCCGTCGGCGTGGCGATAAGCCTCGACAGATGCTTCAGGAACTTCAAGTATGCATTTGTCCATATAGACACCCTCAAACGTCTCAGAACCAAGCACAGGAGGCTCCGGGTTCAGACAAATTACTGTCTGTAAACTGCCATTTCCCCAAAATGCCCTGTCGCCGATAATTTCCACGTACTTCCCGATTTTGACTTCACGCAAGAGGGGATTGGCAGAGAACAGATCATCTGTTATCGTCTCCAGCCTGGAAGGCAATGTGACTTTAGTGAGGTTGTTCTGGGTAAAGGCACCAGCTCCTAAGTCGAGACAGTTTTCTGGAATCGTCAGTTCGCCTTCAAGTGCCATCCAGCCAAAGGCTCCATTTCCAATGCGGTGCAGGCTTTGAGGGAGTTCTATTTGTGAGTACAAATAACAGCCGCCAAATGCACTATTACCTATTTCTTCCAAATCATCATTTAACTGAAGCGAAGACAATCTGATGCCATTAAAGGCATGTTCTCCGATAGTCTTATATCCTGCTGGTATCTTCAAGGCTATACGTTTCTTGAGAGACAAGCCACGGAAAATATCGTTGGGCAGTACCCTGAACCCTTGTGGCAGTTCTAATTCACCCATAAATGAGCCGTCACTTCCCAATTCCTTAAACATACTCTCCTGAAGGGACTTCAGTTTTGAGGGTATATGGAATGTTCCATAGAAATTGGGCGTTTCGCTAAAAGAATCTCCACCAATATATCGTATATTATCTGTCAGTTTCAATTCGCACTTAAAATCGCAATTATGGAACGAACCACAAATGCTATCCAGCGTTGACGGAAGAACTAACTCTACCCCATTATAAGCATTAAACGAGAAAGCGTTCCCTCCTATGTAGGTCACGCCGTCAGGAACCTCAAGCGTGGAGTACATCAACTCCATCCCGCTGAAGGCTTCATAGGCAATGCGCTTAATACTAGACGGCAGCACCATCGAGCGAATGGTTTTGTTGCAATAAAAAGCATTAGCAGGTATGCAGTTGTCTGCATAATAGTCATGCCAGTTACTATCGTAAAATTCATGACCCGTCCATGCATGAATAATAGTGACACCCTTCATATTCAGATGCTTCAGTTCTGGCATCTCGTCACGCATGAGATAGAAGTCTTCCGTTGTCAGCTCTCCCGTCACCTTCAGGTTCTGAATGGTCTTGTAGTCATACCCTGCTGCAGTAATGCTCTCTTTCAACTTTCCGATCTCCGGGCAATGCACTGTAACATACATCATGGCAGTGAACTGATGGCTCGACTCGTCGTTAGTCCATGGGGTGATGCCGTCATCCGTCACCTTGATCTCATAGTCGCCTGTATCCGCACTCTTGCTGACGGTCATGGTAAAGTTATGGAGCTTGCCACCCTGGTAATTCATCGCCTTACCCAGCTTATGGCTGTATGTCTTGCCATCGACGGTGATGCTCAGCAGCTGCTTGCCTGCGGAGACGGTCTGGGGAATGACCACGGCACGATAGTTGTCGCTGCTCTGAGGAGCCATTCGGATGACAGACACATTATTGCCGTCAACAGCCGTCGCACCGGTAGAGAGATTGACTGTTGCCTTAGGGACAGTATTTTCCACCAGCACGATCTTCTTCAGTTTGCTCCACTCCGTGTCCGTGATGCCGTCACCTTTATTTAATTGCACGCGCACGCCCGCAAGAATATGATTGTACTTCAATACAATCTGGCTGGTTGTGAACTCACTGGTTTTCTTGCCCCATAGCAGATCGCTCTGCTCATACCCGCCCAGATCGCCGTTCTGAGCTTCTGTGCTCTGGTCTGCCTGCACTTCAAAGGCATAGCTTGTGGGCGACTCGATGTAGTTTACGCCCGGATAATAGCCATAGACATCAATACCAGTCTGCTCGTCACGCCAATAGATAGCTGCCGGCGACGACCATCTGTGATTGTCGTCATCGTAGGCGAAGAGCACATTCTGGGCCCGATTGTCTGAGGCGCCAAGCTGTCCAGCCACGCCGCCCACACGGTCAACAATATAAATACCCATCTTGTCGCCGCCTACGAAACCGTAGTCGTTAGCCCTCGTCACGTTTTCCTGATCTATCTGTCCAGACAACTGAATAGGCTGTTGACTCTTTTCTCCGATTATACTCGTAATCTCTTCGCTGCAGGAACTCAGAGCCAGCAGCGCCAAAAGGCCGAGGATACATTGTTTGCAATATTGCATAGCTAGTTTAAATTAAAAGATGCCGCAAAGATACGAATAAATTTCGAAACGTACAAGAAAAACACGGATTTTTTTCGCGTGGTAATAACATGGCAACCTACTCAAGCTCCTGATGCGCTGAATTATGTGCAAGAAATAAATTCATTAAGCAAAATGACAAATAGATGCTCGAACCATCACTTTTACAACTATCTTATTCATATTTAGGATGTTAGATAGTGATGGCTAATACTTTGAAGCATCACTTAACCATCACTATTGAGGCATTTACTAGGATTATATGCCTTACCGAGTCAGGATTAAGATAGAAGTTTACAATAGTTTAGACAGTCTAAACTGCCAGTTTACTTAGCCTAAACTACCAGTTTACCTAGTCCAAACTGATAGTTCAAGCCATTTATGTGATTAATTAACTGCATGGTTTCCAATTGGTTAATCCATATTTTACCTCATTTTCATGCCATTTTAACATTGATTTAAGGCAAAACTGACGGTTATGTGACGGCTCAAAACATAAGCCGTCACACAGCATATATTTGATTATCAAAAAGTTAGATACAAAAGTGATGGCTTGTTATAAAAATGAAGATAAAATATGAAAAGGATATTGTGACATGTACAATCTCTGGCCGATAGGGATGTTCATTATGCTATCACTATCGGTGGAGAGGCAGAAGGTTAAAAAACGTTCATCGCGGCGACCATCCCTCCGAGCAGCACTTATGATACGACCCTGCTGGTAGTGTCGAAAATAGGCTGCACCTCGGAAATATCCAAAAATATTTGGTATTTCGCTCGATTTGCACTATCTTTGCAGCGCAATTCAACAATCTGCTTAATGAAAAGAACAGTATTATCAACTATCCTGCTGTGCATTGGTGTGATGATGATGGCACAGACGCCCTTCGGAAAAGGACAGCTGAAGGTCAGTAAGGTGGCACGGAATGCCGTGCGCATCCAGTATATGGCGGGCGATTGCAAATCACCCGCAACAAACAAGGGGGTATTACCTGCAAAGGAAGACCTGCCGGACTGGCTGTATGTGAAGCACGATGAAGTGGAGAGTCAGGACATCAGCACACTGATTGATGCAGAAGGGCAGACAATAACCATTAAGGATAAGAACGGCAAACCGGTATTCAAGGCTACACAGCATCAACTGATAGACGGTGTGGCAACGCTGTCCTTCGATTCGCCGGAGGATGAGTTTCTGTTCGGACTGGGACAGTTCCAGGACGGCTATAGCAATGTGCGCGGGCTCTCCCGCCGTCTGACACAGGTGAACACACAGATCTCGATGCCGATGGTGCTGTCGAACCTGGGCTACGGCGTGCTGTGGAATAACTATGGTATGACGGAGTTTAATCCAAGCGGACGGAACGTTCGCTTGGAGAGGAGTCAGGAGACAGGAGTCAGGA
>JAEEGL017023170.1_pt1 | contig 16345 bp, 15 predicted proteins | sample 9134231 | NCBI WGS metagenome assembly JAEEGL01 (sample SAMN16246548, study PRJNA631951) | gut metagenome | biome: gut microbiome; feature: rumen; material: fiber-attached | host: Bos | place: Iran: Karaj | collected 2018-10
ATTCGTTTTTTCAGTTGTCTTTGAGGCTAGGTGGGGAAGCGACGTTGACGGAAAGGGGAATTTTGCACTGATTTTGTTCTGTGGTTTGCTGTTTTTTAACCTCTTTTCTGAATGCATTGGGAGGGCGCCGACCCTAATATTGTACAATCCTGTTTATGTTAAAAAAGTTGTTTTCCCACTTGAGATCCTTCCAATCGTTGTAGTGTTAAGTGCTTTATTTAACTTTGCGCTTAGTTATGCGGTCTTTTTTATAGGCTATATATTTATTTATGGAATGCCAGGTTGGGGACTTTTTGCAGCTCCGTTATTTTTAATCCCGTTCGGTTTGCTTCTTTTAGGGATTTCATACTTTTTGGCATCGCTTGGGGTCTATGTCAGAGATTTAAATCAGATAATCGGCGTTGTAATTATGATTCTAATGTTTCTTAGCCCCATTTTTTACCCGCTAAGTGCATTACCTGAAGATTATCAGTGGTTAGTACAGCTTAGCCCTGTCACAATTATAATTGAAGCTGCTAGAGGGGTTGTGTTTGAAGAAGAGCTTCCAAATTTGGTGTTAATGGTGAGTTATACAGCTGTTTCAATTGCTGCGCTTGCACTTGGATACTTGTGGTTTAAGAAAACTCAAAAAGGATTTGCCGATGTCATCTGAATTTACAGTAAAAATAGAAGGGCTTAGTAAGGTTTATCCAATCTTTAAGAAGCCACAGGATCGCTTGAAACAGATGATCTGGAGGAGTCGTCGTACCTATTACGAAACATTCTGGGCTTTGCGTGATCTTAACCTCGAAATAAAAAAAGGCGAAACGTTAGGTATTTTAGGACGTAATGGAGCTGGAAAATCAACACTGCTTCAAATCATAGCAGGAACACTGAAGCCAACAGCTGGTACTGTTCAAACAAATGGAAGAATTGCTGCACTCTTAGAGCTTGGTGCTGGTTTTAATCCAGAGTTCTCTGGTGCAGAGAATGTTATCTTATCTGGTGCGATTCTTGGTATCAGTGAACAAGAGATGCGGGAACGGTATCAATCAATTTTGGATTTTGCAGATATCGGAAACTTCATCGATCAGCCAGTTAAAACTTATTCAAGTGGTATGTTTGCCAGACTTGCTTTTGCGGTGGCGAGTTCAATCGATCCTGCAATTCTAATCGTTGATGAAATCTTGGCTGTCGGTGATGCAAAGTTTCAAGGACGTTGCTTTAAGCGTTTGGAGGACTTAAAGGCGAGGGGAACAACTATTATTTTAGTTACTCATGCGCCAGAACAGGTCATTCAACACTGTTCGCGTGCCATATTAATTGATGGTGGACGTTTGATAGCAGAAGGCGCTCCAAAAGATGTAGTTAACCAGTATTTAGATCTCTTGTTTGGAAAACAGGAAGGAAAGCTAAAAAGGGAATCTGAAAAGGGACAGGAGCAGGTAATAGAGGGTAATTTTGGTGAATTCAAAGGAAACCAAACACTAGATGACTTGTTCTCCACTAGACCTTCTTACAATAAGTATGAATATCGCTGGGGTAATAAAAGCGCAGCTATCCTTGATTATTCAGTGTGTTTTGACGGTGAAAGATTTCCGAGTGCATACAAAAGCAAAGGATATTTAGAGCTTTTGGTTAAATGTGTTTTTTATAAAAAGGCTGTTAGACCAGTATTTGGCTTTGCTGTTAAAACCAAAGGTGGCCTTGAATTGTATAACACTAATTCCGAAGTTCAGGGGATAGATGTTTCTAAAGTTAAAACAGGGGAACCTTTTTTTGTATCATTTAAGTGGAACATAAATTTAGCACCTGGTGATTATTTTCTCTCAATCGGACTAGCTGATCTGGGTCTTGCCCCCGATCCTGTACCGCTGGATCGTCGTTATGATTCAATTCATATAAATGTTTTAGATTCTATATCGTATTACGGACTGACAGATTTCGATGTGAAAATCAATCTTGGTTAGGAGAAGTTTTGGATGACATTTATTGATTGCATCGATTATATCGGAACTTACGCTTTTGCTTTAAGCGGAATCAAGCTTGCTGCAACTAAAAAGTTCGATCTCTTCGGTGCATTTGTTGCTGGAGCTATCACAGCCATTGGCGGTGGAACGTTACGCGATCTGATTTTGGGGCTAACACCGTTTTGGATGCTCGATTACAGCTACCTTTTAATAACAGCAGTAGCTATGCTCTCTTATATTTTTCTTGGTAGATATTTTCATAGTATTACGGGGACACTCCCCATTTTTGATGCTATCGGTTTGGCCTTTTTTACTGTGGTTGGAATCCAAAAAAGTCTTGATGCAAGTTTTGCGGTTTGGGCTGCTATTATCATGGGTATGTTTACGGGGGCAGCTGGTGGAGTTCTTAGAGATATTCTCTTAAATGATCAACCGATGATCTTTAAGGAGGATATATATGCAACCGCATGCATCGTCGGTGGGATCGTTTTTGCCATTCTGGATGCCTTCGGTTGCCAGAGCTTTATTACTCAGCTGATCTGCGCCATCACGGTCTTTGTCGTGCGTTTGGTAGCCCTGAAATATAAGTGGCGACTGCCAGTTATGCGGAAGTTGTGAATTGGGGACGAATTAAGGACACTCATTGATTTGTCAAAAAAATCATTGACATACAAGACAAGAAATTCGATGCACATTATTAGCAGGTAGCAGGTAGCAGGTAGCAGGTAGCAGGTATGTTGTCGCATCGTCCCGATGCGACTTACCAGGTATCGTGCAATGATGAGTTATCGAAGGTTGTAGTTTTAAGCATCGTCTTATGACCATTGGGACTTACGTTTTAAGGTGAAACACCTAAGTCGCATCGGGACGATGCGACAACGTTTAAACATTATTGACACAAGATCAGAAGAATTCGATGACTATTTAGTCAGCAGTCAGCAGTCAGCAGTCAGCAGTCAGCAGTCAGCAGTCAGCAGTCAGCAGTCAGCAGTCAGCAGCAATCAGCAACCGCTGAAAATATGAGTGTCACCAAATTAGCAGGTAGTACAATAAGAAGAGTCTATATTTTTTATAGCACTCCTCCGGGGAGCGATGTGCGGTTGTGTCGTATACGGGGGTTGCTCACTACCTCCGCCTGACATTAATATGCCTCTTCAGAGCTATCATCAGTAAGCTGAAATCTACTATGAAAATCGTTTGCATCAACTATATTCTTTACAGCAATACCAACTGGAAAACCATATTCCATACCCTCAAAGGCTATTTCTTTTTCCTCTAGTCCAAAAATTTCAGAGAGTTTGACGGGTTTATATTCATCAGTTACTTCGATTAGCTCTCCCATAACTAACTTCTTATATACCCCTGTAGGGTTAAAGGCATCATCCAGCTCCATTAAAACAATACCATTTGGATTTACCCGTTCTTCAATTAACGTTACCTTTTCCCCTCTAATTTCTTTTGTTGAAGCGGCAGATTCCGTATGGATAAAAGACAACTTATCCTTTAGGTTTATTCTCACAATACCACAATCTACAAATTGACCACTATTATTTTTAGGATCTGGGTTAAGAAAGACATTAATTCTTCTTCCTTCAACAAAACATTTAGAACACTTTATCCATTCAGGAGGATCAGCTTCTTGAACTTCAATTTTTCCATCTTTGTAATCATAGGCAATTCCAAAAATTGTTACTCCATTTTCATCTTGGTTTGGAAAGTGCCAATGTACCCATTTTCCATCAGCATCCATTAGAATTGCCTCTTCATGGACTTCATTCTGCATAGTCCTTGTGACTGGATTATCAGCATTTAATACTCCGTTTTTGTCGATTTCACCAAAATTGGCACCGTTAACATAACCAGAAATAGCAGCTCCCCATTGGCCATATTCTTTTTCACGAGTGGTTAGGACCATAAACTTTCCAACAGGGGTATCTCCATCGTAAACGTCCAGTATCATAACATAAGAAGTCCCAACACTTGGGCATGAACCATTCTTAGTGACACTTGGCCATTCCTTACTTTCTTTCCTTCGACTAAGCATATCAGGGAAATTTTTGGAAGGGTTATGGCAAATTGGGACAGCCACTAGATATACTCCTAGAGCTTCAACGTTAAGGGCATACGGGGTATCGTGGAAGTCTGCCGAACTGAGAGATAGTATATTTGGTCCAACGCAGTAATTTTTCTGAAAATTCTCCAAGGCAGCATTAAAATTAGCTACTGGGTTGTCTTTTAAAGTATTGGCACCTAGTACTGGCACATGCATAGCACTTCGATATTCGTAACTATTGTGAAATACTGATTTTTTTGGATCTTCACCTTTGGCTCCCATTATTTACTCCATAAACATAAATACTTTCTCTATGGTGTAATTATACGCTTGAGTAGGTTTTACTCAAATTTATAAAACAAAAAATTCAAAATCGTTTACTAAGTTTTTAAGCTGTATTAGTTTTCACACTACGTTGGAAGCGATAGCTGACGTAGGTTTTCTCTAGAGCACCCGCTATGGGTTGCAGAAAGGAAAAGTTTTATGGCAAAGAAAATGTATTGGGAGGCGATGGAACCTCCGTGGAAGACGTTGTCCTCCTTTATGGGATTTAGCCTTGACGGTGCAAATGAAATACTGTTCAGGCTGTATCCCCACCTTTGGCCTTTAGGTTATCAGTTCGACAATGTCGAACAGGTAAAAAAGGTTTTTCAAGGAAATCTTTTCTCCTATGAAAAGCATGAGGGGATTTTCCCTCAAATGGGGCAACTAATAGGGGATCTCTACCCCTTTGGGGCAACTGGCGCAGATTTTAATGACCTGTTGCCTATCGTTGATCGTGACCAGACGTATCTGGCTGTGGTGATGTTCTACGATGAAATGGGCAGCGTTGACTTTACGAAGTTGCAAACCGTAGCACTTCCGAAAGTCGTGGTAAAAGGGCCTGAGTTCCTTTCCACGATTAGAGCCACCTTAATGGTGCTGTACGAAAGTGTTGGAAACAATAGGATCCCGCGCTTTCACCTTTCGTTCGCAAAAGACGAAGACAATTACGTAGTCTCCGTTGAAAAGACAGAGCGCTAGCTCCCAGCGCGAGAAATTGGGGGAAAAACTTTTTTGTTATTCGGCTATCGCTTCCCCCTTTTTTCACATAAAAAAACAGAAATGAGGGCACTCATTTTTTGGTTGTTTTTATGGTGCCATCCTAGTGCCTGACTGCTTAGTCAGTAGTCAATTTTAATGTGAATCCAATAACTATTTTCTTGCATCAAACCAGTAACGAGTGGTGTATTTTTTTATGGTGGAATAAAATGTTAAAAATTAAGAGATCTCTATTGGCACTTCTTATGGCTGGCTTACTTGGTGGTTCTTTACTAACGGCAAGTATTTATACCCTGTTCAATCCAACAGAAGTTTATGCATCCGATGATGAAGAGGAGGAAGAAGAGGAAGGGGAAGATGAGGACGATCTTGTTACTGGTCAGTTTGAAATGGATCCTTTTATCGTGAATTTGGCCAGTGGTACTCGTTATATGCGTGTTAAAATTGCTGCTGAATACGATCTGAAACTATTAAATAAAATAGAAAAAAAAGCGGGGAAAAAGTCAGGTAAAGAACCATCTCTTACACCTAAGGATTCTAAAGATATACCTGCACTTATCGCTCAAAAGAATACAAAGATTCGTGATGGTATTATAACAGTTCTTGGCAGTAAGAAGGCAAACGACGTCTTACCTCCAGAAGGTAAAGAAGCACTAAAAACAGAATTGCTCGATAAGTTGAATGATGCTATTGGTTTTGATGATCCTGTAATTACATCAATATATTTTACGGACTTTATTATTCAATAGTATTCTATTATGAGTAGATCTAAGAAAGCTAAAGCTTTGGAGGAGGAGCTTGAGCTAGCTCTGACAAGGCTGCTTAATTCCTATCAATATCGAAATCTTCGTGATTTAAAGGTGGCATACCTTCTGCCTGAGGGGAGTATTATTAACTCCCTTTTTAAAGAACATAGCTTGGCAGAACTAGTAGGGGAAGGCGCAGCAAAAATTGTGTCAGAAATTGATGACTCAAATACAATCAAAAAACTTACAGAACTTTTGTATTCTCTCGGTTCAGAGAATTTTGCGGAACAACCAACGGCAAAGTTAGATGAACTTCCAGCTCAAATGGAGGAAACGGTTCTGCCAGTTGATACTGGAAGTGAAGGAGAAGAAAAAAGTTTTAAAGAACGTTATGAGGAACGCAAGAATAGTGTTGAAGATGAACTTATCTTAACAGATATTTATAATAAATTACGTTCCGCTGCCTGTTTTGACTCTGTAAAAAATCTTAGCGTTGGTCGTTATTGGGATACAAATGGAGTACGCGATCCATTTTTAGAAGAGATGACCTTTGCTCAACTACTTAGCATAAAAGTAGAACATCTTTTAGAAAAACGTTCCATTACGGATACAAAAATCAGCGCTGTTGTTGATGCTATTAAGCGTTGTCTTGCAGGACATGATGTGGTTGTCGACGAAGAAGTTGAGCCTGAAAGAGAGTTTAGTTTTGATAATAGATGCGAATTTAGAACGGGTAGTGGTGATGCACCAATCGTTGCTCCAGTATTAGCTGAATATAAAGTTATGTTAGCTAGCGTCAGTGGTCTACATTCAGAAATAGCTAAGATAATTCAAGGACTTCCTAAATACTTAACTGCTGGTGAATATGCAAAACTTTGGTTAATAGAAGTTTATGGTTTTAAATATAGTGCCCCGCTCTTCTCTATAACAGAAAAACATCTAAAACAGAGTTATTCTGAAATTTTGGAAAAATTAAAAGAGAATGCATTCAAGATTGCGCCACTCTTAAATGCACATTGGGAAGGGGCTCTTAATTCAGTGGGGATAAACTTTGAAAGCTTATGTGAAGCTCATCTCGAACCACTCCTAAATAAAGAATATCAAAAAATGCTTTTTAAGGCGCTTCTAAAAGCACTTAAGGCTGAAACAATCAAACCAGAGCTATTTGGTGAACGGTATTGGACATTTGCACCAGAATTGTTTCCAGTGATAGTCGAAAAAATAAAAGCTGGTGGAAATGCAAAACATCTGATGCCTTTTTTCGACGAAGAAGATATAAAGATTGCGTTGAGTTAATATAAATTGATGGATGTTATAACATCTACGACAAAAAATAGATAAATCTAGGATACTTAGAAATATCATTGACAAAAGATCTGGTTAATTCGCTGACTATTTAGTCAGCAATCATCATTTTTGATTTTCAAAAATATAAATTGTTGGATGAAAGCCACCTTGAAAAACTTTTCTTTGATGAATGAGTTTCAAGCTATCAGGAACTTTAAGGCTTTCTGTATCTTGGGTAAGTAATCCAATTTTACCTTTAACTTTTATTACCCTCGATAACTCAAGTAATGTTTTGTTATATAGCTCATCATTATTACTTCTGCTTCCAATGCGCTCGCCCCAAGGTAAATCAGCTAACGCAATATCAAAACTATTATCTGCAAAATCTAACATCGTCGCATCAGCGCAAAACAGCTCAATCCCTTTTACGTTAGCAGCCCTAATATTACGTCTACTCATCTCTAAAACTTTGGAATCGATTTCTACACCAACTATTCTTGAAAGTTTTTTGCGTTCAGCAGCTTCAATTAAAAGAGTACCAGAACCTGACATAACATTTATCAAGGCATCTCCTTTTTTGGGCTGTGAAAGATCATAAAGCGAAGCTGCTAAAATAGAGTTTAATGCTCCTGGAAAATTTTCAACTCTCCAAGTCTTTGTAGATAATGGTCTGGCGGATAATCTGATTAAAACTTCCCAAACTGATTTTGATGATGCTGCAGGTCTGATTCTGAGTAACATATCACCATTATCTTTTGAATAGACCATGCCAGTTAAATGAGTGAGCTTATCAATGATTGTTTGATACGTTCCTGAAGTATCTCCTGCAGCACTTAATCTAAAACTGTGCGGTTGATAGTCGAGAGAATTTTTTGCTGCAAGTTGCATATTAATTGCTACTTCAGCTAATAATCCTGATTTAAGGAGAGAGCCTGGCCCTTTAATAGGAAAACATAGTAGCAAATAAAAAGCGCTGATTTTTCTAAAGTTTTTTAGCTTTGTAAGCTCTCCCCGATAGGTAAAAACGATCCTATCTTCACTTGCGGTCTGAAAAATTGTTATCTCATCTTTTAATTTACCTAACTCAATTAGTGCCAGGTCTTTTATCCCTGGAATAATTTCTGCTTCAATAAGCAGTTCTCGTTTAATGCTGTTAGTAGGCATTTTTATTTCTAAAACCTTTAAAGACAGTCAAAAATAAGATTTTCAGATCAAACAGTAATGTCCAGTTTTCGATATAGAAAAGATCGCACTCGATTCTCTTATCAATAGACGTATCTCCTCGCCAACCATTGACTTGTGCCCAGCCAGTCATTCCAGCTGGGACTTTGTGTCGAAGATAGTAAAGAGGAATTTTTTTGCGGAATTCTTGGATAAATACTGGCCTTTCTGGACGAGGACCGACTAAAGACATATCACCTTTGATAACGTTAATTAGCTGTGGAAATTCGTCGATACTAGTTGAACGTAGAAATTGTCCGATAGGGGTAACACGAGGATCATCTTTGGTTGTCCAACCTGGCCCTTTACTTTCTGCGTCAATGCGCATTGTTCTGAATTTGTAGATTTTAAATGGTGTGCCATCATAACTAACTCTTTCTTGGCGATAAAAAACAGGGCCTCGTGATGTAGCTTTTACAAGTAGAGCAATTAATATCAAAAATGGAGATAATAACAGCAATCCAAAAGATGCGAAAAAGAGATCAAAGACACGTTTAATTTTTAAGTTAAAACCCTCTAAAGGTGATTCCTGGACACTGATAACTGGCAAACCTTCAAATTCATCGATAGAACCACCAAGACTAATAAATTTGTAGAGATCTGGAACAATCTTGACATCGGCAAGACACTGATGGGTTGTTTCCATAATTTGTGGTAGATATATGTTATCTTCTAAAGGAAGCGCAACCACAACTTGATCAAGATCCATAGTTGAAAGGACGTTACTTAGATCAGCATAACTTCCAATAATTGGAACTCCACCTGCACCCTCGCTTTCCTTGCCATCTTTTGAAAGGCAACCTACCATTTGAATACCTAGTTCGTTATTCTCGCGAACCCGGCTTGCAATATCACCAGCAACAGCACCTGAACCGACTAAAAGCATATAGCGTAAATTATAACCACGCCGTCTAATCTCGCGTAGTGTAGCACGCAAAATAGTACGCGCTATCATTGTCATGCTAGATGCCAAGACTAAAAAGTAAACGAATACCATACGAGAGAATGGAACTCGTTTTTCCATTATGAGGTATGTAGCTGCAATTAAAAGTAATACACCAAGGAAGTTAGCGTTAATTAAACGCCACATCTCTCGAATTGGACGAACTCCACGCATTGCGCGATAGAGCCCCATCTTTCGGAAAACAAAGAACCAGATGATCCAGATATAGATCAACATCGTATAGTAATGTTTAATATCTGGAATACCTTTTTCAATTGGAATTAGATCAAGACTGAACCTACACCAATACGCTATAAGCCACGCTAGTGAAACCACTACCAAATCTGCTATTGCAAACAGAACCTCAAATAGTTGGTGTTTTTTCTTAAGCATATCGGACTTGATGCCTTTATTACATAACAGCTAATTCGTTTATTACAGCTTCAGCCAATCCACGCATTGGGACTGTAATCATTCCCTCAGGAACGAGAAGTACCGCTTCAGCCGTTTTATCTGGGCCAACCAATTTAGTCAGTGTATCTTGCATTCTCTCGTAGTAGCCAGCCATGTGTCTTGCTTGTGAGCTATCCATAGAAACTACAACGTGATCCTTTCTTTGCAATTGGTTGTACAGGGAGAAATAAGCCAAACCTGCACATAGCATTCCTGAACGTCTGGCTAATCGTCTGGCAAGCTTCTCATAAATGTGTTGTAACTCATCATTACACAGTATTTCGTGAAGCTCTGCTTCATGTTTTAGCAATCCTGAAACGTGGTGGCTCTTGACGGTACCTTGAGTTTCTCTTTCAAAAATTTCAGCTGAGTGATTTAGGCATGTCATACCAGCTTTTGCCAAAGCTATAACGTGTCCTTCAAAAACTCTAGGGAGGCATTTTCCAGCGATAAGATCTTCGAGCTTAATATCTTTCTTTCCTTCTTCTTGTAGTAAGATAAGGTCTCCTTTCGAGAGAAGAGAGTCGGGAATTCGACACCAGCCGCCGATTTCTGTATTAAAAATCTCGCCAGTTTCGTCGACATCAGTAGCATTTGCACCTGTTGATGCTACTAGTCCAGCATCAGCGTTAGGAATAGCTTTTAGGGTGAAAACTGTATCGTTTCCAATAATAAAAGCTTTTGGAGTTAGTCCAACGGAATACATATCTTTTAAGAATATTTCTCCTAAATCGATTCCATCTGTCAGACCCTTTACGAAGAATTCTCCTTTGCGATAGGCTGATTCACCACCGGCTCCTGTTACTAAAGCGGTCGTTCCACGAGGATTGCCAGGCTTGTTTTCAAAACGCTTAGCAGAAAGACCGTTTGACCAGATGATACCAATTCCATCAATCCTATTTAATGGTATCCCTTCATGTTGTAGTGAAATGGCCAGTTGATTTGCCAAGGAAGCTGAGTATCTATGCAACGGTAAAGTAGCATTGCCAACATCAAAATAGTCGTTCTCTCGGTCAAATAAAACACACCAAGAACGCTCACCTGGTCTAAGGTGTTCAACGACGCCCGCTTTAGTATGGGTTCCACCAATATCGATGACTAAAACATTTGCTTCACGATTTGGAATAGGGGAGGCAATGTTAATACAGCTTGGATCATGTTCACATCCATTTGGTGTCCCAGCATTTTTTATGAGGGACACACCGTGATCAATGAAGGTTGAAAAGTTATTTTTTACGGCACTAATACCTATTGCCTCAAAATATCTCTCTAATTCAGTATCTTCCATGGTTTCCCCCATTTATAAAATTAACGTTTTAGCTTAGTGCGTTTTAGCTTCCTTGTGGTGATGGAATTCTCAGTATTTGCTGGAGATTCCTTATCAACACAGCTAACCCATAGTTTATTAACAGGCCCTGCAATGTTAAAAGTAAAAGAGTCACTATTTTTGGTTAAGTTACTATTTACTCGATGTCCCGCAGCCTGAACGGCAGCAAGAATCAGTTGTGCATTTACTATTTTTCTTAATTCATCAGACAATTTAATATTGCCTGAAACTCTAAGATTGTTAAGGCTGTTGTTAAAAAATTTAAGATCACCGTCTAAATCAATATCACACAAAGATGATACGAGTTTTAGTGATTTTATAACTAAATTCAGTTGTTTATCTTCAGATGTTTTAAGACTTAAATTTGTTGATAAATTTAAGTCCTTAATGATTGGGATAGTAAAAGGAACCCCGTACTGCTCAAGTAAAGTTTCTTTTGGTAAATTAAAATCATTAATAGCTAGTGTCAGCTCACCTTCTTTTGGGGCTCCCTTCAAAAAATGAAGATTATTTAGCTCAAGCGTTAGATTGCCCGAACTTATTCCAAAAGGAGCAAGCTGTGGATGGTCTTTGAGGGACATCTCTGTAAGTTTTAAATTGGCACTATAGTCGTTATCGGAGTTCTGCTGAATGTCGCCCGTTAGCTCACCGTTATACAATTTTGAGCTTACTGATGCAGATAACCCTCGTCCTAAGATAGTCCCTAATGTTGTATCCAGTTCAAGGTCATCTGGCTGGAGCATGACATACATGTTTTTAACTGGAATTGAACAACTTGCGCTATGAGCCTTTAATCCAGTGATGAAAAAGCTTGGTTGATTGAGTGTTAGTGGGAAACCTTGTTTTAAGGCAATGGAAGATATTTTGGAAGAGATAAATTCATTATAGATATCTTTATCAACCCATAATAGTGCGAGTACAAGAGCTACTATCACTATTAACTCTGACATTAGTAAATATTTTAAGAATCTCTTCATACCTTTACTTCGTCTGAGTTAGCCCACTAAGCTCTATTGCGACTCTTAGTTGCCAATTGTTAGAGGCTTTTTGAATCGTAATAGATCGAATAATTGTTGGGTTTTTACCAACTGATAAATCATACAAAAGTTCAACAAGTTGACTATAATCTGTTATGTCAAAATTTAACTTGAAGGGGAGCATATCGTACTTCTCAGCAAATTTTTCAGTTTTTTGAGGGGCAATCGTAAAGCCCGGTCTAACTTTATCCTTGCTAAGAAGAAGTCGCTCTAATTCACTCATCATCTTGTCAGAACTATGAATTGCTTTATAGCTACGCTCCATTTCATCCTTTTGAGCATTAAGTTGAAGGTAGTTTTGTATACGATATGGCAATGCCCGTTGCTTCATCTCAATGTCACTTAAACGCTGTTGCTGTTCTTTGAAAATCTCATCAACAAACTCATAACATTTAATAGCAGGTACAATAACAACAATAAGAAATGCAATGAAGATTAAGAGCTTTTCTCTAGGATTGGTTTTATTAACGAACCAATCCGTTGACTTTAATTTAGCTTGACCTAACTGTTCACTCAAAGCTTCTCTATTCATGTTCCTCATTTTTTACAGAAATCTATAGCGAACTCAGCTTGACGTTTGGGGTGGCTGTTCTTCTGATTAAACTTAACCGAACAGTAAATATGCTTTCTTTGTTTTAATACAGATTTCATTATGTCGAAATCATTGTATGTTGGCGCTGTTGCTAAAATGAAAGCACTGTTTTGTGTAATATCTAATTTGGTAATATCCAATTCTTTATTTGTTTGTTTTACATTACTAATGTCCTCACTAATCAATGTGAATGCTTGCATTGGTGAAACAATTGACGACATCCCAAGGCTATTTAACTCTTTTTCTATATTGTCAGAAATCTCTGATATTTCTTCCAGTGAATGTTTTGAACTATTTGGAACTACCTTTGAAATCTCCGCCTTTAGCTCATTTTGTATTTTTGCTATCTTCGTTTCTCTTGCCTGGTAGACAATGTAGGTAAAAATTACAATCAATGAGATCAAAATGGCAGTTAAAGGGACTAATTTGCGCACTCCCTTAAAAAGCTCTTTAAATTGGTAGTGGTAGCGGAGTTCTCCAGTCCGGAAGTTTGCCAAGGGGGAAGGCGCATCGTAATCTTCAGCGAAAACAGATGCCATAGCAGGAATAATGTCATCATCGCTCGCACCTTTGATTAGAGCTGGTATACTTATGACTGCCACCTCCAAAGAGTTTAGCTCCCTTTCAGAAAAATAATAGTCAAACAGGTAAGCTTTGGTAAAGGTTGTCTGAAATTTTTCCTCAAGTGATTTAATGGTCAGTTTTAGATCTTGAATAATATTGCTATCCAATTTTTTGCGAGTACCCGGAAGGAAATTACTTCCCCAATTTGAGCTATCTTCATCTCTGTTATCATAGGCTAAAACGCGATCGTATCTGATAGCTCCGTCAACAACAGCTGTTAGGGCTAAAACTCCATTTCGTATATACACAAAAATTGAGTTTCCAGAGAGTGGGCTTGGGGCAAGTAAATATGCTGCAGCAACCACTGAAGTTACGGTAGTGATAATATAAGGTTCTATGTCCGCAGCGCGGCAGGCTTTTAAGATGTGAGATACAAAATTTTTGGGCAGCATACTGACATGAACATCGAAATCGCCGCCCTCTTTTTTTACCAGAGCTTTGGGATAAATAAGGAATTCAGATGGCTCAAGTGGTGTAATGTCTTGTATCTCAAAATCCAGAACTTTATTTATATTTTTTGTGGTATTAAACGGTAAAGCTAAGTTAAGAGAAAGGTAAGAGGAGGAAGGGACAGTAACGATGATGTTTGTATATGGTAGCGTAAGTTTTGACAGTAAAGTAATTAGGCATCCACTTAGTTTCTCTTCGGGGACACTGTTCTCTTCTTCACTTTCGGTCGTTTGTTCGGTTTGATTACTTATTAAACTTGTGACAGCATCTCCCAGTTCAACATGGGCACGCTCCAATACCCTGATAGAGGTTCCCTCTACGGCACAGATAAGTGCTATCGCGATGTCACCTGAAATGTCGATACTTAAGATGTTTTGCATCTAATAAAACAAAAAAACAGTGTATGAAAAACCTAGTCATTCTTACATTATTGCCATTTTGGGGCAAGCTTTTATCTAAATATCATAGCTTCATAAGTAGTGGTTTTCCTTATATTTTTTGTAAACATTGCTATTTTAAGAGGGGGCTCTCTGTTACTGTGACATCCTAGCCAGCTAAGGATTTCCTATTCGTAGAGAGGGAGGGGGTAAACGGTTGCCTGATACTGAGTAACCAGCAGATATTTTATTTAGACATAATAGGCACAATGGTACTGTAGCTAAATATATTGCCAGAGGAGGACTGTAATTTAAAACTAAATCTAATCAGTTTTGGAAGTTTATTTTGTTTCTCGTCCCATTCATCCATCCAACTTTCTTTATCTCCATCAAAATAATGGAAACGTAGCGACACGATTAGTGGTGTAATAGGGAAAGTCATGGATTTGCTGTATATTTTGTCAGATTCAGTATTTTGCGAAAATGGAGTTTCCTCGCGAACTAAATAGTAAGTTTTTTCGTCTAATTTAAGCCGTTTAGTGTCAGGATCTTCAACCATACGATAGCTTAGTTGAACGATGCCACTGTTGGAGTATCCGTCTAGAATGTACTGGCCACCACCGCTTGCCATAAAAGTAATTGAGTCGCTAGAGTATTGATTGTTGACGGTGTGGTGTTCTCCAATTAAATCAACTGAGTCATTATATCTTTCTGATGTATTATTTCTTGGAGGGAGAAGGCGCTCCTTTGCTGTTGCAAGCTGCAGTTCTCGTGTCAGTCGATCAATTATGGTTGTTGCAACAATTCCAATTTCACGTTCTTCATCTAAAAGATTCTTTGTTCTAAGGAGATTGTTAATAAAGCTATACATACAGGTGACTATAAAGGCAGTTATAGCTAAGGCGATAACAACCTCCATCAAGGTAAAAGCAGGGGCGCTAGCATGTAAATTCCTATTCAACTTGTGCATAGTAGACCGTTTCAAACTGTTCATCGTCATCACTGCCCCAAGAAATTATCAGCTGAATTTTTTTTAAGATAGCAGTATCTGCAAGTGCAAGATCTCGGCCGACAATTGGAATGTCTTGGTCTTCAATATAAAGCTCTGCGTTGTATGATTTTAGCGTTTCCGCATCATCCTCATCAACACCATCAGTCCCATTTAACTTGTCAAGAAGATCGTAAGCACTCCCATGTTTTATATTGTTTGGGATATTTTCTGGCAATACTTCTGCGATCGCTAAGATACTACGCGCTATTAACATCGCCTGCCGTTCATTTCGATTTCTAATAGCCCTGTCAATTAGCGCGCTTTGTAATCCTATGGTTGCTGTGGCACAAAATGCGAAAATCAAGATAGAAACGAGGACTTCAACCAGTGTGAACCCTTTTTCATGGTGTAAGTATGTATATAGCGATCTATTACCCAGCATTGTTATAGGTCCACTCAAATTCTAAAAATTTTGTATCACGGTATATCTCTGTTAAGCCAGTAAATGGGTTTACAAGTATCGTAACTTTATTGTCATCATTACTGAGTTGTAAATGGATAACTGAAAATTCTGTAAAGCCGCGAGGTGAGAATGTAATATAAGGGCGTTCACTATCTCCGACCTGGAAATCACCGCGGATGGTACGGATGTCGTTTATATATGTGTCTGATTCAAGTAAAACAGGTTTTTTTAGTGATGGAAAATTTACAGGTTCTGTAAGGTATTGGGATTCACCGATATTTGGCATTAAATATGAGCTAAGCTCGCCGGAAAGAAGTCCACTACTTGAATTTGTGCTAATCTCTTCGCCGGAGCTTCCTTCTGGAACGATCTGACCTATTCGGTAGCATGGTGTGCCTTTACATTCGCCAAGAGAACCGTTTAGATCAAATTCAATTCGGTAAAAAACATCATCATTAATAGCCTGTTGATGAAGGAAGATGATAGTTTCTGAAAGTTTTCTCAGCATAGCTTCTTCCCTATAATACTGCATTGAGGGAAGACGTGGCATAAGATAGGAGTACGCAAGCCCAATTATAAAAATGGCTAAAATTACTTCAACTAATGTAAAACCATTTTCTTTATTTTGCATAGGGTGATGGAGGCTGAAAGAAAATCATCTTGAAGGGTTATACCGCTAATTCGAAGCCAATCTGAATCATCAGCTTCGAATTAGCTTATTAAAAAGGGTTACAGACTAAGGACCTTCAACAACTATATCAGCGTCTACTCCATTACCTCCACTCTTTCCA
>JAEEGL013547972.1_pt1 | contig 16343 bp, 10 predicted proteins | sample 9134231 | NCBI WGS metagenome assembly JAEEGL01 (sample SAMN16246548, study PRJNA631951) | gut metagenome | biome: gut microbiome; feature: rumen; material: fiber-attached | host: Bos | place: Iran: Karaj | collected 2018-10
CGTACCAGCCGATGAAACGCTCCGGGGAGACCTCCGTCATGCCATGGTCACCGGCCAGGATAAAGTTGATCTTGTCCCCATAAGGCAGCGCCTTCAGGCGCAGGTACAGGGCATGCATCAGGCTGTCCATGTGTTCGGCCATCTCCTTGGTTTCCGGGCTGAAGGGGCCGTGCACGTGGCCCTGATGGTCTGGTTCGTCGAAGTAGCCCATCACCAGGCGCGGACGCTCATCTTCCGGAAGGCTGAGCAGGCGCACGATTTCATCGCAGCGCTGGTCGAAGTCCCAGTGGGGATCCGCGTCCCAATGCCGGTAATAAGTGGGATATTCATTGCCTTCCGGGCCGATAGGAATGTCCGAACCCACCCAATATACCACGCCGCACTTGACGCCTTGCTTCTGGGCTGTGATCCAGATGGGCTCTCCGCCGTAATACTGGGGGTCGAAGCGCGTATCCTTGCTCCGGATGGAATAATCGCCGCCGGTATCGGGATTATAGAAACTGTTGTTCACCAGCCCGTGGTGGTCCGGCACCAGGCCCGTGGCCATGGTATAGTGGTTGGGGAAGGTGGAGGAGGGGAACGAAGGTTCCATCCTGGCCTTCACGCCCACCGTGGCCAGGGAGTCGAAGAAGGGCATCTCGTAGTAATCGGGATAGTCCCACCGGCTTCCGTCCAGCGAAATGATAACGGTGTAGTGGTCTTTACTGGTTTTGCAGCCGCTGATGAGGCAGCAGGAAAGCAGGACAAGGACAAAGAGAAGGCGTTTCATACAGGTATGCGTTTCAATCCGTAAAATTACGAAAAAAATCACTATCTTGCAGAACCAAAACGCATGTGATATGAAAAAGATTTTCTTCATTCTTGCACTGGCAGGAGCGGTCTTTTCCTGCGAACAAAAACCTAATACCCTAACTTCCAAAGAGAAAGCCGATGGATGGGTACTCCTTTTTGACGGACAGACCATGAACGGCTGGCGGGACTTCAACGGCACCAGTCTAACCGGTCCCTGGGAGGTGCAGGACGGCACCATCTGGACCGATGGGGAAGGGGACGACGGCAACGGTTACATCGTCACGGACCGCGAATACGCCAATTTCGACCTGAAGTGGGAATGGAAGATTGCCCGCGGCGGCAATTCCGGCATGATCTACCACGCCGTGGAAGGCCCCCAGTATAAGGTTCCCTATGTGACGGGCCCCGAATACCAGATCATCGACGACGACAACTGGGAGGAAGTGAACGGCTATCCCCTGGAGCCCTGGCAACGCTGTGCAGTGGACTATGCCATGTACGTGCCGGATTTCGAGACGCGCATCCTCAAGCCCGCCGGGCAATGGAACCAGTCGGAGATTATCTTTGACAACGGCCATGTGACTTATCTGCTCAACGGTAAGGTAACCGTAGAGTTCGACGCCTGGACCCCGGACTGGTATGCCCGCAAGGATGCCGGCAAGTGGGGCCACGCCCCGGAATACGGCCTGTCCCGCACGGGTCACATCTGCATCCAGGACCACGGCTATCCCGCCTGGTTCCGCAACCTCAAAATCAAGGAACTGCCCACCAAACCCATTGAGAAAGACTTGTTTAACGGCAAAGACCTGACGGGCTGGACGCTGTATGGCAAGGACAAATGGTATGTGGAGAACGGGGAACTGGTGTGCGAAAGCGCCGATGTCCCCGACCAGTACGGCTACCTGGCCACGGATGAATACTACGACGATTTTGACCTCACCGTAGAGTTCAAGCAGGAGGCCAACGGCAATTCCGGCGTGTTCTTCCGCAGCACGGTTACGCCCCCGGACCACGTGAACGGCTGGCAGGTGGAAGTGGCTCCCAAAGGCAACGACACCGCCGGTATCTATGAATCCTACGGCCGCGGCTGGCTGATCCAGATTCCTGAAGAGAAGGAGGACATCCTGAAGGAAGGCCAGTGGAACACCCTCCGTATCCTGGCCCAGGGCGCCCGTATCCAGACCTGGCTCAACGGGGAACCGATGGTGGATATCACCGATGAGAAAGTGGGCCTGGGTCACGGCCGCATCGCCCTGCAAATTCACGACGGCGGCGGCATCAAGGTGCGCTGGCGCAACCTGCACATTTCCACCCCTGCTGAATAATCGGCCTTGAAAATGAAGGGTTTGTCCAGGCACCTGTGCGCATTGCTGCTTGTGCTGGGGGCCTGCGGGTCGCCGGTACCGGAGGCTGTGAAGACCACCTTCCAGACCTCCCAGGGCTGGCGTCCCACGCTGGACAACCGGGCCGATGCCGTAATGGTATACGGCGTAGGCACCAATCTGGAAGAGCGCCTGGCGTCCTGGCATGAGAAAGGCTACCAGACCCATTTCATGACCGGCATCGCCTGGGGCGGTTACAAGGATTATTTTACCGGGGCGTGGGACGGCCGGCCGCATCTGGACGAAGGCCAGGTGAACGCCAAAGGCGACACCCTCTGGCATGGCCGCCTGGTTCCCTACATCGTTCCCTCGGAAAACTACTTAACCTATTTCAAAGAATGCCATATCCGGCGGGTGATCGACGCCGGTGTGGACCATATCTTCCTGGAAGAGCCTGAATTCTGGTCGGCCGCCGGCTATTCCGAAGCCTTCAAGCGGGAATGGGAGGCCTATTACGACATTCCCTGGCAAGACCAGCGGGAAAGCCCGGAGGCCACCTACCGGAGCCAGAAACTCAAGTATCACCTGTATTATCGCGCACTGGACCAGGCGTTTACCTACGCCAAGGACTACGGCCGCAGCCTGGGCCGGAACATCAAATGCTATGTCCCCACCCATTCGCTGATCAACTACACCCAGTGGCAGATTGTGAGCCCGGAAGCCTCCCTGGCCTCGCTCCCCAGCGTGGACGGTTATATCGCCCAGGTGTGGACCGGCACTTCCCGCGTGCCCAATTTCTACAACGGTGTAAGGAAAGAGCGGGTGTTCGAAACCGCTTTCCTGGAATACGGCTGCATGGCCTCCATGACAGCCCCCACCGGCCGGGAGCTCTGGTTCCTCACAGACCCTATCGAAGACGGTACCCGGGACTGGGAAGACTATAAGCGGAACTACCAGGCCACCTTCACGGCCCAGCTCCTGTACCCCCAGGTAGACCGCTACGAAATCATGCCCTGGCCGGAACGTATATACGAAAAACTGTATCCCGTCCGGAAAGGATCGGCCGAAAAATCCCGTATCCCCGCCCCTTACGCTTCCATGATGCAGGTGATGACGAATGCCCTGCAGCAGATGCCTAAGGCCCCCGCAACGCCTGCCAAGGTATCGGTGCTCATGGCCAATTCCCTCATGTTCCAGCGGGATTCCACCTTGTCGGGCTTCTTTGGCCTGGCCCTGCCGCTCCTCAAGCGCGGTGTGCCGGTGGGCATCACCCATCTGGAGAACCTGTCCTACTCCAAATCCCTGGAGGACGTGGACCTGCTCCTGATGAGCTATGCCAACATGAAGCCGCTGGATCCTAAAGCACATCAGGATCTGGCCGATTGGGTGCTGCACGGCGGTCATCTGCTGTATAGCGCCAAGGACGACGATCCCTTCCAGCAGGTACCGGAGTGGTGGAACACGGACGGCAACGCTTTCGCAGCGCCGGCCGATCATCTGTTTGCGCAGCTGGGTATTCCGGCAGGCGCACCGGCTGGCGTTTATCCGTGCGGGAACGGCTCCCTCACGGTGCTGCGGCAGAATCCGGAAAGCTATGTACGGAAACACGGCGGGGAGCATGCGCTCCTGGCGGCCGTGGAGGCTGTCATCGGCCCCATTTCCGTCTCCAACACGTTGACATTGGAGCGCGGTCCGTACCGCATTGTGGCCGTCCTGGACGAAAGCCCGGACACTCGCCCCTATGTGGTGGAAGGTTGCCTGATAGACCTGTACGACCCCGACCTTCCAATAGTTAGCCACAAAGAAATCCCCGTGGGCACGCAGGCCCTTTTCTACGATATCCGGAAGGCCGGAAAAGCGCCTTGCATTCTGGCCGCTGCCAGTCGCGCCTATCAGGAAAAACGCTCCGGACACAGCTACAGCTATGTTTGCAAAGGCCCGGCCGATACCTACAATGTCACACGCATCCTGCTGCCGGCGCAGCCATCGGCCATTACTCTGGACGGTGAAAACGCCGCCTTTGACTGGGACCCGGCCAGCAGTACCGTTTTCCTTCGATTCCCCAACAGCCCGGACGGCGTTTCCGTTCGGATTAACTGGTAATTATTTATTAATCATATGAAAAAGTATCTTTCTATTCTTCTCTTTCCCCTGGTGTTGTGGGCCTGTGAAAACAAGGCCTACGACACGGAGAGGCTGAACAAAGAGGTTACGCTCTTTGAGAAGGAAATCTCCATTCCCGTGGGAAACATGGGTCCTTTTACCCTGGAGGACATTCTGAACACTGAGAAATTGAGCAGCATCAAGGCGCTGTTGGGCGGGGCTTTGAAAACCGACAGTGACGGCTACCTGAAGGCCGATACGGAAGATGATTTCTGGGTAATCAATGCGTATGAAGTGGCCCTGAAAGTGCCGGACCCTACCCAGCCCTTTGATTACAAAGCCGGCAGCAACAGTACATCGCCCAGCGGTCTCGGTATCCTTTTGGGTACCTTCGGATTTGGTTGTGGAGACCAGAAAGTGACCATCAGCTTAACCAGTCCGCTGAAAGACGCTTTTAATCTGAACACCACCAGCAGTATTACTTGCATGAATCGCAGGACTTACGAAACCTCGTATACCCAGTCTGTTCCCCTGGAGATCGAGGTTCCCCGTAGCGCCAACACGCATGTCCTGAAGGAATTCGTATTGCCGGACAATGTTACCGATATGCCCAGCGAAATTCAGCTGGAGAACGTGGTCCTCCAGCTTCCCGCCAACCTTCCCGACAGGATACGGAGCAGCAGATACTCCAACTTCACCTTCAACATGGTTTATTCGGGCTATGTTACGGCAGGAACCGGCGTGTCCTTGCCCATCAACGACTATATCATTAATCTCAACCTCCCTCTGGAGTCCTTCTCTTTCCGCGACGCCCAGCTGAGTATGAACCTGGTGAGCACCCTTCCGCTGGATGTTACCCTGTCTAATCTCAGGGTCATGAAGTCTGGAGAAACGGGAGAACAGAATGAAAACGTAGAAATCACGGAAAGTGTTGTGGTGAAAGGCGGTTCGCCGGAGAAACCCACCGTAACGCCCGTCACCTTCCAGTTGAAGGCGAAGGAAGGCGTGCTTACGGATTTCGGCGGCATCAAGGCCAATATCACCATTTCCTCGGCTCCCGGCTTTGCCAAGACCCGCCTTACCTTAAAGGGAGGCATTTCCGTTCAATCGGCTTCCGCTACTCTGCGGGGCGGTCTAACCATTTACGACAATGATTAAGAGAACCCTCCTTTCGCTGGCCGTCCTCGTGGGATCGGCCCTGGCCCTGAATGCCCAAACCTTCCAGGAGGGCTTCTACCTGCGCAATTACGCACGCGCCTATCAATATAACCCGGCTATTATCGGCCATCATTTCATCGGTGCGGTGCAGTACAATTCCTCCTCCCATAACAACGTGGGTGCCAGCTCTTTCCTGTATCCCACGGCCGATGGCGGCCTTGTTACGGCCTTCAATTCCTCCATTTCGGCCGATACTTTCCTGGGCAGTTTGCCGGAATACTGCCGAACCCGCAGTGACATCCATGCCAGTTTGGTCTCCTATGGCTTTTTTGCCGGCGGGGCATTCCATACCGTGGATTTGAATGTTCGCGGAGGCTACGGTGTTTCTGTTCCCAAGGAGCTCTTCGCCTTCGCCAAGCTGGGCATGGAAGGCGGGTCGCGCAACCTAGGCAATCTCAGCCTGGGCGCCAGCATAATGGCCGAACTGGCCTATGGTTATGCCAGGCAGGTAACGCCGTGGCTGTCCGTAGGCGCCCGTGCGAAGCTGCTGCTGCCCATCATGGGCGGGCGCTACGATGTTACCCGCATGAACATGACCATCAACGGGGAAAACGTTGCCCTAGATTATTGGGGAGAACTGTACCTGACCAACCGATTCGCGCAGATCGGCAGCAATAACGAGGGTTATCTGGACCTGAGGAATCTTTCCCAGAAATTGGACTTGGATTATCTGCCTTCCGGCGCCGGCGTGGCCTTTGACCTGGGCTTGGTATTTACGCCCGCCGAAGGGCTCACCATCAGCGCTTCCGTCCTGGACCTGGGCGGTATGTACTGGTTCTATGGGAACCGGGCCATGTCGTCCGGCGTGGCCAAGTTCGAAGGCCTGGATCATGTGGGCATGGCCCAGTTGAACAAGACCGCGCTAAAAGAAATGGCCCTGGATGTGGGCAATAAGTTCCTGCAGGTATTGAGGCCGTTTGCCAGCCAGGACAAATGGAAGTGGGAGCGCCTTCCGCTGCAGGCCAATCTGGGCGTGAAATACGAGCTTCCTTTCTGGCGCAAACTGGCAGTGGGTGCCACCGGGCGCTATTTGAATTCCCTGGGTCTCCCGTATTGGGACGCCCGTCTGGGCCTGGAGATCAATCCCTGGAAATGGCTGGACGTGACGGCGAATTTCGGCACCGGCGCCCGTGGACCGGTGTTCGGCGCAGCGGTAGAGTTCAAGTTCCACCACTTCCGCCTCAGCGGAGGTTTGCAGAATGGCTTCGGCGGCACCGTTCCCGATACAGAAACGCCTCTGAAGCCCAACTTCTACGTTTTCACCGTGGGGCTCACCTATGATTTGTAAACCATCCCGGAATACTATGAGAATTAAGTATTTGCTTCTCGTTGGCCTGTTGCTGCCCCTTACGCTGCAGGCTGCCGCTTCTCCCAACAACGACCGCCGGGCCGACAGTAATTACCTGGACTCAATGAAAGGGCACGGCGGCACCGCCGAATGGAAAATGTGCCGGCAAGACCAGGCTGCAGGCGGCGAAACCCTCTCGCAGCCTGGCTTCAACGATGATTCTTGGATGGGCGCGCGCGTTCCGGGCACCGTGCTCACCAACCTGGTGGAGAACGGCCTCCTGCCGGACCCGTATTTCTCCGACAATAACCGTCTCACCAAAGGTCTTATTCCGGACATCAACGAAGTAGGGCGCGGCTATTACACCTACTGGTTCCGCACGGAATTCGACATTCCGGCCGATTATGCCGGCAAGAAGGTGTGGCTGCATCCGGAAGGCGTGAACTATCGCGCGGAATTCTGGGTGAACGGACACTTGTTCAGCACGCTCACGGGTATGTTCCGGGACGATGACATCGACATCACCGAATTTGCGAATATCGGCGGCCGCAACGCCCTGGCCGTGCTGGTCTATCCGGTGGATTTCCCCGGTCGGCCCGGCAAGAAAACGTGGGGCGCCCCCGGTGAATACAACAACGGCGGCGACGGCAATATCGGCCTGAATTCCACCATGCTCATGAGCGTGGGCTGGGACTTCACTTTCTGGGATGCCGTCCGCGACCGCAACACCGGTATCTGGCGCAGCATTTCGCTCTATGCCACCGGCAATATGACGGCACGCCATCCCTTCGTGAAGGCGGCCCTGGCGCATCCGAACTACGATGCCGCCGACCTTAGCGTTAGCGTGGAGGTGAGCAGCCGCTATGTAGACAGCCCCAAGACGCACAAGGCCCGTGTAGCGGGAGAAATCACCGGCCCCGGCCTGTCCGGCCCGCTCACCTTCGAGAAAACGGTGGAGCTCTATCGCGAAGAGGACCAGGAGGTTAGTTTCGACCCCATTCATATAGACAACCCCGCTCTCTGGTGGCCGCTGGGGAAAGGCGATCATCCGCTCTATCAGCTTAAAATCCAAGTGTTTGATGGTGAAAAGCTGAGCGATGAAACCAGCACCACCTTCGGCATCCGGGAAATCGTGGCCACCCGTGAAACCCCCGACAAGAGCAAGCTGTTCCTGGTGAACGGCAAGCCCGTTTTCATCCGCGGCTCCAACTGGATTCCGGAGGCCATGCTCAAGGACAACGACAAGCGCATGGCGGCGGTGCTCCGGATGAGCGCCCAGTGCGGGTTCAACCTGCTGCGACTCTGGGGCGGCGGCATCGTGGAAAGCGATTACTTCCACCAGCTCTGCGACGAATACGGCTTCCTGGTATGGGAAGAGTTCTTCATGACCGGCGACACCCGTCATCCGCACGACAAAGCCACCTACTTCGCCAACGTGGAGTCCAGCGTCAAAAGGGTGCGAAATCATCCCTGCGTGGCCTTCTACGTGGCTTCCAATGAGAGCACCGAGGTAAGCGGCACGCAGGCCCTTATAGAGAAACTGGACGGCACGCGCCCCTGGCAGCAGCAGAGCGAATGCGATGGCATCCACGACGGCAGCCCTTATGTACAGGTGAATCCCATGCTGCACTACCTGGACCAGGCTTCTCCCCGTGGCAGCCGCGTCAATGGCTTCAACCCCGAATACGGGTTCACCGGCATGCCCCATTACACTTCCCTGTACCGCTTCCTGCGTCCGGAAGAGATCTGGCCCATGGACAAGGCGGTCTGGGACTATCTGGACGGCAGCGGCTTCGGCAAGGTGACCACCACCGTCAAGGCTTTGGCCGATGAATACGGCGAGTCCAGCTCCATCAAGGAATACGGCTGGAAGACCCAACTTCTGGGGGCTATGAATTCCAAGGCCATCTGGGATGTGTGGAACTACAACAAACTGGAGTATGGAGACAGATTCTGCTCCGGCACCCTGTTCTGGAGCCACGCCAGCCCCATTCCCATGATCAAGAACCATATGTGGGACTGGTACCTGATACCCACCGCTTCGCTTTACCACACTATGCACGCGCTGGAGCCGGTCCACGTGCAGTACGACTATCTGAAGAACACCGTTTCCGTGTATAACGACCGCCTCACCGGCCTTTCCCATCTGACGGTAACCGCCAGACTATACGACCTGAACAGCAAGTTACTGGCCCACTGGACGGTATCGGGCGTAGACGTGGCGGCCGACGGAGTGGCCTGTGACGTGCTCCGGCTCAATCTGCCGGACCAGCTGACGCCGGTGCATTTTATCTCGCTGCAACTGCGGGATGCCAGGGGAAACCTGGTCTCGGAGAACTTCTACTGGCGTTCTACGGCCGAATATAAGGAGGGGACGCTCACGGGTCCGTGCGCTTCGGGTTTCGAGACGCTCGCCTCTATGCCCACCGTCAAGGTAAAGAGTACGCTCCGGAAGCGCTCGGATGAAGAGAACCTGTACTTCGACGTAACCCTTAGGAACGGTTCCGGCAAGATTGCCTTCTTCAACGAAGTGCTGCTGCTGGGCGATGACGGCCTGCCGGTGCCCTACACGTTCACCACCGACAACTATTTCACCCTGCTGCCCGGCACTTTCAAGACAGTTACGCTGGAGATAGCCCGGGCCGATGCCCCGGACCATCCGGTGGTGCATGTGGAGGGCTGGAACGTGGAGGAAACGGTCCTGCAGTAAGAATTAGAACTGATACAGGTTAATCCCGGTTTCGCTGTCCTGGCGTCGGCCGATAAAGGCGTCCGGGTAGGCTTCCACGTACAGTTCGCAGGCGCCGTTGATGGTGCCTTCCAGCAGGTGGCCGCCCACGCAGGTGTAGTCACTCCGGCTGGCGGTTACGTGCAGGTGGAGGTACGGTTTCCCGTCCTTCTGGGAGATGTTGCCCGTGAGGTTGGTGATTTCCATCTGCTCCCGGAAGGTCTTGTCCACGTACTTCATGGTGTCCGGGTTCAGATAACGGAAAGTGATCTCATTAACGGCTCCCAGGCCGATAATCTTTCCTGCCAGAATGTTTTTTTCGGCGCAGAAGGCCGCCAGCGCGGCCGCGATGGGCGCGTGGTTGTCCAGACTCAGGACATATACATGGTCCTTGACTTCCTTATACTGATACATACCTAAAATTTTTTTCAAAGATAGTGTAAATTTGCGAGATAGATGCCGGCGCGGGGGCGGCCGTCGGGGCGGGAGAGTTCGTGGGAAGAATAGTACACCACCTTTAGCTCTCCATCCTCCACCAGGATGCCGGGATAGCTGTTATCGCCGCCGGAGGGGAGGATTTTCCATACTTCGAAGTCCCCTTCGGCATTTCCTTTCCAGAGGCAGGTCCGGGGCTCTCCGTTTTCAAAATAGGCGCGTCCGCCCACGATGAGCGACCCGTCCGGCAGCACGGCCATCTCCGGCCCGCCAATCTGGAAACGAAGCGGGCGGAACGTCCACTGGGTAAAAGGCGCTTCGCTCACGCCCAGATAGGCCAGCCGGTCCTCCCTTTCGCGCCGGACCAGCATCGCCATCCTTCCGTCCGGGAGGAAACGTACGGTGGTTTCGTTGGGGAAGCCGCCCAGTGCGATATCCGTAATCTTTTCGAAATGCCGGCCGTCGGTGGTCTTGAGTAGTTCCAGCATATTCTCATCGGCCTCCCCGTAGTTGACGGTATAGCCCGTGCCCTCGTGCCAGGTCATCCGCCAGAACCAGGCGAAGCCGCCGGGGATGGGGTAGTCCACCGGTTCGGGGTCGGTGAAAGACCGGCCATCGGCGCTGAATGAGACCTGCGGAATTCTGTTCACCAACTGTTTGTCCACATACACGGAACCACCTTGAATCACCATCAGGCGGCCATCGGCCGTAATGGACAGTTTGGGGTCGCGCAAGTCGTACCCTTCTTTGGAGAGCAGGGCCACGCTTTTCCAGTGCTTGCCGTCGTCCGTGGAGCGCAGGATGCGGGTCTTGCCGGCCGCAATGCCGTTTTCGTCGAAGATATGGCTTTCCCCTTCGCGGAAGCTCACATATAAGGCGTCTTTGTATCGCACGATGGAAGGGAAGGCGCTGTATCCCTGGTCCCAAATCCGCTGCACGCTAAGCGCTTCCTTAGGGGCCGATTCATATTGGACAACCGCCTTGATCAGTTTGTATCGGCTTTCCATCCCCTTCACGTACAAGGCATCGTGGCTCACGTTGCGGGTGTTGTAGGCGAGATAGCGCTCGCCGCCAATGGAAACGAAGCCGGGAGCGGCCAGCATCCATTTTTCGTCCGGCTCCATCCAGTGGTTCAGGTTACTGGGAATCTCCCGGGTGTAAACTCCATCGGCCACGAAACATTTGAAGTAACAGGTATCGGTGCTGCCGGCCGGGTATTTATTGTTGAAATAGGTGGGGAATAGGAGGTCGTGACGCTCGTCCACCGGACAGGGGGCGGCATTGTAGAGGAAATCTCCGGCCAGGGGCGTGATTTCCGTCAGGCGCTCGCCGTCGGGGGTGTATTCGGCCACCGCATTCTTCCGGTTGGTCCAGTTATCGGCCCAGGTGCGGGTGTAAAGCGTCAGCTTGCCCTCGCGCGGAACCATCACATTCTGGGTGTCGTGCCATTTGATCAGGAGCAGGGTTTTGTCGCCGAAGACAATGCCGTCCTCCGATTTCCAGAGGAACAGGTTCAGCCGGCCCTTCTCATAAACCCGGCCCACCAGCCCGTATGGCTTGTCTTTTTCGCCGGTCAGGAATACGCTCTGTTCCACGATGCCGTCCATGATTTTCCCCTTGTAGGTGTAGTGGAAGCCATCCTCCGATTCGGCATAATGGAGATCCTGGCGGTCGAAATCAGAGCCGTTGACGGACTCTTTAAAGCCGGCGAAATAGAGCCGGTACCCGCCTTCCGGGCGCTGGAGGATGTTGAAATAATTGATTACATCCATCCCCACGGTTTCGTTAGTGAGAATTTCCACAGGCGGTTCCGGAAAATGGACGGCGACAATTTCCTTCTCCGTCTGGCTGCAGCCCGCCAGTAAGGCCGATAAGATAATAGCGAGGGAAAGAACGTGTTTCATGGGTTAGTCCTCTTCGTTTCCACGAAAATAGCGAAAATTTTGAAAACAGACACAAAACCAGCCTTTCAAGCACCCTATCGGCCCCTTTGGTGCTTGTCGGGACTCATATTATTCCGGAAGGTGTAGGTTCGTGCCGGACCGCTCAATCCCATCCGGGAAAACGTTCGAGAAGACCAGGGTTACGGGTAATTTCTTATTCCCTATTGCCTGTCAGGATAAGTTGAACTGTTTCTTTATACTTCCGGGAGACAGGGAGTTCTGCCGTGCCGATAGTTACTGTGTCGGGCGATGAGAGTGTTGCATAAGTGGCATTGACCAGGTAAGAGCGGTGAATACGCAGGAAGTCATCGCCCAGAAGGTTCTCCCATTGGCCGATGCCGGTCTTGTTGCGGTAGGATTCGCCGGAAACGGTGACTACGCGAACCTCGGTATCGTTAGATTCGATGTAGGCAATATCGGCTCTGCGGAGGGTGGCACTTTTACGCTCGGAGAAGAAGGTGAGGGTGCGGTCTTCGCTTTTGTAGCGCTTGGAAAGCCACCGGGCCCACTGGTAATCGCCGATGGCCAGGGCGGTGAGGATGAGACCCAGGAAAACCGGATTGATGAGCATAGGAGGCACTTCCTTCTCCGGTAGCATATACCCTCCCTGGGCGATGGTGGTCCATACAAACTGGTGAAGGATCAGGATGAGAAGGACTACGGCTACCAGCATGGCCAGCGAGAGATAGATTTTATGGACGGGCTTTTGGGCTTTGGGCATCAGGTACTCCAGCCCCAAGGCACAGGGTCCGAAAACCATACTGATAAGAATAGCCTGGGACAGGGTATAGTCCAGACTTACCAGTATGGCAGACACCAAGGCCAGCGCCAGCAGCCAGTATGCAACTCTCAGAAGGGCTTTCATGGCAGAACAAAAGTAGGCAAAATCGGCCTGTATTGCAAGCCTTTATGCCTTACGGTGGGTTTTGACCGGACTGGAAGGGGTTTCAACTTTGGAGAATCGGCCATCCTTGCCGTAACTTTGCATCAAACCAAAACACACAAAGCCATGAAAGAAGAAATCTATTATGTTGCCGACTCCCTGGGCGTGATGCAACCTATGACCATTGAACGTCCCGACTGGTCCATCGCCCGTTTCTTTGTAGAGGGTGGCGCAGGTGCCATGACCATCATTTCCATTCTCCTGATCGCGCTGTTCATTGCAGCCTGGAAGGCTCCCAAATGGGTAAAGGAAATCGGATTAGGCGCACTGGTCGTATCCGTATTCTGTACCCTCCTGGGCCTGTATCAAATCTTTGACGCCATTCAAATATTTGGTGATGTCAGTTTCCCTGTCATTTGCGGCGGCCTGAAAGTAGCCATGATTACCACGTTCTACGGCCTCATCGTCTACTTTATCTCCCTCGTCATCCGGGTGGTACAAAAACCCCGCATCTGACTATCCAGTTCAGACGAGGCCGTGATGTGGAACTGGCTAATAATGAGCACTTTACACAAATCCTCCTCCGCGTTTTGCAGAGGAGGATTGTCGTAAGTGGCTATGTGTTAGAGAGTTCCATTTCACGGCGTGGAAAGATGAGAGACGGGAAGGGATCCGTTTAGAAAAACAACCGTATAAAATTCAGAAAAAACATTTGCAAAAAAGAAATATTGTTGTACCTTTGCAGTGTACTAATGAACTAAGACACTATGAGTATGAGATACTTTTTTGCTATGACCCTTATGCTGTTCGTCTCCCTGACGGCATTTGCCAAGAAAGACTGGAAGGGTAAAGTGGTGGACGCGAACGGCGAGCCCGTAGCATATGCCAACGTCGCCGTGTTATCCAAGGCCGATTCCACCATGGTGTGCGGCACCGTCACGGAAGAAGACGGCACCTTTAATATAGTTACCTCGGAGACCGACGGCATCATGATGGTGGCTATGCTGGGCTACAAGACCGTTTATCTGGCTCCCGTGGATGGGATGATTGTTACGCTGGCCGATGACACCGCCATGCTGGAAGGCGCCGTGGCAACAGCCATCATGCCCAAAACCCAACTCACCGGGGAAGGCCTGCAGACCAACGTCCGGGGCTCTGTCCTGGAGAATTTAGGAAATGCCAACGATGTTCTGGCCAGGACACCCGGACTGGTCAAGGGGCAGAACGGCTTGGAGGTGATAGGCAAGGGAGCACCACTGGTATATATCAACGGCCGAAAAGTTACGGACGCCAGCGAGCTCCAGCGCCTGCAGAGTAATGAAATCCAGAGCGTCGAGGTGATTACCAATCCCGGTGCGCAGTACGACGCCACCGTGCGTGCCGTGGTGCGCATCCGCACCATCAAGCGCCAGGGAGACGGTTTCGGCTTCAATCTGTACGCGTCCGACGCCCAGTCCCTGCGCAGGGCGACATTCAATGATCCCGACGCCAATCTTAACCTGAATTACCGTACCGGAAACGTAGATATCTTTGCCGGTATCAACTACAATCAGAATCATTTCCTGCAGCTGAGCGACGGCGAGCGAATCACCACGGCTACTCCCGCATACCGGGACCTGGCTACCATCGACGGCGAAGGATTGTCGAACAACCTGGGAGGAAACGCCGGCGTTAACTGGCAAATTGCGGGCACCCACTATCTGGGCGGCAAAGTGGAATGGGGCCGACAGCTTAGCATGTGGGACCGGACCCTCATCACGGACAAAGTCTCCCTGGGCGGCGAGCCGATTGACGATCTTATCACCATCACGGAGGATAAGATGGGTGATATAGCTCCCTATAATATCGGCACCAACATCTACTACAACGGCACGGTGGGCGGCAAGCTGAACATAGATTTCAACGCCGATTATTATACGAATGCCAGCACCTCTCTCTCCTCCTCCACGGAAACCAGTACCATGACCCAGGATGCGAAAGTGAGTACCAGTTCCGACTCCAGGAATCGGCTGTATGCTGCCAAACTGGTCCTCTCTTATCCCATTTGGAAGGGTCAGTTGCAGGTGGGGACGGAGGAAACTTTCTCCCGCCGCTCTGATAATTACAGGCTCACGGGAATTTTGGTACCGGCTTCATCGGCCAGTGTGAAGGAAGACAATATAGCCGGTTTCGCCTCTTACGGTTTCTTCCTGCCCCAGGTGGGCCAGATGAGCGCAGGCGTGCGTTATGAGCATGTGAACTACAATTATGAGGATGCCTTGGCTCCGCAGAACAATATCAGCCGATCCTATGGCAACTGGTTCCCCACCCTGTCCTATGCCAATGCCTTCGGCCCGGTGCAGTTGCTCCTGAACTACAGCGTAAAGACGCGCCGTCCGGGCTATTCGCTGCTGTCCAGCGCCATCCGCTACAACAGCCGGTACATCTGGCAGAGCGGAAACGCCGCCCTGCAGCCGCAGATCCAGCATGAGCTGGGCCTTACCGCCCTTTGGAAATTCATTACGCTGGGTGTGAGCTACGACCGCGTGAACAACGCCATCGTCACATGGTCTTCCCCCTACAACGACCAAGGGGTGATGCTGGTGCAGCCCCGCAACCTGAATGAGCCTTACCGCAATCTGTCGGTCTTTGTAAACCTGACACCTACGCTGGGCCCCGTCACGCTCAATTATACCTTTGTGGTGCAACCGCAGTGGCTTACCATCGCTGCTCCCGACTCCAGTCAGCCTTCCGGCGTCCGGGAGACCTCCTTTAACGGACGTCCCCTCTATGTGGCGCAGCTGTTCAATACTTTACGGCTGAAAGGCGGCTGGCAGTTTGAACTGGGCGGCGTGGTCTACAGTCGGGGCTATACGCAGAACCTTTACCTGACCAATGTCTACTTTGACCTTTCCGCCGCCGTGCAGAAGTCCCTGCTCAAGGACGGATCCCTGGTCCTGCGCCTGGAAGGTTCCGATTTGGCCGGACTGGGCCACAACGATGTTTCTACCGACTTTGGCAATTACAAACTCTGGCAGACCAACATCCTGAACTCCCAGAAAGTGAAAATCTCTATCCGCTACAACTTCAACACCGCCCAGAGCAAGTACAAAGGTACCGGCGCCGGCAAAGACCAGAAAGCCCGAATGTAAAAAACCACTTCTGGATACTCAAAGGAGGCAACTCACTTATGAGTCACCTCCTTTTCATTGTTTGCACACCGGCTTAGCGGGCGCTGCGCTGCCTAGCAGCCGCAAGCCGTGCAGGGGCCTTCTTGCCGTTCGCTTCCGCATTCTTGCCGGACTGGGCACGCTCACCGCCAGCCTTTGCCTTGAAGATGTTCATCTTCTTCTGGACATTGGCGGGTTTCACGGCCTTGGCAGCCTTCATTGCCTTCTGGTCAGCCTTCACGCTATTCTGCTGCAGGGCCTTCTTGATGGCAATGTTAGCAGCCTCCGGTGTAGGATAAACGGCCGAATCTACCAGCAGGATAGAGTGCAGGGAGAACAGACTGCCTATCTTTTCCTCACTACTATAGACAGGGAACGAGATACCATCGAAGGTAACACCATACTCTTCGACGTATTTGCCGTAAGGAGCAAGTGCCACAATGCCATTGGATACCCAGGAGCCAACCAGGGCATAGTCTACA
>JAEEGL015350918.1_pt1 | contig 16343 bp, 18 predicted proteins | sample 9134231 | NCBI WGS metagenome assembly JAEEGL01 (sample SAMN16246548, study PRJNA631951) | gut metagenome | biome: gut microbiome; feature: rumen; material: fiber-attached | host: Bos | place: Iran: Karaj | collected 2018-10
ATAAATTGCTTCTGAATCAAGATCAGAGTAAGCAACAGTGTGAATGCCGTACTTTTTTCCATTTGTCACAAGGTATGATCTGCCGATGTCTGTGATGCTGTTTCTGATCTCCTCCCCAGCTTCTTCGTCAAGTTCCCGAAGTGCCGTTGTTACAGGGGATAATCCATCCCGCTCATAGTTTTCTCCATCATGAATAGCACCACCTATAATCCTGTCATTTGGATCGATAACGCCACCAATGACCTGGATTTTACCAACAAACTCTGAGCCCACACCGTTTAATGAAACAAATAACCTATTATCGGAAGAGACAATTATGCATCCCGCATACATATTCCTGCATGCATATTCGCCAAGATCCTCGATTTCGCTATATTTGTAGTGGGAATAATCGGAAAGTTCACACTTCAAAGTGACTTTCCCATCATCATTTTTCATGTCAAGTGCAGAATATACAGGACCATTAAACATCCCCGGATATCTGGTCAAAAGTTCACTCCAGTAATCTTGTATCCCATTCCTGATGTCCTCAGGCAGGTCTCTTGCTGTTAATTCTATTATGTTTATTTCTTTCAGCGGAATAATGGTAGCCATATTGTCCCCCTTTATTTTCATACGCTTTCCCCTTTAATCTGTATCCATTCACTTTTTAACCGATCCATGTCCCATGCAGCATTGGCCGGACTGGTTGACGGAAGGCAAATGGCCTCACGTTTTATAAGCTGCTTAGAATATTTTTCATAATACTTGTAGGCTGTTTTTCCATTAACATAAATATTTCTTATATTGGCAGTGCTCAAAATAATACTAAGATCATTTGGAACAACATTCTTTATACTAGCATCTGATGACCCCGTTATATCACAAGATTTGATAACATCCCACACCGCAATACTATGGCGCAGTAAGAAAGCTCTTTTCTCTTCAACCGTTACCGGCACGTCTTCCTCATATATTGAAGCCAATAATTTCCAGAAACGATTCTGTGGATGTCCATAGAAAAAACATGCTTCCCTTGATTTCACGGAGGGGAAGCTCCCCAAAATCAGTACTTTTGAATTTTCATCGTAAACAGGTGCTATAGGATGTATTATCATGTTCTCTCCAACTGCAGATCTTTATACTATTGATTCCAGATTCTGTCATATAAGTCTTAATCCCATAATACATCCATAATATCACAGCACATATCCGATAGGCTATCTCCTACTCGCCTGCACGCCGCTGATAAGTCTTAGTTGACATATCTCATTACAAATGCTCTGCAATAAAAAAGAGAAGCATCTCTGCTTCTCTTAGTGATTATTGTGGTTTAGCTTAATCAAATTCTCTTGTTCTTGCTCCCATGCTCTTTAATTCTTTTTTGCGGTCATACATCCTATGATCTGCTCGTTCAAATATATCATGTAACTGTTCATCACCAGGCTGAAGTGTTGAATAACCAATAGAAACAACAACTCCATTATTCTTGATGTTTTCTTCTATCTGCTTATTAAAAGCGGCAATTGTTTCATTCCTGATATCAAATCCTTTGCCCATCAGAATAACTACGAACTCATCACCACCGGTTCTATAAACTGAACCATGAGAAAAAACATCACAGATAAGAGCACATGCATCCTTGATAAGTTTGTCACCTGCAGCATGTCCTTTAGTATCATTTACATATTTTAGTCCATTTATATCACACGCAACGAGCGCGAGTTTATCAATTGCTCCTTCATGAATCCTGCTATTTAATTGGGATTCCGTCTCCAGGTAGGCATGTTTATTTCTGATTCCTGTCATTGAATCAGTGTTCGCCATGCTCTTAAATGCTTTGCTGTTTTCTTTTTCTTCATCGAGTTTTTCGTTAGCAGCGCGCCTGAACATGTAAAACAATATCGCTGAGAACAGAGATGCTACTACAAGCAAAAACAATATCTGCGCACGGTTAATAATAAGACTCTTTTCACTAATTTCCTGAATCTGATCCTGAATAACGCTTTCGCGGATCATCACAACCAGCTCCCATCCGGTGTCTGGAACAGGCTCATAGCATATAGTATCTACTACGCCATTTATAGTGAAAGTCAGCGTTCCTCTTTTGTTATTGGCAAAATCATCGCGAAATGAATTCCACTTTTCCTCGGAAACATTCCCTTTTGTGGCATCAAAGATATTTTCTGTCCCAATAAGCGGACCAAGCTCAGTTTCTGATATGTTTCCACCATTTGCGGAATACAGAGCAAAATGTGTACTTTCCTGATCATCAAAGGCTAGCAGATCAACTATGTCATTTATGTCGATCTGGACAAAACATGCTTTAAACTGCTTGCCCATTATCTTTATATCTATAGGGATTGCCAGACAAAGATCTATGGATGAACCATAAAGGAAAACAGTACTTATCATTTTGTCATCCAAAGTCTTCTTTGCAAGAAAAGCATGTCTGCTGCCACCTGTATATGTGGTATACTGCGTATAAACTATATCGTCTTCATCTACAAGAGCAAAACGGTTAAGAGACAAAAGCCTCTTCATCCTACCAATAGCCTCTCGAAGATCATCCTGCGATTCTATCTTTTCATCATCTATGACGCTTACAGCCTTCTTCATATAATCAAAATTATTGTTGATAAGGTTTGTAATTGTCTTGGCACGTCTGTCTGCCATCGATTCAAGATAAAAAGCACTTACAGCAGAAACTGCCTGATTTCTGGACGAAATAGCCTGCACAGAAGCCCAATAAGTATTGGCGATTACCATTACCATGATAAGAACACTTCCTATCGCCGCAGTTATGGTCACTGCCTTTTCAGTAATCCTCTTCCTTTTCATTGCGAAACGTCTCCATACAAGACTTCAAGCATTGGTGCCGCATCTTCCTGATAAATAATAGTTGTCCTTTCATCAGTCTTGTCCGGGAAAAGTTTTCCCGGTAAATTTCCATCTGCTATTTTTACCGCAACCTGTAGTGTATCAAAGCCAATCGAGTAACAATCTTGTACTCCGAGGCAATAGATAATACCATCTTTGAGATAACGAAGTGCCTCCTGATCATGATCCATTCCAACGATCACTGCCTTACTTCCAAGCTCAGTAACTGCTCTTGCTGTTCCAACAGGATTACTCATATTGCAACACACAAATCCTGCAATATCAGGATAGTCTTTCAGCATCTTTTCAGCCAGTTCGTATGCCAGATCAATTGAGTCCATATCATACTCAACTGCCACTATTTCCATATTTTTATATTTTGCAATAGTGTCTTTTGCACCCTTTGCTCTGTCTTCGTGGCAGGGAGCTCCGTGACTTCCAACGAGTATACCCACCTTGCCCTTGTAACCAAGTTTTTTACAAAGTGCTTCTGTTAAATCTGCTCCGTCCTGATAGTTATGAGTATTCCCGACATAAGCAATCCTTTTGCAATCAGGAGCTGCATCAGAACTGGAAAACGTCATTACCTTATGGCCTGCGGCCACCATCTTATCAAGTATAGGAGATATCTTCTCCTCATCTGCCACATCTACTCCGATTACATCATAATTGCCTTTTTCGGCCTGTAATAATCTTTTAGTCTGGTCCTCGTAAGATGCTGCATCCGGAGCCATATATTCATAAGTAATGACTATGCCCTTTTCAAGGTACTTTTTCTGGGCATCCTCCATTCCAAGCGCAACAGCATCCCACCACGGATGAACTATCTTATAAGTAAAATAAAAATTGTATCTCTTCTTAGCAGGCACATAATTATCAAGAGTATGTTCAAAATCTACCACATCATCGGTACTGTCCGCCTTCATCCCTGCGTCCGTGGAATATCCACTACTAGTACCTGCAACAATAAGAGAAAATGCTATGATCAGAAATTTGCGAAATATATTTTTTATCTTTTCGGGCATAGAATTCCTCCTTAAAGACAAAATTATCACTATATTTAATTATCTACTATAAATAATACAATATTCCGCTAGGTTTTATTCTTAAATATATATAAAAGTTTGATATAGAAAAAAGCCCCTGCATCATCTCGCAGCGGCTTCTCGATTGTTATATTCCCCAATGTTTTTTTAATATTTCAAACAAGCTTTCTTTATCTTCTTCAGACAACTTCACACTTTTATGCTGTGCATAATGATGTCCAAATTCTTCATCAACATACTCATTTCCATTAATTGTCACAGGATTCTTAAATCTCGGTCTACAGTGCAGATGGAGATGAGGATCAGGCTCCTGTTTTTTGAAAAAATCATTCATCAAACAGCTCCAATTACATAAATCAGCCCCTAACACTGATTTAAGGCAATTCTCAACCATCTGTATTATTGTTCTTAGATTATCCCACTCAGAACCATCGAGATCAGCTAACGATGCACAGTGCCTTCTTGAAACAACAATACACCTTCCAATATAATCCTGCTCATCAGCTAAATATACAGACCAATGCTGATTTTCATATAACAAATACTTTCTATCTTCATCTGTAAGATTACACCAACTACAGCTATTCATTATCTGTCCTTTTTCCATATCCCCAGCTTGTTCAGCGCTGCTTCCCAATCCTCATCTGGAATGTTATACCATGCATCCTTATAATTATTATGATTACCATGAATATCCGAAATTACCGCTATTCTCATACTTTCCCTTTATTAAAACAGTCATTTTCTAAAATGATAAAGCTTGCCCCAGGGTCAAAGTCAATGCTCATAAAACTGAAGTGCAAAGAGAATTGCCATCATAGAAACACCATCCTTTGTTTCATTATTTCTAAGAAGTTCTTTTACCTCAGAGACAGGCATCCACACTTTATAGGCAACTTCGTCCAAATCTTGAATAGAAGCCTCTGAATCCACTTGTGCTCCATATAGATGAAGCAGATGATCTGACATTCCGTTCGCAGAGTTAAATGAGCAGAGAAACTTAAGATCTCTGAGTGTGCATCCTGACTCTTCCATAGCTTCTCTCTTGGCAGCATCTTCATTAGATTCGCCAGCCTCAACTCTACCTGCAGGAACTTCCCACTCAAGCCTTCCCACAGTGTATCTTTTTTCCCTGATCATAAGTATTTCGTCTCTGTCATTGAATATTACTATCACAACTGCATCATGCGGATAGTGAATCTGGTGGTACTTCTCAATTATATCGCCGCTTGGCAATTTGACCTTGTCAGTGTACAAGCAAACATAGTCACTCTCATATATGGTAGTTCTCTCAAGTCTTTCAGGAAGCTTTACTTTTTCCAATCCCATCATGTTAATATCCTTTCCCTCATAAAACTCTGTGTTGTCTCGGTCATTCTCACTCTAGCGCCTCCAACATCTGGGCAAGTTCAAGATAGAAGCCCTTCACCTTTACTCTTTTAAACATTCCACCCTGCAGCGACATGTGGTCTCCCCGTCTCGTGGGCATCACATTCCAGACTCCCGGCGCAAAATCCACGCCAACAACCCCCTCACTACCGGCAAGCTCCTCTTTTGTATACTCCACCGAAGGCGCGCCGATGGGTGCTTTCGCGGAAACTGTATTCACCAGTCCGTCATTGGGTTGCCAGGATTCATCCACGCGAAATCCACCTGCAGTCGTTCCGGTATACCTGCAAGCATAGATGGAACTCTTCATAAACATATTCTCTGTGATCTCCGGATCCGGCATCAGCTCACCATTCTCATCAATCATCGTCGAATCGCAGGGATAAGCAAAATAGTACACGTCCTCAAACGTAGTGATCCTCTCGTTCATCGCCAGCGCATTATCAATATGCATATCGTAAGAAGCATAGTCCCAGTCCGCCCTTCCGTCATTGGCCTTGGCGCCGGTACTGCGCTTCATACGCTCATTGCTCTTCTCATATTTTTCCGGAATCTCAATCTTAGACAGGTCAAAAGAGCTATCTTCATGCAGGTCATACGCCGTAGTGCCGTTGGTAGGCGCAGCCAGCGTCACCACCGCAAGCAGATTCTCCCCCGCGCCACCTTTGAAAAACGGTGACAAGTCAGCAGGATCGGTGCTTTCAATTTCTTCAGCTGCACCATTCCTTATTATCTCGGAAAAGAGCCTTATAGTAGCCCCACCGAAAGAATGCCCTATCAGAACATAGCGGGAATCAGATAGATTTTTTACCAGGGGTTCAGAAGAATAATCTCTTCCAAATCTCTCATGGCCGGCGCTCTCGCTGTGGACCTTTCCATAGTCCACCCGGGTTCCGGTCAGCTGCGCATACAGCTCACATGCCCTGTCCCAAGCACTTCCCGAAGGATCCACCGAAGCCGCGTAGCTCTCATAGCCCTGCTCATTCATATAGCGGACCACGTCGCCGCCTGACATGCCCCAGTAGGGAAAAAACTCATACTGCGCATCATAGCTTCCCCACCCGGAAAGTCCGTGCACGTAAATGTACTTGATATCTGTCTTAGACGGCTTGTGGTATCCCACCAGGGCAGAGAAAGTAGTGACCGCTGCAAACAGCGCCACCATCCACAGCACCGTGGCTTTGATCCCCAGCTGCTTGATCTTGAAAAAGGGATACGGTCCGTCCACCACGTCAATGTAATTGAAATAAAGCATGACAAGTCCGTAAATCAGAGTCATCACGCCGGGCAGCCAGATCCAGTGGAACGGCGCTCTTTTCTCAAAGAGCATATATGTCACAGTAGATAGAATCGGGATTATCGTATGGTGATACAAGCCGCTGCCCGAAAACAACAGCTCTTTTACCATGTGCGCCCAGGGCGCCAGAATACATGCGGTAACGAAAAAAGTCATCAGCAGCATGCTCACGCTAAGAAACCTCAGGACTTCCACCCAGTCCTTTTGGCCAAAGATCACGAAAAGCAGCGACGCGAAAAAGGTCATCATATTCGAAAGCTGAGTGTAGAACACAAAGTTCTTCATAAACCCTCGGCTTTTGAAAGTCTTGGACAAACTTACGACCTCAAGAATAACGATCACCAGATTCAGTATTCGCGCCATTTTATCTTCCCCACCTCATTCGTTTATTATACTTCTCAGATTGTCTTTGAATAGAAATACTTGCTCAGTTTAGGATCCTTATCTTCTCTTACAAATTCCAAAGAGTACCCTAATTTCTTATAAAATTCAGGCGCCTGGAATCCAAAGGTCGTTAGGGTAATTTTCTCATATCCCTTGCCTGAATATTCCTCCTCCACCTTCATAACAAGTTCTGATCCGAGCCTATGTCTTCGATAATTCTCATCAATTATCAAGTCTCCGATATGGACTTCGTTATAATATGCTCTGCCTGTTATTACTCCGATAATGTCTCCATCATCATTTTCTGCTGCAAAGCAGTATTCCTCAAAATTCAAATCCACATTGCTCTTTTTAGCATAGTCTGTGAACGCTTCATTTATAAACTGACCTGCTCTATCATCATTTTCAGATACTCTCTTTATCTCCATTCATATCTCCTCCCATTTCAATGGTTCTCTTCATAACTTATATCCGCATTCTGCTTTCTCAGGCCCATCAACCCCTGATTCATAGTGCGCTCTGAATTCCATGTTTATCTCACGGATCTCTTTTTTACCATCAATGTAATCCTGATACATATCTGCCAAGCCGGACATGCATCCATCACATGAACCACTAATATTCCCTATTGATTCTGCCACAATCTGCTCTCTCTGCTCGCGCGTAGTATCTTTAATTAAAATTGATTTCATTTCCATGTTTATATTTCCAGCTCCTTGTATGTTTTGTCCCCCCTAACAATCATAGCATAGCGAGGCTTTCAAGAACACACAATAACTATATTCAAGAACCTATGATTTTTTGCACCGCTAATCACTGGCTTTTGGGCTATGTGTCGTGGTTTTGGGCCATGGGGTCGGAGGTGGAGGTCCATTTTCAGAAAATGGACCTCCACCTCCGTCCCCTCTTGAGATATTTTATCAGTGCAAAATATTGACGTCATAACACTGTCATATATAATGTTAGCATATGCTAACACAATAATAAAGGAGGAAAGTATGAGTAAAATAGCAATTGTTTATTGGAGTGGTACAGGAAATACTCAGTCAATGGCTGAGGCTGTAAAGGCAGGTGCTGAAAGCAGCGGTGCATCCGTCGATATGTTCTCACCTTCTGAGTTCAATTCTTCCCTCGTTTCAAATTACGATGCAATAGCATTCGGTTGTCCTGCCATGGGTGCTGAAGTCCTTGAAGAGACTGAGTTTGATCCAATGTTCACATCAATAGAAAACTCTTTATCCGGTAAAAAGGTGGTGCTCTTCGGTTCTTATGGTTGGGGTGATGGCCAGTGGATGCGTGACTGGGAGGAAAGATGCAAATCCGATAATGCAAATCTTGTAACAGACAGCGTTATTGCCAACAATGCACCTTCTGATGATGACCTGGCGAACTGCTCTGCACTTGGCAAGGCCATTGCTTAAATTCTGGTAAGTAACAAGGGACGGTTCGTTTGATTGGTTGTGGGCTATGTGTCGTGGGTTTGGGCCATGGGGTCGGAGGGGGAGGGCCATTTTCAGAAAATGGACCTCCACCTCCGACCCCATGGCCCAAACCCACGACACATAGCCCACAACCAGTCAAGAAGAGCCGTCCCTGTGACTTATCATTCCATAAACTTACCCATCATCATAAAATTACTTACTGGATAAAAGCCTAGATCACCATAAAACTTTTTGTGTCTATCATCGTTCACGCTGTTAAGCTCCACGATTGAAGCCCCATTCTCACGAACCACTTTTTCCAGATATTTCATGAAGTCTGTTCCATAGCCTTTTCCCTGATTCCCTAGAAATACCACGATTTCTTCAAGGAAATATCCCCGTATATCATCATATTCTTTAAAATATCCCATGAGATATCCGGTTATATTATCATCCTGATCAGTTTGGACTATGCACATAGAGTCTTCCATTGTCAAAACCTGATGAATCCTCTTATATGCCTTTTCGTATGTCCAACAGCACTCTTCGACAGTGTTGTAGTATTCAATGTTTTTCTCGACTACGTACTTGAGATCATTTTCTGTCATTTCTCTGTATTTCATTTACTGCTGCGCCTCTTTTTTCTAGATTCTAACATATTAGTCCCTCAATGCAGTCAACACCTTGAATAATTCCTCTGCCAGCACTCTATGCCCTTCCGGAGTCAGATGAAGCGAATCTGTCTCTGATGGATAAATGTAATGCGCAGCATTAAAGAAAATACATCCTTTGCTGTCAGCTACTTCCTTGTAATATTTTGGAAACTTTCTAGACTCATCTATAGATGCTTCTGAAAAAGCCCCATAGAATGGAGACTTCTTGATTCCTGTTCCTATCTCCGGTGGTGATACAAGAATAATCTTAGGAACAAAGCCCTGTTTTTCTGCAGTAAACTCCTTAATCACATCCACAAGAACTCCTGCGTTATTGGCAATCTGCTCCGCTGTAAGGTGGAACGTCTGCTTGAGATCATTGCTTCCAAGCATCAGAATCACTATATCTATAGGCTTGTGCGAATTGAGGCAAGGCTTTAAATAATCAAGACCGTTTTTCCATCCATCAATAGGGTCATCGTGGATAGTAGTCCTTCCATTGCAGCCTTCCTCGATAACAGTATATTCGTCACCAAGAAGCTTCTGTAATCTTCCAGGGTATCTGATATCCCTTGGGTACCTCATGCCGGTCTCAGGGACATAACCATATGTATTTGAATCTCCATAACATAGAACTGTTTTCATTGTATTAACCTCCATTTGACTGGTTTGGGCCATGGGGTCGGGGGTGGAGGTCCATTTTCAGAAAATGGACCTCCACCCCCGACCCCATGGCCCAAACCCACGACTTCATAGCCCACAACCAGTCAAAAGTACCGCCCCCGCGGCTTATTTAAATGGCACGTGCGCCCCGGTGAAGGAGACTACGGCGATGAGTTTGCCGAGGTCGTCGGTGACGTTTACTTCGAAGAAGCTGTTGCGGTTGCCGTCCTTGAGGAGATGAGCTTCTGCGAAGAGTTTGCTTCCTTTGGTGGAAGACATGAAGCTGGCGGTGCCAACAAGGCTCACGGTGGCTTGCTCTTTGCCGTAGTTGGAGGCAACGGCGAAGGCGAAGTCAGCCAGAGTGTAGATTGCGCCGCCCATGATGCCGCCGTAGGCGTTCTTATGCTTTTCGGTGAGTTTCATGCTGCACTTTGCGTAGTTCTCACCGATTTCATCTATGACTGCCCCGGAGAGTTCCGTGGCATAAAGGTCTTTAGAAAAAACTTCTCTTGCGTCTTCAAGTGATCCCATGTGTCTTCTCCTTAGTATTTGAAGTCAGAAAATGCTGCGCTTCCGCCAACTTCCCCGGTGCTGTAAACAAAGAGTCCGAATCTGGCTCCGGTGAAGTGGTCCAGCTTAAACTGAAGTTTGTGCTCTGCACCGATCTGCTTGTAGCTGCCATCAGAAGTCTTATATCCAAATGCAGCAGCATCGTCATTCTCGGAAAGCTCGATCAAATGCCCGGCTTTGCAGCTCTTGCTGTCATATGTTATTGATAAACATAATGTTACCACAGGGCTGTCCAGCTTGATACTCTCAATCTCATCAAAGGGCGCATCGTCGTGTCTTTCGCCCCAGAAGCCGCCCTCTGTGATTTCTCTTTTTCCCATGACAAGGTATAAGTCACCGTCTCTTCGGGTCACTGCCACAAGGCCGTAACTACTCTCAAGAATGCAAAGCCCTGCGTAATCTCCATCCTTTAAGCTGCTTGCATCCACTGTTACTGAACAGTCGCAGCCCGGGAAAAGAGTTCTCTGAGTCAGAGTGTTCTTAGCCTGAACCAGGTTAGATGAGAGCTTGTCAGTCTTTATTGTCACAGTACCTTTATCATAATCTCTTTCTATAAGAGAAAGGTCGGGTTCGTGGTTAAACTGCCAGCGGGGCCTAAAGCCAAAGCTACTGGAAATATCTGATGAATAGTCCTTCTTAAAGTCATCGCTTCCCACAAGGGGTTCATATTCATATCCCGGATTCAGATCCTCTATTTTAAAAGAATCCGGAATCTTGCCATCAACGCCGAATACAGGGAAATCCTTATCATCCCAGAAAACCGGCATCAGTACAGGAATTCTTCCCACTGCGCCGCTGTCCTGGAAGAGAATGCTGTACCACTTTCCGCCCGGAGACTGCACTATGCCGCCCTGAGCAACGCCGGAGCCGCGGTAGTCCCTGGTGTCATCCATAACGTCTTTTCCCTTATAAGGACCATAGGGACTGTCAGCCACAAAGCAGCTCTCTGTGCGCCTTGCGGTGGACTTGGGCATATGGATCACGAAGATGTAGTATTTGCCATTTATCTTGTAAAAATGTGCGCCCTCATAACCCAGGTAAACATCGTCGGAGTCAGATAAGATCAGCTTCTCAGTGGAATGTGTATTCTTATCTGAAAGTTCGTCCTTAAGTTCAAGCTCCTTAATATAGATATTCTTATTTCCGTAGATGATATAAACTTTGCCGTCATCATCAAACAAAATGGAATTGTCGTGGTAGAATCCCTCAAGATTATATTTCTTCCAGGGACCATTGATATCTTTTGACTGATAAATGTAGGTCTTGTGGGTGTCGTTGGCCACAAAGCAAAGATAGAAAGTGCCGTTATGGAACCTGAGGCTGGCTGCCCACATGCCCTGGCCGTATATGTTTTCTTTTCCCTGAAGGCACTGCGCAGGAGTGCTGTCCAGCCTGTCGTAGACGTAAGTCGCATGCTCCCAGTTCACCAGGTCATAGGAGCGCAGTATCTCGCAGCCCGGCATGAAGTACATGGTGGTGCTGACCATATAGTAAGTATTTCCCACCCTGATCACATCGGGATCCGGGTAATCAAGCTTTGTTATGGGGTTCATAGTTTCGGCCTCCTCCATCAAAAAATCGTCTATACCTCATTATATCTTAAAGCCCCCAATATCAATCTCTGAATCTTGCTAATATCTCTCCTATTCTTGCGACTCCGCCTTTTTCGTCACAGCCCGCTTGCGCTTGAATGGCCATTTTCCCACATTGCAAATCTTGTTGGGTCAGACTAGAATAATAAGTATGAAAAACAAGCTGCGCTCATCCTTTAATTCAAGACAGTACATGCTCTCCTCGGACTTTGAGGTCTACTACTACTCAGACAGTCACTTTGCGACTCTGCCGCCTCACAAGCACGACTACTATGAGTTCTATCTTTTCCTGGAGGGGGAAGTTACCATGGAGATTTTTTCTCCAACCGGAAGCTCTGTAAAGTGCGACATGACTCCAGGAGATCTCATGATAATGCCGCCGGGGGTGTCTCACCACGCACTCATGCACGAGTCTGAAAAGAGCTACAGACGTTTTGTTTTCTGGATAAGCAGGGACTGCTGCAACCACCTGCTGAACGAATCAATTGATTACATGTACGTGATGCAGCGGGCCGAGGCCTTTAAGAAATACATTTATCATTTTTCACCGGCTCACTTCCACCAGGTTGAGTCCAAGTTCCTGCGGCTTCTGGAGGAGACCATGGCTGAGCGCTACGGAAGCGATGCCTCCCGCCATATCTGCCTCTGCGACCTGATTCTCACCATAAACAGGATCATCTATGAAGAGGAACACATAAAGGTCGGAAGCGACGAGCTCACTCTTTTTCAGAACATCATATCCTACATTGAGGAGCACCTTGAGGAGCCCTTGAGCCTTGAGGATATTGCGGGCACCTTTTTTGTCAGCAAATATTATGTGGCCCATCTTTTCAAGGATTCTCTGGGAATCTCCCTCCATCAGTACATCATAAAAAAGCGGCTGGAGGAGTGCCGAGAGGCCATCGTAGGCGGAAAGAGTATAACAGGGACCTATGAAGCCTTTGGTTTCAGGGACTATTCCAGCTTTTTTAAAGCCTTCAAAAAAGAATACGGTATTTCCCCAAAGGAATATCAGAATATTTATATAAATTTCAAATCAAAAGGAGGCAATCATGGCCATCCCACTTCCTAAAGGCAGACAATTTCAGATTTCCCTCCGGCATCTTCCTTCGGACTACGAAATGCCCTCCATGGAAGTTGCCGCGGATCACTATAGCATTCTTTTTCTGATAAATGGCGACAGACGCATCATCACGCCCACCATGACCTTCACCATCCACCCCGGAAATGTGAGTTGCATGGCACCACTGGTCTATCACCGCACAGTTCCTGTGTCCCAGCGGGAATACGAGAGCATTCTCATAAAGTTCTCTCCCAAGTTTGTGGAACCCCTGAATGAGGCCATTGGAAGTCATGTGATCAACTCCCTGTACGAATATCCTCCGAAATCATTTTCTGCAAAGGACCAGGAGTATATCTTCTTACGGGCAAAAGAACTGCTGGCAGCCTATGAAGAAGCTGACGCAAACTTTGAGGAAGACGCCTACAGCAGGTTCAAGGTTCAGAACATGTTCTTTAACCTCCTGCTGGCAATATACGAAAAAGGCATTGTGGATGAACAGTATTCATCAATGCACAATGCCCCTTTGACCGAACCAATTATGGATGCGGTATATTTTATGGAAAAAAACTATAAGGAAAATATCAAAATCGAAGATGTAGCCAGCGTCTCCGGCTACTCTGTTTCCTATTTTTCAAGACTGTTCAATGCTCAGCTTGGAATGGCCTTTTCGGACTATCTGTGTAACACCAGGTTAAAGCATGTTCAGTACAAGCTTCTTACCACCGATAAATCCGTGACGGACATTTCCCTGGAGTGCGGCTTTTCCTACCCCGGAAACATGACCAATGCCTTTAAGAGCAAGTTCGGCATGACGCCCCTGCAGTTCCGCAAGCAGTCCACTATTCATGGTCCACAATAAGCAGATTGTAGAGGGTCTGGTCTGTGCCAAACTCTTCCATCAACTGCTGAACTTCCTTGAGAGCCTTATCTCTGCTGCCCTTGGGAGACACAGGTCTTTTAACCGCCCTGATAAGGATATTCTTGGGAGTGTGGGCAAAATCGATGAACTCCAGAAGCTGCGTCTTGTAGCCCATATACTCCAGAATATTTCCGCGGATGGCATCTGTAGCCAGGGCTGCAAATCTCTCCTTGATGATTCCGTATCTGGTCAAAAGAGCCAGATTGTCCGAATGGATCTTTTTGTTGAGCTCATGCTGACAGCAGGGCACAGAAAAGATCATCTTCGCATTCCAGCAGACAGCGTTGTAAAGGGCATAGTCTGTGGCTGTGTCACAGGCATGGAGCGTTATCACCATATCCACATCAAAGGGTGCGCTGTAGCCGTTGATATCTCCCAGCTCAAACTTAAGATTCTCATAGCCGTACTTCGCTGCGGCCTGATTGCACTTCTTTATGACATCTGCCTTCAGGTCCAGGCCGATGATGTTAGCCTTTATCCCGCGAATCTGTGTCAGATAATAATAAACCACAAAAGTCAGGTAGGACTTTCCGCAGCCAAAATCAATGACGTTGAGGCTGTCAGTCTTAAGTCCCGAAATCTCATCATCCAGAATCTCCAGAAAGCGGTTGATCTGTCTGAACTTATCGTACATGGACTTTACAACCTTACCATCCTTAGTGAAAACTCCCATATCCACAAGGGGCTCCACCTGCTGCCCCTCTTCGATAATGTAATTCTTGGTCCGGTTGTGAGTGGCCTCTGACTTTGTCTTTTCGCCTTCCTTAAGAAGTCTTCCGGACACCTTCAAGTCACCTTTTTTGGACAAAAGAAATGTGAATTCTTTTTCCAAAGTCCAGATGTTAAGCTGTCTGAAGCCCGCATCTGTAGTGATGAGTTCGCACCTCTCCGCCAGCTTGTCACCGGGGACATTCTCATGAAAAACCTGCTTCTCTGTGTATTTTGCAATCTGATAATTCTTTACTTTATGATTTATATCTATCTTCTTGAATTCAGAAGTCTTGGAGGAGGGCTTACTTATGATGATTCGTTGTATGTCCCCCTTCTCCATTATCTTTCTGATTTCTTCACTGATTTGGCTCATTTATTCCCTCTTTTTGCATTAACTTCTTTGTAAATAATGGCATGAAAATACATACCAGAACATATCCTACCACATATGAGATCAGAAGGGACTTAAGAAGCATTGGCAGAAAAGGAATCTGCTCCTGCCCTCCGGAGGCCCTCATGGCGCCGTTGTATGCCAGAACTACCATTATAAGTGTCATAAGTGGTGTGTAAATCGTGTTGGAAATGAAACTTGCAAAAAGTCTGTGGCCCAAGGTTCCGGATCTAAATCCCACTTTGCTGCAGGCATCATTTGATATCTTCCCCACGGGGACCACCAATCCTATCAAAATGCTGACAACAGTACTGACAATAAAGCTTACAACAAATCCCATCACGGTGAAATGACCGGACGAAAGCGTTCCCGTAAGTGAAAGAAAAAAGCTCATCGTAAGTCCCATCCTTATTGCCATTCCACGACTGATTCTTTTCATCTTTTCCTGCATATCCGGTCCTCCTTATGTATGTTGTTAATTTCATCATATCATATTTTCCTTTTAAATTGTTGCATTCGCAGTATTGTGGGATTAAGTGGGATTAAGTACCAGTCACAGTCAATGTCATTTAGATAAGAAAATGTAATAAATGTGTCATTTAGATAAGAAACTGTGGTAAATGTGTCATTTAGATAAGAAACTGTAGTAAATGCGAAATAGGCACGCTTCGATATTCCACAGATATGAGCAGATATTCTCCTTCTCTGCTCATAAATCAGCGCTCTGCAGTATATCGATATGGTTTTATCGCTTATACGTCATTTTATTACCCCTTATATCTAAAAAATCTGCATCCGCAGGTAGCCTCTTTTTTTCTTTACCCTGATATCACATGTTTTCTTATTCAGTGGGTAAGAATGATCTAAAACATGGACTAAAATCAAAACGTGCCTACCCACAAAAAGGAGTTTTCTCGATGACAGGGGTAAAATCAATGCAAAAGTCGAGTTTTTTTTGACTTCAATCAACTTTTGAAATCCATTTCTTACCTATGCTTTCTCTTTTTCCCAGAAAAATGGGTAAGAAAAAAAATCGGCTACCCGTGTAGATTCAAATTTCAGATATTAGGCGTAAAAATAAGCTTTATTTTATTTTTTTCCTAACGTTTTATTGTATTCGCAAGAAATATCCACAGATTTTGCTACTATTGTGACTTTTTAATTCTCTTTAGGTTGATTTTAGGTTAAGGGGTAATAATGATGACATGGAAGCGATAAACAGAATATGTTTAAGAAAGTGAGAACCCTAATATGAAAAAGATAATAGCGAAGTTTTTATACAAAAAGAATCGAATCCTTGCAACCGCTTTACTTAGTGCGGCACTGGTAATGTCAGGGTGTGGTGCGGAGACTGTAGGCTCTGCTCTTAGCCAGTCAATGGACAG
>JAEEGL017289032.1_pt1 | contig 16343 bp, 10 predicted proteins | sample 9134231 | NCBI WGS metagenome assembly JAEEGL01 (sample SAMN16246548, study PRJNA631951) | gut metagenome | biome: gut microbiome; feature: rumen; material: fiber-attached | host: Bos | place: Iran: Karaj | collected 2018-10
CGTCCTCGAGACATCTGCCGAAGTCCAGAACGTCCTCCAGCGTTTTACAGTCGTTTTCCCTGTAATAACTGAGCGGTTTAAAATGTGCGTTTTCCGGTTTCATCTGAAAACACCTCCATAATCCATTCGCGGCGCGAAGCCGCAGAGCCTTATGCTCTTTATACCACATTCCGGGCGATTCTTCAAGGAAAGATTGCCGTTTTTTTAACGAGGGTCGAAAATCGAACGCATACGGATCAGGATATCCTCAAAGAAAACGCCGATCCTTGCGCGCACGAACACCGGATGACGCAGCAAAAAACTCCGGTATTCCCGCTCGGTCGGGACCCTGCCGTTTTTCTCCGCAATTTTTGCCACGTATTCTTTCCCGTCCAGCAGCACGGTCTGCAGTTTCCGATAAAGCAGCGTTTTGTTCCCGTCCGCATCCACGAGCCAGAACCCGCTGGCTCTGCCGTCGGGCAGCGTTTCGTTGCAGTACATCTCCCAATACAGGCAGAACCGCACGTCGCACCGCAGATATTTTGCCAGGATCCGCAGATTGGCGCTGCAGTGCCGGCGGTCGCTGAAGCCGAACTGAGACGCAGGCTCCGCCACTTCCCCGACAAACACGCGCGGTCCGGGGACGCCGCTCTTTTCCGGCAGGTTTTCATAGATATAATCAATGACCTTCCTGACCGTGCGGGCGGTCCCGTCCTTCGCGTCGTAGGCGGAATAGGAGACGTAATCCACGTTCGTAAACGGCAGCACACGGTTGACCACCCGATCGAACCCTTTGTTCAGCGCATCCGTCGGGCGGTTCAGTTCCAGGTAATTCCAGACGGACACGTCGTCGTGCGGCGTATCCCGCTTGGCGTCGTCCACGGCTTTCTGGCGGGTGTTCAGCCACGCGATCATGCCTTCGGTCACCGTGTCGGGTATCTTTTCCTGACTTTTGTCGTAACCGCCGAGATAGTACCAGTCGCCCTCCCAATGTCCGAGATAGAACTGCTTTCCGGTTCCGTTATACGTGCGCAGCAGTTTTTGCGTGAAGCTGTAAACCGCGTCGTAATCCGCGCGCGCTTCCGCCTCGCTGTAGCCGTCCCGGAACGCCGCGTTCGAGCGGAACCACATAAAAACGTAGTCGAAATCGCGTCCCTCCAGCACACGGTCGACCAGACCGGCGTCGCTGCCCGCGTTGAACTTGACCATGTTGGAGCCCCACGCCAGGATCTGATCCGCGACCTCCATCAGCGGGTCCGCATCGGTAAACTGATAGCCGGGCGCGATCGCGTTCGTTCCGATGATATAGTTGTACTGCGCGATCTGCCGCCGCAATGCGTCATGCTCCGTTTCACCGGACGCACGGGCGGACAGCGGCAGGACGTTCAAAACCATCGCCGCCGTAACGAGGAACGCAAGCGGTCTGTTCTTTTTCAAAGGGATCAACCTTTCTTCTGCGCTGCCGCGGTTTTGAACGAGCCGGCTCCGATCGGAAACGCCGCCGTATACTCCGTTCCGTCCGCATAGACGACGACCGTATATCTGCGGTCGACGTCACTGTTGTTTTCCGCCGTCACTTCAAACGCGCCGTCGGTTCTTTCACAGCGGAACCGGTTTGTCACCGTCTCGCTTTCATGGAGCAGAAGCTCCGCCGCATCATCCGCGTACAGCTCGATACGGAGCGTCTCGGGGATCCGGTCTGTAAGACTCATGCAGTCGGGCTGATATGCCGCGCCGCCGCCGACTTTGATGAACATCGGCAGACCCTCCTTTTTCAGCAAAGGCGCACTGCACACGACGGTCTGATCGCCCTCAAGGCGTTCCTTCGTCCATAGATTGACCCACGCCCCCTGCGGCAGGGTAACCTCCCTTTGCTCCGCGCCGGCTTCGGTCACGGGCGCGACCAGGATGCTGTCGCCGATATAGAACTGGTCGTCGATGGCGTACAATTCGGCCTTGTCCATATGGTCATAGAACATGGGGCGGATGATCGGCTCGCCGGTGCGGGAGCCGTGGATGGCATAGGAATACACCGTCGGAATGAATCTGTACCTGTACCGCAGGCACTCACGGTACAGCTCTCTCGTTTCCTCAGGGCAGTTCCACGGCCATTTTGCCGTAGAGCCCTGACCGTTGTGCATGCGGGGCATGGGGCAGAAAATGATGCTTTGGCAGAAGCGTCTTGCGATATTGTCGACGTCGAACTGCATCTCGTCCGGCGGTGTTTCCACCCCGCTGCCGCGCATGAATCCGCCCAGATCGTAGCCGCACAGCGTAAAGCCCGCCATGCCCGCATTGATGATATACCAGATATCCTCCTTGAATCTGTGAATTCCGAACTGCGTGTCTCCCGCCCACGGAAGCGCGTATCTCTGGCTGCCGATGCCGCCGCCTCTGGACAGGGACATATGCCCCTTCACGCCGTTTTCCGCCATGACGTCGGAGATCACGCGATTCCACATCGCACCGAACAGGTTCCGCGACGGGATACCCGGCATGACCTCACCGCTGACGCGGTCGGAATGATCCGTCCACCACTGGGTCACGCCGTCCCTGATCCTGGGAACCAGAAACGTTTTGTAATAGTCGATCCCGCGCTGCGTCGCCACGTCGGGCACCGTCTCGCTTTTGACCTGGCGCAGCAAGCCTTGCGCGATCGCGGGAATGGCGGTGGCGGGCTTGAACGCGCAGGAGTTGATGTGCAGGACGGTTTTGATGTTGTCCTCCTCGAGCTTCCGGATCATGCCGACGCCGTCGCCGAAATCGGGATGCCAGTTGTAGTCGTCCGACGGATAGCCCCAGCCGCTCGCATAATCCCGGATAAAGTTCACGCCGCCGCGCCACGGGCCGTCGATCACGATCGCGTCGCAGGGATACCCTTCGCCGCGCATGCGCGCCGTATCGTCGATCGCGCCCTGCGCGCGCTCGAAGCTCAGACTGCTGCACCAATATCCCATGAGCCACTTTTTGGGGAACTGATTGGTGCCGACGATCCGCGCATAGCTTTTTGTGATTTCCGACGTATTGCCGCAGAACACGAACAGATCGTAATCTCCGCCGGGCGCGTGGAGAAACCACTCGTTTTCGCACGTCTTCGCCATGTCGAAATAGACGTGCGGCCACGGATTGTTGAAAAACAGTCCGTAACCCGCCGAGCTGATGAAATAGGGCACGGGGAAACCGCCGTAGTCCCCGACTCTTGCGCCGCCCTTTTCCGAAAAAATATCGGCAGATTCTCCGGTCCTGTCCACCTTGTAGATCCGCGCGCCAAAGCCGGAATACCGTTCGCCGCCGATGCGCTCGAACTCGGTGTAGCTGCGCATGCCGGAATAGTCGGCCGGCGTCTCGGAAAACCGCGCTCCGCCGTTTTTGGTTTGCAGAAGCGTTTTCCCGCCAGCCGTTTTGAACGCGAATTCGTTCGTGTTCATATTGAACTCCAGGATCATCCGCCCGTTCGAGAAATGAATGACGCCGTCCTCTAAGCTGTAATCGTACGGCGCAGCGTCCCAGTCCGTCCGGATCAAGCCCAGACGCTCGGTCACGGTTTTGTCCACGCATGCGCCGCCCTGCGTGATCCGCAGACGCAGCGTATTTTCAAAGCAGTTTTCGAGGATGATCTCGCGTCCTGCCGCGGTGATCACGACCACGCCGTTTTCATACCGGTATTCTCCCTTGAGGGCAAGCTCGGGCGATCGGAAATCGTCCGTCTCCAGCACGTAGTCCGTATACTCCGAATCATACAGCGCGTCCGGATGGAGCCTGAGCAGTTTCTTCATGTCGTTCTCCTTTCATCGTCCCGTTATTACGCACCTATTGTACACGACAACGCGCACCGTGTCAATGCGCGTCCCGCGCAGGACCCGGCGCTTCTCGCACAAAAAAGAACGGCGGCTCTGTCAGAGTCACCGTTCCGGAATGAATAATCAAACACGATCAAAAGCTGCCGCGGCAGGGAGCCGGATGCCGAACAAGCGCAGGATAAACCAGACTGCCTTGTGCACTGCCCAAACGATCCTGCCCCACGTGCCGGTATGTACCTTGCCGCAAAGCGCGCAGATGCCTGCCGCCGGATCGTATTTTTTCTCCGCGTAATTCGCGGGGATCACGATCGAGGTCAGATCGGCCAGCCACGTATTGCCGCTGCGTCTGCGGACGGTCAGGGGGTTGATCGCCACAGAGTAGATACTCCGCACGTCCAGCTCGCCCGTGGTGTCCGACGCGGAGCCGAGCGCGCTGATGACGTAGCCCGTTCCCGCTTCAAAGCCCATATAGATCATCGTATGCCCGGGGAAATACAGCATCGCGCCGGCAGGCGTGTTTTGCAGAAGCAAGAGCTTTTCTTCATCCGTCATACCGCTCAGATCGATCTTGGTGTTCGGCACGAGCTGCTGCCACGACGTGTTGCGCGGTATGCACAGACCGAAACAGCGGTACACGTTGCGTGTAAACATCGAGCAGTCCATCGCGTCGAGCATGCCGCCCCAGCCGTAACGGTCGCCGAGACAGGTGAACGCCACACGCAGGATATTCGACTGCGTCATGGGCAGAAAACCGATGCTGACCGAATAGTGCTGCGAGATCAGCGCTTCTCTGCGCACGTATGCGCCGTCCGCGTCACGGGTGGGCAAATACACAACGTAGTTGTTCCACGCGTTCCGTTCGCCGAGATTCCGGGGGATCTTGTCCTCCGGAACGAGCTTGAGCTTCGTGCCGATCGTCAATTTCACGTCGGCGGTCTCCGGCACGAAAATAGACGGCTCGGTCACGATCCGGTTTTGCGTGACGACCAAAAAGTCCTTGCCGTCCACGCTCGTTTTCCACGCATCCAGCCACTCGCTGCGGCTTGCGCAGATCGCCACCGACTGTGCGTCGACCCAGCCCGGGCAATGATCCGTTTCCACGTAATAGAACGATGCGTCGTCATAGGCGCAAATCTGCTTGATAACGACCGGATCGTTTACATTCAGCGCGCTGTTCTGGTATTCGCTGTCCGCGTCGGTCAGACTGTATCCGATCACGTCGTTCGTCGGGATCGCCATCAGATTCGTCTGACGCGTGCATACGCCGTACACGATCTCGCGCCTGCCCGTCCACGCCGTATCGGCGCAGGCGGCGCTCAGCGACGCAAAATAGGCGTCGTTGTCGATCTGCACACCGTCCACGAACAGAGCGCGATCCTTTTTGCTGTTCAGGATATCCTGCGCCAAAGCGTTCCCCAGCGCAGATGCGTCATACGTCGTCGGCACTTCTTCCGGATCGGTCACGTACGTCCCCTTCGTGTGCGCCGCGAGCGTGTTGTATGCGTCGACCTCCCGCGTCGTCATCATGATGCCGTTCGGATCGTCCGTTTTTGCGATCCAGTAGTCCGCACGGCACATTTCCTCGGTCACGCCGTAAGGATACTGCACGTTTTGTTCGGCCGCAGACCCGCAGACCGTCCACAGGCCAATCAGCATCGCAGCCAGCAGACAGATCGCCGTCACCCTCTGCGCCCGAATGCCGCCGTTTTGCGTTCCGTGTTTCATTTGTTTTTCCTCCCGTCTTTTTTACAAGAAAGATTATACCACGGACAAATCCTTCCTGCAAGGCACAGGATGCATCTATTCTAAAATTTCCGGTCAGGAATCAAGCCGGAACGCACGTCCGGAGAGAAATCCCGGATGGGAAACCGCCGAAAGCAGACGCTCTCGTATGGTTTTTCGGTCGGGACCGTATGCGGCGACAGGGTTTTTCCGTAAAAACGGAGATCAAAAATATCGCCTTTTTTGTTGCGGGATTGGGTTCGATATGATATAATTGAGCTGAAAACTCGGATTTGCGGCAGAGTTCTGCTTGTTTTTTTATGTTCCGATACAGCAGAAACGCGCAAGGCGGAACAATGCATTTTTGGAATCATTTCTGATTCAGGGATTTCAAGGCGAAGGAGAACCATCTATGAAAAAATTGTTATGCGTGACGATCAGCATCATCATGCTGTGCAGCGTATGCGGCGGATTCATGACCTCGGCAGAGGCCGATTATACCATCGTGTCGCCGTATGCGGACGTCGAATGGAGCGGAGAGAACGCATGGGGTGCGTACAGGGGCGTTCTGCATTCGCATACGACCTGGAGCGACGCCGACGAGGAGCTTCCGGCAATGGTCAAGGAATACTATTCGCTCGGTTATGATTTTCTTGCGAACAGCGATCACGCGGTTACGGGCGTCGAGTGGAACAAAAAGCCCGAGCTTGTGTTCCCGTACTGGTATCAGTATTTTCTGGGCAACAAGATGAGCGTTCTCACCGATGAAGAGTACGAGGCGATCACTTCCGGCACCTACAACGACAGAGGGTACGGCATGACCTGTATCACCGGCGCAAACGAGCTGAACCATCTGACGCTCTCGAAGAACCACGTCAACGGATATTTCCTCCCGTCCGACGTCGGCAACGGTTTCGCCGGATATTATGCGGGCAAGAACAAGCTGAACCTTTCGGGACTTGTCGGCGAAAACGAGGTCGGTATCGAAAACGCCTTGAGATTTGTCGAAGACAACGGCGCGCTTTCCCATATCAACCACCCCGGAGACGTGCTTGACTCCACAAGGCATCCGGAAGCGGTTACAGATCCCGAAAATATCAGCTTTTACGGCAATCTTTTGCTGAAATATCCAAGCTGTCTCGGCATAGAAGTGCTCAACGAGGTCAACACCGTAACGCGCTACGACAGAGTATTGTGGGATCAGCTTCTGATGCACTGCCTGCCCTACGGCAGAACGGTCATCGGCTTCAGCAACACGGACGCACATTCTCTCAAGAACTGCGACAGCTCCTTCAGCGTTTTCATGATGAAAGAGAATACGCAGGAAGAGGTCAAAAAGACGATGCAGTCGGGCGCTTTCTTCTGCGTGTCCAAGTGCCTCCCCGGCAACGACGTTTATGAGATCGGGCCGACAGAGGACATTGACGTCAGAGGCGAAGGCCTCCCTTACCCGATGTTCAGCAGCGTTACAGTCAGCGGACACAAGGTTGCCGTCACGGCGGAAAACGCCCGAGAGATCCAGTGGATCGCGAACGGAAAAGTGATCATGAAATGTGAAGTCGGTTCCGACCCCATCGTTCTGGATCTGGACGCTGTTGAGGGCAGCGATGATTTCCGGTATGTCAGAGCCGAAATTTTAGGCGAAGGCGGAATCTGTCTTACACAAGCGCTTGTGATCGACAACGGAACACAGCCGCTTGCGTTTCATGCCGATGCGCAAGCGCCGAGCCTTGTCAAAAGACTTCTCCTGTTCCTGCGCGGAACGAAAATCTACAACATCATTGTTGAGATTTACCGCGCCGTAAGATAATAGAAAGATCATCCAGGAAGGTTAGAATATATGCTCCAAAGGATCATTGCCTTTTTTCTCTCCGTTGTCTCTCTCCTCGGCGGCGTACCCGGTTCGGGACGAGCCCTGATGAAGCCGTGCGTTTTTGACGTTACGATCGACGCCGCGACCGAAGAGATCTGTACCGAGATCAAGGAACACTGCGGACTTGATATTGAAAAACTCGTCACCAATCTGCCGGACGTCAATGAACCCGTGCGCCTGGTCAACCGCGTGTTTTCTCTGGAAACCGCCGCGTTCCGTAAAACGATGAATGAGATCCGCGACGATTACTATGCGCAGGACAACAGAACGATGGGACTGATCTGTTATTTCCTCGGCGCATATCTCAGCGGCTTTGAAAAATGCGACATCACGCTTGAGCCGACCGAACGCTTTGACGGAGAGTATGAATTCGTGCTCAACGTCCTCTACACGGACGGCGACACGGAGCAGGTCTGGACCGGCGCGTTTTACGACCCGCATACGGGCGAATTTCACGGCAGAACCGATCAGGGCATGGCGTCCCTGGGATTCAATTTCAATCTACGGGAAATGCTGGTTTATGCACCCATCCATTGCTGGATGCGCGATTTCGGATTCTGCTTCGGATACGACCTGTTCTGCTACACAACGCCCTTTTTCCGGTACAAAACGAGGCGCTTCAAATTTGACTATCAGGGCAAAGAGTGGATGATCCAGGTCTGGAAGGGCCGGTATATCATCGCAGACGGCGCGGAGATCGGTCTTTATAACCGACCCCGGGAGAAGGCAGGCACCTATTACGACTGCGCCGGCGACGACGAACTGCTGGACATCAGCTTTTCGCTGTATCGCGGCGACGAACTGCTGTTCAGCCGCGCTGCGCAAAAGCACTGGTGGTCAAACGGCTTCAAGCTGATGCGCCATCCCTGCGAAGCCAAAGACCTGACGCTGACGTTCACCGTTGAAATGAAAGACGAAGAAATGCTGCAAGCGTTCTGCGACGCACTGGAACGGAACCTGTGGCACGACGTGACCTATTCGACCGATGGGCTGAAGGTCACCGTGACGTGGTAAACCCGGAAAGACGTGCTGCAGCCGCGCCGGATTTGTGCCGCCCTGCAGGATGCTGCGCATATCCGGAAAAGCCGCGAAGCGCATGGCGCGTATAAAGACGGCGTCCCGCAAAACGATCACCGGATTTCCGTTCGCGCAGACGCTTCGTCAGATTTAATAAAACGGAGGAAAGAAATGAAAAAGATCCTTTCTGTGATTCTCGTATGCTTAACGGTTTTCTGCTGCACCTTGCCGACCTATGCGCGCGGCACGGATGCGAAGCTGAGATTTGATGCGAACGGCGACTTTACGATCCTGCATCTGACGGACTGGCACACCGGCTATCCGCTGCCGGCTTTGCAGAAGCAGCTGGTCATCGAATCGCTTGCCGCCGCAGATCCCGATCTGGTCGTGCTGGGCGGCGACCTCTCTGAGGCCGCAAATGAAGACCAGCCTGCCGCGATCAAAGAGATCTGTGATATCTTTGTTGATGCAGAGATCCCCTTTGTGATCACCTTCGGCAATCACGATTATCTGCACGGATACACGATCGACGAAATGTTCGGTTTTTACAAGGAATACGGCGGCACAGCCTTCATCGGCGCGGATGAGGAGCCCGCTCTTTTCGGCTGCGGCACGTGCAGCATCCCCATTTATGCGAACGACGGCAGCCGCGTGGCATATAACATCTATTGTTTTGATTCCGGATGCGAGGTCAAGGGCAAGGGCTACGAGTCCGTGCATTCCGATCAGATCGAGTGGTATCAGACAAAGGCGGAAGAACTCAAGCGGGAAAACGGCGGAGAATACGTTCCCTCGGTCGTCTTTCAGCACATCATCGTGCAGGAAATCTATGACAAGCTCTTCCCCGTTGCCGGCAAAGCTGTCCGGGCCGGCGTCAGGGAATACGATACTGTGACCTACGATCTGGTCCCGATCCCCAATCTTTCCAACATCGAGGACGGCTACATTTTTGAGAAACCGTGCCCGGGATACTACAATTACGGGCAGCTCGACGCCATGAGCCGGAACGGCGACGTCAGAGCGATCTTCTGCGGCCACGATCACTACAACAGCTTTACCGTGAAGATCGACGGCGTAGATATTGTCAACACGCCCAGCGTGAAGCCGCATATCTTTTTACGAAAGATCAACTGGGGGCCCAGAGTCATCACGCTGCACGAGAGCGGCGCCTGCGAAAGCAAGGTCCTTCTGGGCATTGATCTGGCGCAGGCGGAAGGATCAAAAATCATTTCATCCGGAAATGTGACGCGCATAGAGATCGCCGCCGTGAAGGTCTGGAAAGCGTTCGCCGACGTTTCCATGTCTTTCTGGAAAAAGGCAACCGAATGGATTTACAAATTCTGAAAAAGGAGAACAGCGTGAAACCTTTACGTTTTTATTTGATCACGGACACGCACTATTTCAAGCGCAGCTTAGGCGCATACGGTGCGGAATATGAAGACTTCATGGACGGCGACCAAAAATGCTTTGCCGAAACGCAGGCCATCAACGAAGCGCTGTTTGAGTGGCTGGAGACGGCGGATCAGGCGGACGTCGTCTTAATTGCCGGCGATCTTTCCTTTAACGGCGAAAAAGAAAGCAACGAAGCGTTTTCAAAACTCCTGCACGATTTCAAGGAGAAGAGCAGGAAAAAGGTCTATGTCGTGACCGCCGGTCACGATTTCAACGACGCGCCGTTTTGCTTTCGTGAATCCGGAAAAGAAACCGTGGAAGGGACAAAATTCCCGGAGCTTTACAGCTATTACGGAGATTTCGGTTATAAAGACGCCGTCGCTTTCAACGCGGAGCATCTTTCCTATGTCGCGGAATTGTCGGAGGATGTGCGCTTGCTTGTCCTTTGCAACGACGTGGACGGGAAAAAGCACGTTGCCTATGACGACGAGTTCCTCGGCTGGATTGAATCTCAGGCAAAAAAAGCACAGGCAGACGGCAAGATGATGATCGCCATGGAGCACTATCCCGTGCTTCCCGGCCAGCCGTTATTCGCTCTGATCGGCGACGCACGACAGGCGGAGAGCCAGAAGCTCATCGACACGCTCGCCGACAACGGCGTACATCTGATCTTTACCGGCCATATGCACAACCAAAGCATCAATATGGTTGAGACGGCAAAGCATAACAAGTTCTATGACGTCTGTACGGGCGCCGCCATCGGCTGGCCTGCCTTTCTGCGTCTTGTGACCGTTCAGGACGCGGACACCGTAAAGATCGAAAGCATTCCCGTTCCCGATTTCGACTGGGAAACCAAAAACTGCCCGGGCGAGGAATACCTCAAAAAGCAGTTCGAGAGAATGATCCGGACACTGATCGAACGCATGGAACATGACCCCGAGAGATTTATGCGCAAGGTGAACATCAAACCCTCGCCGCTTCTGAAAAAAGTCTTTCCGGTGATCGGGAGAAAGCTCTCGAAGATGACCGTCGGCGGCTTCGCAAGACTCCTGCTGGTCAAAGCCGACCCGCAGATCAAAGACGAGTCCTTTGTGGAGTTTGCCGTGTCGTTCGTGCGCAGTGTGTTTGAGGGAAATCAGCCCTACGTGGAGGGCACGCCCGGCGGCGATACTTTGCTGCGCGTTTTTCGCCGTCTGTCGCCCTTTTTCAAGAAGTTGAAAGGCTCACAGGGCGAACCGCTCGATTTTTATGAGATCATGAAGCACACTGTGGGCAATTACGGGATCGATGACTACAATGCCGTTCTCCACCTGAAATAATTCTTGTAATCATGATCCGTCTTCTCGGATCAATCTTTTGCAAGTTCAGCTTGATTTTTTACAAAAACTGTCTGTGGTGCGTATATCCAAGTCACCCGCAAAAAGCATTCCAATCGGCAAACAAACGATACCATGCATTTCGGAAACAACTGCATACAGAAACACGAAAAGCCGCCATCGGATGACTCCTTTGGCGGCTGACTGTATCTATATGAAGAATCGCTCTGCGCCGGCAGTTTCGGCACAAAAAAGCAGAACGCCCGTTCCATCAGAGCAGCGTTCTGCCGAAAGCGCGTCGATCCATATCGGATCGTTCAGATCGGGCAAAGAAGGATCCGGCTTTGAGTGATTTCAAAAGGCGTGCGGCCGTTGACCGCGCTGCGGCAGGTATCCAGCGTCCTCTGCATTTTATCGGCCAGTCTTTTGATCATTTCGTAAACCACGGGATCGCTGTCGTCGATCATCAGGGTAAACGAATCCTTGCTGATAATCAGATCCTGCACGGCCCGATGCCGCTTGTGCTCAAAGAGCTGATGCTCGTCGGTGATCGCCTCCAGATCATAAAGCAGCTTTGAGCTGCGATTTGCCGTGATGTCTATTTCGTCCGCCAGACGAATCAGCGCGGCAAGGTACGGCATGCATATGGGCTCACCGTCCGGCGTCGGCAGTTGTGCCGGATAGATGCGTTCATCCTTCAGATCTGTTTTCCGGTGTCCTCTGGAGATCTGGATCACGGCTTCAAGATGGGCTTTGCTCGGGAACTCAAACAGCTCTGCGTATTTCCGTATGAACAGGCCGGAGTACTCGTTATGAAAATCGCGGATCTGTTCGGACGCCGACGCGTTGGGGTGCTTTTCAAAATAATCTCCGAAGTTGATCTGACGGGAAAACGATTCAAAATCCTTTTTCGTGATCCCCATTCCCGTATCGTGAAAATAACAGCCGCAAAGCAAAACGTAGATCTCGTTTTTGTTGAGCCGGTCAAGCTGATCGCCGATCAGGGTATTGCAGAACTCGATCACGGTGAGTGAGTGAAGTTCGGAATGGTCTGTATATTCGGGGAATAAAAGCTTATAATTCGACAGTATTCTCTGCAGAACAAAGACGCAGTCGGTAAATCTCCTGTGAAGATCGCCGTCGAGCTCATGAAGGCGGAATTCGAGAGCAAAACCGTTTGGATCATTCGGCATGATTTCGTCCCCTTTTCTCATTTGACTATTATAATCTATCACAAATGTGCCGAGATGTAAATATCCAATAACGAGCCGGACGTCTGTTTTCGCAATTTTTTCGGATAAAACCGCGGCAGATCGCCTGCATGAGCGCGCACGGTCTGCCGCCCGGAACAGCACTGAGGCAAGCCGGGAATACGCGTCCGGCGGAATTCTCCCGACAAATATTGCCGCCGGGTATTTCTTTTTTTGCCCGCAAGTGATACAATGGAATCGTTATGGAGGCGATGGAAAACGTCTCCGCAAAAAGTGAGGAGCGGATCAGCACAAGTCAAGCGAACGCCCTCAGGAAGGACGGTCTTACATGGACAGAATTATCGCGTGGATCATGATCATCATTACGGCAGTGCATGCGCTGCTGCCTGTCGTTTCGCACGGCGCGCCGCTGGATCTGGAAGGATACTCGCTCGTCTTTGAAGATGCGTTTGACGGCGAAACGCTGGATACGGACGTGTGGTATCACCGCGGCGAAGGCGAACGCCGATGCGGATACAACGCCGCGGAACAGGTTCGGCTCGAGGACGGCAAGGCGATCCTGCGCGCCGAATATCTGGAAAACGGCAAATACGGCGCGGGATGGTATACCGGCGCGATCGCCCTGCGGCAGAAATATCAAAACGGGTATTTTGAAATCTCCTGCAAGTGCAATCAGGATCGTGATTTCTGGAGCGCGTTCTGGCTGCAGAGCGGCAATTCCTACGACCATGAGCTTTCCGCGGGCGGCGTCGGCGGCGCGGAGGTGGACATTTTTGAGGCAATGGAGACACGGTATCTGCCGGGACTGCTGAACCGCTCGGTCAAATCCACCGTCTACTGCAACGGCACAGACGCGCTGCCGGAACGGATCGACCGCCACAGAGTCGGAAAATACTACGTCAAGGATCTGTACAGCACGTTCCACACGTTCGGCCTGAAGTGGACAACGGAGGAATATATCTTCTATATCGACGGCGTCGAAAGCGGCAGAACGAGCTTCGGCAAAGGCGTTTCGACCGTACCGGAGGAAGTGATCGTGTCGCTGGAGATCCCGGAAAAGATACACAGACATCCGGACGGCTTTTCGACCGAGTTTGAAGTGGAGTACGTGAAGATCTGGCAGACAGATCCGGCGAACTGACCGCCTGTTCGTATCTCCCGGACGCTGCGCTCCTGCGTCACCATGCAGGATGCGGCTTCCTTCAGAAATCCGACGGCGGCTCCGTCCCGCATGAGAATGGAGGTAAAATTATTTCACCTCCGTTGTTGCGGGATTGGGTGGTGTGTGGTATACTGAAGTGAAACAATCAGAGCATAAGAGGGTGAACGACTTAGATAAGAAAGCTTTTACAAAATACTTGTGCGCATTGTTGCTGTTCGGACTTAACGGCATTGTCGCAAGTAAAATCGCTTTGAGCAGCTATGAAATCGTCTTTTTGCGCACATTTATCGGCAGTATTCTTTTAGTTTCTATCTTTAAAATTAGCAAAGGAAAGTTTCGGATTAAAGAAAACAAAAAAGACGCCCTGTTTATTACATTTAAACCGTTTCCGATAAAGAAGGATTCATCATGCGAAACTGTGACATTCTCATCGCAGGAGGCGGACTGGCAGGCACCGCCGCCGCAATCGCCGCTGCACGCAGAGGCCATGACGTCTTGCTGATCGAGGCGTCCAACTGCCTCGGCGGCGCAGCGTGCACCTGTCTGGTCAACCCCTTTATGCCCTATACCACCGAAGATGATGCGGGCAATACCGTTTTTCTCAGCGCCGGCATCTTCGCCGAGATCGTCGACCGATTGAACGATCTCACGCGCACGTTCGACGGTGCGGACTCCGCGGTAATCGGCGTCCCGGCCAAAACATTCAGCGAAGAATACCTGAAGATCCTGCTGAATCGGATGGCGTCAGAGGCCGGAGTCAGACTGCTGTTTCATACGCAGGTCGTTGCGGCCAGGCGGGAACAAAACCGGCTTACGTCGGTCACCCTCTCGAATATCGACGGGCTGACCGATGTGCGCGCAAAATATTATATCGACTGTACAGGCGACGCTGTGCTGACTGCCGCATCCGGCTTTCCGACGCGGCTCGGCAGACCGGGCGACGCACTCTGTCAGCCCATGACGCTCTGCTTCCGCGTCGGCGGGGTCGACCGCGAGACATTCCGGAAAAACTTTCCGCTGATGCAGGAGAAGTACAAAGCGCTCCGTGCCGCAGGAGAAATCACGAACCCGCGCGAAAACGTTCTTCTGTTCAGCACACTGCTTCCGTCGATCCTTCATTTTAACACGACACGCGTTGTGAAGCACAACCCCGTCAGCGCGGACGAAGTGACCGCCGCCGAAATCGAGGCGCGTGAACAGGTCGCGGAGATGATGCTGTTTTTGCGGCAGCACGTACCGGGATGCGAACGTGCCGTCCTGCTCTCGACCGCAATGGAGATCGGAAAACGGGAGAGCCGTATGATCGACGGCGAATACCTGCTGACACAGGACGACCTGCTCTCGTTCACGCATTTCCCCGATGGGATCGCAGCCTGCAACTACGACATCGACATCCACAATCCCGAAGGAAGCGGCACAAGCCACCACTATTTCCCGAAGGGAAAGTATTATACGATCCCCTATCGGTGCCTGATCCCCAAAGGAGCGGACAATCTCCTGACTGCGGGGCGCTGCATCTCCTCGACCCACGAGGCACAGGCGTCCTACCGCATTATGCCGACTGTCACAACACTCGGCCAGGCGGCAGGGACCGCTGCCGCGCTTGCACTTGAGGACGGCTGCACTGTCCGGGACGTGGACGTTCCGCTCCTGCGCAGCGTTCTGTCCGATGCCGGTGCATTTCTCGGATGACGTATCCTTTTTTCGATCAGCCGCTTACAGCCGCCCCCACAGGGAAAGCATACAAACGAAGAAGCACAAGCCTTTTCGGACCCATTCAACCGGGCGGATGCAGCAGAACGACTCTCCCTTAACCGGAGAAACAAATAACAACGTAATACAGACGCTCCGATACAAAGGGCGTCGGAATAAAGGTGATACTATGCTGTTTACAATCATGAAAATCGTTTTGACCGTGGTTGCTGTCGCCGTATGTGCCGCACTGCTGCTGTTCATCTATGCGCCGGTCGCAGGTACATACATTCCGAAAAATCTTAGGAACGTACCGAAGACCACGTCACCGCTTTTTGCCGACGATAAGGCGCAGATCGGCGCGCACAGGGCGGGAGCGGGAATAGCCCCCGAGAATACGCCGCTCGCTTTCGACATTTGCCTGAATTCCGAAGGCTTTGAGGTGAAGGAGCTTGAATTAGATCTGCATCTGACGAAGGATGATCAGCTTATCATCCTTCACGATCCCACGCTTGACCGGACGACCGACGCGCGTGAAAAATACGGCAGGAACAATATCCTTCCGTCCGATCTCACCTATGATGAATTAAAAGCGCTCAACCCCGGCGAAAACTTCGTTACAGACAGCGGCGAGACGCCGTATAAGGGACTCAGAGGCGACGATATCCCCGATGGGCTTCGGATACCTCTGCTGGATGAGATCATCGATAAAATCGAGACGCACGGAGAATATCTTTACAGCATCGACATCAAGGACAGCGGCGAAAGGGGCAAAAGAGCCGCCGATGCGCTCGTTAAGCTGACGAGGGAAAAGGGCGTCTCCGACAGGGTTATCATCGCCACGTTCAACAACGATATCACGAGATATCTGACAAAAAAATACCCCGAAGCTCAAAGATCGATCGGCGTTTTTGAAGGCATACTGTTTTACTTTGCGTGCGCGTTCAATTTAAAACTCAATAAAGACAAGCTGCCGTTCAAGGCCGTTCAGCTTCCGGCAAACCAATATAAGATCGTCCGTCTCGGCACGGAAAGATTTGTAAGATACTGTCACAATCTCGGCATCGCAGTCCAGTATTGGACGATAGACGATCCGAAAGAAATCAAACGTCTGAGCGACATCGGCGCAGACTGTATCATAACAAACGTGCCCGATAAAATGTACGACCTTTTATACAG
>JAEEGL010498139.1_pt1 | contig 16342 bp, 13 predicted proteins | sample 9134231 | NCBI WGS metagenome assembly JAEEGL01 (sample SAMN16246548, study PRJNA631951) | gut metagenome | biome: gut microbiome; feature: rumen; material: fiber-attached | host: Bos | place: Iran: Karaj | collected 2018-10
CAATACACTTCTCGGTCGAATGCGTCTTTGTACCACATCGTATATTTACCACCCGTGGTTAAAGTATATTGCAAGGTATCCAGTGTAACCGGTACGCCCCTGTGATCCTCGTACAGTTCTATGTATTCGCCTTCATAATTAATATAAAATAATTTTATATTGGTAATATAATCATTGTAATCTGGAACTTCTAAAGTTAAACGGCAAGTAGCGTTATCATTACCCGTTCCTGAACTTTTCATTCTTGGTGCTTCACCAGCAATTGTCACGGTAAATGTTAAAGTATTTCCGCTACGGTCGTAAAGTTCTATCCGATAATTGCCGTAATACGTTACACCGTCCAAAACAGGTAATTCATCACGCTGAATATATAACGCATCATTCAAACCGCGACCGTTAATTTTCATGGTAACAAATTGGTCAATGCCATTAAAATCAACAATTTCGTTCAGGTTAAGTGACAAATAACGGAATATATGCGGTTTTGCAACTTCAGTCTCATCAAAAGTTATACTCTCTGTTGTGTTATCACCTTTCACATAAGTTGCCTTTAATGTTGGTGCCGACAAGTCAATGTAAACATAATACTTTTCTTCATTTCCAGCATCATCAAATTCGGTGACAAGAAAATATCCGCCGCTTTCTTGTGTTAAAACCTGGTTTTCTACTTTCACATCATAATTAATAGTAATTGGATCTTTTGGGTCCACTAAACCAAAATCACCAGCAATCTTTTGCATTTTAACATAGGTTGGGTACGGAAATTTTGGATCTATAAATTTGAAGTCTTTACGCATCAAATAAACTGGTAAATCGTCGTCAGGCAAAAAATCCGGTTTTGCTATCCATTGACGGACCAATGCAGTATCGTCAGTTTTAAGATTGTCGTTAATAATTCGATTAAAATTATTTGTACCATTCTTTGCAATACTACGTTCTTTGATGTACGATGTAGTATGTTTTTCAAAGGCCGCATTAAATTCATCGAGGTTTGTGTAGACCTGTTGTGCCATTGTGTTACCATAGCTTACATAATGGATACTGCCATCAGGATATCTTGTAACCCTTTTATCCTCTTCTATTGTCTGGGCAAAATTCAAGGCTGTTTTATAACTAGGCGCGGTATATATGCCACCATCTTCCCCAAAAATATTTTTTGGTAACTCTACATTATACCAATAATTGCTGATATAGCTATTGCGGATATTCTCTTGATTGCCAAAAGTATCCAAATAACTTAATACAACCGTATAATCATCACTGATATTACCTGCCATATCTTCTGCCTTAAATAGCCATTCGCCATTGCCACTTTCTTTGGGAACTTTTATCGTTTTATCGGTAAAACTAACATTATACCCCGCAGCGTCGGCTTCACTTTGTGACGAAACCCACGGAGTATCTTTGCCCTTTTCTACGTGTTTCACAAAAACTTTTTTCAATGAATAATTATCCGTTGGTTGATAAACAATATCATTTTTGGTGTAGGCTTTATTATCATTTAATTTATAATCAACTCCAACAGTTCCAACAATTCTGTTTTCAGGTTTAGTTTTATCGATTGTGAATCTTTTGCTACTTGTATTGCCGGCGCTATCGGTTGCCGTTACCAAATAATGTCCTTCGTCAGATAAAGAATTGCTAATATCAAATTTATTTGTAGCACTTGTTGGTGTGTTTGGCATGCCGCTAATGCTTAAATCGTTACGACTGCATTTCGTCGTAATCTTATCACCAGAAAAAGCCGTACCGCCAGCACCAGGCTTATTCGTATTGTCATATGAAATCTTTACAGCCTCTTTAGCAATTCCATCACTATTAACACTAGATAAATTGATTACTGGTGCCTTGCGGTCAACATGAAAACTAATACCTCCATCTTCCCACCATAATCCGGCGCCATCATACCCAAGGTTCCACCAACCATGCATGTGTAGATGTGCTGTAAACGTATAATCACCTTCTTCCAAATCTCCTGACCACCAATCACCGGTTTTCCTTCCTCTTTTACCATCGTCACTGACCCCTGGTACACCCGTACCACCTGCTTTCCATTTACCATCTTTTCGTAACTCCCAATTACCTTGGTCCGTATATAAATAACGCCCATTAGTACCATCTATATATGGGTTTGCTCCCCAGGAAAATCGAATTGTTACACTTTTTACTGACAAACTTATCCCGTTGTTAACTGTACCCATATTTTTCGAATCATCACTATGGGCTTCAATTTGTATAAACCAAACTCCATTAGGATTGAAATAATTTTCACTACCTTCACAATTAAAATTATAAATACCATTACCGTTCGCCGCAGGTGCGAGTTCGGCCGGTTGCTGTTTAACCACACTGTTTTTTTGGTCGTTCGTAAAGAACATGAAGGATAATAACCCCGTAAAGACAGCCAGCATCATTCCCAATAAAACCATGTTTTTAAAGATATTTTTTCGCATGTTGTTTCTCCTTTTGTTTTTAAAGTTCGTTGATTAACATTACGGTTTAATCCATGTCCACATTTCCCTCCGCAAAACTGAAAACTTTGTTTTCAATATAGCTTTTTAATTCAAGCGCTAAAGTCGTGGCTTTTAGATTCTTTTGATATAAAACAGGAATAACTTTGTCCAAAATTTCTAATACGGTGATTGGGTCACCATCACACAAACTATTGAAATCTTTTTCTAAAAGATATGGTTTCAATTTTGACTTAAGTGCAGTTATTTTTTTGATAATGATTTCACGTGTTTTTTTCTCTTCTTCATCAAGTTCAAATTCTTCGTTTGAATTGTCAGCTACATAATTTTCTTCATTATCTTCTGGCGAATTGCTTGTATCAGCATTAATTTCCTTTTGTACTTTGGTAATATCAAACCAAAGTTTATTTTCGTTGAACTTGCTTTGTTCAACCTCGTCAAGTTTAGCTTCTTTCAACTGATAAATATTTTTTACCTGAAAACATGGCGTAAAGACTGCTTTAATGGGGTTCTTTCCTAAAGCTAAAACGATCGCGTTCCCCATTCTTCCGGAACTTGCTTCGTTCAAATTTTGTAACTCATACGGCGTAATTAAAGGTCGTTCTTCAACCGAAACTGACATGTTAGCTTCTTTGTCTTTGTTACGATTTTCCGTATAAGATCTGCGGACTATTTTTTTCTTACCACATAATTTTGAAAATTCTTCATTGGTAGCGGTATCACCAGCCTGAATAAAGATTTTAATATTACAGTTAGACTTAATAATTTCGGCCACATCTTTTCCATATTTGTTATCTAGTTGCTTAAAATTTTGAATGATAGGTATCATGAAAATTTTACGACTACGTCCGACTGTGATAATACTATCAATTTTATTGAGTTTTGGTAAGTTACCAAACTCATCTAAAATAAAATAGGTCGTACGCAACAATTCTTCGGTACTTGTTTTGCCACTACGTTGATTTAGACCTGCTTTATCAACTAAACCTTTATATAATTGAACTAACAATAACGAAACTAACTTATGTCGATTATCTTTGGCATCCGGAATTTTAATAAATAGCACATTGGGCTCCTCGTCAAAATGCGAGAAGTCAATGTCTGACCCAGCTGTCAAACTTTGGATTCCACGGTCATTCAAAAATGATATGTATTGACTTACGTCACCCAAATAACTGGTTAATGTTTTATCTTCGGTAACAAGGACCGTTTTTGCCAACCCCCATACTTTAGAAAATTTATCGCGATTTTGAAGATAACTAATTAAATTAGCACAATCACTATTAGCATGTTCTGTCAGTATTTTATATAGATTAAATAAATTCATCTGTTCTGGTGCAATCTTTTTATCGCGCACATCTTCCCATAATGCTAAAGCAACGGCAAAAATTAAATCACGCGCTCCCTTTTGCCAAGTACTATCGGTTTGATTTTCAACTGGACACATTGTATAAATTAAGTCCGCCAAATCAGCAAATATTTCATCGGTTAAAGTTTGGCGATACTTTGTTAATTCATTTTCTGCTTCCGAATAAGTTTCAAAGACTTTAGCACCGACATAATACTTATTATATACTTTTTCAATTCCTTGCTCAATTTTACTTTGTTTTTCTAGAATTCCCGAAAACGGATTCCAACGTGCAGAATTATATACTTCACTTAAATTTAAAATTTGGACTTTATACCCTTGATTTTTTAACGTATTAGCATGTAATGTATAAAGTTCACCTTTAGGATCCGTAATAACTAAACTTGGTTTAGTTTTCGTCCGTGACAAAATTTCGATTGTTGGACTCACAAAAGTAGTTGTTTTCCCCGAACCAGTTGTTCCAATGACCAATGTGTGAATTGGCTTTGCAAGAATTACCTCTTCGTCTTTCTCATTTTTATTAACTGAAGCGTTAATTAGTATGCCATCATCAACACTACCTAACTTGGAAAATTTAGTGACACACAAACCTTTATTTTGTTTAATTTCTTGTTTTGATAGGAAGTGAGTATCCTCCAAATCATTATTTTCTTTCAATGCTTCTTTACCAAGATTATTTTTTTGAGTTACCCACCAAATAGTCACACCAATCACCATGAGTGCAAACCAACAGATTAAAAGTTGACCGTTAAAAACGAATTTTTTAGCGACTAACGAAAACAAGGCGACTAAACCAAACAATAAAATGATTGCCGTCAAGAATAGTGCGGCTATGATTACAATAATTTTTTTATTTACTGTAATCTTATTCATCTAGACTCTCCATTTCGTCAATTCTTAAATTAAGCATCTCATCTTGCACTTGTTTCAATTCGGTTGGCAATTCTGTAAACAATCCATTCGACACTTCTTCAACCGAAACTGTTTTTCCTAGAAGTTCTGCCAACTTGATATTGTACAAACTGGTCACAAGTCGTTCTAAAATCATTAAGGTTACATTGGAATCTTCCACGGAACGACTAATCCGTAACAGCTCATTGTCTTTCTTTAATTTATTTTTCGATAAATATTTTTCAGCCAAACAATGAACCCCCTGCGCAAAAACTTTATTCGCTAATTCTTTTCTACTTTCAAAACGTTTGGTAGCAAAAATTTTTTCAAATAAGACTTGAGTTTCTTTGTTCAAACTCTCTAGTTTAAAATCATTGGATACGTCTTTTACATATGTTTTTGCCACAAGTTATCTCCCTTTATACCCACGCTTTTTTATTTCTTCACTGTTAACTTTGTTTTGGACAAATGTTTTAGATGATGTTGACGTGATTAAATTGTTTTGAATCCATTCGACTGTTTTTTCGCTGATTTCTGCCAAGTTTTTATGATTCTTATCTATTACTTTCCCGGTTACAGGAACAAAACCAATCGTTTCATAAACGTTTATAGCAGTTCCAGACCCTTCTTGGTATTTACCATTCTCGCAGATTGAACTGGTTGTAAGAATATGCAAACCTGAACCGGAGAAACTTTTCTCAATGTAGGTATCTGGTAATTCGTTGATGAGATTTTGTGCCGTCTCATTATAATGTCCTTTCTTACCGTCATGACATTGATTTAAAACGATGGCATTGACATTACTATTTTTAACGGCAAAACCAATACCGTCACAATGATTCGCTTTTGCATAATCCAGTGCTTTTTCATACGTTGTCCAAGTTTTTGGATCGCGGTAATCTGCAAAACCACTTGCTGGATTATTAACGTCAATGAAAAACTTTTTATTTTGACCGGTCCCTTTTCCCTGGTACAACTTCATGGGCACCCAATTCGGTGAATTTTTCATTGCTACGGGAATATTTCTTTGTAATGCTGGTGAATTCCAAGTTTTCACCTCGCCAGTTGACTCTTTCGCTAACAATGACTTTTCATTACCACCTTGTTTTTTCAAATAATTTTCACGAACATAATCGGCAATATCACTTGCATCTTTAATGGCAGAGTTAATCATAAACATCTTAAGTTTAAGATCACAACCTTTCATATAATTATTAAGGTTAAAAGTCCAACTTTTAATATACGCACACTGATTTTCAAAATGTTTTCTTGGAAGATATAAACCAACTTCAGATTGAATAAAGATAGACGCAAATTCGGCACGTAATTCTTCAACGGCTTTTTCAATGTCGTTTGTTGGCCATTTTCGATTCAATCGACTGGGATGCCTTGTCGAATGTGCAATTTCATGTAGCACTGTTGCATAGTAATTTTCTTTGGTTTCAAACTTTTCAAATTTTGGTAAATGAATTTTATCGTCAATTAGCGAATACGCTGGACAATATTTTCCTGTTTCTTTATCAAAACGACCACCATCAAAAACAATCGGTGCCTCACTGTTCGCGATAATCTTTTCAATTTTCTCATTAACCATCTGTAATCTTGGAGGTACATATGGTTTTAAGCCAACACACTGCTCCGCGTTGTAGTACTTAACTGAAAAATAACCCTCATCACTTGGATATAAAACTTCTACTGGCATAGCATCTTGATTTATTTGCGCACGTAATTCATGTGCCTCATATGCTGTTAGCCAACGTGGATCTTTATAACCCCGACGTATACTTTCAAGACGTAAGGTATGTTGTTGAATCCCTTTAAATTTATTGCCATTGATATCTTCCGGAGGTACTTCAGGTATTTCATCATATAACCCGGATTTCCATTCAGCTGTATCTCCCTTAATTAGTTCTATAATATCATTAACAATTTTGTCGCGTTGATACTTAATCCCTTCGTTTATTGTCATTATTTTCACCTTTTACGATTTCATGACCAATTAAAAGACCATCTTCATCAAAGTGCAATACGATATCGTCGTCATCGTCATATAGAAAACTGTCATCATCAAAAGCTATAAATTCACTGGCATTTTTCTTAAGGTATTCTAATCTATCAGGATCTGTAACTATTTTACAGCCAAAATATCTTTCCAATTTATCAATATTCCTTTTACAGGGTATCAGCTTCTTCGGCTTCCTAACTTTTTTCCCATCTCGTTCTTCGTATTCATCTTCAAAATACCCTATTGATTCTAGGTATTGGTCCATGTATTCCAGGTATTCTTCTTCACTCTTAAAATCTTCACGTTTGGGGAGATCTTCTTCTTTGATTTCGGTATGTTTATTTTTATTCTTTTCCATTTCTTTCTCCTTTTTAACAATAGTTGAGCGTTGATATTTAATCCCTTCGTTGATTGTCATTATTTTCACCTTTTACGATTTCATGACCAATTAAATGATTATCTTCATTAAAGTATAAGCGAATTTTTTCATCATCGTCGTCATATAAAAAACTGTCATCAATTAAAGGGACTTTTTCTGTAGCATCGTTCATAATATATGCTATCTCATCGGGGTCTGTAATTATTTTATCGCCATAATATCTTTCCAATTTATCAAAAACTCTTTTACACGGTATCAGCTTCTTCGGCTTGCGCACCTTTTTTCCATCTCGTTCTTCGTATTCATCTTCAAAATACCCTATCGATTCCAGGTATTGGTCCATGTATTCCAGATATTCTTCTTCGCTCTTAAAATCCTCACGTTTGGGTAAATCTTCTTCTTTAATTTCGGTATGTTTATTTTTATTCTTTTCCATTTCTTTTCTCCTTTTTTTCGCAAAAAAAATCCAAAGCATTTACATGACTTTGGATTTTCTACATTAAACTTTTATAACATTTTCCTACCAAATAATTTAAAAAGCATGTTTTGTAAATCGCTATTTGAATTATTTTTCGAATGGTTACCAACTCAATAACTCCTTTTGAAATAATTTCAAAACTATAATAGTAATAGCAAGTATATATTGCATTATTTGAAATGTAAATACTTTTTTGTTTTTTTACTCAATATAGTAAATGCGCATACTAAATACATTACCAAATCCATTTCTCAACCAAGGAAATAATCCTTGACGCTTGAAAATACTTTTGATACGATTAATTTGTATACAAATAAATACACAGGAGGAAACACAAAAAGTGAATTTCTATGACATAAAAGTTAAAACAAGGAGTGGCGAAGATTTTAACCTCTGCGAACTTAAAGGTAAAGTCATCCTCGTGGTTAATACCGCTACTGGCTGCGGATTTACCCCACAGTATAAAGGGCTGGAAACCCTTTATGAAAAATACCATAACCAAGGATTAGAAATATTAGATTTTCCTTGCGATCAATTTGGGCACCAAGCGCCAGGAACAAATGAAGAAATCCATAAATTTTGCACCGCAAAATACAAAACGCAATTTGACCAATTTGCCAAAATTGATGTTAATGGAGCGAATGAAAGCCCACTTTTTACCATCCTTAAACAGCAACAATCCAAAGAAGTTATTAAAGGCATTAAAAACAAACTTGCGATGGCTGCAATCAAAAAAATTAGTAAAACTTGGCAAAAATCTGGTGACATTGTTTGGAATTTCACTAAATTTTTAATTGATCAAAAGGGGCATGTCATTAAAAGATATGATCCAACCTTTAACCCATTAAAGATGGAAGTTGATATTCTGTCCACGCTTCAAGGAGAACGAAAACATGGAAACTAAATATGATATTTTATCGCTAAAGAAACAGTTATGTTTTCCAATTTACTTATGCGCAAAGGAAATTGTTCGCAGTTATACACCCTTGTTGGAAAAAATTGATTTAACTTACACACAATATATTGTCATGATGTATTTTTGGGAAAAACGGAAAAGTAACGTAAAAACCATTGGGGATACTTTGCTCCTTGATTCCAGTACGTTAACCCCATTATTAAAGAAACTAGAGCATAAAGGGTTAATTACTCGCGTGCGTTCAAGTAATGATGAGAGGAATCTCGAAATTAACATTACTCCCAAAGGACTGGCTTTAAGAGACCAAGCTGTGACTATTCCTGCTCAAATGTGCCAGTGTCTTAATTTAACATTAGAAGAAGCGACAACCTTATATCAATTAATGAACAAAATTATTGTCAATACTCAAAACAAAAAGGAGAAAAAATCAGATGCCCATCACAGAAGTTAATCAAACAAATTTTGAAAAAGAAGTTTTAAAAAGCGAACAAAAAGTTTTAGTGGATTTTAATGCTAATTGGTGTGGTCCTTGCCAAATGTTGAAACCAATTCTTGAAACAATCGCGGCAAACAACCAGCAAGTAAAAATCGTTTCCGTTAATATCGATACTGAATCTGAATTAGCAGAACAATATAGCATCTCATCTATTCCTTGCTTAATTCTCTTTGAGAAAGGGCAAGAAATCAAAAGAAAAATTGGTTTAATTTCCCCGAATACAGTCAATGAAATAATCGGGGGTAAATAATGTACGACATCATTATTATTGGTGCGGGTCCTGCTGGTTTAACTGCAGCAATCTACGCACGTCGAGCTTTAAAAAATATTTTAATTTTAGAGGCTAAAACTTATGGTGGTCAAATCATCAGCACTACGGAAATTGAAAACTACCCTGTTGCGCCACACATTTCTGGTGTTGAATTTGCCACCAAATTATACCAACAGGTCACCGATTTAGGTGCCGAAATAATTTATGAAAAAGTAATTAACCTTAACGACCATGGCGATTTCAAAGAAGTCATCACCCCACAAAATACTTATACAGCCAAAGCCGTAATTATCGCCACAGGATCTGATAATCGTAAATTAGGTTTACCTAACGAAACAGATTTAGTTGGTAAAGGTGTTTCTTATTGTGCAACTTGTGATGGTGCTTTTTATAAAGGCAAAACAGTTGCAGTCGTTGGCGGTGGTAATGCTGCCATTGAAGATGCACTTTATCTTGCAAACATTGCCGCTAAAGTTTATTTAATTCACCGTCGTGATCATCTTAATGGTGATGAAGTTACCATTAGCCGTTTGAAAAACCAGAAAAATGTTGAAGTAATTTTCAACAATCATGTTACACAATTAATTGCCAATCAGCATTTAAAACAAGTTCAAATTATGCATCATGATGGTTCGTCCCGGACATTAGACGTATCAGGTTTGTTTATTGCCGTCGGCAGAATTCCGGAAAACCAAAATTTCGCTAAAATTATTCATCTTGATCAGTTTGGCTACATTCAAGCTGGTGAGGATTGTCGGACCAACGTTAACGGAATTTTTGCGGCAGGTGATAATCGTGTCAAAACTGTTCGCCAATTAGTTACTGCCACCGGCGATGGTGCCGTAGCCGCTACACATGCGATCCAATATTTAAGTAAACTTAAATAATTATTTTTACCGAATAAATCACTTAATTTTACTACCCGTAAAAAAGGCATTTCAAACGAAATGTCTTTTTTAAACTAATTGTTCTAAATTTGTTAGTTTATGTTTTTCAAAGATTAATTTTAATAAACATGGTGAATCAATATTTAAAACTGTGTTTTTGTAAACAAGTTTTACATCATGATTAACTTCGCACCAATTTAACAAAAAAAACTTGATTGAACCACCGTGGCTAACTACAGCGATTCTTTTACCTGGATATTCGTCCAGAATTTTGTTAAAGAATCGGTTCATTCTGCCTTTTGTTTGTTCGGCACTTTCACCGTTTGAAGTCCTAAAAGTTCGATCTAGAAGTTGTTCTTGTGAAGGATCTCTTGTCGCTTTGCCTTTCATAAATGCACCTAGTTCTGTTAAGTTACCTAATTTTCTTTCCGCGAGGTCATGATCCAAATTGATGAGTAAATTGTTAACATCAGCAATATATTTTGCCGTTGCTTTAGCCCTAGTATAACTACTCGACCAAATGACATCTAAATCTTTTAATTCGGTGTTTCGACTTAACCTTTCTGCCTGTTTTTCTCCTTCAACTGATAAAATCTCTTTTTCGTTAATGATTTGAGAATTTTCGTCAGTATTTCTTATTCCTGTTTCATCAAGCGTTTTAGCATGCCGAATTAAATAGACGATTGTAGATTTCATTTTTGATTCCTTTTAAGTTTGGTCTTTTGATACCATTGCGCAAAATCGTCCAACGCGATACCCCAATATTTAGCTTCCTTTTCGTAATCTTCAGCCTGTAATTCTGCCAAAGTTTTGGTTTCGCCGTCCGGTATATAAAATTTGGAATGCCAACGCCCCAAGTTGCCCCGGCTTTCATAAGCAATCGTTCCCGTACTGCCACCACTAAAAACGATTGGTTCTTGTCCCGGCTCGCAATAGGCAAAACAATGCTCCAGTCGAGCTTTACGATTGGTTTCATTTTTCAGTAGTGACAAAAATTTATCAATCCCAATTTGTTTATCAAAGTAAGCATTATACGGTCCCGGCAGTCCGCCTAAAGCATCCAAATACAAACCACTGTCGGATTTTAAAACGGCACGCTTTAATTTTTCCGCCGCATATTTAGCACTAAAACTGGCAACTTCGGCGCAAGTTTTGGCCTGAATCTCAAAGATTTCAAAATCCGGATTAACAATTTCAATTTCGAAACCATATTTTTCCTGGAAAAAGTGTTTAGCTTCATTCGCCTTGTGCGGATTTGTCGTTAAATAAAGTAATGTTTTATGGTCATCAATTTCTGCCATATAGTAAGTTTACTCTATGGGCAACGTTTTTCCAACTAATATCCTTGCGGCTGAATTTTGTTGTCAAATTGCCAAATTTCGCAATTATTGAGATGATATTTGGCATAAACATCATTATCTTCAGGCAGACCATAAAAATATACTTGTGACCACATGATGGTGCCGGCATGAGATACCACCAACACGTTTTGGTCCGGATAGTTAGTTAAAATTTCTTGCCAAAACGAAGTTAAGCGTTTTTGGAGCTGCGGTAAAGTTTCAATGTTAAATCTGGTTTCGTTTGGATCATCAAAGTCAATCCCAAATTCCCGCCAGTTTGTACGCCCTTCCAAATCACCATTACCACGCTCAATCAGGCGGTCATCAGCTTTAATTTGGCCGTGGTAAATAATTTGTGCAGTTTTTAAAGCACGTTTCAAAGGGCTGGCGAAACAAACATCGAACTTAACATTCACCAGTTTTTCCGCCACAATTTTGGCTTGCTCAATCCCAGTTTGATTCAATTCAATGTCCCGGTGTCCTTGCACTCGATGAATCAGGTTCCAATCCGTTTGTCCATGTCGCACTACATAAATCATAATTTGTTTCTCCCACCGAACATGATTATCATCGGTTTTTTCACGCTTCCAATCTAACATACGGATACCATTTTTGTAAATCCCCAAAAAAACCGCCTTTTCAAGCGGTTTTGTGGTTTAATGTTCACTTATTATCATTTCCCAAGCCCTTTTCGGTTGAAGCCGTTTGGTTGCCATAAAGTTGTTCATAGGTTTTTGGGTCAAGCTTCTTAATTTCATCTTTTAAAATATCTTCGGCTTTGTAATTATTTTTTGCGACTTCGGGATCTACCGATTCTCCCTCAAGCTTACCATAAGTAAGTATTTTAGAGTCCTTCGATATACGATGCCAATCCCCTTCATCAAAAACCCCATTACGATTGGAATCCCTGACTAATGTTTTAACACCGTCTTCTTCTTTCACCCAACTTCCCAATACACCTCTTCTAAATCCCGCTTCTACAAAATTTTCAGTGGTACTTGGCACGTCCATTTGGACATTACCATCACTACGGACCATTTGTACAACGCCGTCTTTTGTTCCCTTTACCATGCCATAATGACTCTCAAGTTCTTGTAACGCTTCGCTATGCTGTCTACCAGATAAGTTTTTCAGTTGTTCTAATTTGATTTCTCGCGTATGCCACTCCGGAGTACCTTTGATATTAGCCTGCTCCGATACATGATCCCAGTATATGTCGTCCGCAGCATATTGTCTAAATTTAGTATCAAATTCTGTTTTGTAAGTTTCGTGCGCAGTTGTATCGCCTTTAGCTTCTGCAATTTGCATTTGCGCTTGCAATTTAATCAGTTCTTGCTGTTGCTCTGTCGGTAATGAATTAAACATTTCCGCTCGCTTAGCCGCTTGCTGTATTTTCATTAATTCTTCTTCACTTCTTACCGGTAAACCGTCAATAATTTTTTGGTTATTTTCACCATTTATATTTTTATCGCCCTCCACGGATGTTTCGACTTCTTGTTGTTCAACCACAGCTTGTGGTTCTTCCGGGATAAGTTTTTTTAATTGTTCTTCAGTAAAGGCTTCCCCTTCTTTGATTAATTTATTTTCTTCTAAATAATCAAAGCGGTCCTGAATCTCATTTTCCTTACCAGCAATTTGCGCTTCCAGTGCTTTGATTTGAGCCTGATCGGCACTGGAGTCATTACGTAAAGCATCAAGTTCTTTTTCTAAACGGATTCTTTCCAAAAATGTTGCATCAATTTCTTGTTTGTACGTTTCGCCCTGTGCCACAACTTCCTCGGGACGTGTACTTTCAACTTGTGCACCTAATTCTTCTAACTTGTTAGTTTCCGCAGACTTCCAGTTTTCCACAGTATTTTTTAAATTTTCCCATTCATTGCGTGATGCAATATCCGCAGCAGTAGCCGTACCATCTTTAATTCGTTCGTCAATCGCATCCATATGTCGTTGAGCTTCGGCAAGTGCTTTAGCATGAGTAGCAAATAAATTTTCTTGTTCTGCAAAGTCATCAAGTGCCTGTTCATACGGAGTTTTACTATTCATACTTTGTCCGTTAACAAAAGACGGTACTGACGTACTTGACGTATTTTGCGCATTTGTTGTTTGCGGAGCACCAACTGGATTACCAGCAACTTGAACCGGTGGTTTTACATATGTTTGTGTTTGAGTAGATTGCAAAGTTTTTTGTTGTTCAATCGAAATTGCTTGTGTACGTTGCAATGTCGACGTAGTTTGCGTTGCTGTTGTAGTCTGTGAATTTGAATTTGACGGTGTCGACGTAGCGCTTGCAGGACGATTTACAATGTTACCGGCTTCGTTCAACATTTCATTGTCCTTTAGTGCCCGATATTTAACTAATTCTGGATTTGAAAGATGTTGCATTTTACCTGTTTCTTCATCTGTAACATACGTTACAACTTTTTTACCGTTAACAACCTTTTCGTAGAACAACCAACCGTTTTTGTCCGCTTGCGCACCGGGATATTTTTGGAAAATTGGGTCAACCAATTCTTCTGTGCTGCCAGCGCTGGGAGTTCTCGCCCCAATTTGTTCCAAATCGCCATTTTCATCTGGAATTAATGTTTTGGGGTCTAGTTTGGGGTCTGGTTTAGCAAATGCGGCACCAATTCGATTATTAAGTGATTGGACATTTTGATCATAAAAATGCGCATCTTTAACATCTATAAATTTTCGACTGCCGAATTGAAGATTGCCGTTGTGATCAACAAAATGTTCTCCGTTAAGTCCTTCTTTTACATCTCCCATTTTTAAGTCAGCTTTATATTCACCCATTTTATAATCGGAATTATATTTAGCGTTTGAGATTACATGTCCATTACCATTTTTATCAATATAATAGGTTTGATCCGTTACGTTGCTTGTTTTCAATTCGGATTTATATTGTTGGTGCTGCATTTGGTCAAGTTTTTCTTTAATTCCAAATTTTTCGAAAAACTTATTACCGCTGTTTTCTTCAACTGTACTTTCTTCAACCGAAGTTATATCAGTTTCTTCAGTAACACTGGTTTTATCGCGACTTGTGATTTTATTCCATATGCCACTTAAGCCGCCGGCTTCTTTAATGGCTTTTCCTGTCGCGGCACCAGCGATTGAAAAACCTAAATTGACCAAATTCTTTTTAGAAAGCATTTCTTTGCCGACACGTTTCCAGAAACCATGTCCTGCGGTTAAACCTTCGTTGTGTGCTACTTGTAAACTTTTGACAAAGTTGCTGGCGAGAGTTGCGATTGGTCCAGAAATGAAACCTAATCCAATCGCACTACCACCAACCGTTATCACCCCACGCGCCAAATCCGGAGCCGCTTCTTTCCAAATATCAGCGGTTGTTTTTCTGGCTGCGACCGGTTTTTTCTTTTCTTGCTTGGCTTTAATCGCAGTTTCACTAATTGTCATTACCAAACCGACCGCAGCACCAACCCATGGAATCGCAGCTTCAGTAAAGTGCGCTATGCCCTTGGTTACCAACTGTGTTGCAGTTGTACGGAAACCCAAACGAACCAATTTTTGTGGTTTTGTGAAATTGGCAACCACATTTCTGGCGGCATTAATTAAACGATTAATTGATTTTTTGTTTTTGGCAGGGTCAACGACTGAAAATTTTTCAACGTCTTTCTCATCTATGGAAATATCTGTACTACTTTTCTCACCGTCCTCCCGGCTTACAACACGAAGTTCTAGTTTTGCCGCCGCACGAGCCCAAGCACCCAATTTATATTGGGCCAAAACAGCTTTTGCAGTTTTAAACGAATATTGTTCATATTTTTTGTTAAGCCCATTTGTTGCCAAAAAACCCGTAACACTTTTTGCAAAATCTTTGGTGTCATCAAACGAATTTAAAACTTCGTCGGCGGCTTTGTCCAAATCGCCTTTGTGTTTGGCGGACAAATTCATCGCATCTTCTAATGCATGATGGGAATTTGCTGCTAAATCAGGCGCTTTGTCCAACATTTCTTGCATCTTCTTATCCAAGATGGTATCTACGACTGAAATGAGTGCTTGTTCTTGCGCATCACTTGTTTTGTTTAAAGCATAAAATGCTTGATAAATATCTCGATAATAATCACAGTTGTAAGCGACTTTTTCTGGTTCAGCAATGTCCAAATTGTGAACAGAATCTAGCCCAATCGTATGAAAAATCCTACCTAGAATTTTATTTTTTTCATCTTTACTAAAATCTTTATTAAAAGTATCACTTTTAACTATGAGAGCAAAATATTCAATCGGTAATTGATCCAAATCGTCTTGTGGCAAAGCAAATAATTGATCAAGAAACTTTTTACTGGTCAAATCACCAGCGAGAATTTTGTGATTAATAATATCAGAAACTTCTTTTAAGCCTTTTTTATTAACGGTTTCCTTTTCATCATCATCAAACCCGCAAGCCTTCATAATGGTATCAATAATGATTAAACCATTTTCATTGTCTTTATCATTAAAGATATCCGTCAAATAACCAAAAAGACTTTTCGTTGTCGCCATATATTTTCCCTCCGTGGTTTAGTTTTCCCAAATAATCAGATATTTACAGTATATCTTATATTCTACCTGTAAATCAAGTGTAAAATTACGGCTGACCTGATTAAATTAACACCGAGACGTGTGGCAGGTGAAATAAACTAACTGGTGCTCTTGCGCCAAAGTTTTCAAAAAGGATTTAGCATGGTTAATTTTGGTTTCGTCCAAATTAATGAATGGATCGTCCAAAATAATAAATGGTTTTTCTCGACGACAGAGAGCATCAATCAACGCAAAACGCAAACATAAATCGAACACGTTTTGGTAACCACGGCTGTAAAAATCGACCGTGCGCAGTTGACC
>JAEEGL011288690.1_pt1 | contig 16342 bp, 12 predicted proteins | sample 9134231 | NCBI WGS metagenome assembly JAEEGL01 (sample SAMN16246548, study PRJNA631951) | gut metagenome | biome: gut microbiome; feature: rumen; material: fiber-attached | host: Bos | place: Iran: Karaj | collected 2018-10
AACCACAGCTTGCCCTCCTGAACGGTGAACTCCATGTCCTGCATGTCGTGGTAGTGGTTCTCCAGGTTCTGCTGAATCTGGTTCAGCTGAGCATACACTTCGGGCATGGCCTCCTCCATCGAGGGATACTTGGCGGCACGCTCTTCCTCGCTGATGCCAGCACGCTCGGCCCAACGCTGCGAGCCAATCTTCGTAATCTGCTGCGGTGTGCGGATACCGGCCACCACATCCTCGCCCTGTGCGTTGACGAGATACTCACCATTGAACAGCGGCTCACCATTGGCGGCGTCGCGGCTGAAGCAAACGCCTGTAGCCGATGTGTCGCCCATGTTGCCGAATACCATGGCCATCACGCTGACGGCGGTACCCCACTCGTCGGGTATGCCTTCCATCTTGCGATAGAGGATGGCGCGCTCGTTCATCCATGAGCGGAACACGGCGCAGATGGCACCCCAGAGCTGCTCGATGGGATCGTTGGGGAAGTCCTTGCCTGTGCGCTCCTTGATGGCGGCCTTGAACAGCTGCACCAGCTTCTTCAGCTCGTCGACGTTCAGGTCCTTGTCGAGCTTCACGCCACGCTCGGCCTTCACCTTCTCGATAATCTCCTCAAACGGGTCGATGTCGGTCTTGTTCACGGGCTTCATCTCGAGCACCACGTCGCCGTACATCTGCACGAAGCGGCGATAGCTGTCGTACACGAAGTGGGGGTTGCCAGTCTTCTTCACCATGCCCTCGGCCACCTCGTCGTTAAGACCGAGGTTCAGAATGGTGTCCATCATGCCGGGCATAGAAGCGCGGGCACCGGAACGTACGCTGACGAGCAGGGGATTCTCCTTGTCGCCGAACTTCGAGTTCATCAGCACCTCGATGTGCTTCACGGCTGCCATCACGTCGACCTCGAGCAGCTCCATAATCTTCTGCTGTCCAACCTGATAGTACTCGTTGCAGCAGTCAGTAGTGATTGTGAAACCAGGAGGAACGGGCACGCCGATCAAGTTCATTTCGGCCAGGTTAGCACCCTTGCCACCAAGTTCCTCACGCATTTTTGCATTACCTTCGGCCTTACCATTGCCAAACAGGTAAACTCTCTTTTGACTCATAAAAACTGTTCTGTTTACGATTAACGTTAATTGTTGGTTAGAAATAGAATTGCGCAAAGGTACTCTTTTTTTTGCACACTGCCAAAAAAAATGGGGAAAAAATGCCTTCTGCAGCTCACAATTATCTATTTTTAACCACCGAAGGGGGCAAAAAGAGAGGAAAAGGGAGGCGTAACTCAGATTTTTTGTGTACTTTTGCAGCGCAAAACCAGAACCTATGGCAAGAAAGAAGAAAACCATGCCCGTGATTGAGGGCGCCGTGATAGAAGCTGTTGCCGCCGAAGGCAAGTGTTTGTTCCACTGGGATAACCTGGTGGTGTTTGTGCCTTTCTGTGTCCCTGGCGACGTCTGTGACGTACAGATTCGGCGCAAGAAGCACTCGTTCGCCGAGGGCGAGGTCGTGCGATTTATAAAATATAGTAATGTACGCGCGAAGCCCTTCTGCCAGCATTTTGGTGTATGTGGCGGTTGCAAATGGCAAAACCTGCCCTATGACGAGCAGTTGCGCTTCAAGCAGCAGCAGGTCTACGACCAGCTCCACCGCATTGGGAAAGTGGAGTTGCCTGCGTTCCGTCCCATCCTGGGCAGCGTGAAGACGCAGGGCTACCGTAACAAGCTTGACTTTGGCGCTTCGAATCGTCGCTACCTCACCAACGAGGAGATAGCCAGTGGCCGGGCCTATCAGCGCGATGCCCTTGGCTTCCACATCACTGGTGCCTTCGACAAGATTCTGCCCGTCGAGAAATGCTGGCTGATGGACGACCTGCATAACGAGATACGCAATGAGATACGCGACTATGCCCTTGCCAACGGCATAACCTTCTTCGACCTGCGGGCGCAGACAGGCTTGCTGCGTGACGTCATCATCCGCAACTCGGCCAGCGGCGAGTGGATGGTCATCGTCCAGGTGCACATCGACCATCTGCCATTGACCTCCGAACATGATGAAGCTCAGGAAAAAGAGTCGGTCAATGCACAGTGGACAATGGTTAATGGCCTGCTCCAGCATGTTGCAGATAAGTTTCCGCAAATCAGCTCGTTAATGTATGTCGACAATCAGAAGTGTAACGACACCATTGGCGACCTGGACATACGCACCTTCAAGGGGAACGACCACATCTTCGAGTTGATGGAAGACCTGAAGTTCAAGGTCGGTCCGAAGTCGTTCTACCAGACCAATACCGAGCAGGCCCTCCACCTCTATCAGGTGGCGCGCGACTTCGCAGGTCTCACCGGCAGCGAGCTCGTCTATGACCTCTACACTGGTACGGGTACCATTGCCAACTTCGTGGCTCGTCAGGCCCGTCAGGTCATTGGCATTGAGTATGTGCCAGAGGCCATCGCCGATGCTAAGGTCAATTCTGAGCTCAATGGCATTGAGAACACCCTCTTCTATGCTGGCGACATGAAGGACATCCTCACAGACGAGTTCATTGCCCAGCACGGACGTTCTGACGTCATCATTACCGACCCGCCACGCGCAGGCATGCACCCCGATGTGGTGAAGACCATCCTGCGTGCAGCCCCCCAGCGCATCGTCTATGTCAGCTGTAATCCAGCCACCCAGGCACGCGATTTGCAATGCTTGAACGAAGATTACGAAGTGATTGAAGTGCAGCCAGTTGACATGTTCCCTCACACGCCTCATGTCGAGAACGTCGTGCTGCTTGTAAGGCGCCAAATGCCTCAGCCTCAGCCTGACGTCGCCCACACCTTCCTGGATTTCCGTCCTGACTCGCCAGACTATGTGTCGATGGTCTCCACCCATGCCGGCATCATCCCCGACCGTTCATCAGCCGACTTCACTGTTGATGATGCACACCGTGCCCTCCGCATTGGCATCTTTGCCGACGACATGCCACAGAACATTATCACCCGTGTGGTCAACTACCAGCTCGATGTTGTCCTGCTCATAGGTCACGAGTCACCGACGATGATCCGCAACCTGCGGCGCACGCTCGACCCTGTCGCCACTGACGGTCCCAGCCGTCAAGGCGAAGGCATCCGGCCAGGCATCCTTATCTGGAAGGCTGTCAGTGAGCAGCCAAAGGTAGACTCCGACCTTCATCTCGACTACGCCGACTGTGTTGATGCCTTTGTTCCTTCTACTATCAGGAGTAACGGAAATGTGGAGATGAAGTAGAAAAGAACACAATTTTAAAAAATGCCCCGCACTAAGGGATAATCTGTTGATTATCTGGCTGTTTGGCGTGGGGCATTTTTTTAGTGTAAGTACAAAAGACCTCCCCTACCCCCCTCTATTAAACTTAAGCTGGTACATATCTTCAAGTTTGGGGACGTCTTTTTCACCTATAAAACGCTGAATGTGTCTTGGGAAAACAGTTGTACCAATCCTGCATTTTTTAGGCGCAAAACCCTTGGAAAATTATCTTGCGACTTAAGTGGTAAGAACTTGCGACTTAAGTGGTAAGAACTTGCGACTTAAGTGGTAAGAACTTGCGACTTAAGTGGTAAGACATTAAAACACTGGTTTTCGAGAAGTGAGTACGCCATTAAATCGCAATCTTGTCGCGTACCTAAAGGCACGCTGTCCGCTGACAACGACTGATACCAGCCATTTCGCAACCCCTAACGGGGTGGCTGTATGGCTGGCTACGGAAATCTGATGCCTACGGCATCGGTTGCCCCCCAGAAAAGTGTAGAAAGCGTGGTACATGGGATGGGGAACAGTTAGATCAACTGCTATATCGTTCCCATAAAAAATGCCCCACGCAGTTTGCCCTGCTACAGGGCGTTTGCGAGGGGTCGCGGGGCATTTTCTAATTGACTGAAAAATCGTTCCCATAAAAAAATGCCCCACGCAGTTTGCCCTTCTACAGGGCGTTTGCGAGGGGTCGCGGGGCATTTTTTAATTGAATGAAAAATCGTTCCCATAAAAAAATGCCCCACGCAGTTTGCCCTGCTACAGGGCGTTTGCGAGGGGTCGCGGGGCATTTTTTTAAAATTGGCTGATAAGTTCTATACACCCAATTCTCTGAGAATCTCGCTCATGCGTTGGCGCGTAGTGATGCGGGTTGGGACCAACGGCAGGCGCAGCACGTTCTCAATAAAGCCCATCTCGTGGAGCATGGCCTTTACGCCAGCGGGATTGCCATCGACGAACAGGAGCGAGAAGAGGTCCGTGAAACGGTGGTGAATCTTTCGTGCAGGGTCGTACTCGCCACGCATCTGCAGGCGTATCATCTTTGAGAACTCGCGTGGCAAGGCGTTTCCGATCACCGATATCACGCCTACTGCACCACACGACACCATGGGGAACGTCAGTGCATCGTCGCCACTGATAACCTCGAAACGTGGCGGTTTGTTTTTGATAATCTCGTCGACTTGTTCCAGATTGCCGCTGGCCTCTTTGATGGCCACAATGTTCTGGCAGTCGCGTGCCAAGCGGACAGTGGTCTCAGCGCGCATGTTCACACCCGTCCGACCAGGGACGTTGTAGAGTACGACGGGCAACTCCGTCGCCTGCGCTATGGCACGGAAATGCTGGTAGAGCCCCTCTTGTGACGGCTTGTTGTAATACGGACAGACACTCAGAATGCCATCGACACCCTTGAAGTCGCCAGTGCGTAGTTGTTCGACGACAGCGGCCGTGTTGTAGCCACCACAACCCATAAGAATAGGTACGCGCGCCTGTACCTTCTCAACAACGAGGTCCTTGATGCGCTGCCGCTCGTCAGCAGTCAGAGTAGGCGTCTCGCCCGTTGTTGCAAGAATACAGAAAAAGTCGGCCCCGTTCTCCAGCTGGTAGTCTACGAGTCGCAACAGTGCGTCATAGTCTACTGAGCCATTCTCTTTAAAAGGTGTGACAAGGGCGATTCCCAGCCCCCGAAATATATTGTATACCATAAGATTCGTTCAGTTTTCGGGTGCAAAGGTACTACTTTTTGGTCAGTTAGCGCAGTGAAAGTAGTTAAAGCGAGTTAAAAGGGCTCAGATTTGAGATTTCTGATTTGAGAATTGGCGGAAAAGCCGTACCTTTGCAAACCAAATCATAATGCTTAATGCATAATTCATAATTCTCAAATATGATTACTGTCACCAATCTCGCCATTCAGTTTGGCAAGAAGACGCTCTATAAGGACGTCAACCTGAAGTTCACGAACAACAACATCTACGGCGTAATCGGAGCCAACGGCGCCGGCAAGTCCACCCTGCTGAGGGCCATCAGCGGCGAACTGGAGCCCAATAAAGGCACCATCGAGATGGGCCCCGGCGAGCGTCTGAGCGTTCTGGAGCAGGACCATTTCAAGTATGATGCCTTCACGGTGATGGACACCGTGCTGATGGGGCATCAGCCCCTTTGGCAGAACATGAAGGAACGTGAGGCCCTCTATGCCAAAGCTGAAATGACCGAGGACGACGGCACTCGTGCCGCTGAACTGGAAATGGCTTTCGCCGAGATGAATGGCTGGGAGGCTGAGAGCGAGGCAGCCCAGCTGCTGCAGAACCTGGGTGTGAAGGAGGAGCAGCACTACCAGCAGATGGCCAACATTTCGAACAACGAGAAGGTGCGCGTCATGCTTGCCAAGGCCCTCTTCGGCCATCCTGATAACCTGCTGCTCGACGAGCCCACCAACGACCTCGACCTCGACACCGTGCAGTGGTTAGAGGAGTACCTCTCCAGTCTGGAGCAGTGCGTCATGGTGGTCAGCCACGACCGTCACTTCCTCGATGCCGTGTCGACCCAGACCGTCGACATCGACTTTGGCAAGATCACCGTCTTCTCAGGTAACTACTCCTTCTGGTACGAGTCGTCGCAGCTGGCCTTGCGCCAACAGCAGAACCAGCGGTTGAAGGCTGAAGAGAAGCGCAAGCAGCTGGAGGAGTTCATCCGTCGTTTCTCGGCCAACGTTGCGAAGTCGAAGCAGACGACGTCACGTAAGAAGATGCTTGAGAAGCTGAATGTCGAGCAGATAACGCCCTCGACACGCAAATACCCTGGCATCCTGTTCCAGATGGAGCGGGAGCCAGGCACGCAGATTCTCGAAGTGAAGGACTTGAAGGCCGTCGATGCCGATGGCACTGTGCTCTTCGACCGTGTCAACTTCGTCATCGAGAAGGGTCAGAAGACCGTCTTCCTCTCACATAATCCCAAGGCGATGACTGCCCTCTTTGAGATCATCAATGGTAACCGCCAGCCCGACGCTGGTGAGTACAAGTGGGGCGTCACCATCACCACGGCCTACCTGCCCCTCGACAACACCGAGTTCTTCAAGTCAGAGATGAACCTCGTCGACTGGCTGTCGCAGTATGGCAAGGGCAACGAGGTTGTCATGAAGTCCTACCTGGGACGTATGCTCTTCCGTGAGGAGGACGTGCTGAAGAAGGTGTGCGTGCTCAGTGGTGGTGAGAAGATGCGCTGCATGATTGCCCGTATGCAGCTGAAGAACGCCAACTGCCTCATCCTCGACACGCCCACCAACCACCTCGACCTGGAGTCTATTCAGGCCTTCAACAACAACCTTGTGCAGTTCAAGGGCAACATCCTCTTCTCGTCCCACGACCACGAGTTCATCGAGACCGTTGCCGACCGCATCATCGAACTTACACCTCGTGGCACCATCGACAAGCTGATGGAGTACGACGAGTACATCTACGACGAACAGATCAAGGAGCAAAAGGCACGCATGTACGCTTAGAAGCCTTTTCTTTCTTTTTGACACTCCAAGCCCACTGATTCTGGCAAGTAAGTGGGCTTATTTTATGCCACAGATGTCGTGAAACTGACTGTTTGACGCGTATTTATCCTTAATTGAACAAATGTTTTCCTATGCAACGAGCGAAAACAGCTACCTTTGCACCATCTTTATTAATCCCAAATTCGGCTTGTATGAAACGTTCGATTCTTTCGCTCCTGATGGGACTTTCGGCCTGTTGCATGAGTGCCCAAGAACTGACGGCAACCTTCAATGCACAGAAGGTGGTGCTGCCGTCATCACAATGGACACCTGCACAGACATGGACGGCGCAGGTGATGATTTTCAACACTGGGCAGCGCTATGCCGATGCTAACTACAACCACGTCTGGGGGACACCACCCGCCGATTCCGAAGGCCGACCATGGTATGCCGTCGACTACGCCCTGACCAACGACGCTCAGCAGTGGCAGGAGTGCCGTTCGCCTTTCAGTTCAGATGCGGTCTATCTTGGTCAGACATCCACCCGCTGGATTACTGTCGACATCACGGGCGACATCTACCTGCGTCGCACTTTCTCGTTGACTGAGCAGCCTGTGGGTGCCCTCTTTCTGGCCTGCGGACACGACGATGCGCCTGCAGAGTACTATCTGAACGGCGTGAAGGTGTGGACCGTCACTGATGGATGGAACAACGACGAGCGCGTCCTGTTGACCGATGAGCAGAAAGCACTCATTCACACCGATGGCACTGAGAACCTGTTGGCCGTACACGTTCACCAAAACTGGGGTGGAGCATTTGCCGACTGCGGTCTCTACGAAGCTGACATGGCGATGACCACGCAGCTGCTGCCTACGCTGCAGGCAGGACCGTGGCTCTGCGCTTACTATCTGCTTAACAACAACCAGCAGCTCAACACCATTCCTATCAAAGAGTGGGCCGGCATTTGTGCCGACGAATACGACTGGATTCAAGGCGAAGGACCGCTAAGCAACAGTCCGGATCAGTTCCGTACTACCGACTGGGCTTCTGAGCGCCAACCGCTGCTCGTCCGTCGCCACTTCACGCTCACGGCCGACGAGGTGGAACAGGCCGTCGAGGGCACGCTGGTGCTCACTTGCAGTTACGACGAGAATCCGAAGGTCTACCTCAACGGCCATCTCGTCTGGAGTGCGTCGGGGTGGAACGACAACGATTATGCCCGTTACACGCTGACAGCCAGTCAGAAACGTTTTCTGCGCGAGGGCGACAATGTCCTTGCCGTGTCGCTGCAGAGTGGCTTTGGTGGTGGACACATCGACTACGGCCTGTTCCTGACGACGCCTTACGTGCCTGCTGAGCCCACCGAGGTCAGCACTGTCGGCAGCGTTCAGACAAACAATGGTTTTGTGTATAATCTTGCTGGGCAGCGCATCAGCAATTCCGCTTCCACACTTCACCGTTCACAGCTGCCTCATGGCGTGTATGTCGTCGGAGGCAAGAAAATGGTGGTCAAGTAATTTTCCATACTTCTATTAGTCCAAATCCCCTACCCTTCCAAACTTCCAGACAATGAAACATATCCTGAAATACAGCCAGCGCCTGTGCCTGGCAACACTACTGGCCCTACCCCTGTCGGGCATGGCCGCGAATGAGATTACGATTGTTGACCGTCCAGCCATGGGCGATGCCGCCAACTATCCGGCCTACCGTGCCCCCCTGCACGGTGGACGGTTGCTAAAGCTGCCTGTTGGCAAGGTGCAGCCACGCGGATGGCTGCTTGAGATACTGAACCGCCAAAAGAACGGCCTTAACGGCCAGCTGGGCACCGTCAGCGCCTGGCTCGACAAGAACAACAACCAATGGTTGTCGGCCACTGGCGACCATGGGTGGGAAGAGGTGCCCTACTGGCTGCGAGGCTATGCCAGCCTGGCCTATATCCTCGACGACGAAGCCCTGAAGCAGGAGGCTCAAGTGTGGTTCGAAGGTGTCTTCAAGAACCTCCAGAGTGATGGTTTCCTTGGCCCCAAGAACACGTCGAACGGACGCCCTGAGGTGTGGGCACAGATGATCATGCTCTGGGCCTTGCAGACCTATTACGAGTACAGTGGCGACGAGCGGGTGCTTACGGCTATGACCAACTACTTCAAATGGGAGATGACCGTGCCCGACGGCCAATTCCTTGAGGACTATTGGGAGAACAAGCGTGGCAGTGACAATGAGTGGAGCGTCGTCTGGCTTTACAACCGGACGGGCGACGAGTCACTCCTGCCCCTCATCGAGAAGCTGCATCTCAACACGGCCAACTGGACCTTGCAGCGCGACCTGCCCAACTGGCACGGTGTGAACGTTGCTCAGGGTTTCCGTGAGCCTGCCACCTATTATATATATAATGGTGACGAGTCCATGCTGCAGGCAGCCTACGACAATCAAGCAGAGATGCGCCGCCGCTTCGGTCAGGTGCCTGGCGGCATGTATGGTGCCGACGAGAATGCCCGCACCGGCTATGCCGACCCACGACAGGGCGCTGAGACGTGTGCCTTGGTTGAGCAGATGGCCAGCGACGAGATTATGATGGGCATCACCGGCGACCCCGCTTGGGCCGACCATTGTGAGGATGTTGCCCTCAACACCTTTACGGCATCCATGATGCCCGACATGCGTGGTCTGCGCTATATCACCTCGCCCAACATGGCTATCAGCGACGGCAAGAACCATGCACCAAGTATCGACAACAGCCTGCGTGGCATGCTCTCGATGAGTCCCTTCAGCAGCCGCTGCTGTCAACACAACCACGGCATGGGCTGGCCCTACTATACCGAGCACCTCGTCATGGCCACCACCGACGGCGGCCTGGCCACGATGCTTTATGCCGAGAGTGAGACCACGGCCCTCGTGGCCGATGGCAAGACGGTGCGCCTCACTGAGACCACCCACTACCCCTTCGACCAGGATGTCACCTTCCAGCTGAACACCGATGCTGACGTGACCTTCCCCCTCTACCTGCGCATCCCTGCCTGGGCCGAGGGAGCCACTGTCAGCATTGCCGATGGTGAAACAGCTACTGTTGAGGCTGGCAAGTATGCCTGCATCAGCCGTACGTGGCACGATGGCGATCGCGTCAGCCTCACGCTGCCCATGCACCTCAAGACCCGTGTGTGGACGATGAACAAGAGCAGTGTGAGCCTGGATTACGGGCCGCTGACTCTCTCGCTGCGCATTGGCGAGCGCTACAATCAGCGCGACAGCCGTGACCACGAGATTGTGCAGGACGACTCCCACTGGCAGGCTGGCGTCGACGCGTCGCTATGGCCCGCCTACGAGATTTTTGCCGATACCCCCTGGAACTACGCCCTCGTCGTCGATGGCCAGAACCAGCTGCAGGGCTTCGAGGTCGTTCAGCGTCAGTGGCCTGCCGACAACTATCCCTTCACGCCCGATGCCGTGCCCCTGACGTTCAAGGCCACAGGTCGACAGATTGCCTCGTGGGGCTTCGACGACACGGGCATGACCGATGTGCTGCCCACCTTCTTCGATGCCCGTGCTGACGAGGAGCAGACAATCGACCTCATCCCAATGGGAGCCGCCCGACTGCGCATCAGTGCCTTCCCCCGTCAGGCTCCCAGCACTACCGACGACTGTGTGGAGTGAGGAGGAAGGAGATGAGGAGATGAGGAGTTGAGGAGATGAGGAGTTGAGGAGGTAAAGTAGAATACCACTGCCGCTCTAAGATTCTGCAAAATGAGTGCAAACATGACGAATAGGTCTATCCTACTTTACCTCCTCACCTCCACAACTCCTCACCTCCACAACTCCTCACCTCCACAACTCCTCACCTCCACCCCTCCTCAACTATCCTACTTTACCTCCTCACCTCCCCAACTCCACAACTCCTTAAAATAACATATTTTTTCTAATCTCAAATTAAAGTACAATGAAACAAAAACTACTTCTGATGCTTTCGCTCGTCCTATGGGGCGTCGGCATCAACCGCGTTCTTGCCAACGAGTCGCCAAGTGTGACCGTTATCGAGAACCTTGAGAGCTACACGGGCAGCGATGCCTACGTGTTCAACAAGGCCGACGGCAAAGTGTACGTGCTCAACAACCTGAACGAGTACGAGCTCTATGGCGTCTACCAGAAGACCAGCACGCTGAAGGTGGCCGGCGGTGGCGACACCGACATTGAGTACATCGAGACCACGTCCAAGATGGACCCCGTGCCCTACATCAACACGGGCTACGTCCACAAGTCCACCACCCGCATCGTGGCCGAGGTGGCCATCACGGCCCACACCCGTGGCTGGGAGGCCGTCTTTGGTGCCCGTCAGAACGGCTTTGGCGACCATGCCTTTGTGCTGTTCTCGCGTGCCTTCGACACCCGTGACACTGGTGTCTTCAACCGTTCGGGCAAGGAGGAAGGCTTTAGTGCCGACATTCCCTTGAACGAGAGAATTGTCATCGACGCCAGTGGCCTGCAGGCCGACGTCTACAACTACAACGACCTGACGACACCCCTCGCCTCCTGCACATCGACGGGTCGCAACGACGACGGCACGAACGCCATGTTCATCTTCGACACGAACACGGCCGGAGCCAACGACGCACGTCCCGACAACTCGAGCAGTAAGATGCAGCTCTACAGTTTCAAGATCTACGAGGGCGAGGAGCTGGTCATGGACTTGCAGCCCATCGTGACATCCATTGGCGAGGTTGGTTTGCGTGACAAGGTTAGTGGCAAGAAGTTCTTCTCGGCTCGTGAGGGCGTGGCGTTCGCCATGAGTCCCGACGGCGAGGCTGCTGCCAACGAGGCCGGCATCACGGTCTACGAAGGCAAGATGGTGTTCAACACCACCGACGGCAAGGTCTATAAGTACACTGACGGTGCCTTCGTCGAGGTTGGCGAACGCACTTTAGAAGCTATCGACAACACCGACTACAAGAACATGAAGAACTGGCGCTCGAACGAAGAGCACTGGAACAACGTCTACGGCAATGGCGAGCGCATCGGCTACGACGAGGCCACGGGCGTCAACACCTTCAACCCCTACAGGGGCACAGGCGGCTGGGAGCCTATCTTCTACAAGCTTGGCGGTCTGGAGGCGAACGCTGACTACAACGTCGCATTCGACTATTCAACAGGCGGCTGGAACTCCTGGAGCTCGTTTACCACGCTACCCTTCCTCGTGCTCAAGAACGAAGGCTTCGACCACGGTCAGGCCAACGGCTCAGGCACCATCTTTGCTCTGGCACAGCTGCCCAGTAGCGAGACCACCAATCAGGCCGTGTCTCTGGAATTCACGCCCGACCAGGACTTCGCTATGCTCGTAGTGCAGTTCGGCGTTGTGAACGACGGCATCGACTTCAACTTCGAGTTCGCCAACTGGCAGGTTAGCAAGTACGTCTATCCCGAGACTTATCCTACCGTGAACCCCTTCGGCCCGCTGCTGGCCGAGCTCATTCCCGAGGCTGAGGTCTGCGATGTGGAGTCGACCGAGGCGCTGATGAATGCCCTGAAGGAAGCCATCGAAGCCGCCAAGGCTGTTGTCGACGGCGATGACCTGGCAGTACAGAAGACCGCCCTCGAGAACCTGCGTAGGGCGCTGGACGACGTGAAGAACAACGACGTCACCATTCTGAAGCAGACCGTTGAACTGGCCAAGGCCGAGGGCGTGGACGTGACCAGCCAGGAGGAGTTCCTCGTCACTGGCACCACCGGTCTTAACGACCAACTGAACAGCCTGCGTGTCGCTCGTAAGGTAGCCCACATAGAGACCGACGAAGCCGCCTACGAGGGCAATGAGCCTGCGGCTGGCGAGTTCTATCTGCTGAACGTGGGACGTAAGGCTTATCTCACCAGCGGCTCCGACTGGGGCACGCATGCCGCACTGGGTTATCCCGGCCTGCTGGCCACACTGGCAGAGAATGGCGAGGGCTATACCATCCAGTTCAACGAGCTCATCCCTGGCGATGCCCGTGATAAGTTCCTCGGTGGCAGCCCCTACGTCGATGGATGGGATGGCGACAAGGGCACTTACGTCTTTGAGCCCGTCGAGGGCAAGCCTGGCGTCTATGCCATCAAGGGCAACCGTGGCTATCTGGCCTTCGATCCTGATGGTGAGGTCGACGGCGGTGGTATCCATCACTTCAACACTGTAACGGCTACATGGGAAACGCCTGGTAACCCCGATGCCGAGTGGATGCTCATCACGAAGGACGACCGTCTGGCCTTGATGGACGAGGCTTCTGAGGAGACCCCCGTTGACGTAACGGTCATCATCAGCAATGCCAGTTTCAACAAGTATGCCGCACTCGATAATGCCTGGACAAACCTCAACCAAGGCTGGGAATGGGGCAACCGCAACTTCGGCGACAAGAACACTGAGACCTTTAACTCGCAGGAGTACGACCTCTCGCAGCGACTCTTCCTGCCCAGGGCTGGTAAGTATGTGGTCAGCGTGCAGGCTTACTATCGCGACGGCGATATCAATGCCCATGCTGCCAGCGTTGCCGCAGGCGACTCGCTTGTTCAGGCTCCCGTGCTCTATGCCGGCGAAGCCACTCAGCCGTTGATGTACATCCACGAGGAAGCCGACAAGGCACCCGGCGAAGGCACCAACACCGTCGTTGGCAACTACCCCGACAACATGATGCAGGCTGCTGCCTTCTTCCAGAACGGCCTCTATTGGAACAGCGTCGAGTGCGAAGTCGATAGCACCAACACCGATTTGGTGATAGGTATCCGCAAACTGGCTGGCAACCGTGAGAAGAACTGGATCGTGGCCGACAACTTCCGCATCGTCTATTTAGGCAGTGGCGAAAGCACTGCGCCCATTAAGGGCGACGTCAACGGCGACGGCGAGGTGGGCATTGGCGACATCGTGTCCATCACTAACGTCATGGCTGGCATCGAGACCAACGAAACCATCATCAAGGCTGCAAATGTCAATGGCGACAATGAGGTTGGTATCGGCGACATCGTCACCATCACCAACATCATGGCCGGCATTGAAGAATGAGAAATTGAGAAATTGAGTCATTAATCCGTTCCGACGGATTTAGGTTAACTCTTCTCGGCGTTAACACAACTATTCGACCTCCCCGAGCATCGAAGCCCGGGGAGGTCGTTTCATCTTTATACCCAAAGGGGACTCGGCGCACACTGGCCATACGCTCGGGAATGAGCCTGCTCCTACTTCGCAGCCCCAAACATTCGTTGCATTGTCCTCTTGTCTTGTTGTCTTATTGTCTTGATGTCCTCTCCTCTTGATGTCTTGTTGTCCTCTCCTCTTGATGTCTTCCATCGGGAACGAGTTTTTTTGCCCAAATAACATACATTCACTCGTAAAATGTTTGTTTTTAGTCGAATTTTTGTAATTTTGCACCGAATTTGTGAAATCTCCTGAACTATGAATTTCTTAGAAGAAAAGATTCTGAAGGACGGCATTGTCAAGCCAGGTTCCATACTGAAGGTAGATAACTTCCTGAACCACCAGATTGACATCAGTGTCATGCGTCAGATTGCCCGTGAACTAAAGCGGCGCTTCGATGGTGAGCGGGTCGACAAGATTGTCACCATCGAGTCAAGTGGCATCGCCATCGCCACGCTTTTAGGCGATCTCTACGACGTGCCCGTAGTGTTTGCCAAGAAGAGCGTGACAGCCAACAGTACCGATGACAAATATGTTTCGCAGGCCTATTCGTTCACGCACAAACGTATGAACCAGGTGTTTATATCACGCCCTTACCTAAACAAAGGCGAGCGTGTACTTATTGTCGACGACTTCATGGCCGACGGGCAGGCTGCCCATGCGCTTATCGACATTGTGCAGCAGGCTGGTGCCGATGTGGTGGGCATTGGCATTGCCATAGAGAAAGGACAGCAGCAGGGAGGCAGAAAGCTTCGCGAGGAAGGTTATCATCTGGAGTCCATAGCCATCGTTGAGTCCATGGACCCAGAGTCGCAGGTCATAAGGTTTCGTTCGAAAACAATATAGACTATGGCATACACAGGACATTTCGGACAATCGGAAGAGTATCGGCGTGAAGAGCTGATACGGGTGATAGAGCATTCTGTGGAGAGACTGACCCTCCAGGAACTCGAAGCCCTCTATTACGACATGAGTACCAAGAACTATATTAACGACCAATACTGACTTCTTTCAGTTCATTGATAAGGAAGAATTGAAGTACAACATTAACCGATTCTTGAACTATGATGCTCCCAAAGTTTATCATCACGATGGATGGCTACTTTCGTCTTGGGATGGTGAATCAGCATAAAGACCTGTTGTTGCCCGGAGACTCCTGTCTGGGTGGCGGCTACTACCACTTTGACTACACCTCAAACCGTATCATCCTCGATCGTTCGTCATATGACTTCGGCCGTCCTAAGTGGCATCTGTTGGAAGTCCTGAAGGTTCCGTCTGTTTACAGAGGCTTGCGATTGGTCTATAAGTACGATGACAAATTCCATGACGATTTCAATGTGAGCGAGGAACTGAGGATTGAGTATTATGACTGACTACGACGCGATCTGGCGGCAACAGGATGAAATTAGGACGGTGGTTAATGCTGTCCTGGGCGAATGTATCTGGAGCCTGGGATATAGTGAGAGACGGATGGCCATTGAACTTGAATTGACTATCCGCCTCGACGAAGATGCAGTCATCAATCTGAGCAGCCAGTTCCCTTTGCCCTGTGACTATGACGGCGAGGGAACAAGTGGCACAAAGTTCGTTTTCTATATGTAGAACCCATGTGACTACCTTCATTTCCTTTTCATCGTCATCAGGTTTTCTTTTGTCATCTTCTCCGCAAAGGCATTCTCTCCATTTTCGCGGATATAACGGATGCAGGCGGCCCTGTCGCTATTGAACAGGAAAGCGAAAATCTTGCCGACAAAGTTGTTGTGAATCTTACAGTCTTTCACATCCTTGTCGCACTTGGCGCAAGTGTGAAAGCCTTTCTCTTGGCAACACTTGCGAATCTTACACCACGATGCTTTCTCATTCTCCTTGCATCCAGGACATTTGCCATTCAGAAATTTCTTGCATGCTCCGCAATATAGTCCACATGCGGCTATCTGATGGGAATTGTTCGTCATTTCGATTTCATCGCAATTCCTCCTTGCATGGCATATTTCAAGCGAGCTTGATTCTGCTCTTGCTTCGTTCGTCATTTCTTTCATTGTGTAACTCATTTTGTCCTGACCGCCCCAAGCTATATGGGACGATCAGGACGGATTATTACTCTATTGGTATCTGAATCACCGACAGCCATTTCTCAGGGTCTTCTTGGTTCCAGACTCCGTCGATGTAGCATGTGCGATGCTGGCCGACGGGCTTCATGCCATGCGCCTCGATGTAGCGGAAGGCTTCAGTGAACGATTCGTAAAAGCGCTCGTAAGGACCTACGTGCTTCATACAGAGTGCCTTAGGCACGGCGGGTAGGCGTTTGAACTGGATGATGGCACTGTCTTGCCCCATTTCCTCCACTTGTTCGCAATACTCGATGTCGATGTCCGTCGGCGTGTACTCCTTGTGGTGCTGCATGGTGAAACAGTAGCCAGGCGGCGGACATTTGGAGCCGGGTTTTGAGACCTAAG
>JAEEGL012276267.1_pt1 | contig 16342 bp, 9 predicted proteins | sample 9134231 | NCBI WGS metagenome assembly JAEEGL01 (sample SAMN16246548, study PRJNA631951) | gut metagenome | biome: gut microbiome; feature: rumen; material: fiber-attached | host: Bos | place: Iran: Karaj | collected 2018-10
GCAGGTAATCAGGTTATTGCCGCTGCATTCGGTTTTGTCTTCGGTACAGTCCGGGATCTGTTCGTTGTCGAGGCATTTGTAAGCGTCCGTATTCTTGGGATCCTTACCGCAGGTCTGGTTGGCGTTGCACGGCTTGCTCACAGGCTCCTGATCCTTGACGCAGGTTACCAGCGTATTGTTCTCGCCGCAGGACGTGCCATTATCGGTGCAAAGAGTTGGTTGTTCATCCTCGAGACATTTGAATGATCCCGCTTTGTCGGGATCTGCGCCGCATTTGACCGGGCATTCTTTGGTTTCTTTGGGTTTGCCTTTCACACAGGTTATTAATGTTTTACCTTCGCATTCGATCTTGTCTTCGGTGCATTTTTCGTACTGTGTGTCGAGGCATTTGGAAGTATCCGGATTATCTGGATCCTCGCCGCATTTGTCCGAACAAATTTTGGTTTCTTTGGGTTTGCCTTTCACACAGGTTATTAATGTTTTACCTTCGCATTCGGTCTTGTCTTCGGTGCAGACGTCATCATCGAGAACAAAGGGATTGCCATCCATATCCAGAATATCACCGTTAAATTCCAGGTCGTCGCATGCACACAGGACGGTACTCAATACAGAAATCATGATTAGTGCTTTTTTCATGGCAGATTCTCCCGCAAAAAAATTAATCACATCCATGTTCAGTTTAATGGTTAATGTGCCATTGATAAATGTTTTTCTTTTGGGAATCCAATTCATTCGCGCATCGGATGTGACGCCCCTTTGGGGCGTGTCTGTTTTTTTATGATGCTTCAAACCAGCCACTGGCCACTAACCACTATCCCTAATATTGGCGCAATGAATGAATTTGGGGTATAGCATTGGCGAGCCTCAGGGATTGGGAGGCATGCGTGACGGAGAACACATGAAAATTGGTATCTTTTCTGACATTCACAGCAATCTGAATGCATTTAACAAAGTCAAAGAGTTTTATCTTGAGAATCCCTGTGATGAGTATCTGTGTCTGGGGGATGTCGTCGGATACGGACCTCAGCCGGATGAGTGCTGTGATGCTGTCCGCGATTTTGCAAACATCACGATTCTCGGCAATCATGACGCTGCTGTCTGCGGACGAATGAACTATACCTACTATTATGATGCTGCACGCAATGTTCTGGACTATCACGCAAGACTGCTTAAGCCGGGAAATATGGAATGGCTCAAGCAAATGATTTATCTGTTCAAGCATTCCGAGGGGTTTACGATTTGTCATGGTTCACCCATTGATCCCCAGGAATTCAATTATGTATTCTTTATTGATCAGGCCAACCAGCTGCTTCCCCATTACGATGAGCTTGATCACATTACATTTATTGGACATTCCCATCTGACAAAGTCTTTTGCTCTTACGCAGGATTCTGTCGTGGATGTGACGGCGACCAACATCACTTTTGAGGATGACAAAAAGTATATCGTTACGGTTGGGTCTGTCGGTCAGCCCAGGGACTACGACAATCGTGCATGCTGCACGATTTACGATACCGAAACCAAGACGATTCAGTATTACCGCATTCCATACGATATTGAGGATACCGTCCGCAAATTGTTCGATTCGGAAATTACCTATAATTTTGGCAAGCGGCTCTATCTTGGCATTTGATGGCCCACAGCGCACAGCTTTTTAGCGCTGTCGTAGTTGCGGGGCGAATCGCTGGATACGAAGCAGGTCTTATATTGCGAATTGAGAATGTGCGTATTGGCGCGGGCTATGTCGCTGCGGGCGGCCACATGTGGTCGCCCCTGCGGCTCCATACGCCCTGCGGGCGCGTCTATCTCGCCGTTGCTCGATACGCCGCGCCAATAGCTGTGCAGGGAGCGGCTGCCCCCTGAAATATAAAATGCGATCGGATGAGAGATTCCCTGAGAATTTAATGATGAATCATTAAGAGATAATTGCCACAGAACAAAATATGTGTAATGATAAAGGGGCCTTGTTGTTTGGGTGAAGGGCCAACCTGCTCTGGAGGTCGCATGTTTTCTAAACTACCTGTATGGATGATTGGTTGCGCAGCTTTGTCGTTTGTGTGTTCAACGGCGGCTGCTCAGGATATGGAAGCGTTTAAAACGCGCATGAATGAAACAGCTGCTGTGGCCAAAGTCGATTTGAACGCTGCACTGTTGAGTTATCTTGAGCTTCGAACGAAATATGCGGGACCAGAGATCGATTATTCGCTTGGCCGGACATATCAGAGACTGTATCAGTGCAAGGAGGCCCAGAACTATTTGACGCAGGTAATGGTTTCCTACGAACTGCCGGATGCTCATCCGGTATATCAGCGTGCTGTGAAGGATTTTGATGCCATTGCGGCATGTGATTCGTGGCAGAAAGTCAGGGTGGAAAGCGATATTCCCGCTGGCGGATATGTCATGATCGATGATGAAAAAATGTCCTCTTTCGGGGACAGGGAGTATTCACTTCCGCCTGGTGAGCATGTATTCAAGCTGTTTTCGAGAGATGGAAAGTCTGTGGAAGTTAAGTTCACCGCTGAGAATTCAGGGAAAACAGAAACCATCAGTCTCTCGTTCCCGCCCGAAAAGGTTGAGGTTGAGAACGTCGTTGCTGTTGAACACAATTATTACTATCAGGAGCGTTTTCATCCTGCCCTGTACTGGGGGCTGATTGCAGGCGGTGTCGCAGTCGTTGCAGTTGGCGGCTTTATGTCTGGGATTGCCAATTCTGCTTATGCGGATGAACAGAAATATGCCGATCGCTATGCCGTTCTGAAGAATGAAAGCGATAAGAAAAAAGCCAATGATGCGCGCGATAAAGTCAAAGGCGCCAACATTGCCATGTACACGTTGATCGGTGTCGGCGCTGCAGCCGCAGTTACCGGTGCTGCCCTGGCTATCGTGAGTGCCGTGAGCGAAAAGGAACGCATCGAGGATAATTCCTTTAATGCTTATGTCACACCTTCACCGGATGGTGTTTCCCTGGGGCTCGGTTTTCAATTTTAGTGGGGTCAAATGTCCTCGCCTGTAAACAGCTTTCGGTTTTTGTATCGTTCGCTATTGCAGAGAGGATAAAGGGATTGGGCTCAAATTGAATCAAGGTGAATATACGGAACAGAATTTGCTATTTTCACCACGGCGTGTTTTTGTGTGTGTTTTAACCTTTAAATACCAGTGAGGGAATTATTATGGCATCCATCGGAAAAGTCATTACTGATATGTTGAATGAAAGCCATCAGGGCCGCTCGAGTTCTTCGAGAATGCAGGGTGGCATGATTGCCAAGGTCGTGGATAACGTCGATCCGGAAGATCGTTATCGCGTTCGTGTTTCTTTCCCATGGTTATCGGATCAATATTCCAAAGACACCACATCAGACGGCAGTGAATCCAAGGTTCAGAGCCACTGGGCCAGAATTACAACCATGATGGCCGGCGATGGAATCGGCAGCTTCTGGCTTCCCGAAATCGATGATGAAGTTATGGTAATGTTTGAGGAAGGTGATTTTTCTCGTCCCATCATTACCGGTTCCCTTTGGAATGGTGAAAAATCATCCCCAAGAAAACTCACAGTTTCGCCGGATCAGACCGAAGTCGAGGTGTCCAATGCAGCTCAGGGCGGTAAAAATGATTATCGCTTCATTCGTTCACGTTCCGGTCATGCCCTGACTTTCGTCGATAAAGAGGGTTCGGGCGGCGTTTCTCTGCGGTCTAGCAAATCCGCTGAGCTCTATATCGATGATTCTGACGGCGGTGAACGCGTTCGCCTCTATGACAGCGGCCAGCAGCAGTGGCTCGAAATCGATACTGCAAATCAGAAAATTACCCTCGAAACGGATTCAGGCGACATCCTTATCAAAGCAAAGGAAAAAATTCGCCTCGAATGCAAAAATCTCGAAGTCGAAACGGAACAGGATGTGTCCATTAAGGCCGGTCGCAATGTGAGTCAGGAATGCGTTAAGTATTCTGCAAAATCAGATGCGACAACAGATATCAAGGCTGGCGGCAAGATGACTCTCGTGGGCTCAACCATCGATTTGAACCCATAAAACATCGTTGCTGCAATGGTTAAAAAAGGACGATTTCATCGTCCTTTTTTTGTATGTGCAGCATTTATTCGGGGCAATTCCCTGTGATGACAGATGTGCCTGTAGCGGGATAATGCCGTAGAATGAGTATGAATGCTTTTTGCCTTACAATATTGGACGATCGCATGAACATCTATTATACTGACTGTACCTGATTATTCCTGATAAGGAAGGATGGTGCAGAAGGTGTTTATATGATGTGTAAGAAGGTTATTTGGGGCGCATGCTTAGGGTGCTTTGCACTTTGGGGATGTGTCTTGGATGAGCCGCAAAAATCCGGTGAATCGTGCGAAAATATTCAATATGTATTGCTCGACGATGAACATGCGGACGGGGCAGAACCACTCAAGTGTGTTCGCGGTGAGTGCAGGGAATACGCTGATTGGATCAATAATAACCGATGTCCGGATCAAAAGCCCTACTGCATTCAGGGATTGCTGGATTCTCCTGATGCTGCTTTTTGTGCGTCATTCTGTCCTCCGGGAACGAGCGAGGCCAAATCGAATGATGCTGTTCACTTTTGTGGACTCAGCAACTCGACGGATAATTGCGGTGTAAGGGGAACCCGGTGTGAAGCCGAAGATCCGTATTGGGTTGAAGGCAGGTGCGGCACTCTCGGTAATTCGAAAGAGATTGCCTGTCGCGCAACGAAATGTAAGGAAGGTGCGCAGCCGAATGGTTCGGGCGTATGTAAACCGCTGCACGATTGCTGCGGGCTTTTTTGTGCCATTTGTGGAACGAAAGAAGTATGTCCGGGGGAATCCGTGATCGAGAATCTGAGCTGCAGTTCGGAGTGTGCCGATGATTTGGTCGAGTGTCAGGGCGTGTGTGTGCCTCCCGGGCACTCATTATGTTTGAAGGCGAATTAATCATCCAAAAATGCCCATAAATTATCGGATATGTCACCAGAACGCATTGTGAGGATAGAATTAATGAAATATATATTAATAATTTCATCTCTGTTTTTGGCCTTTTGTCTGGGCTGTACGCTGGATAGTGTTGAAGAGGCTGAATTCGGAGCCTCATGTGATGGGGCATCGTATGTGCTCGAAGATAGTGGACCGTGCAAAATTGGTGAATGCAGTCATTACGACAGTTATTTGCATCAGGGACGCTGTCCCAAGGGATTTCAGTGCATAAAAGATCCGGATGATGGGTATTATTGCGGCAATACATGTCCGGCCGGGTATCATACTTATCGGAATCCGGAAGTTACCTATTTGGATTGTGAAGCGGATTCCACCGACAATTGCGGCGCTCACGGCAATGATTGTCTCAGCAAAGAGGGATGGCATAACGGAAAATGTGAAGACGGCAAGTGCAAATTGATTACATGCAAAGGTACCTTCCATGCCGTTGACAACGAGTGCAAAAGCTTAAGACAATGCTGCGGAACAAGCTGCAAAGACTGTACGCTGGTGGCAGGAATGGTTTGTTCGGATGGAGACTGTGTCGAATCCAAATGCAAGAGCCTTGATGAAATCGTTTGTGATGGGGCATGCATAAATCCGGCTTCCAATGTCTCTTACTGTGGTTCGGATGACAGTTGTGTACTTCATGAATGCAGATCAGATCAGTTGTGTAACGACAGCAAATGTACGTGTCCCAATGGTGCGGATGAATGTCACGGGGAATGCATCGATTTTGAAACTACACTCGAGCATTGCGGGGCTTGTGATCATCATTGTTCCGATATGGAGGGATGGAAGGATGGTGATTGTGCAAAAGGGATTTGTGTGCCTGCAGAATGTGTCGAGGGATACCATATCGAAGAGGTGGATGGGCAGGATGTCTGCGTTAAAAACAGCGTCACTGCATGCGGCAGTATAGATAACAATTGTCAGAATAGTATTGAGGGCTGGCAGGACGGAGAGTGCCAGTCTGGCGAATGCATCGTTACTGAATGCAAACAGGGTTATTTCTCTCATACGCCTGAGAATTCTTCGCCGATGATCTGTATCGTCAATAATGATGAGCACTGCGGTTCGCCGGATAATGCATGTGATGAGGAACATGAATGCAATACGCAGAAGGCGGAATGCGCATGCAAGGGCTCAACGATTCAGTGTGAAGACGGACATTGTTACGATTTGAACAGTGATGCCAACAACTGCGGCGCCTGCGGGAATGTCTGCAGCCGTCCCAATGCGACAGCCTCATGCAGCGGCGGTTCGTGTTCATTTACGTGTGAAGCTGATTACAGTGAATGTGATTCTGTATGTTATCAGTTGAAGTCGGATCCGGATCATTGTGGGGATTGCAACACCAAATGCAGCGTTAGTGATGCGGATAACAGCTGTGTCGAAGGTCAGTGCAAATTCAGCTGTCACGAAAACTTTGTACCTGCACAGGATAATAAATCCTGCGAGCCATTTGTTTGTTCTGAAAATCAAAAACGATGCAACGGAAACGTTCTCCAGATTTGCAAAAAAAACAACTGGGAAACTGAACAGACATGTCAGGCTCCGGCGCATGCTTCTGTTGTATGTGATGCAGCCAAGGGATGCGGATTCACATGTGAGAACAAATACGTTAAAAATTCGGACGGAACAGGCTGTGAAGAATTTGTATGTAATAAAGGTGATATAAAGTGTGATGGCTTGGGTTATAAGACATGCTCCAATAACAAATGGACATCCAAATCTTTCGGCGAAGAATATGTGGTATCGCGTTCGACTTCCAAACTTTCATGCCCTGACAAGCAAAATTGCAAGACCGGGCAGACTATTGAATGCAACAACAAAGTGAAGGGGCACTATGTTGTAAAAAGCAATAATACAGAATACCTGAGGGTCTCCTCTCCTTTTGATGGCTGGGTTTTAGCCGCCGATGTGGCGCTGGCCGGAACTGCGGCGTCAGCCTGTACGACATACTGGGCTCCGGGAACTGCATCAGGTGCTACAGATTTTAGATTGCCAAAGGGGGAAAACGTAACTGTTCACTGTACGGGGATGGCGGATAATACGGAGTGGCTGAGTACCGATTGGGGATGGGTAACCGGAAATTGTTTCAGCAACTTTGGTTCCAAACTCGATAATGTTCCGAGATGTACGCCTTAGATAATATCCAATGAATCGATGAATCATTTGAATCGCTGAATCACTCACTTATTATTGTTCGGGAGCCAGGTCATTCCCATCCACTCCCGCCCAGCAGGCGATCCGGAACGCGTCTGACGGTAGTTCACCGGGTTCTGGGATTCGCACTGCTTACAGAACGGTGCAAATCATGGCCTCGTTTCATTCAGTTCTTCCCTAAAGCTTTCCCTTTCATCTGTGGAAAAATAATTAAAGAATGCAATAAAATTAGAGGTCATGCCTTGTAACTTGTTTTGTATTCACAGATAATTTATTATATATATAATGTAGGGGATGGTTTTCCCCATGGAATTCAAAGAAATACTTTAAAGAATGCTCGCCGCAGATGGGCATTCAGAGAGATGGAGAAACAATATGAAGAGATTATTTGCTGTTTGCTGTGCTTTGTTTGTGGTTGGGACATGGGGATGTTCCGACGATGGAGGTAATTCTTCATCGTGCAGCCTGACCGTCGATGCGTGTGTTACGACGGGCAAGTATCTGGATACCGAAAAGTGCGAATGCGCAGATCTTTCTTCGTGTATTCTGAGCGAAGAAACCTGCGCGAACCTGGGAAGAACGCTCGATACAGGCACATGTACATGCAAGGAAAAGGCTGCGGGGTGTACGCTGAGTGCCGATATCTGCAAGGCAATGGATAAGATGTTCGATGCCTCGAACTGCGCCTGCATCGGTGGCAGCGGGACATGTGACAAGTCCCAGGCGACCTGCGCGGCCGAAGGTAAGACGTTCGATGCCGCGAACTGCGCCTGTGTTGGAGGCAGCGGGACATGCGACAAGTCCCAGGCGACCTGCGCGGCCGAAGGCAAGACGTTCGATGCCGCGAACTGCGCCTGTGTTGGAGGCAGCGGGACATGTGACAAGTCCCAGGCGACCTGCGCCGCAGAAGGCAAGATGTTCGATGCTTCGAACTGCGCCTGCGTCGAAAAGGCCTGTGACAAGTCTGAGACAAGCTGTGCTTCGGAAGGCAAGAAGTTTGATGCCGGCTCCTGTGCATGTGTGGATGCGGGGTGCGACAAGAGTACCGAGAGCTGTGGCGCCGAAGGTAAGGATTTCGATGCAGAGCATTGCGCCTGCGTCGAAAAGGCTTGCGATAAGTCTGAGACAAGCTGTGCTTCGGAAGGCAAGAAGTTCGATGCCGGCACCTGTGCATGTGTGGGTGCGGAGTGCGACAAGAGTTCCGAGAGCTGTGGTGCCGAAGGTAAGGATTTCGATGCAGAAAACTGCAAGTGCGTCGAAAAGGCATGCGACAAGAGTACCGAGAGTTGTGGTGCCGAAGGTAAGGATTTCGATGCCGAGCATTGCGCTTGCGTCGAAAAGGCGTGCGACAAGAGTGCGGCAATCTGTGGTGCCGAAGGTAAGGATTTCGATGCAGCAAACTGCAAGTGTGTCGAAAAGGCGTGTGACAAGAATACTGCGATCTGTGGTGCCGAAGGTAAGGATTTCGATGCAGCAAACTGCAAGTGCATCGAAAAGGCCTGCAACAAGAGCGTCGACATCTGTGCGGCCGAAGATAAAAAGTTCGATTCAGAAAAATGTGCCTGTGTCTGTGGCAGGACGGAAGCAACCTGCGCTGCCGAAGGCAGGGGATTCAATGCTGCTCAATGCAAATGTACGGATTGTACTGCAAACGTTTGCAAAGATGGCAATTTCCTTAAGGAATGTATGGACAGCGGCGCATATCATGAGAAAAAATGCGATTACGGATGCGCAAACGGCAGCTGCAAGCCCAATCCGAATCCCGGATGCACGGAGAATGCCTGCAAAAATAGCTCGACTCTTTTGCTTTGTGCTGGCGGGAAATATTCGGAAGTTCCATGTGATTACGGCTGCAGTGAGAGTGAGAAGGGGTGCAAAAGCAAGAGTGACGACGATGAATGCTCAGTGGATGTCTGCAAAAATAGCACAATCCTGAAAGAATGTGTGGGCGGCAAGTATTCAGAAAGAGAATGCCCCAATGGCTGTGAACTCGGCGTCTGCAAAACTGCGGGCCAAATCACCGAACCAACCGCCGGCGCACCCTGCAGTGAGAGTTACGACGGTGGCTGCAGTAAGGACAGAACGAAAAGATATTATTGCGGCCCGGAAGGAAAATTGATTGAAAAAGTCTGCACCGGCAATACCGCCTGTGTGCCTTTGGGCAACAATTCTTCGCAATGCATTGATGAAAGTGCTGCCACTTGTACTAAAGAAACTTATGATGCCGGGTGCAGCTCAGACAAATCTGTCGGTACATTCTGCAGCAGCGCAGGAAGGGTTGTTACGTTGGATTGCAAGTCACTCGGCCGCGAATGTAAGAATAGTTCCGGATATATCCAGTGTGTGGATTTGCCCTCGAACTGTGCTCCCGGCGGTACGTCGTACTGCATTAAGGTTTGTAAGTCGGACGGTTCCGAAGGCTATTACTTCAGCAGGGGGGAAGTTCATACAGTCGTTTGCAGCAATAAGGACTGTACGACCGAAAATGGTCGCGTGGAATGCCTGAGTGATTCACAGCAGCCTGGTGTTCCGGGCGAAGGTGAATGCGATCCCAACACATACGAAGGCGGCTGCAGTGAAGACGGACAGACCCGTTATTATTGCGGATCGGATTACAAATTTGTATCGAAAACCTGCGAGACCGGCACGCGCTGCGTCGTAAAAGGCGGCAATAGATCGAGTTGTGAGAAGACGCCGGTTTTGGATTGCGCCCCCGGCGGCACGACGTATTGCAACAAGGTTTGCAAGCCGGACGGTTCCGAAGGCTATTACTATAGCAAGGGTGAAGTTCATACAGTCGTTTGTGCCGAGAACGACTGTACGGTCGCAAATGGCCGCGTAGAGTGTCTGGGGGATGCAAATCAGGTTCCGGATGAACCGGTCGCTGGTGATGCCTGTGAGCCCGAGACATATATGGGAGGATGCAGCTCGGACAAAAAGACGCGTTTCTATTGCGCAGGCGGGCAGCTCGTTGCCAAAACCTGCGAAGCCAATCAGGAGTGCGAAGTAAAGGGCAATAATTCTTCGGTTTGTGTTGGCGGGGGCAGCTCGCTTCCGGATGATATTCCGGAAACATGCACTCATCACGTCAGCAAGGGAATCTGCAGCACAAAAGACCACATGCCTTATGTATGCGGTTCTGCCGGTGAATATTACAAACTGAATTGCAGCAAAACATGCTTCGAATGCCCCGATAATTACTGGGTCGGATGCGGCGATTCACTCGAATCTGTCTGTGCAGACCACATGGGAGCAGAATAATTATATATATTTGCGTCGTATAATTATTTGATATAAACGGCTCCGGATATCCGGGGCCGTTTTTGTTTTTCAGAGAATCTCTGAATAAAAGTATTAAAAGTATTTATATATAGGGGGAGTATCCTGCAGCGCTGTTTGCCGAGCGATACGCACCTTTCTCAGTGTTGCGGGAATTCAGAAGGTGCGCACTTTGCAGCGCCCCGAAGCCTACAGAATTGGCAGGACAATGGTATGTCATGCAAAAGAGATAAAACGCGGCGTATCCCGCAGGGATAGCTGCGTTCGCAAAGCGTATTGAGGCACAGCCGAAATAGCTGCGCAAATCAGATGCAGAGAATATGATATAACTTTATAAAATTTGTTATATTTAATATATAATCAAAATGTGTATCGATATGTAATAAAACTGTACTGTGACGTGTAATACGTGATGTTTATTCTATTGATGCTTATGAATAAATTCAAATTTTTAATTGCATGTGTATGGGGGGGAGGCTATATTGAAAAGAGGGATATCTGTGCAATACATAGAAAAGGGGTATGCAATTATAGAGAAGAAGGGTGGATTATAGAGAGGAATGGCGATGTGTCTTAAGAAAAAAATATTTATCTTTGTTGCTCTGCTCGCATGTGGATGTGTCGGTTGTGAAAGTGATGCGACTAAAACCATAACGCCGGATCCGGGCGTAACGGGTGAGCCTAATAATGTGGATTGTTCGGATGCCTGTACAATCGGCGACAGAAAGTGCGCCAGCGGCAGTGAGATTGCTGTATGTGAAAAGACCGAAAATGCATGTCCGGAATGGGTCACGGACGAGTACTGTAGTTCCGGTACTCATTGTGATGAAGAGACGCTTGAGTGTGCGGAAGGCTGTGCAGATATCTGCAGCGGATCGGATGAGACGAGGTGTTCCGAAGATGGCCTGTTTACATGCAAAACGGACGAGTTTGGATGTGCTGTGTGGGAAAAGAAAGGAAGTTGTCCGGATGGCACCTATTGCAATCTGGGGACGGGCAAATGCGTCGAAAAATGTCCTGAATCCTGCGAATCTGGAGCGGCTGAAAAATGTGTCGAGACGGGCATTGATATTTGCGAGAACGATAAAAATGGCTGTGGAATCCACCATGTCGAACCCTGTGCACAGGGAAGATTCTGTGATGAGGAAACAATTAAATGCATTCCATGTAAGGAAACCTGCAGTTCGGCTACTCCCAGGCGCTGCTCGGACAAAGGTGTTGAATCCTGCAGCCCAACGGTTCAGGGATGTGCCGAATGGACACTGACTGAACCCTGTCTTGAAAATCAGTCCTGTGACCCCGAAACCATGAAATGTATTGATGGCTGCAAGAATGCCTGCACTGCCGGCGAGAAAAAATGCGATGAGGGCGGTGTGTCGGAATGCAAGGATTCAGACGGTGATGGTTGTACTGAATGGAGTGAGCCGGCTGCATGCCCGGAGGGTCTGACATGTGATGAAGCAACAGCTTCGTGCAAATGTCATGATGAATGCAAGGCGGGCGAGAAAAAATGCGAAGGCAGCAATATGCTTACATGTGCTGCCAACAGCTCCGGCTGTCTGGCATGGGGCAACCCGGAACCCTGCGGTCAGGGCAAATCATGCAACAGCGAACAAACTGCCTGTGAATATACTTGCGGCACAGACTGTGAACCATTTTCAATCATGTTGATTCCGGATACCCAGAATTATGCCAAAACCTGGAAATCGTATCCGGATGAAAAGAATATATACACACGCCAGATGAAATGGATAGCGGAAAACCAAAAGAAAGAGAATATTCGTGCTGCGATACATCTGGGCGATATCACTGACTGGAATGCAGAAGGCCAATGGAAAATTGCCGATTATGCGCATAAATATCTGGATAAAGCGGACATCCCATACTCCATATCGACCGGCAATCACGATTACGGGTCTGACTGCGGAAATAAGGACGGTGGCTGCAGCCGCGAGGTCTCGCGCATTGAACACTATTTTGGCAAAGAGCGCTTCAAAGATAAAAGCTGGTATCATCCTTCGCCTTTTGAAGGAAACTCCTACATTACATTCTCGGTTGGCAATATTAAATTCCTCGTTCTGGCACTTGAATTTGCGGTTCGTCAGGATGTCATGTGCTGGGCCAACGAGGTGATTCAAAAACACCCCGATCACCATGTCATTGTCGAAACCCATAATTATTTGACGACCAATGCCAGCCAGAAGAATTCTGAAAGTGCCTTTGGCAGCAACGGTTATTCGGGTGGTGCTTATCTGCCGAATGCCTCGCAGGGGGCTGGCGGATTTGATCTCTTCCATGGGGTCGTTGCACGTCATAACAATGTCATTATGGCCGTCTGCGGCCATGTCGGTGACAGTGAAATGCGGCAGAAGAAAGGATACAACGGCAATACAGTGACCGAAATGCTCGTCGATTATCAGTTCGATGCACCATGTTCAAAATCCTCACCGGATCAATGCACAAACAGCTGTTTCCATGGCAACAATGCAGGTAATGGCTGGATGCGTCAGCTCATCTTTGATCCCAAGACCAATGAGGTGAAGGCCAAAACCCTCACGGTCCTCAAAAACAGTGAATTTGCCGGCAGCAAACCGATGTTCTATTGCTCGCAATTAAACAAGGACAACAAGCAGTGGTATAATAAAGACGTCAATGCCAAAGATCATCAGTTCACCTTCACATGCGATTTTACGTCGACAGTGGATTACAAATATACAGACAACAATTATGTTGGATTTCCGATTCGCAACATCAACAGTATAGGCGACGGTCACCAGCTCAAACCGGCCGTTGCCCTGCATCGCACTACGGGGACAATGGTCGCCGTCTGGGAGGACAATTCGAGTGGTGATGATGGCAAAGCCACAGCCGGTGCCAAAAAGGGGCAGTCGAATCATGATCTTGAAGCCCGCGTTTTCTACAACGGCGGCTGTCAGAAAGTTGCTCAGTTCAGTGTCAATGTCAACAAAGCCGGTGATCAGATAACGCCTGCCGTCGCCATGGATAAGGATAGTAATTTTGTGATCGTATGGGCTGATGACTCCGATGGTGATGGCGCCTACGACATCATGATGCGCGGCTTCGATGAAAATGGGAAGGAACGCATCAAACCGACCGTCGTCAATTCCAAAACCAACGGCAATCAGATCAATCCAGCCATTTCGATGGCTCCGGACGGCCGTTTTGTCGTTGCATGGGAAGACAGATCGGACAACGCCGACACACCCCAAATCTTCATTCGTGGCTTTGATGTCAACGGCAATCAGACCTTTGCCGACAGAAACGCCGAAACGCTGGCCGGTGTGCGCCGCAAACCGAGCGTCGGTATTGCTGATGACGGCTCCTTCGTCGTCACCTGGGAAGATGATACCGACATGAATGGAATGTTCCAGATCAATGCCAAAGGATTCAAAGCTGATGGCACCGATCGAATCAATACATTCACGGTCAATACCCATGACGAAGGGCAGCAGCTCAATCCGACCATCAGTATGAATGGGGCCGGCGTGTTTTATATTGCCTACGAGGATGATGAAGACAAGAATGGTGTTTATCGCATCAAATCGCACGGATATAAAGCCGATGGAAAGGAATTGACTGAGGATATGTGGATTTCGGATTCCGGTGAAGATGCTGTGGATCCAGTCCTTTGTGTCAATAAAAACAACGAAGTTCTTTACGGCTGGACAGCCAAAGGCCTGCATTCCGGTGATATCCGGATAAGAAGTTATCGTGAAGGCAAACTCAAATCCAATCATACCGTTAATGTTGAGCTTACCGCCGGTGTTCAGGATCAGCCTGCCATGGGCTGCACAGAAGATGGCCGTTCGGCAGTATTATGGCACGATGACGTCGACAAAAACGGCTATTTCGAAATTTATGGACGCGGTTTCAACGAAATGTAAAATTCTTTTATATTTCTTCGCTGATATGCACCGCTATTGGCTTATGGCCAATACGCGGTGCCATGCGGCTATTGCTGAGGCAATACGCCGCATAGTGCCTGATATTTGCTCTGTTCACAGTGTAATACCACTCAAAACAAAGTATTACCGAGAATGTCGAAATCAGGCTTTATTCAAAATGACGTTTTTCTCCCGGATTGATTGGCGTTATGAATGCTGAACGTCAAAGTCTGGCTCGATTATAATTTTGATGGGACTGCTCCCCGGGCTCGCAGGAACAGCAGCACGCCGCCTGTAATGATGTTTGTCGTTTGTTCAAAAGCGGGCATCGTTTAAGGAATCGATCTATCCTTATATATGCGGGATCGTTCGTGGGGACTCCATGGACATCAAATAATGATATACATGAATGAAATGTCTGATATAAGCAGATCCGGGTCTGCGGATCCGTTTTTGTTTTTTGGAATGCAGGCATTCTTTCGGAGTTATCATTTATGCCCAAAATATTGTTCGTATGCCATGGCAACATCTGCCGGAGTCCAATGGCGGAATTTGTTTTGAAGGATATGGTCGAAAAAACTGACAGAACCCGTGAGTTTGTGATTGAGTCGGCCGCCACGAGTACAGAAGAAATCGGCAATCCCGTCTATCCGCCCGCTCGACGGATGCTCGCCAAACACGGTATCGGATGCGCAGGCAAAACGGCTCGCCAGATTCGCCGAAGCGATTACTCGAACTTCGATCTCATCATTGGAATGGATGATGCCAATATGCGCAATATGGCGCGGGCTTTTGGCGGGGATCCCGAGGGAAAATTGCATTTGCTGATGGATTATTCAGAACATCCGGGGCGGAACGTCGCAGATCCCTGGTATACCGGCGATTTTGACGCAACCTGGCGCGATGTTGTCGATGGGTGCCGTGGTCTGCTGCTTTCGCTCGAAAATAAATAAAAATAAGGCGGGGCGTATTGGCAGCGCCGATAGACTCGCCAAAACCGCAGTATTGCACCCACAGTGCAAAAGGCGGGCATCAATAAAATCGGCGCTTTATATATCATTTTGTAAGATGGCGATAATTCTGATACGGAGCGCGGCTATTGCCAGCTTCGCAGCCAATACGCCTTGCGAAAACCGCTATGCGCGATGCGCATACGCGGTTTTAATTTTTTTTAAAAAAAGATTTGACAGAATGGATTGCACCGCGTATAAGGCCGCCTCGTTCGACGGGTTCCGATTGGGAATCGGTTGAGAATTGAAAACAGAAGAGAAGAAAGCGATAGAGAGAAATGGGCGAATGAATGAGAATTCATTCGAATGAAATCAAGTGCCAGAGTCATTAACGCCGCGTTAATGATTCGACTTTCTGGTGAATCCAAAGAGAAATTCTGCTCCGAAGGAGTGGGATGGAATGGATAAGCTATAAAGGGCACACGGTGGATGCCTTGGCGCTGAGAGGCGATGAAAGACGTAGCAGACTGCGATAAGCTTCGGCGAGTTGTCAAACGAACTGTGACCCGAAGATTTCTGAATGGGGAAACCCGGCAGTGTTTTTAAGATGCTGTCATCCTGAACTGAATACATAGGTTCAGAGAAGCGAACGCGGAGAACTGAAACATCTAAGTACCCGCAGGAAGAGAAAAAATGATTGATTCCCTGAGTAGCGGCGAGCGAACGGGGAAGAGCCTAAACGCATGTATGTGTAAGCGTTGCAGCGTTGCTACATGCGGGTTGTGGGAGTTTTGATTGTATGGTGCAACACATGCAGCTCAAGAGAAAGAGCGAACAGAACAGGACTGGAAAGCCTGGCCAGAGTGGGTAATAGCCCCGTACGTAAAACTTTTTCGAATTGTTCTGGAGACCACCCGAGTACAACGGGACACGTGGAACCCTGTTGGAATCTGCGAGGACCACCTCGCAAGGCTAAATACTCCTCAGCGACCGATAGTGAACAAGTACCGTGAGGGAAAGGTGAAAAGCACCCCTGCGAGGGGAGTGAAAGAGACCCTGAAACC
>JAEEGL016140383.1_pt1 | contig 16342 bp, 11 predicted proteins | sample 9134231 | NCBI WGS metagenome assembly JAEEGL01 (sample SAMN16246548, study PRJNA631951) | gut metagenome | biome: gut microbiome; feature: rumen; material: fiber-attached | host: Bos | place: Iran: Karaj | collected 2018-10
TTGTTTTTATTATTATTGTCATTTTTATTATTATTATTATCTTCACTTGTACTTGTATTTATTGCCAAACGATTTTGTAAATAATCATCTCTAGACTTTTCAAGAATTATTTTAACAATTTTTTCCGTGTTCTCCAAAATTTTTTTGGAAAGATTTTTATTTAAAAAAAGTTTTTTTTTTTTTTTTAATGTCTTTGTGTTCTTCAAACAATGTATTCTTTTTATTATAGTTTATAAAATCTTCTCTAACCATTTTATACACTAATTTAGCTGCTTTATCTTTACATACAATATACAAACTAGAATAATTAATTTCATCCTTAAAAGTTTGATACTGAGATTGATTTCTCCATTCTTTTTCTGTCTTAAAAACACTATCGAAATAATTGTCAAAATTCTTTTCATAAATTTGATAAAAACAATCTTCATAAATTGATTTAATTTCTTTTTCAGATTTCATTTTTTTATAATTTTGTTATTAATTCATTGATTTAATATTATAATAAATTAAAAAATGTTAATTTTTCTTTAATTATAAATATTAGGCAAAAAAATATATTCCAAAAAAAGGATTAAATTACTTTTTTCTATTATAATAATATTTTTTAAAAAAATAATTTAATCTTTTTTATTTTTATAATACTTTCCTTTTCCTCTTTTAAAATGAAATTTATTTCCTTTTCTTAAATTATTATTTTCTTTTTGAATTTCATTTTCATTATTAATATTATTTTCATTTTTTTCTTCATCATTACTTTTTTCATTTTCTTCATCAGAAAAAATATCTTTATTATTATCATCATTTTTTTTTTCATTGCTAAAATCAATTTTTTCTAAAATTTCTTTATCAACTTTATTTTTCAATTCAGGATAACTTAAAATTAATTTAACAATAATTTTTTCTCCAAAAGATAAATCTTTTAATTTATTAAATAAAGGAATAATTAAATTTAAAATTTCATTTTTTTTTTCTTCATTACAATAATTTAAAACTTTTTGAAAAACATAATTACCGTGTTCATCCATAATTAAATCAACAATAATATTTTTATCAGATAATTTTTCAAATAAAACTTGTTTAATATCATCATTACAAACTTCAAAAAATTTTTCAACAATGTTAGAACTAAATTTATGTTTACTATAATAAACAATATTATTTATCATTTTATTTAAAATTAATTTATTAATGTTATCATCATTTAATTTAATAATACTTTGAATAATATAATTCCCAAATTGATCAATTGAAATAGAATTAAAATTATCTAAAATTTTATTAGTTAATTTAATAGTAAATTCATTATTTTTATTAATTAGATATCTTTGTAAAACACAACAACCATGTTTATGTGAAGCAATATTTTCACAATTATTTAATATATCATCATAAATAAATTTACTTTTTTCAGGAAAATCATTACATAATTTTTGAATAACATGAGTACCATTTAATTTATTAATTAAAGTTATTGTATGTGGTTTAATAATAGAAATAAATTTATCAATTAAATGATCATTAGATAAATATTTTATTAAATTTTGAATTACTCTTGTTCCATGAGGATCACCACCTAATTTCACTATATGAGGTGTTATTATATTTAATATATCTTCTATTTGATTTGGACTTAATTTAATAAATAATTTTTGTATTAAATAATTTGCAAAAGTATCTTCTGATAATTCTATAAAATAAGGAAAAAGAGAATTATATATTATTGGTATATTTTCTTCTGGATTTTCATCTATTTTTGTTTGAAGATAACGATATCCTCCTTGATATTTTTTTTATTCTTTTTTTTCTTCTTTTTCTCTTTTTCTGTTTTGTTTTCTGTTTCTTTTTCTATTTCTTTAATATTATTATTTGTTGTTGTATTATTATTATTATTATTATCATTCTTATTTGTCATTATATTATTATTATTATTATTTATTATTACATTATTATTTGTTTTTATATAATTTTTATTCGAAGGATTGTTTATTTGATTTGTTTCTTGAATATTTTTTTTTTCTGGGGATTCATTTGTTATATTAATATTATATTTGTTTTCTGTGTTTTGGAGATTCGGTTTTTGAGGATTTATTATATTTGAGTTTTGATGATAAAACTCATTTAATCTACCTTGATAAACATAATAATTATTGTTCAAATTTGTCATATTATTGTCATAAATATTATTATTACTATCAAAATTATTATTTTGAAAATTCATATAATTTCTAGGAATAAATATATTATTATTATAAAATTGTTGATTATTAAACATAGGATTAAATTTCTGATTATAAAAGTTATTTTGATAATAATTATTCATATTCATAAAATTATTATTTTGATTCCTCATAATATAATTCCCAGATTTAGTAATATAAGAATTATAAAAATTCCCATTATTATTATTATTTTTAACTTCATTTTGAATTTGATTATTATTTAAATTATCAATATTATTATTTTTCTTAATTAAATCATCTTTATCATCATTATCTAAATTTAATAAATAATTAAGTTTATTTTTTTCAATTAAATCATTATCATTTTTTTCACTATCAATTTTTTCACTCTTCTCTTTTTTATCATCATCATCTTCATCATCATCATCATCATCATCATCATCAATATCATCATCAGCTTCATTTACAATATCAACATTATTTCCTTCAAATTTTTCTTGTAAATTTTTATAAATAAAAGAATTTTGATTTCCTAAAATTCCAATTTTCAAATTATTATTATTATTATTATTATTAATATTATCATTATTAAATAATGGAGAATTTTCAGTTTTATTAAAAAAATTACCAGGTGAAATATTAAAAGTATTTAAATAATTATTGTTTTTTTTATTTTCTAAATTAAAATTACTATTATTATTATTATAAGAGAAAGGCATTGTTTTACTATTTATATTATTTTTCTCAAAAAAATCTTCTTTTTTTTTATAAATATCATCAGGAGTATAATAATTATGATTTATTGTTATTCCAGAATAATAATCTACAATTGGAGAAGAATTATAATAATAATTATAATTTGGAGAAGAATCTCCTTTAAATATATTTTTTTTTTCTATAAAATTTTTATTATTTAATACATTTGAAAAAGAATTTCTTTTTTTATTATTTTCTTCCTTTTTCTCATTTTTAATTATTGGATTTGGTGATTCTGTCATTAAAATATTCTTTTTTTCTGAAAAATTTTCTCTTTTGGGTGATTGAGACATTTCGCTTTTTGAAATTTGAATAATTATTTTTAATTTTTTTTATTACTTTTTTGTTTACTTAATTGGATAAGAAATTAATTTTTATTTTTTTAAATTAATAATTATGTCACAATAATTTTTTTGGTTTTCGATATATGTGGTTTTGTTATTAAATCTTCAATTGTTTTATGTTTATTTCATTATTTTATTGAATTTTGAAAACAATTTAGTTTTTGGAACAACCAAAAAAATAAAAAATAATTTTTCGATAAATTTTAATTGATAAAAATTATTTTATTTAAATGAGATTTACCAATCATAATTTTATCATTAAGTCTCTTATCATCAACATAAGAAACAAAGTAAACAAAAAAATACCAAACATAAGATTAAATAATTGTTTAAATTAAAAGAAAAGAAAGAAGAATAGAAAATAAAGAGAAAAATGAAAGAACAAGAATATAACAACTTTTATCAAATATAATATTTCATTTAATAAAAGAAAGAAGAATAAAAATTGAAAATTAATTGAAGAACAATAATATATTTTAAATAATATATTTTATTATTTTAATAAAAATAATAATTTATATGGGGAATAATAATATTGGAGTTAAATTAGAAAATTATCATTCAAAAGACATAAAAAGAAATTTAACAAAAATAATTGAAACTTTAATTAAAAATGAAGTTGTGAACTATTCTTATTCAAATAAAACAAATAAAATAAATTCAAATAATATAAAATTAAAAGAAAGTGAAAAATATTATAATAATTATAAATTTCCAAAAAAATATTTTTTATTAATAAAAGAATCTTGTTTTATAAGTGAAGGTGCTTATGATATTATCATGTTAAATAATCATTTATTTATTGCTTTGACAAAAAATAAATTTATTATTTATTCTTTTTTTTTCAATGTTTCAATTAAAAAATGTTTATTTACTAAAATTCCTATTGAAAATTATAAACAATCAAAAATTAAATTTGAAAAAATTTCAAATAATTTATTTTATATCTTTTATTTTTCAGAAGATGAAAAATATATTTTTTCTATTTATAATGAAAATTTATTAATAAATAATAAACCAGCAATTCCAATTTTTGAAGAAAAAGACAATATTAAATTTTCTTTTTGTATATTATCAAATAATAAATTTTGTATTTTAAAACAAAATAATTGTTTAATAATATATGAATATGAGAATAATAATATTAACCAAACACTAATTATATCACCTTTCATTCAAAATGATAATAATATTAATATATTTAATGAAATATTTAAAATAAATGAAGATTTAATTTTAATTTCAATAATATCAAATAGAAATTATTCTGTGATATATTCTTTAAATGAAAAAGCAATAAAAAGAAATATTAATCATTTAACAAAATATTGTTTTTCAATTCAAAATAATAAAATTATAGTTTGTGGAATTCCAAATAGTTATATAATTTCCTTAGAAAATTTTCAAAATATTAATTATCAAGATAATGAACATATTTTTTTAATTAATGAAGATAATTTAAGAAGATATTATCCTTTAAATAAAGATTTTTTCTATTATTTTGATATTGGAACAAGAAACTTTTTTTTAGTTGATTTTATTATGATAAATAATGAATTAATTCCAAGAAGAAATATTATTTTTCATTTTCTTTTAAATGAAAATTCAATTAAATTAAGATTATTTTTTTCTAATTTAAATAAACAAAATAAGTTAATGTGTTCTTTATTAATTAATTCAAATAATTCTTATGAATTATATGATGATAACTTTACTGATTTATTAAATGGAAATTTAATAACTTCAAATTTACATTCTGAAAAAAAAAGATATTTCAAATTTTTTTTTACAAATAAAAATAATGAAAATTATTTAATTTATAATATTAATTTAAATTTTCATTTTCAATCAGATATTCTTTTAAGAGAAAAAAACTGGAAATATTATAATAAATTTGAATCACAGAATAATTTAACATATTATTTTATAAAAGATAAAGAAAATGAATATTTTCTTTTTTGTGATCATAATAATATTAGAGGACATAAATTTCCAGAAAATATTTTTAAGAATAATTTAATTAATTTCTCAAATGATATTTCAATTAAACCAATTCAATGTGTTGAATTAGAAAATGGATTAATTTGTGCTTATAAAAATAAAAAAATTGGATTTTATGATATTAATAATTTTACTGAAGTCTTTGCTAATAATAATTTAATAGGAAATAATATTTTAAAAGTTCAAAAATTTAAATTTAATTTATTAATTTTAACTCAATTTAAATTTATGATTTATAGAAGAAAAACTAATTCTCTTGTTAATTTTTTAGTTTTAAAAAATGAAATTAAAACAAGATTAAATTATGATAATTATAATAAAATTCAAATTTTAATTTTAAATACAAATAAAAATATTGCAATTATTATAGATAATATAGACTTATATTATGTTGATTTAATTAAATTTATAATAATTCATAATTTAAAATATGAAGAATGTATTCTTAGAATGAGATATTGTGAAAATAATATTTGTGAAATTTATTCTTATGAATTAAAAAGAAAAAAAATAATTCAAACTTTTAATAGAAAATCATCTGATGAAAATAAACCTATTATTTGCAAATATATAAATAATGATAAAATGTTTGTTGGAGTTTTTCCTAATAAATATTATATAATATCAATAGTGGATTAATGATATTTATTTATATTTTAAATAAATAAAATATTTCGATATATAAAATTTTAAATTGATAAAAATTTAATTAAAATAATTTCTGTAATTATTATTATAATTATTTTGTCCTAAAACACCATAAATATTATCATAATTATTATATTGTATAATTTGATTATAATTATTTCTCCTTTCTAAATATGGATTATTATTTTGATTATAATAATCATTTCTTCTTTTATCATTTATATAATTCATATATTTATCATCATTATTATTTCTTTCTTCTCTATAATTATAATTATATTTATTCCTATTATTAGAAGGATAATTATAGATTGGAGCTTTACTTATTGGAGTTCTTCTTCCTGAATCATTACTATTATAATTATTATTATAATTGTTATTATAATTGTTATTATAATTGTTATTATTATTGTCATTTCTTTTTAAATAATCTGATAAAATATCATCCATTGCATTTTCAATTTTTACTCTATTCTCATTTTCTTTTTGTGCTTTTTGTTTATAATAATTATAATCTTTTTGATTTGAAGGATAATTTTTATTATAATCATTATTAATATAATTTCTATTATTATAATTATTATAATTCCCAAACATTGGTGTAACTGGTTTTTCATTTTTTAAACTTTTTTCATATTTTTCCTTTCTTTGACTAACTTTAGCTCTTGTCGCAGGATTTTGAAATTGTTGTATATAAACTTTTGGAGTCTTTGCTTTTTCAACTTGATTATCTTGACTTTTAAGTCTCATATTATTATCATATTTATTCAAATATGCATATTTATTCTCATTTGGACTTCTAATATCATTACTGATATTGTGATGATGGTAATTGTTATAATTATTATTATTATTATTATAATAATTATAAGGATTAGGACTTCTATTATTATTATGATAATTATTTATATAATTATTATATTGATTATTATTCCTATTATCCATAATATAAGGTTTATATTGATTATTATTTCTATTATCTAAATTATAAAATTTTCCCTCATTTAAATTATTATTGGCATTGATATAATTATTATTCCCTTGTTGTAATTTACCTTTATAATCCATTTTATCAATAAATACCTTTCCTTTATTACCAAGTGCAAAATTTTTATCAGAATCCTTCATTCCATCTCTTTCTTCATATCTAGCTTTAGGTAATTTTTCATTAACATCTTTAATATCTTTAGGCATTCTAATAGTTTGAATTAATAAAGCTTTTTTTCCTCCTTCATAAAAACCTTTAATTCTTTTTTTAATAATATCACATGAAATTAAATCTTTAGCATTAAATCTTCTTCTAGCATCAATAACAATCATATAGGAAATTAATTTACTTAAATCACTAGAATAAATATAAGGAATAGGATAATATTTACCTAAACTAATATTATAATATAAATTATCAAGACTAGTCCCTTTAAAAGGAGGTCTCAAACTACAAATTTCATAAATAATACAACCTATACTCCAAATATCACATTTATCATTATATGGTTGTTCTTTCCATATTTCAGGAGCACAATAATAAGGAGTTCCTGTTTGAGTTTGTGCAAAACCCATTTTTGCTATTTTGGAAACTCCTAAATCTCCTAATTTTAAAGTTCCATTTTTCATTAAAAATATATTTGCTCCCTTTATATCTCTATGCATTATCTTATTTGAATGAAGATAATTTATTCCTTCTAATATTTGAATTATCCAATTCCATATTGTATTTTCTGAAAAAAATAAACCATTCTTTTTATTATATTTTATTTTACTTTCTATATCACCATCATCTGCATATTCCATTATTATATTTATTGTATTTGATGGTTCATCTATAAAAGACTCTTTATATGCTATTATATTTTTATGGTTTAAAGACGCTAAAATACGTATTTCATTTAATGATGTTTCTCTTTCTTTTTTTGATAATGTTGTTAAAAGAATACGTTTCATTGCATATGTTTTCATATCCTTTTTACGACGAACTAAATTTACTGAACCAAATGCTCCTTTTCCTAGTTGTTTAATAATTTCAAAATCTGATAATGACATTTTTTGTATTTTTTTTGGTTTTCAAAGTTTTATTGTTTTTTTTTATTTTTTTATTTTCAGAGAAATTGTTTGAAACTTTTTAAAGGTTTGAAGATTAATATTGTAAATTAAGATTTATAGTTTAAAAAGAAATAAAATTGGTTCATAAATTAAAATAATATTACAAAATTTCCCAATTTTAATAATAAAAAAAATTCAAACATAATAAAATAGCCATTCTAAATTCAAAAAAACTAAAAAATTTATAAAAAAAATATTTCAAAAAAAAAATAAAGAAATAAATAACAAATACAATAAAAAAAAATAATTTTACAAAAATAAAAAAAAATGCTTTCAAACACTTTTCAGAATGGAGCTTTCGTTGAACTATATAATGGTCAAAGTAAAAAAATATATATAATAGAAAAATATAGATAAAGATTTATATAAACAATGGAAATTTACAGAAAAAACACAAAAAACATTTGATAATGAATTAAAAAACTACATTCACATATTAAAAACAGGAGGAATATCAAAAATGCAAATTCCTCAAAATGAAAAAATATCATTAGGTTTATTACAAGGATATTTAATATTTCAAATATATTTAAATTCAACAAAATCTTTTACAATTCAAATTTCAATTTCAAATAATATGAATTCTAAAAGAAGACTTTTATTTTCTGCTTGTTCAAAAGAATTTGTTATTAATAATTATCATTGTAGAATTCCTTTAATTGATTTTCCTATTAATACTTGGGTTAATTTATCTATTAATATTATTAGTTTTGTTAATTTCTGCTTCAGCAATGAAAATTTTAGAAGTATTGATTTTATTTGTTTAAGTGCTGATTGTAAAGTCAGAAAAATTTGTGCTATGAGAAAAAATTTCACTGATTCTTTAAATGATTATTTTCAAAATGATGATTCTTCTATTCCTAAAAATTTCCTTTTACCTTCTAACATTAATTTTATTAATTTAAATGTTGATATTAATTATGTTCAAAATAATATTCAAGTTAATAATATTAAAGAAAGTTATCTTAATAATAATGTTCATTTACCTTTAAGTTCACAAGGACAAAGAGCATTATCTTTAAATAATAATAATAACAATAATAATAATAATAATAGCAATAATAATAATAATAATATGAATATGAATGGGAATAATAATAATAATAATATGAATGGTGTAAAAAATAATTTTAGAATGCCAAATACTGCAAGTGAAAAAAATAGATATATTGGTCAAAATTTAGGAAAAAATATTATGAATTCTTTTGGGGTTAAAAGTAAAAGTTTAGGTAAAGTTTATAAAATAGTAAATGGTAAAAATGATAAAAATGAAGAAAATAATAATTTATATGAACATAAATTACAAAGTGCTAATGTTAATAAAGTAAATTTAATAGAAAATGCTTTTCAAGGAAATGATTATTATCCAATAAGAAAGTTAAGTGATAATCATGATAAAAATAATAATTTAATTGTTAAAAATTTAAATAGTGTGAATAAAAGCAAAAATTGGAATTTATATGATCAAAATGGAAGAAGAATAAAAAATAATATTAATCTAGATTTAAATAACAATATTAATAATAATAATAATTTTTCAAAAACTCCAAATGCTAAAGTTATATTACAAGCTGGAATAAATACTATGGTTAATATAAAAAATATAGATTATAATAATCAAAATAATAAAAAACCATTATATCAAAGTAGTTTATATGAAAATAATTATAAAAATAAAAAGGATGAAAATTCAAAAGATTTATTTAATTTTAATGATATAAAATTTAACGATTATAACTTTAATAATAATAATCTCAATAATGAAATTAATAATATTAATTCTCAAAAAAAATTTATAGAAAATTCTCCAATTAAAGAAGAAAGATCAAGAGAATTAATAAAAGAAGAAGATAATAATAAATTATTAGGAATATTTAATTATAAAGATTTAGATATTTCATCAATAGGAGTAAATCAAACTTTATTAAATAATAATGCTTCAATTCAAGAAATAGTTGATTTTGATAATAATAATAATAACAATACTCTTTTAGGAAATAATATAATTAATGAAGATATAATATATAAAGATAAAAATGTAAATATAAATAATAATATTAATTTTCATATTGAAGAAATAATAGATAAAAAAATAGAAAAAAATGAAATAAATAATTATAAAAATATTATAGATGACAATATTAATAATGATAATATTTTACAAAATTTAAGTCTTGCTTCAAATAGACCTTATACTCCTCCTGTTAGTAAAATTATTCCTGAAAATTCTAAAAATAATAATATTATTAATGTTATCAACGGAGATAAAATTAATGAAAGTATTATTCAAAATCATTATAATGAATTAGTTTATGATAAAAATTTAGGAAAGTATTTTAATGCTAATACTCATATTTATTATGATTTTAAATAATTTATTATGTGAATAATAATTCATTTTTTTTTAATTATTTAATTTTTTTTTTCTTATTTAATTTTTTTAGTTTTTTATTATTTATTGATGAAAATATTCTCACTTAAAAATAAAACAGAGAAAATAGAATATAAAAAAATTCAATGAAAAATTAGGTTTAAAGTTTTATGATTTTATCTAAAATAAATGAAACTTAAGATTTTTTTTCATTTTTTTATTTTCCATTGTTAAAAAGTTTAAAATAACATTAGAAGCCTTAACAATAAACATATTTTTCTTCTTTATATCATCATTTCTTTTTTTAAATGTATTATTTTATTCTGAAGAATATATTACAAAAGATTAGAACAAAAAAAAGAATTAGGGTTATTATATATTATTAATAATGAAATAAAAAAATATATTTTGCTTCTTTTATTATAAAAATCATTACTAAAATATTGAATATAATGGTAAATATATCTTCGGGTTTAAATAAATTATCAAAGAAAATAAAAGACCAAAATTTCCAACAAAACATATTAACATTCATTACTAATTTAAAAATTAAATATTTTTTTATTTTATCTTTAATAGTCATTGGAAGTTTCACTTTTTGGTATTTTTTATTTATTTTTTGTAAAATTTTCAAAAAAATCAAATTCCTAAATTCCTTGGATTATATAAACAATTATTAGCATTAATTTAAATTTATTATTCTATATAATAATCTGTTTATTTATAACATTATTAAGATTCATTAATTTAAAATATAAATTGAGATTACTCTTCACAATAAATCATTTGATTTATGAAATCATATATTAAATATTAAATATTTTTAAATATTTATTATCATTTATAATATTTTTTATAATAATTATTTTTTTTATTTCTAAGAAATGAAGAATGAACAAATAAATTTTAATAAGAATAATAATACTAATAATGTTTATTTATTACTTGCAAAAAAGTCAAAAATATTAGAAGAAGAAAATAAACAATTAAAAGAAGAAATAAAAAAATTTTCAGATGAAAAAAACGCTCAAAGTATAGATTATTACCTTCGTTTAAGAAGTGATTTATTAAATGAAATTGAAGTAATGAGACAAAAAAATGAAAACAACGAATTAAATTTAAAATCAGAAAATGAAAAATTAAAAAATCAAATTGAATATATGAAAAATCAAATAAATGATAATTTAAATGAAAAAAATGAATTAATTAATCAAATTGAAGAATTAACAAAGCAAAAGAATATATTAGCTGAAAATCAAAATAATATAAATGTATTAGGAACAAATAATAATAATTTAGTAAATAATAGTTTACCTATAAATGATAAAAATGAAGAAAATAATAATAATATTCAATTAGAAAATAATAATAAAAAAAATATATTAAATCAAATTAAATTAAGTGAAATACCTTCAAATATAAATACAGAAACAAATGAAGTTTTAAATGATTATTTCCAACAAGAATTAAATAACAATAAAATAGAAAATAAAGAAAATTTTATGATTAATGAGGAAAATAACATAAATAATAATAATATATTATTAAAAAATAATAATTTTCTAAATAATAAAAATATAAATGAAAACATAGAAGAAAATATAAATGAAAATAATGAAAATGTAAATAATATTTCAAATGAAGAAAATTTAAATAATGATATAAAAGACAAAATAGAAGATGAAAAAAATTCAATTAATGAAATATCAAATAATAAAATAACAAGTAATATATCAATGAATAAAACATTAGGAATTCAATTAATTCAAAGTGGAGATGCAAATAAAATAAAAGAATTAGAAGAAAAAATATCAGAATTAAATGAAGAAAATGAACAAAAAGATTTTATAATTAAAGATTTAAATGAAAAAATAGAAAATTTAAATCAAAAAATAATTATAACAGAAAAGAATTTAAATGAAGAAATAGAAAGTTGGAAAAATAAATATAATACAATAATATCAACTGATAAAACAGTAGATGATGCATATAGAATAGCATATGAAAAAAAATATGAAAATTTTAAAAGAGAAGTAGAAAAAAATAAATATGAAATAGAAAAAAAATTATTATTTCAACAAAATTATATAAATAAAACAACAAAAGAAACAAAAGAATTAACAGAAACATATTCAAAAGATATTCAAAATAAAAATAATGAAATTTCATCTTTAAAAGATAATTTAAAATTTCTTCAAAATAATTATGATACAATGTTTAAATTATATTCATATCACATAGATGGTTTATCAAAAAATATAAATAAAATGAAACAATTATATATAACAAGAGAACAAGAATTTGTTAATATTACTAATTATTATATTAAAATGGTTGCTGAATATTCTAAACCAATTAATGATTTTGAAAATATAAAAAATAAAACTGAAAGTCAATATATTAAAGAATCTCAAAATAATATTAAATTACTTAATGAAAATCAAAATTTACAAAAAGAAATTACTAATTTAAAAAATGAAAATATTAATGCTAAAATGAATATGAGAATTAAATTAAGTCAAACTATTAAAGAATATGGTGATCAATTAGATGTTATTTTAAAAAATCAAAATGATATTAATTCTAAAATTAATGCTTTAATTGATTTTAATGTTAAAACAGAAGAAAAATTAAATTTATTTAATTCAATAAATGAAGATAATAAAACTTTAAAAGAAAAGAATAATACTTTAGAAACAAAAATAAAAATGTTAGAAAGTAATAGTAAAGATAATGAAATAATATTATTAAAGGAAAAAATAATGAAATTAGAAAATGAAAATGATTTAAAAAATATATCAATAAAACAATATGAAGAAATGTTTCGTTTAATAAAAACTCAAAAAAATATAACTTATGATGATATATTAATAAAAATGAGAGAAGAAATTATAAGATTAAATAATCAAATAGCTTCTTTAAATAAAAGTAGAGATTCAATAGAAAATTTTTATAAACAAGAAATATTAAAAATGATGGATTTAGTTAAAATGTCAAAAAATAAAAATGAAGAATTAAAAAATATAATAACTAAAATGGAAAATGATTTTATGGGAAAAAAAGATACAGTTTTAAATTTATGGTTATTAGAATTTCAAGAATTTAAAAATAATTTAGTGAATATAAATGATATAAAAAATATTATGAATAAATTTCATATAAATGGAGATGAATTAACTAAACATAAAGAATTTCTTTGTAATGAAGAATTATATATAATTAAACAAGAAATAAAAAAAAAAGATGATTTTTTTGAAAAATTAGATACTTCAAGAAAAGATGAAAATGAAAGAAATTTAAAAGTTGTTGAAAACTTTAAAAAAATTATGGAAGATAAAATTAAAACTTATGAAATATTAATAGAGAATAAAAATAAAGAAATAGAAGCTTTAAAATTAGAAAAAGAAAAATTAAATTTATTTGATAAAAAAAAAAAAGAACAAGATGAAAAAGAAATGAAAATTTGGGAAGAACAAAAAAAACATTTAAATGATATTTTAGGAGAACAAATAGATGCAAAAGGAAATGATATTGATAGTTTAAAAAATCAAATTAAATTTTATGAAGAAAAAGTCCAAAAATTAAATATTGAATTTAATGATAAAATTAATAAAATAAAAGAAAAATGTGATGAACAATTAAAAATAATTAAAGAAAGAGAAAATTTTGTTATTCAACAAAATGAAAGTACTTTAGAACAATTTGAAATTTATAAAGATGAAAAAGAAAGAATGATTAAAGCTTTAAAAGTTGAAAATGAAACTTTGAAAAATAAAAATAATATGCTTAGTAAAAATGATTAGGAATTATAATTTATTTATTTATTTTTTTTATTTTAAATGAACCAATTAATCAATTCAAATATATTTAATTTATATATAATATAAAAAAAATTTTTATATTATTAATAAATAAAAAAAAAATTTTTAAAAACAAACTATTAAAAATCTATTCAGACATTTCTTGTAAAAGTAATTCTTGATGTTTTTCACTAACATGTTTTAAAAACCCATCATCATCCTTAGTAATAAATTGGCAATATTTACAAGATAAATCAGGTTTAACACATTCATGTTTAATAAGCTCTTCAGAAGATTGAAATTCTTTTTTACAATATCTACAGATTAATCTCATATTTTTAATAAATCTATTCATTTGAGGATTTTTTTCTTCTTCAAAAGGAAAAAAATTACATAATGGACAATTTTTTCCTCTTGCTTCTACACAACATTTTTTACATAATCTTTTAAAACATTTTGGACATTGATTATATTCTGTTAAAAAACTATTACATTTTTGACAATTTGTGAACCCTGATACATAAAATTCTTCATCTTCCATTTTTTTTTTAAATTTTTGTATTTGATTTTAATTATTTTTAAAAGAATTTATTCAATAAAAATTTTATATATTTTTAATTTGAAGAAATTATTAAAAAACATAAAAATGGAAAAAAAGAAAAAAACTCAAATAATAAATAATAATGAAAATGATAGAAAAACATCTCCAGAGAAAAGATTAAGTATAAAAAAATTAAAGAAAGAAAATAATGAAAATAAATTATCAACTCCATTATTATCAAATAATCAAAAACAATTAAGATATTCTTTTAAGCCAAAAACAGCACAATTAAAATTATTATTAAATGATAAGAAAGAAAATAAAGATTCAAGACAAGTGTTTTCAAATACTTTAAAATCACATAATAGGAAATCAATTGATGAAAATAATTCTAATTCAAATACTTTTGATAATAATCATAAAAGAACAGGTTCTGAACAATTAAAATTTAAAAAAGAAGAAATAAAATTACAAAATAGAGAAAAGAAAATTAAGAATTATAATATACTGAATATTAAAAGTGAAAAAAAAGCAAAAACTACTCAAAAAACTTCTCCAAGAAAAAAATTTTTTTCTAATAATTTAATATATAATAATAGTAATAATAGTAACATTAATAATAATATTTTAGATAATAATAATATAAGTAATAATTCAATAAATAAAAATTTAAAATCAAAAGATTTTTCAATGAATGATACATTAAATATTATTGCAGAATTACAAAAACAATTTTCAAATATAATAAATGAGAATAATAAACCCTTAAATAAAATACAAAAAATAATAAATATAGATTATTTAAATATATATAATTATGTTCCTTTATCAGAAAATGAAAAAAAAAATATATTAAATGATATAGAAAGAACAAGTGAATTAAGAATTCAAAATTATGAAACAGCTTTTAACTTTATACATAATTCTTTAAATTCAATTCAAAATTATTTTACAAATTATATGAATAATGAAGAAAATCAAGATTTAAATGAAGCAAGATTATTTTTTGATAAAGATAAAGATAATGAAACAGATAAAGAAGATTTTGATAAATTAAAAATTTCTTCTTCTTCTTCTTCAGATGATATTATTTTTCAAAATGATGATAATTATACTAATAATATAATAACTTCAAAAAGAGAAAGAAAAAAATTAAATTTTGAAGAAACTGATTTTGAAGAAGATGAAATTTATGAAAATGCAAAAATTATTCCTCCTAAAAATTATAATAATGAAAATATAAGAAATAGAAGTAAAAAATTTTCTATTAAACAATTAAATAATAATTTACCTAATTTTTATACTAAACATAGAACAGTTATTATTAAAAAAGAAGAAGAAATAAAAGAATTAATGAATAAATTAACTAATCAATCTAATTATAAATCTGATTATTTTAGAACTAAAACTATTGTTACTCCTAAAAAAATTTTTACTGAAGAAAATGAAGATAAAGAAAATACTATTAATGTTGAAAGAAGTTCTTCTAAAAAAGAATGTTTTATTTTTTAAATTAATTGTTTGGTTCTTAGGTTTATAAATAATACTTTTAATTTTTTATAAAGTTATTTATTTATTATAATAAAAGAAAAAAAAAA